>Ga0247832_1001357_pt1 | contig 43705 bp, 41 predicted proteins | sample LaCruzMarch2015__10_FD_192407 | JGI IMG/M metagenome (GOLD analysis project Ga0247832, IMG submission 192407) | Freshwater microbial communities from meromictic Lake La Cruz, Castile-La Mancha, Spain - LaCruzMarch2015_4m | ecosystem: Environmental > Aquatic > Freshwater > Lake | place: Spain... | reverse complement strand
TAATCGAAAATCCTCAATGGTTTAAGCGAATACTTGGTAAAATCATGCGCCAATATGCGCAAACGGTAGTGGTAGTATCCGAAGCTGTAAAAAAATCCTGGCAATTGGTTATCCCGGAAAATAAAATTATAGTGGTGCATAATGGGATTGATTACAGCCCCTATTTACAAGAACAACCGAGTGTACAAGCATCATTCGGATTTCCGGAAGATGCACTGATAATTGGAATGGTAGGCAGGGTTCATTACTGGAAGGGGCAGGATTATTTTTTACAAATCGCCGGAATTCTTCATGCACGCTTTCGAAATCTCCGTTTTATTATGGTGGGAGATGCATTTCCGGGTTATGAATATTTGTATGCGCAATTAGATAATCAAATGCAACAATTGCAGTTACAGGATGTAGTAAAGCAGCTCGGTTTTAGAAATGATATACCTTCCCTTATGCAAAGCATAGATTTATTGTTATTGCCCTCCCAATTACCTGATCCCTTTCCCACGGTAATTTTAGAAGCAATGGCATCCGGAAAACCGGTAATTGCCACACAAATGGGAGGAGCCCTAGAAATGATTGAAGCAGGAATAACTGGAGATTTTATGCCAGCCCACAATGCAGAGGAAGCAGCAAATAGAATAGCCAACTGGCTGGATAAAGAAAAACTGAATACAGCAGGCCTGGCAGCCCGCCAGCGTGTACTGGAAAAATTTAGTAGAGAAGCCTGGGAAAATAAGCTGATAAAAATTATTGAATGACGATTGCCATTATTGGAACCCGCGGCTATCCGTATGTATATAGTGGATATGAAACCTTTGCCAAGGAACTATCCGAGCGACTGGTAGCGAGGGGCGTGCGGGTTAAAATCTATTGTCATAAAAATCTGTTTACAAGCTATCCCAAGCAGGTAAATGGTATCGACCTGATTTATGTGCCCACGATTGAACATAAAATCCTCAGTCAATTTATCCATTCGTTTTTTTCTATGGTGCATGCCTGTTGCACAAAAACCGATGTAATATTAGCTGTAAATGCCGCTAATGGACCCTGGGGATTGATTGCAAAAATTTGTAGAAAACCGGCTTGCATTAATGTAGATGGCATGGAATGGGAGCGACCGAAATGGAAGGGACTGGGCAGTAAATATTTTTACTACTCAGCTTGGTTGGCAACCAAACTCTACCCCGTTATTATTACCGATGCGGAGGAGATGAGAAAAATTTATCTCGAAACTTTTCAAACAGATTCAACAGTTATCGCTTACGGCGCCAATATTCGCTATTCGCATCATCCCGAAAAAATAACCGAACTGGGATTGTTTTCAGGTGAATATTACCTGATTGTGGGTAGACTGATTCCCGATAACCATGCAGAATTAATTATAGATGGGTATTTGAAAGCCGCTTCTGGCAAAAAATTGGTAATTGTGGGAGATGTTCCTTACAAAGATGCGTATGCAAGCCGGGTAAAGGAAAAAGCGAAGGAAAACATTATATTTTTAGGATATATAAAAGATGCTGATTTGTTGGCGGAATTATATCATCAATGTTTTGCTTATTTGCATGGACATGCCTACGGAGGAACCAATCCCAGCCTATTAAAGGCGCTGGCATACGGTTGTGCGGTAATGGCTATTAACACCCGATTTAGCCAAGAAATGCTTGCAGAGGGCAAATACGGCCTATTTTTTCAGCCGGATGCCGATTCCATAGCAGTATTGATGCAAGAATCGGAGGCAAAGCCCGACAAACTCACGCATTTTCGGGAGATTGCCCGGGAGGGTTTGGGGATTAAATACAATTGGGATGAGGTAACCAATACTTATCTTGCAGTGCTAAATGAATTGAATCAGGGTAGGTAGCACTGCTGTTCCCATGGCCAAACCTTACAATCGTTATACCATCATCCGCTACATTATTGATGCCCCCGTGGTGGGTATCTCTTATTTGGTAGCTTCCCGGTTCAACTCTGGCCAGAGTATTATTTCTACCGACCGATATACCCTATTTTTTACGTTGATTTCATTGGCACTTTGGTATATCGCAGCTTCCTTTACCCGCCTATATGCCGATCGCCGTTCTAATAAATACTCCGAAGAAATCATCTTCATCATCTACACCATCATCCTGTTTACCATTTTACTGAGTTCCGCTTCCTTTTTTCTGAGAGAGTATATCAAGTTCAGTCCAGACTTTTTCCCCTACTACTTGTTGGTATTATTTAGTTTGCTCACGCTTACCAAATACATCGTTCGGAAAAATGTACACTCTGCCATTTTTCAGGGGAAGTTATTGGATAATGTGTTGATAGTAGGATGTACACCTGCAGCACTCGACTTTTACGAAACCATCAACAAGTATTATTACTATGGTTATAAATGTTTAGGCTTTTTAGATAACCAGCAGGGAAAGTTGAATGGATGTGAATACTTGGGGCCCGTAGATAATCTGAGCATCCTACTGAAAGAAAAAAGAATTGATGAAGTGGTAATTGCCCTGCCCGATGAAGCTGCCGATGAGATTCAGTTTTGCGTAGAAGTATGTGATTTTTATTCAACCAAAGCGCGGATCATACCCAATCTTCATCAGTATGCCACAGCCAGTATTCAGGTGAATAATATCGGATTGATGCCGATTATTAACGTTCGTGAATTACCACTGGACAAAAAAGAAAATCAGATATTAAAAACTTTTTTCGATATCGTTTTTTCTATTTGCTTTTTTGTGTTTATAGGCTGGTGGATTTTACCCCTCATAGCAATTGCCATCAAAATCACTTCCCGAGGACCCGTTATATTTAAACAGGAGCGCTGGGGGCTGAACAACCAACAAATTATATGTTATAAGTTCAGAACCATGGTATCTGAAAGCTCAGACATTGATGAAAACGGATTTTACCGCCAAACCAGCAAACAAGATCCACGCATAACCCGTTTGGGAATGTTTTTGCGCAAAACCAATATGGATGAACTTCCCCAGTTTTGGAATGTATTGCTGGGCAATATGAGTGTAGTTGGTCCGCGCCCCCACCCTACCCCACTGAACCTTGAATCGATGCACACAGTAGAAAATTACATGTTGCGCCATCTGGTAAAGCCGGGTATTTCTGGATGGGCACAGGTAAATGGTTATCGTGGAGAAACCAAAATGCCCGGATCTATGCAACGAAGAATTAATTTTGATTTGTATTATATCCACCGCTGGACTTTCTGGTTGGATTGTCAGATTATTCTGCAAACCATCATTAATATTATCCGGGGAGACCAAAATGCCTATTAATTATGAAACAAGCCGTCGCCGGTATTCTTTTATTATTAGTCACCGTTTTTAGCCAACCCACGCAACTTTCGGCACAGGTGGTTTGGGAAGCACCACAGAAAGAAATCTACCCCTACCTCGAGCGGATGGCGCAAAAAGGGTTATTGCAGTTCAATGATTTGATTAAACCGCTGAGCCGGCAATATCTGGGGGCTTGTTTGGATAGCTTATCACATCATTTTAATCAATTGTCTGCAGTAGAAAAAAAAGAATGGGCTTTTTATATGCGCGAGTATGGGTTCGAAACCGATACAACTGTTCATCCGGAATTAAAAGAATCTATCTGGTATTTTAAAAAAGACACCTACAAAAGGTGGCGACCTTTCTCCGCGCGAAACGCAAATGCCCTCATACAGGCAGAACCCATTTTTACCGCTGTGCAATTCAGTGGAACCAATAGCAATTATTTACAGTCAAGCTCCGGTGTGCATGTATGGGCCTATGGCGGAAAAAGATGGGGATTTCAATTTTCGTATCATGATATAACGGAAGCGGGAACGGGTTTAGACAGTACCCGCCAATGGAACCCCGAAACCGGCTTTGTGTTAAAGCAAACCGGCAACCGGAGCAGTCAGAATTATAGCCGTATTCGGGGAAGTGTAAGCTATGCTTTTAAAAATGGGTCCGTAAGTGTGGGTATCGATCAACAAACCTGGGGATATGCCCAATCGGGAAAAATCGTGCTGTCTGATAAAGCACCCGCCAATCCTTATGTACGGTTAGATTATCGGCCATTCAGTTGGTTGAATTTCCATTATTCAAATATGTGGTTGAATTCGAACCTCGTAGATTCTTTAAGTACTTATGGCACGGGAAACACCGTGTATGGGGGAGAAAGAATTCGGTTCATACCCAAATTCATGGCTACCCATAGTATTAGTCTGCAAATTAACCGGCACCTCAGTTTTACCGCAGGGGAATCGATTGTGTATAGCGATAAAATGGATGTAGGGTACCTGATTCCGGTTAACTTTTTTAAGGTGTATGACAATATTGTTAATAATGGAAATATCCTGGCAGGGTCGAACGGACAACTATTTTTTCAGTTAAGCAGTAGAAATAAATTACCCAATACCCATTTATACACTTCCTTGTTTATTGATGAAATAAGAACCAGTACGATGTTCGATAAAAACAAAAGTCGCAATCAACTGGGCTATACATTTGGGGCAAGCGTTACTGATTTTGTGTTGCCTTATCTTACGCTTTCACTGGAATATACCCGGGTAAATCCCTTTGTTTATAATAACCTTATTCCGGCCCAGGAGTATACCAGCTTTCAGAATAGTCTGGGTGATTGGATGGGGAATAATTTCGACCGGGTATTTGCTTCTCTGCGCTATACCCCAATTCCGCGTTTAAAATGTTTGCTTAGTTACCAATCTATCCGAAAAGGGGGTGCGGGAACGGTAGAACAGCAGTATTTTCAGCAACCTCAGCCTGGTTTTTTGTTCGACCCGCTGTTTAATAGAAAAGAAATCACCTTTCGGTGTTCTTATGAGCTGATCAATAACCTGCAATTGATGGGTTGGTATTCCCAAACCCGCCAGCAGACGCTACCGGCTGCTACCTGGACTACCACCCAGATGGCCAGTATTGGCTTTACCTTCGGTTTATAGGCGTAAAAAGATAGATTTCCCCATTTTATAGGGAAAAATGTGGATATTTGTAGCTACCAATTTCCTGCAATGAAATTACAAATTAGGTATTTATTTAATATTTTATTGATTACGCTGTTCAGCTGCACCCTTACTATACAAGTGGCGGCGCAGCAGATTAATGCTACCAACCTCTCCAGTGCCCGGGTAGACCAGCTGAACGACCAGCAGATTTTGCAAATCTGGCAACAGGCGCAAAGAAGTGGGTTGTCGGAGGCAGACGCCATGAGTTTATTGGTAAAACGCGGTATGCCCGCTACCGAAGTGAACTCGCTTAAGAAGCGTTTGGTGATGATGCAATCGAAGTCAAAATCGGGTAGCAATCAATCCCTCATCAGAGATACCGCCAATTTTTTAAAAGATAGTTCCTGGGTAAAGGAACTTCCGGCTATAAAAAGAAAGAGTCAATTTTATGGCTTCGATTTTTTCAACAATGCCGCTATCAGCTTTGAGCCCAATATGCACATCACTACACCCCAAAACTATCGATTGGGGCCGGATGATGAACTAGCCATCAATTATACCGGCTTCAATGAAGCCAGTGTGGATGCAAAGGTTAATACCAATGGAAAAATCATTCTTCCCTATGCCGGTACATTAACCGTTAGTGGTTTAACTTTAGAGGAAGCTACCCAATTGATCAAAGCCAAAATGAAAGTTGCCTATCCGGCCATCAGCTCTGGAAAAACCCAAGTAATGGTAACCATTACCAACTTTAAAACCATTCGGATTACGATTGTGGGCGAAGCGGAGATACCGGGTACCTATCAGGTTTCATCGCTTGCCAGTTTTTTTAATGTGCTGTATAAAGCAAACGGACCCTCCGAAAATGGTTCATTGCGCAAGATTCAGTTGATTAGAAACAATCAAGTTATAGAAACCATCGACCTCTATGCATTTATGCAAAAGGGTATAATGAATGGAGAAGTAAAACTACAAGACCAGGATGTGATTCATATTCCGGTATACAATAAGCGGGTTTCGGTAATGGGCCAAGTTAAACGCCCCATGATTTACGAATTGCAGGATAAAGAAACCCTGCAAGATGTAATTCAGTGGGCAGGAGGATTCGAATCGGGTGCCGTGCAGGGATCAGCCAAAGTAATACAGTTGGGAGAGAAGGAAAGAAAAGTACGGGATGTGACTGCGGCAGATTATGCCTATTTTATTCCCAGAAACGGCGATCAGGTAGAGATAGGGAAAATACTTTCCACTTACTCCAATCGGGTAATGGTAAGTGGTGCGGTGTTGCGTCCGGGCACTTATGAACTAACTGATCAATTAACCGCAGCTAAACTGATTAAGCAGGCTGAAGGGTTAAGACCGGATGCGTTGTTACAAAGAGGATATCTTACTAGAAAATTACCGGGTACAGAAGGAAGAATTATATCTTTTCATGTACAGGATTTATTAAGTGGTAAACAAGAGGATATCGTATTGCAGAAAGAAGATTCCCTAACTATTTTATCGAAAGACAGCCTACGGGATATTCCATCGGTAGTAATTGCCGGAAATGTAAATCAACCCATCACCATTCCCTATAAAGAAGGCTTAACCCTAGAAGATGCCATTTTAATAGCACGTGGATTTACCTACGATGCTGCCACCCATAAAATAGAAATTTCCCGCTTACAAAATAACCGGTCAGATACCCTAGCCAATTCATTGATTCAGGTGTTAACGGTGGAATACGATACAGCAAACGTTTCACGTAGCAATAAAACACTGCTGGCACCGCTAGACTATGTATTTGTTCCGCAGTTATTAAATTACCGGAATTTGGGGAAAGTTAAAGTGCGGGGCGAAGTGCTGTATGCAGGAGATTATGCTTTAGAGAAGAGAAATGAAACCATACAGGAAGTATTACAAAGATCGGGCGGAATATCTCCATTTGCTGCAATGGCGGATGTGCAGGTATTTAGAAGAGGACTGCGGGTAGGTACCGATGTGTTATCAGAAAATCCGGCCGCTGGCGGAGAGAAGTTTCTGCTGCAACCAGACGATAGTATCTATGTACCCAAAAAACAAAGTTTTGTAGAAGTGCAGGGAGCGGTGTTTAATCCCCAGATACTCCGGCACGATTCACAGCGATTTTTATCTTATATCTCCGATGCTGGAGGCATTACGGATAAGGGCAACTTGAAAAAATCATATATCCAATACAGCAATGGTATCAACCGAAAAATTCATCATTTTCTGTTTTTCCGTCGCTATCCGAAAGTAACCCCCGGCAGTAAAATTATTGTACCCGAAAAATCCGAAACCGCAGGCAGAGGACTAAGTGTAATTGAGATTTCCACATTAGTGGGTTCTTTGGCTACCATACTTAGTTTGATTGCTGTTTTACAAAAATAAATATTTTACAACCCCCACCCTATGGCAGGTAACGAGCCCATACAGGAAACCGATTTTAATCAGGAAGAGCGCAACTTTTCATTTATCAACTTGCTGCAAGAAATCTGGCAACGCTTTGTATATGCCCTAAGCAGAAAGAAATGGCTGGCAATGGCATTTGTATTGGGTGCATTATTAGGAACGGGTTATGCACTGATTAAGAAAACCACCTACACCGCCAAATTAGTATTTGTGGTGGAAGAATCAAAGAGTTCGGGTGGATCCATTGCCTCTGCGCTGGCCGGACAATTTGGCTTTGACGTAGGCTCTCTTACCGGAGGAGGTAGTGGCGTATTAGCGGGAGATAATGTGCTGGAACTGCTGAAAAGCAGGAGTCTGCTTAAGAAAGCCTTACTAACCCCCGCAGTAAACAATCAGGCGTCGCTGGCAGATCGGTATGCACAGGTATATGGGTTGACCGAAAAATGGAAATCCGTAAAAGAAATAGGTACCGAAATTCATTTTACCCCCGAAAAAGAAATAACCAATCGGTTAACAGATAGTTTGCTGCACACCATTATTGAGCGGCTTTTGGAAAAAGAAATAACGATAGTAAAAACCGATAAAAAATTGGGCTTTTTTCAACTGCAGGCAACCACGCGTGATGAATGGTTTAGTCAGCAAATTTGCGAGCGCCTGTTAAAAGTAACTACCGACTTCTACATCAACACCAAAACCCGCCGGCTAACTGCCAATATAGAAAGACTGCAGAAGCGGGCAGATAGTTTGGGCATTGTGCTGGACAATAAGACCTACTCAACCGCCGCTGCCACACAACGATTGCTGGATGCCAATCCTGCCTATGCCTCCCCCCAGGTAGACGCAGAAATCAGTACCCGAAATAAATACTTACAGGGTACGGTGTTTGCAGAAATAGTAAAGAATTTGGAAATTAGTAAAACCTCGTTGATACAAGAAACCCCTACTGTTCAGGTAGTAGACCGGCCGGAGATGCCGTTAAAGAAAAATGAAACCAAGTGGTGGATGGGATTATTGTTGGGAGGATTATTGTGTATGGGAGGATTTGTGGGTGTGTTTACTTTGTTGGGGGATAAGAAATAGTGATGGTAAATTTCATAAGATTCATTTACATGAACATGGAAAATATTTGAATATGGCCACTTATACACTCAAAATTACCTTAAAAGATATACAACCGGAGATTGAAAGAACAGTACAAGTATCTTCAGAAAGTTCCCTGTATTTGTTGCATCACATTATTCAAGAGGCCATGGGTTGGGAATGTTCTCATCTCTATCATTTTACAGTGGAAAAATTGACTATTGGAGACCTACGCTTGCTCCTCAGTGACGGTTATGATGAAATGGGAATGAATCCTGTTGATGATAAAAACTATATGCTGGAGGATATTTTTCAGCAAGTGGGGCAGAAAATAGACTACCTCTACGATTATGGAGATGATTGGGAGCATGAAATAGAATTGATGGCTATTGAAAATGATCCACAATATCTGGTACTCCCCTTATTACTAAATGGTAAAAATGCCTGTCCACCCGAAGATTGTGGCGGAACACATGGTTATCAGGAGATAAAAGAGATTTTGAAAAATGTTCAACACAAGGAATATGCAGCAACATTAGGTTATGTAGGTGCAAAATTTCATCCGGAAAAATTTGATAAAAAATCAGCTTTAAAACGATTCTCAAAACTAAATGAGTTGATAATTCAATATGAGAGGGGCTTTCTTTAATATATTACCGGTATTTCAATAATGCTCATCGTGAAGAAGGAAGAAAAATAAGCTATACAATTTCACCTGCCCATAGCTTATCTAAAAAATTTTCAGTGCATTACTTTACTATCTCCCATTTTTAGTTTGCCACTTACAAAAATCATGAATATTGTAAGCCTTACTTGCAATATTCATGAAAATTAACACCTATCAAAAAATGTATTCAATTTCAGGCAAATAAAAAAATGGGGGTAATAAAATCGATGGCCCATCGATAAAAACCAATTAATATTCAAAAAATCGTAGCCATTTTTACAATAGCCAGATCGGGAAAAACATACCATTGAGATTGGTGCGTGTGGGAGCTTGTAGTTAAGGATGAGAAGGGGGATTATGATTTTGCCAAACCGCCATTACCTCAGTTCCAGCGCATCCTGTTTATCAGGTAATCGAGTAACTAATTCCAATTTTTTCACTATTGATTGAAAATATCAAATTGAATAACTAAATATTATATGCTTTTAGATATAATTAATGTTCTTCACAAACTTTATATTATTTTACATATAATTTATTAATTTTGAATAAATTAATTGTAATTGCATATAATGAAAACACTAAAATATTTTCTTAAAGAAAAACGAAACCAAGCCGGATTAACGCAAGAAGAGTTTGCCGATAGGGCGGGTGTTGCGCTTACGGTAATCCGAAAAATCGAACAGGGTAAGGGCAACTTGAATTTGGAAAAGGTAAATTATGTGCTTTCTATGTTTGGACATACCCTGGCACCTGTTGCTATAAAAGATATTGAACCTCAAATTCAGGATGATGAGAGCCGCTGAAGTATTTTACCATCACAAACTAGCCGGTTTACTAACCGAGACCGATGAAGGGCATTTTATTTTTCAATATGACGAACTATATGTAAAAGATTATCCTAATCAGTTTGTAACATTCACCATGCCGGTTTCTAAAAACCCCTATCACGATAAGCACCTATTCCCTTTTTTTGAAGGTCTTATACCTGAAGGTTGGCTTTTAGACGTTGCGAAAAGTCATTACAAAATTAACTCAAATGATCGCATGGGCTTATTACTTGCCTGTTGCCAAAACTGTATTGGTGCTGTGAGTGTAAAACCTTTAAGTAATGCAAATGAGTAAAAAATGTTTATACTGCTATAATGAATTGGCCGAATTAGAACAGCTTGATTTCCATCCAAAATGTAGTCTAATCTTTTTTGGAACCAAACAAGCCCCATCACTCAATTACTCATTAAGTGAAATGAATGAGTTGGCTAAAGAAGTTGTTAGCAATCGAATTGTAATTCCCGGAGTACAACCCAAACTTTCTCTTTCACAGATAAATGATACACTGAACAAATCTGCGCATCCAAGACTTACCGTTGTAGGAGCTATAGGGGGTAATTATATTCTCAAACCACCGTCGAACATTTATCCTGAAATGCCGGAAAATGAACACCTGACTATGAAGCTTGCAGAGGCACTTGGCATTCAAACGGTTCCTACAAGTTTAATTCGGCTTCATTCCGGTGAATTAGCGTATATCACCAAAAGAATTGACAGAACTGCGGATGGTGAAAAAATTCATATGCTCGACATGTTTCAAATTACTGAAGCAGTAGATAAGCATAAGAGTACTATGGAACGTGTAGGCAAGGCGCTTCGCGTGTATTCAGCAGACACACTGATGGATCAATTAAAGTTTTTTGAATTGACTGTTTTTTGCTTTTTAACAGGGAATAATGATATGCACTTAAAAAACTTTTCCATGATAAATAAAGAAGGCAAATGGTCACTTTCTCCTGCGTATGATTTGCTGAATGTAAGTTTAGCTAACCCATCAGACCATGAAGAATTGGCGCTATTAATGGAGGGCAAGAAAAGAAAATTTACCCGACACCATTTTGAAAGATTTGGATTGGGGCTGGGTTTGAACAACAAACAAATTGTAAAGGCTTTTGACAGATTTTTTAAAAATAAATTAAAAGCAAAAAGCTTGATTGATGCATCCTTTTTAAGCGAAAAAATGCAAGCTGCCTATTGGAATATTATTTTACAAAAACTGAAAGTACTCGAAGAAAAGTAAACAACCAACCTATTGATTATTACAGCTTAACTAATTCAAAACGGTAATGAATATGGAAAAGAATGAACTACAATACTTCACCTGCCCATAGCCTATCTAAAAATATCTTCCAGGGCATTACAGTAATATCACCCATTTTTCTTTCAGCCGGGTCGCTGCTAACTACTATTAACTTTTTGACTGAATACTCCTCCGAAAACCCTTTTAATCCCTTCAGATGATGGGATTGTACATTGGATGTACTTTTAACTTCAATGGCTACTTCATGGTCTCCCAGAATAAAATCAACTTCCATTTGAGAGGTAGTTCTCCAATAAGCAATCGGATACTGCTTTCCTGAATATTGTGTATGCGCGTATAACTCTTGATAAATAAAATGTTCAAATGCATTACCAAATGCTTCACTGCCCTGTTCAACCTCTCCCCTCTTTAATAGGTGGCCGGCAATTCCCAGATCAAAATAGAAAAACTTGGGTGATAGAATGACTCGTCGCTTGGGTTTTTTTTGAAAGGAAGGAATAAACCTGCCGATTAGTGTATCCTGTATTATTTGAAAATATTCCCTTACTGTATTATTACTAACACCACAATCGGAGGCGATATTAGAAAAGTTAACCATTTCTCCATTAGAGAAAGCAGCCGCCCGCAAAAATTGGGTGAATGATTGCATATTTCTAATTTTGGCTTCAGCAGAAATTTCTTCCTGCAAATAACTACCAACATATGCATCCAGGAGTGGTTTTGGATTTTGAGAAGCATAATGTCGGGGAAGCAAACCACTATTTAGTGCTTTTAATAAATCAAATTCGGGTATTTCGGAATAGCTTAAAGGTAATAATTCATATCTCAAAGCTCGTCCACCCAAAAGATTGGCTCCAGAACGAATAATCTTTCTTGCACTAGAACCACTAAGTATCCATCTTCTTCCCTGATTAACCATTAGCCAATGAACTTCATCTAAAAGTGCCGGAATTTTTTGAATTTCATCCACTACCACAAGTCGATTAGAAGTATCTGCTAAAACCACCTCCCGAAATTGTTCCGGCTCACTGACATATCTACGAAACACATCAGATTTCAATAAATCAAACCACAATGCATCCGGATAAAGCTCTTTTAATAGGGTACTTTTCCCAGTCTGCCTGGCCCCCCAAAGAAATAAACTCTCTTCGCCCGCATTAATAAATTGCTGTTTACGGTGAAACATACCATTCAATTTACTTACAAATATCATGTATTTTGTAAGTACTACTTACAAAATACATGATATTTTTTAAATAGATTATTAATTAATAAAATACATATAATTATTTATTTTAAATTATTGCATGCTTTTATAAATTCTGCAGTAAAATTTGGATTCTATTCCAAAAAAATTGCCATTTTATTGGATTCTAATCCAAAAAATTGGCAAAATGAACAAAAACTGTAATGGTGAGGGAAGATTAGAATCGGTACGCTACGGAGAGGGAACCATTAAAATTCAGGAAATCGTAGCCATTTTGAAAATACCCCAGATCGGGGAATACGTACCATTGGTAGTTGAGAGAGTGGGTTAACTGGATTTCACGGGGGAGTATTTTTATTACTCCAATAAAAACTCGTCCATTTTTTGCATACTGATGGTTTGAAATGTAGCCTTGGGATATCCATGAAAAAAACTTACAAGAATTTTTGATTTGGCACAGTGATTCCAAGCCAATTTTTCAAATCAAGTCAGGCCAAATATTCGCTGAAATCCAATACATACACTACTTTCAAAAAACCCTATATTTTTAACATCAAACGCCAGTGAAATATTTTTACTAGTTATATTTCAGCTTCTTTAATCTCATTTGGTATGATTGTAAATAACTTCTTTGAAATCGCTCTTTTAGAAATGAGGCATCTATCAGCATCTTTACTTGATCTAATTTTGAAACCATCAATGCCAATATAGCATTCATTTGTTTCTCCGGGATTCCTGCACAATTAGCCAGCAATTGAAATTGTTTTGCAACATTCCCTCGTCTCATGCTCGCCGGGAGTAAACCTTCTTTTAAAGCAAAGTCTTTATCTTCAATATGAATGCGACTGTTTAAAAGATCATACGCCGGACTCAATTTGAAATCACCTAGTGGTGTTTCAATAATTGAAAAGTTCTTCAAATGAGCATCTCCATTTGAAAACAAATAATTGAATATCAATAATTTGTATAATTTGAGCGATTCAACTCTATAGCTTGGCAATTTTGCACGCATTATTTCAAATAGATCCCAATAACTACCTAAGTATTTATAATCTGCTCCTTGGGTTTGTGGACTCATACCAGCAAGTGATGCGAAATCCTCCTGAGCCAGTTTGAGAATACCGGATACTATGTCGAAACGCTTAGTGATGTAAGCTGGGTCGCCATTTCCAAAAAAAATTAATGCATTCTCTGCTGTTTCAATACCAAATACTTGTCTGGCAATTTGCATAGTTACGTGCTCATTAGCAGGCATTTGATCTGCATTTTTAGATATATTTGAAATAGGTTTTAAAATATGTGTCCCTTGCTCGCCTTCCTTTGTTAAACGAATCTTATTTTTCAATTGAATAATTGAAAATTTTTCCTGTACCCCTGAAATAGACATTCGAATTGCATTCTCTTCAAAAGAATCATCACTATTGTGATTAGACTGTAAAGAAGCATACGGAAGAATATGATTTACCTTACTCCCATTAAAAACACGCTTACTACAAGTTCTACTATAGGTAGTGAACCCTGCTGCTAATGTTCCGGGACATCTATCCATTTCCATTTTAATCATTTCGCTTTACTAATTGTAACCGCACCAATCGTATCTCCACCGGCTACTTCGAGTAAAATGCCGAAATAATCATCAAAATCTATTCGTTTTTTACTACATAGTAAACGCTTGTTCACCCCTTCGGGAATCAAATTGAAAAAAAAAGGGAAAAGTGTAGATGAAGTAAATTCCCTTTTGTTTTTTGGTAATGTCAAACTTATGGCTGGCTTGCTACTGTCGTTTAACCAGTGCTTATCATATTGAAAAATAAAACTTCCATTATCAAGTTGATTTAGGATACCTGCCAATTCATTTTTATAAAACACCTGTCCTGATCTCATATGCTATTGAGTCTTTTAATTTGTAAAACCAATTCCAAACCAAGCACATCTGCGATTTCTTGTAAAGTTTTGAAGGTTGGATTTGCTTTTCCTGCCTCCAACTGTTTAATGGTTCTTAGTCCTACACCTGATAAATCCGCCAAACTTTCTTGCGTAATCTTCAGCATCTCTCTTCTTTCTTTAATTTGTTTTATCAGCGCATGATGGTGCAACATAATGCCTTATTTTATACAAAAATAATCAATTCGTGCATATAAATATCAAAAAGAGCTATTTAATACACTTTTCTTATATTAATTGATCTAGTAAGTAACCATAAAAAGTTACTGATTTTTTGGATTTGAATACCAAAAAATGGCAAACTAGAAGAAAAAAAGGAAATTAGGAAGATTAGAATCGGTACGCTACGGAGAAGGAACCATTAAAATTCAGGAAATCGTAGCCATTTTGAAAATACCCCAGATCGGGGAATACGTACCATTTGTAGTTGAGGGAGCGAGTGAGGGTGGTACGGGCGGAGAAGAGAATATTTTGATATTGCCAGTCGGCATGTAATTCGGTAGATATATCAATCCAATGCCGGGTATAATCCCGGGTGCCAATAAAGGCGGCATAATTGAAGTCCATATTACGGGCCAATCGCTCTATGCGCAGGCCTACTTTATTAAATCCTTTTACCCAGCTAATATCAACGGTTTGACTATTACTGCCCGGACCAATACCGGCACCCAGCACTTGACCATTATGGGTATATCCCTGCCGAACATAGGGGTGGGTATAAAAGCTATTCCCCTCCAGCACTAATTCGGGGGTGGGCAAACCCATTTGGGTAAATTCGGTAGCCAATTCCAGCCAGGTGCCCTTCTTTTTAAGGGGGAATAATTTACGAAATCCGCCTACAAAAGCCCGGGGATAGTTCACATCGGCTATCAAATTAATAGGCGTGGGTACGCGATCGTTTCGGCCATACTCCAAATAGAATTCCGCATGATCTTTAGGCATTACATATCTGGCGAATACAGAACCCAGGGCCGCTTTTTTGCCAGCTTTTTGGGTAGCCGAAACCACTATGCCAGCAAGGGGTAGCATATCAGCGATACCAGACACATCCGATACATACTGATAGGCTGCTTGCGCAACACCGAGGTAAAGACCCTTAACCCATTTGGGTTGCCAGTTAATGGTGAGGCCGGTCATGTAGCGATTTGCCTCCTGCTTAGGTTTGTATAACCGTACGCCATTAAAGTAGCGGTTGGTATCAGCCGGGAAAATTCCGGAGGACTGTAACTGTCCGGCAATTATTTGTCCTTCAAAATCTCCGATGCGCGTATGAATAGGCCGGGTAGTATTGGCAGTAAAATGCAGAAATCCCGGAGTGTTATTACTCAGCACCAAAGCATTGTATCTGCCGGGCCCCCACCAGTAATTTTCCGTTGAAATACCCAAAGAAATGGCACCTAACTGATAGCGAATAGCGGATTGTCCGGGTAATATCTTTTTATAGGTAACCGTGCTAAACCGCTCGGGCATATCGATATTATTCAGCAGGCGATAATAAGTAGCCCAATAACCATCATAATGCTCAGTTGGAAAGGTTTCAAAATGTGGGTTAGTTGCATATACCAGTTGCGGCATCAACTGAACTGAGAATTTCCCAGTCCTCCACAAAATACCTCCCGATACAAGTGTTTGCAATCCTTTAGCAGGAATCATAGCCCCATCATTCCATCCAAATGGGTGGTGGGTATTATAGCCTATGGTTACAGAAACGGGAAGGAGTTGAAGGGATGAATTTTTCCCTGAAAATTTTGCTTTGAAGAGTAAAACACTGTCGGGAAAGGGGAGCAAACTATCCAGCTTTTGAAACTGTTGCAAATAGTTTTGCTGGAGAAGGGAGGTTGGGTTGGAGGTGCCCGTAATTAGCTCTTGGCGGCGGTGGTAATCGGCAAGGCTGTGGGAGCCGCCGGGGGAGAAATAATTTCCGCCCTGAGAATAAGCAGAAACGAAAATTAAACAAAAAATAAAGAAAGTAAATGATCGAGTTAAGAACAAATTATAATAAATTAATAAATATCGCTAGCGTATAACTAATCGATAAATTGTTACAAACAAAATTTTAAAATATTCAGATATAGAGTGGTTATTTATAAAAATAAAATTGTACTTGATTTTATCGGGCATAATAACATTCACATAATCAAACTCAGGATTCACAGACTTCTCCAAAATAACATTTTCATCTTTGTATAAAATAGAAGCCCAATCGGTAATTCCAGGTTTTATCGAAAGTACATTTTTTTGACTCTCATTGTATTGATCAACATATTTTCGGACTTCCGGTCTTGGTCCTACTAAACTCATTTCCCCTGTAAGTACATTCAACAATTGGGGCAATTCGTCTAATTTAAATTTTCTGAGGTAATAGCCAATGGATGTAACTCTAGGATCTCTTCCACCAACTGTTAATAATCCCAGCTGATCAGCATTAATTTTCATTGTCCGAAATTTTAAGAGATAAAAATCTTTAAAATTTAGTCCAACACGAACCTGTCTATAAAAAACTGGACCGGTTGAGGAAATCTTTACAAGTAAAGAGATAATGAAAAAGAGAGGAGAAAAAAATATTAATCCAATAAATGAAAAGATGATGTCGAGTAACCTTATCATGCTTTTACAACCTTATCATAAGAACTTACAACAGCTTTACAAATATAATCTAACTGTTCATTAGTTAACTGAGGATAAATTGGCAGTGAAATTTCTCGAGAATAATTGTCGTAAGAAACCGGAAAATCAGCTATCTTATATCCTAGATCTTTAAATATGGTAAGCATAGGCATAGGAATAAAATGCACATTTACAGCAACACCCAAATTAGTAATTTCATCAATAATTAAATCACGCTGTGCCTCTGAAATATCCTTAATCCTCAAAGCATATAAATGGTAGGAAGACTCTCGAATTGATGATAATAAAGGAGGTAATTCAAAGAATGGGTATAGGGAAAAAAAAGTCTGATAATAGTTAGCAATTTTTTTTCTTGAAGGGAGTAAATCTGATGTATATTTTCTGATCTGTGCTAAACCAACTGCAGCACATAAATCTGGCATATTAATCTTTAATCCTGCAAATAAAATATCGTACTTCCATCCTCCACCCTGAGTTTTAGAAAAAGCATCTTTGTTCTGACCGTTGAGTGTATATAACTTCATTAGTTTATATTCAGACTCATTATCAAAAGAATCAGGCAAATTCAGGCATATTGCACCACCCTCTGCTGTAGTTATGTTTTTTACTGCATGAAATGATAATATCGTAATATCTGCAAAATGACAAGCTGGTAAACCATTATAATATGCTCCTATGGAATGGGCTGCATCAGACAAAACTAAAATTCTTCCCAAAGCAGCCTGTTTGGGGGAGGTTGGGGTAAACTTATTTTTTACAGTATCCTTGCTAATAATATTTAATATCGCAGAGTAATCTGCTGGCCATCCTGCGATATCAACTGGCATGATAACTTTGGTTTTATCGGTAATAGCATCTTCAATTAAAGCTGTATTAATTGTAAAATCATCTGTTATGTCAATCATTATAGGTTTTGCACCGCAATGAATAACAGCTAATGCAGTTGCACTGTAGGTATATCCAGGTATAATAACTTCGTCACCTTCCTTAACCCCTAGCCACTTTAACACTAGTATTGCACCAGATGTCCAGGAGTTAACACAAACAGTAAAATCAACACCAGACAATTTTGAAACCTCAGTTTCAAGCTCTTTTACTTTTGGGCCTGTTGTTATCCAACCTGAATTAAGGGAGTCAATTACTTCGTCAATTACTTGTTTATCTACAAAAGGAGGAGAAAAGTTAATCTTCATTAATTAGTAAATTAAACATTAATAATGCAGAACACAAGAAGCCATAGATAAGCCTACCCCAAACCCGCACAGCAACACTTTATTTCCTGGCTTAATTGATTTATCAGCGTATGCATTATTGAGTGCAATTGGAATAGTTGCTGAAACCGTATTTCCATATTGCTCCAAAGCATAATAGAATTTATTCGAATCAATTCTAGATTTCTTCCTAATAGCCTCAAGCATATACTTATTTGCTTGATGCATAACATACAAATCTATTTCTTCATTTGATAGATTGTTTATACGTCTTGTTTCTTCAATAAATTTTGGAATTTCATTCAATGTAAAATCAAAAATGGCCGAACCATCCATATATAAATTAGTACACCCAAACTCAGTAAAATCAGGATTATCTACATGATGTTTCGTAAGCTTTTCGGGATAACTAAATCCAGTACTCATATCGATAAGCTTTTTATAGCCAGCACCAATTGTTCCATAATTAAAATTGCCGATTTCACCAGCTAATTTATCATTAGGAGAAGCTGAGATAATACATGCTGATGCGCCGTCACTAAAAATACTTCGATTTTTGTAATCCAAAGGGTGAATTCTTTTACTATACGTTTCAGATGTTACTAAGAGTACATTATTTGCTTGACCACTGACTATTAAACCCTTTGCAATCCCTAGTCCAAAAACAAAACCAGAACATCCAAGGTTGAAATCAAAAGCACCAATTTTTGTTGGTAAAGAAGTTGCATGCTGAAGGTAACAAGCATTTGTTGGTATATTAAATTCTGGTGATTGAGTGCAGAAAATCAAAAAATCTACTTCATCTTTATTTAATTGATCATTATCCTTAAACAAGTTATTTATTGCTTCAATGGCTAAATCATTTGTGGTCTGATTCGTAGAAACAATATGACGATTCGAAATGCCAATTTTAGATAATATACTTTCGGATGTCCAATTCGAATAAAGAGATGCAATATCAGAATTGTTTAAAGTAGTTTCCGGAAGAAAATAACTTATAGCTGTTAAGTATGCGTTATTTATCATGGATTATTTTATCATAAATATCACTAATTGTATTACATGCCTTCAAATCTTCTTGAGACAGAGTTATTCTCTGTTCTTCTTTAAGATTAGATATAAATAACATTGCAGTTAGAGAATCCCAATCAGATAATTCTTTAAACTTTGTTTCAAAATTTAAGGGAACAGAACTATCAATTAATTGTTCCTTAAAAAAGGATAAAAATTCAATTTGCGTCATTTTATAAGATTTTGATTATTGGGAATTTTTTTGCATTTCTTTCAAATAATCTTTATCGAAATAATTATTTAATACAACATCATGATTTAAAAAATCTTTATCTAACTTATCTATAGTACCTATCACTTTTGCGGGATTGCCAGAAACAATCGAATAGGGTAAAATAGTTCCTCTTACATAACTTCCGGGAAGAATTAAACAACCTTTACCAATAATAGTTCCAGGAAAAAGTAAAGTAGAAGAACCAATAAATACATAATCGCCGATTTCCACATTCCCGCTCACATAACCGATTCTATCCTCTATAGAAGCTTGAATATACTTATCACCCATTAATCGAATAGCAATATGACTACTATGAGTAAATATACCAACATATGCTCCTATTTGGCATCCATTTCCGATTTTTATTCCATTTGAAGCATCTAATATACTATGATGCCATATCCATACATTATCGGCGATATTTAAATTTTGAGGGCTATTTATTGCTGTAGATGACGAAATACGGGTATTTTTTAAAAATTTACCGTTGTATTTGGAGGTGTAACCATAAACCATATAAGGTCTTGAGAATACACTCAAAAAATTTAAAATTTTTGAGATAACCCAACCTAAAGGGGATAGATATAATAATTTACTAAAATTCAATTTATTTAACTCTTGTAATTATATTTCTTGCCATTTTTATTAACCAACTAAAATTTCTCCATAGTGAATCATTGTTTGGAAAATCACTAAAATTCTTATTAGGGTTCTTCAGAATTTGTTCAAACTCATCTTCGGATAATCCTAATTTCTTAACAACATAATTTCTATCTTGCATTAATAATTCTGGACTAATCGGCGCCTGTTTTAATTCCTCTAATGCAGCAGCTCGAGAAATTTGACCAGAGCATACTAATGCTGACAAATAAGACTTTCTTAAATCGTAACCGAACTTAACAGGTAAATAGTATGAATGAAAAAATCTAGTAAAGATTGATTCATAATGTTTACCTCCGTAATCTCTCCAACCTAATTCATCAATTAACAGTTGCTTTGCATCACTTTTTACAAAATTAATATAATTTAGAATAGGTACCCATCTAATTCCTCTTACAAGTAAATAATCTACATAATCAAAAGTAGTTAAGCTAGGATAGGTTTTAAGCTTTCCCTTACCAAATTGCTTATGTATAGCTTTAATAAACTTAGAATCCTTTGAACCATATAACCAAGATTCAGGCATAATTGATTCGGTTACAACATTATTGCCTGCAATAATATAAGGAATTTTGTGTTTAGCAGCAGTTTTTATTAGCAATGCCCAAATTGCATGGTCTGTAGGTATTTCGATATTCGAAACAGATGCTTTTAAAAATGATGTTTGAATATCTTTGAATTCTTTCCAATCTAAAACATAAGTACTCAAATCTATATCAAGCTTTTTTACTATGTGCTCCACATTTGCAACAGCTAATTCGGAATTCCAGCCATTATCAAGGTGAACAGCGAGTGCTCTTAGACCATAAACTTTTTTTACTAAGTACGCTACATACGAACTATCTACTCCTCCACTAATACCAATCAAACAATCATATTGTCTGTTTTTGCCATCTTTCTTTATTTTTCCAATAAGGTTGTTTAACCTTTCTTCACCACCCTTATCTACATACAAATCTTTGATAATAACATTGTCATAATGATGACAAAAATTACATACACCGTTATCATCAAAGGTGATTTCATTGGCCGTTGTATCCATGACACAACGAGAACATATTTTAATTTCAGACATGGTATTATTTATTGTAATTTATAACTTCTTCACTTGTAATATAACTTAATAATACAGCCTTATGTATACCTTGGAAAATAAACATAGAGCCAGCAGCAACTGCAGAAGCTCCAGCCTTAGCTCCATCAGCTAAATGTGAAACATTTCCAGCACCTCCCGAAGCGATTACTGGTATTAATAATTCATGAGTAATTTTACTAATTGTATCCAAATCGTACCCATTCATTGTGCCTTCACGGTCGATAGAATTTATCATTATTTCACCTATACCAAGATTTTGAAAATTCTTACATGCGGTAAGCAATGCGATTTTTTGTTTCACCCTTCCACCATTAGTGTAGATAATGTTATTGCCAAATATATCTTTTTTATAATCTATAGAAACTACTATACTTTGGCTTCCAAATATATTAATAGCCTCTGTTAATAAATTTTCGAAAGAAAATGCAGCAGAATTTAATATTACTTTTTCAATGCCAATTTTAAATAACTTCTCAATATGATCTATGGATTGAATACCACCCCCATATCCTATTGGCATAAAAGCTTCTGAAACGATTTCCCTTATATTTTCAAAATTTGGCACTCTACCATCATTAGTAGCTGTGTAATCTAATAAAATAAGTTCATCCACACTTTTACTATTAAATATCCTCACCGCGTTTATAGGATCACCCACATATCTAGGATTCTTGAATTTGGTGGTTTTATACAACCCTTCATTATCAAGCAACAAAGTAGGTATAACTCTAATTCTGTGTATCAATACTTCTCAATAAAATTTTTGAACAATGTCACGCCATACTTATGACTTTTTTCGGGATGAAACTGAACCCCAATGATATTTTCATTATTTGTAATGCCGGATACAAACTTATGACCATAATCTGTATAAGTAAGAACATTAGACGTATCATCTACTTTTACATAAAATGAATGTACAAAGTAGAATCTAGAAGTGGTATCTAGATCGGTTAAAATCTTGGGATCATTGCAGGGTTCGATTTGATTCCAACCCATATGTGGAACTTTATAAGAACTTTCTAATTTAAATTCAATTACATCTGCATTGATAAGTCCCAATCCACTTCTATTTCCTTCCTCACTATGCCTGCATAACAATTGCATGCCTAAACAAATACCTAAAAAGGGTACTTTGTCAACCAATGCTTTTCTTAATAAAATGTCAAATAAATTTAATTCAATTATATTATTCATTGCACGATCAAAATGACCGACACCTGGTAAAATAATTTTATCAGCTTTTTCAATAGTTTCAAGATCGGATGTAATAAAAGAATCTGCTCCAATGAATTTCAACATATTGGATATAGAGCCTACATTACCCATTCCATAATCTATAATTACAATCTTTTTACTCATTTAAACAAAATTCTATGTACTTGTTTGTCAAAAACTCATAATCATACATTTGAGAAGCAGCAATTGCATTCTTACATAATTCATCATATTTATTCTTTGGAAGATTATAAAAACTCAAAATTGTTTCTGCGTATTCACGCGGATTATTAAATTCCTTTGCAACTCCTAAATTAAACTCAGTTATAGGACAATAGGCCATTGAAATATTTGAACAAATAGGTTTGCCGCTTGCCATATACTGAAATAATTTACTTTGACTTCCCCCATATTTGAAAATAGGATTCTTAGTGTAATTCAATAAATTTAGTGAACTCTTTGATAGAATATAAGGAACATACTTAAGTTCAACCCATTCTTCTTTCACTATAACATTTTTTATGTTCTCAAATTCAATTCTTTTTTTTAGTTTTTCTCTTTCAGGCCCATTGCCGTAAATAAAGAATTTAATGTTTGCCACATTTTCGAGATACTTAGCAGCATCTAAAATTAGCTCAACCCCGTTTGCACGCCTAATAGAGCCCAGGTATATAACTTTAAATAATGTATCGTCGTTTAAATCAGAATCGGTTATACCAAAATTCGTTTTATTATACTTGAAATCATTTAAATCTACACCGTTATTAATGTACTTTACTTTAGTGAGATCAATTGGACCACCTGATTCGTTATCCCATTTCTTTTCTTTAATGTAATCAGAACCGCCCTTCATGGAAAATATAATTCCATCAGCTTTTTTGTAAATCCATTTCTCAGCTTTATAGGCAAACCAAACAATTGGATTATACTTTGATACTAAGCCTAGAGCAACGAAAGACTCAGGCCATAAATCCACAACATCAAGTACCAATTTTGCTTTTAATCTTTTTGCTAAATAGTATACAACATTACTAAAAGGAATTGTTGCATATAATGAAATAATATCAGGTTTGGAAAATGATTTAGCAACTTTAAAAAGCCTTAAGTGAAATTCTAACAGACTATATATTCTTATAAAAGTATTATTTAGATATGTTGTATTTCTAACGTGAATAAATTTAATGCCATCATATTCTTTTTCTATAAATACTGATTTATCACTAATTAAATTTATATCACTATTATGAAAATAACTACCTCCAATTATATAAACATCATGGCCATTTTTTTGAAGATATTCAGCTCTTTTTAGTGTTTGAATACGTTGCTCCTTGTAGGGAGGCATAGCTGAGGGATTAATGAGCCAAATAGTCTTTCTAGACATCACTTCCATTCATTTATTAGAGTAACAATTTTATATTGTTCATCTACAGAAATAACAGGACTAATAGGCAAGCTTAATTCTTCATTATGTATTTTTTCAGTTAATGGTAAAACCAATTCATTAAATTCATTATAACATTCTTGTTTGTGAGGAGGTATCGGATAATGAATCAGAGTCTGTACACCATTTTCTGTTAAATAAGTTTGCAATTCATCTCTTTTATGTGTAAAAATCGGGAAAAGATGAAATACATGCGAATTCCATTCTTCTATTTTTGGTAGTCGAATTCTCTCATTTTCTATATTTGAATAATAAAATTGAGCAACACTTCTTCGCTTTTCGGTATCTTGATTTATGTATTTTAATTTAACATTAAGTACAGCAGCTTGAACCTCATCTAATCTACTATTTAGTCCTTTATATTTACATACGTATTTTTGAGATGAACCATAATTTGCTAATGCTTTAATAACATCATACAAATGCTTGTCATCTGTAGTTATTGCACCAGCATCACCTAATGCCCCTAAATTTTTACCAGGATAAAAACTATGTCCAGCAGCATTTCCCAATGAACCAGTCATTTTATTATGAAAATAACATCCATGTGCTTGTGCGTTATCTTCAATTAGTTTTAAATTATATTTATTACATAACTCTGATATCAAATTTGTATATGAACAAGCACCATATAAATGAACAATCATTATTGCTTTGGTCTTTATAGTAATTGCTTGCTCAATTTTAGTATCATCAATTTGAAAATTAAATTCATTTGGTTCGATGAATACTGGAATTAAATTATTTTCAGTAATAGCCAATATAGAAGCTATATATGTATTTGCGGGCACTATAATCTCGTCACCTTCTTTCATCAGGCCAAGTTCGATATATGCTCTTAAGATTAATCGGAGTGCATCTAAACCATTTGCTACACCAAGCGCGTATTTTGTACCAATAAAATTAGCATAGGTATCTTCAAACTTTTTATTCTCCTCCCCTAATAAATACCAACCAGAATTAATTGCACTGTTTATTGCGGCAGATATCTCATCTCCGTATTGATCATTAAGTTTTTTTAAATCTAAAAACTTTATCATAATTCAATTTTTCGAATAAATTTAGCAGGTGAGCCAACCCATAATTCATTTGCAGGAACATCTCTAGTAACAAGACTTCCTGCGCCAATCATTGCATTCTCACCTATAGTTATACCACCTAAGATTGTACTTGCCGCTCCTATAGAAGCATTATTTTTAATTACAGTTTTTTGTAGATTAAAAACTTTCTTTGACCTAGGATACTTATCATTAGTAAATGTTACATTAGGTCCAATTTGCACATTATCCTCTATGGTTATACCATCCCATAAATAAACCCCGCATTTCACAGTCACATTATTTCCAATATTAACTTCATTTTCTATAAAACAATGTGCGCAAATATTGCAATTACTTCCTATCACTGCTCCAGCTAAAACCACTACAAATTGCCAAATATTTGTGTTTTCGCCAATACTTTTACTTAAACAATCTGATAAAGGATGTATCATTCTTTAAAAGTTAAAAACTCTTTATAATCTCTGATATAATCTTCTTCCGAATAAAACTCTGATGCAAAAACTAAGCAAACAGATCCCGAAGAAAAGTTACTCAAATCTCGCCATATACCTGGAACAATTAACAGTCCCTGATCAGGGCTATTTAAAAAAACTGTTTGTTCTGTTGTACCATCATTTATCTTAATATTAAAACTACCGCTGGCCCCAATTACTAATTGATATAGCTCTTTATGAGCATGCCCTCCCCTAGTCTCATTACTTGGTATATCGTATAAATAATAAATACGTTTAACATCAAATGGTATATCTAAACTATTTTCGATAATGGTGATATTACCGGCTCTATTATGAATTTTGTTCAATTGTAATACTTTACAGTCAAACACACTATTATCTTTCATTCAAGGCCAAATTTAAAAATAAGTCGAAATCCCTTATATAATCAGCATCGCTATATGTTGTAGAACTTACAATAAGTGCAAGAGAATTTGTGGAAAAATTTAACATTTCTCTCCATAACATATTGGGTACGTATAAACCATAATATGATCTATTTAGAGAAAATATTTTTTCTTTTTCACCATCATTCAATTTTACGTCAAAACTGCCAGATAATGCTATGATAAATTCTTGCTGTGTTTTAAATGCATGTCCTCCTCGATAATGACCACCTGGCACATCATAAATCCAGTAAGATCTTTTAATTTGAAATGGAATTTGATTACAAGATTCAACAAATGATAAATTACCTCTTGAATCCTCGATTTTTGGTAGATTAATTATTTTAGAAAAATTTATTTGCACTTATTTCGAATTAAAACTTGAAAAAAAAGGATGATTTAATAATCCCTTAAAAAATTATTTATTCTGCTAAAAGTGCTTTTTCAATCCATTTATATTGTTGTTCTAAACCATCAATTAAACTGACCTTAGGCTCCCAATTAAGGATATTACGAGCCTTTGTAAAATCTGCTGATCGCGCCTTATCTCCTTCAGGCTTAGTGGTGTCATAAAATACTTCAATATCTTTCCCTGAAATTTTTATGATGGCTTCTGCGATTTCTTTGATAGATGTACAAACAGACGGGCCAAGTTGAATATGACCATGGCCCCACCCAATATTAAGGGCCGAAAAAATACCATCAACGATATCATTTACATGTATAAATGCCCTGCCTTGTAATCCACTACCCCATACATGAAAAGGTTCATTAGGGTATTGTATCGCTTTTCTAATTAAAGCAGGGATAACTTGACTTCTTTCCCCAAAATCACAAGGTGAGCCATAAACGTTGTGAAACATTAATGTACAACAAGGTATTCCCGTTTCTTTTTCCAAAAAATCAGTCTCTAATTGTCCCATTAACTTACTCCATCCATATGCTGACTCCGGCAACGCAGGATAAAGCTCATCTTCCTTTAATGGAATAACATCCAAAGAGTTTTGCCTCGTTAAAGGAAAACTGCAAGCTGTTCCAACATAAATAAATCCTTTAATTCGATTTGATCCGGCTTTTCTACATGAATTTATAATATTGGAATTAATCAGGTTATTTTGTCGAAATAAAATACCCTGATTATTAAACACATAATCTATACCAGCAACAACATCCGCCAAATGAATAACATAATCCATTTTTGTAACTATTTCGTCACACTTATTTGGTTCCGAAATATCAAAACTAAAAAAGCGAGTTGCCAAATCTATAACAGGAGTACCCGAATCATCATTAAGATATTCAATTTTACCCCTCCATAAATTATCAATCACATAAACATCATTACCTTCATTTAAAAGCCGTTTAACTAAATTCGAACCAATCATTCCACAACCCCCTGTAACTAAAATTTTACTTTTTTTCATTATTGCTAATTTTTATTAAAATAAATATAGGATTTGATTTTGGAGGGCATAAAACTTAAAAAGACATGAACAAGTGAATCTCGAAATCTCATTGTAAAGTTTTCGAAACTACTAAAAATAGGTCTATTAATAGAAACATCTGGAAGTATCTCTTGCAACATTTTATAATCTTTTGGATTTAATTTGCCTCTAATTAAAACATTTATAACTTTAAAGTTTTGAAATGATCCATAAAACTTTAAATAATTAAAACCTCTCTTCACCCCAACTTTTTCGAATTCCCAAGCATTCTCCCTATCATCAAGAATATCATACAGTGTATCTATTTTCCAAACCGTAAAAACACATGATTGCCTATAAGGTATATTATTCTCTAGCTCACCAAAATAAGAATTACCACATGGCTGTAACTGCGAAGGCAACTTGAACAAAGAAAGAAAATTGCCATTCATATTTGTAAATGTAGTGAACATATCTATTGTATACTTATTGTCAATTCTTTCAACAAAGTAATAATCTTCTAAAAGGGTATATACATAATCGTAGTCCAACCTTAATTTATCTAATGCCAATTTTAAACCATGAGACCAAGATTTATCATCACCCACCATAATATTTTTGAATCCTCCCGACTCAAAACTTTTATTATTAGTCATAATATATTTATCATAAGTACAATCAGGCCAATATTCATTGAAAATTCTAATACAAGGATCCCACAAGTCAGAATAATTATCACATGAAATTACTAATACTGCAATTTTGTTGTTGTTTTTCATAATTGAAAGAATCAGATTTTATTTAGTAAACTAAAACTATTAAATAATTTTACATATTTTTTTTCTTCATTGGCCCAATTATACTCCTCCAAAATAGCTTTTCTACCATTTTGGCCCATTTGATACGCTTTTTCTGGATTATTTATTAAATACGCTATTGCTTCTCTGATCTGCACAACATTTCCTGGTTCCACATAGAATCCACATTTAAATTCATCCACAATTTCTTTCCATAATTCATAGTCGCTACAAATTATTGGTAAAGCCGCCTCCATATACTCAAAAATTTTGTTAACGGCATAAGTTCCTCGTTTCCCACCTAAGTTCATCTTATAGTCTATTACTACAATGCCGATGCGTGCTTTTTTATAAAATTCACTTAAATCAGCCCAATTAATTCTTCCAATATAACTCAACTTATTAAAGGATGGATGTTTGGAAAGCAGTTCTAAATATTCAGGGGCGAAATAACCAGCAATACTATAGGTAACATCAGTAAATTCATTTAATGCATCAAATATAGAAACTTGATTACTATGTAAGTAAACAGTACCCGAATAGCAGATTATTTTATGCCTTTGTAAATATTCATTTAATGATATGTCGTTACTTGGCAGAACCTTTGCAAAGTTTGTAATTAAAATAGTATTAGGGTTAATTTCTTTAAGAGTATCTACAACATGCGAATGTGGTGAAATAATTGCATGGTACCTTCTCAGAATGTGATTCATGTACTTTTCAACTATTAAAGAAAGGGGCTTCCTTACTATGCGGGGTAGCCAGTCTTTCTCAATAATATGTCTTGGAAGATCTTCATGAGCATCATAAACTACCATTTTACCGACTTTCTTTAATGCTAATCCGAGTGATAATAGTTCCGGGGAATGCATTTGATATATATCTGCGTCTATTTCAAGTGCCCTTTTAAAAAATTGATTTTTTGCCAAAAGTAAAACTCGTATCCTGTTGCTCCAGTAATTTCCTGTCGCATAAATAGGCGTGCCCTCTAAATTCTCATCGGGAAAATCATCATTTGTTAAAATACTAACTAAAAATCCAGCCTCCTTTAATGATTTGCACTGCCTTTGAAAAATACGAGGGTCATTTCGGTAGTAACCACTTATTACATGACAAACTTTGATATTATTCATAAGGTATCTAATACTTCCAAATTCTTGCACAAGAAGTTCAGTGATTTTAACTTACGATATTGAGCTTGATTCTGTAACATTTTGTTTATAATTCAATCTACACTCTTCAAAGCTATTCTGGCAATCTCACTTAAACACCTTGGGGTAAGTCACAAAATGATTCAGCAGACGTCTCTGTTTAATTAATTCATAGTCAATCCTAAAAGCCCAATAAGCTATAAAAATTGTAATGATTCTTAAATTACTTACATCTGAGTAAGAGAATAATTTCATTCCTCCCTGAATACAAATGCACATCACAAAATGTAGAAGTATAAGCTGATGGAATAATATTCTACCGTTTCGAACTCTAGTATTATTGAGAATAAATAATGTGAAAAAAATGAAAATCAGCGGGGCAATATAAGGACCGAAATCCAATGTGAAATCTCCAACAAAGCCTATGAAAGCTTCATCATTTATTTTCAAATTAGGATATTTGGCTCTTCGTTCGTAGAAGTTGTGAGGAACATTATCAAACCCAAGCATTCGTTTGAACATAGGAAAAGTTCTGTCGCCATATCTGAGACCTCCATTATCCAAACCATAATTATTAAAAAATAAATTCTCTTGACCGGTATAAAATAATACTGATGACATTGCACCTCCCGAACCGGGTCTATCAAAACGACTAATTGTAATGGCGACAATTGGTACCGTAATGGCAATTATAAGAACTATACCTATTGTTTTAATTATATTACTAATTTTTTGGGGGATAAATTTTTTCAATGCGAAAAAAGTAATAATTATAGTAAATACTCGATCGATTACCGGACCTCTTTGTGATATTGCAATATTATCTACTATTGGATATACACATGCGATTAACAACCCTATTGTAATTAATTTATTGCGTTTTTTTAATGTGAGATAAAAGAAAAACATTAGGGTACCTAGGTCAGATAACAACCCTTGAATTATGGAAGGCAGATTTGAAATTTTACCATCCCCAATATTCATCGACTCTGACTCATCCATGGTTTCTTTGTAAATTTCCAAACCACCTGCCGAATCCAACAAGATTCGTAAAAAACCACTCACTACTCTAGGAAGCGCCTCTTTTAAACAAAAAAAAGTGCTAACAATTAGAAGAATGCTTATTGCATAAAATAAAACATTTGATGGCTTTTGAATCTCTATAACTTTAAATGCGTCAAACCTCAAAACGGGCCAAGCTACAAGTAGTAAAATTAGAAATAGATAAATAAAGGGAAATAAGTGGAGTTCTGTAAACTCTGGACCCCAAAAAGGATCATTAATAAGAAAAAATGAAGAAATAGAATAGATAAGATAGGAAAAGATAATGACACTTCCTGCATCGAAATGTCGCTTTCTCCTTTGGTACAAAGCAAAGGAAACCATCCAAGCGAAAATATAAAGTACAAGCAATATATTATTCAGATCAAATTTCATTAGGAAATCAATCTTAATTTAATATCAAATTAGTGCCAGAAAAAAAAGGAAAAAAGAGAAATCGAATAATATCATAAAAGAAATAATTATACATTTTTTTACTGATAGAATTTTTATTCAACTTTTCGCCACACCATCTTATTTATCACTCCTGTATAGCTCTGAATAAGCTTAACTACTTTAGCGGATACATTTTCATCTATATATGCAGGAACATCACAAGCATATTCTTCATTTTTATGCATGCCAACAGCCAAATTAACTGCTTGAAGAACCTGCTCTGAAGTAATGGATCCAATTATAAATACCCCTTTGTCCATCGCTTCCGGACGTTCACTTGATGTTCTTACAGATACAGCTGGAAAGTGAAAGAAAGCACTCTCCTCAGGTAGTGTTCCACTATCCGACACAACACAGAAAGCATTATGTTGAAGTTTATTATAATCGAAAAAGCCAAGAGGTTGATGTTGAATAACACGTTTGTCAAAATCAAATCCTAGCTTCTCGATATTTTTTTTTGAACGAGGGTGGCAACTAAAGAGAATTGGCATATCGTAAGTCACCGCCATTGTATTTATAGCATTCATAAGTGAGAAAAAATTGGATTTGATATCAATATTTTCTTCCCGATGAGCTGAAAGTAGAATATATTTACCTGCTTCTAGTCCTAACTCTTCTAAAATAATACTTTCATTAATTTGCGCTAAACATCCTTTCAGCACTTCTGCCATAGGAGAACCAACAACAAAGGTATATTCTGGTTTTTGACCCGAATCAAGGATATACCGTCGAGCTTGCTCAGAATAACAAAGGTTAATATCGCTTGTAACATCCACAATACGCCGGATGACTTCTTCTGGTAAATTCTCATCTTTGCAACGATTACCAGCTTCCATATGAAAAATAGGAATCTTAAGCCGTTTAGCTGAGATTACGGACAAACATGAATTAGTATCGCCTAATACAATAATAGCATCAGGCTTAACATCCATCATCAGCTCGTATGACCGTGTTATCACATTTCCCATGGTATGTCCAAGGTTCTCTCCAACAACACTAAGGTAGTGGTCTGGTTCACGCATACCGAGGTCTTTAAAGAAGACTTCATTGAGGGTATAATCATAATTTTGTCCAGTATGTACTAGGATGTGATCGAAGTATTTGTCACACTTTTTAATAATAGCTGACATCTTAATGATTTCAGGTCGAGTCCCTATTATTGTCATTAGTTTAAGCCTCTTCATTTCTCCCAATTTTAAAAATTATAATGTGGATACATATATTTGTGACTCTTAATCCACTCTGCCATTTCAGCAATCATTATTTCGTAGTCGGGTATTAAATAACTAAACTCATATCTAGTGCGCTTAAGAGATTTATCGGCACTTACACCTTCAACCGGATTAATTTTCAAGGAATCACCTCTCAAATATTTATTAAATAGTTTGAGTAATTCGTACTTTGATATAGAATGGTCGGGAACAGTGTTATATAACCCATATGCTTTTTCCTTTGCCGCTGCTTCCATAGTCTTTGCCAGCTGGAGAGTCGTCTGTCCAGTCCAAATTGACGAAGTGTACCCATTGATTACACCACTTTGCTGCATAAACCAATTGAGAAGTCCAATACCACTGGAATTAATATCAGGGCCAACGATAGAATTTCTCAATGTAATATTCTTATAATCCTCAAGCTCTCCGAGAGCTTTTGACCTATCATAGAATGTTTTGCCGTCCCGAAAATCATCTTCAGTGTATTCGCCATCTTTACCAGAAAAGACACAATCCGTACTCATATGAATCACTTGTGTATCTGAACCAGTAGTAGCATCTGCTAAAAAATGTGGAAAATAGGAATTTAGGAAGGTAGCTGATTCTTTATTATTCTCAGCAAATTGGTTAAGGATACCTATGCAGTTTATAACACTATCGTATTTACCTTCATTAATAATTTTTCTGAGTAATGCAGTATCATAAGCATCCCCGACAAAACTATCGATAAATTTAGACTTCGATTTACTAAAGCCAAATAATACGTGGCCTTGCTCTTGCAAATACAAAGAGATAGTATGTCCTGCCATACCATTACAGCCCAGTACTAAAAACTTCATATTACTGTAAACTTTTTTTAAGTTCTTCACGAATGTAATCAAGAGAAAGTAATTTGTTTTTTACTTGCTCGATATCTAAAAGCTCTGTGTTGTTGCTATTAAATTCAGTTAAAAGATTACGATTAGTATCACCGTCAACAAAATACTTAGCATAATTCAATCCACGATTATCGCTAGGTACTCTGAAAAAATTACCCATATCTAAAGCATTAGCACATTCCTCATTAGTTAAAAGGGTCTCAAAAATCTTTTCGCCATGGCGGATCCCTATTACTTTAATATTTTCTTTGCTAACGTGAAATAGCTCACAAACAGCTTGTGCCAGTGTCAAAATTGTACAAGCCGGAGCCTTTTGTACAAGGATATCTCCACTTGTACCATTCTCAAAAGCAAAAAGCACCAAGTCAACTGCTTCGTCGAGTGACATAATAAAACGAGTCATTGAAGGTTCAGTCAAAGTAATGTGTTGCCCTTTCCTTATCTGATCAATCCACAAAGGAATAACAGATCCACGTGAACACATCACATTCCCATATCGAGTACAACAAATCTTAGTTTTGTCTGGATTCACAGTACGTGATTTAGCAACAATAACTTTCTCCATCATTGCTTTGGAAGTACCCATGGCATTCACTGGATAAGCTGCCTTGTCAGTAGAAAGGCAAATTACAGTCTTAACACCAGCATCGATGGCTGCCGTAAGCACATTATCTGTACCAAGTACGTTTGTTTTAACCGCCTCTAGTGGAAAGAATTCACATGAAGGCACTTGCTTTAGAGCAGCCGCGTTGAAGATGAAATCTACACCATACATAGCATTCTTTACACTTTCTAAATCTCTAATATCGCCTATGTAAAATTTTATCTTTTCTGCGAACTCAGGCATGCTAGTCTGAAATTCATGACGCATGTCATCTTGTTTTTTTTCATCACGGGAAAAAATCCGTACTTCACCGAGATCAGTTTGTAAAAAGCGCCTCAAAACAGCATTCCCGAATGAACCTGTTCCACCTGTAATCAAAAGAACTTTGTTTTTAAATAAAGACATAAATCTTATTGTAATTAATTAATTATTGGAAGATGTTCTACTTTATATGATTTGTTTCTTCTAAATATTCTAAAAGTATTTCTGATTAAGGAAATGATCATTTTAAATGATATTTTACTGTAAAAATTATATACGAAATTCGTAGCGAGAGCAGCATCGAAAATGTTGTTAATTCCTAATTCTTTTCCATCAAATCTTATCGAATTTGTAATAACAAATCCATAAACTTCTTTCTCTCTAACAACTTTCCTCTCTGTGGTAGCCAACAATTTATTAAACAACTCCAATAAACCATGCTGCTTGGCAATCTCCCTGAGGATTTTTAATTCTCTGATTAAAACTTCGTTTTCAAATGAACTTTTTTCCATCAGTTTAAATGAAGCTCGTATTAGTGCTTCAAATGATATTGGAGAAAACTTACCGGGCCACCCTGGCAGATCCTGAGCTGTTAATAAATAATCTGCAGACATGAGAGTTACCAATGGCGAGTATTGCTGAGAAGCTAATTTTTCATGCATCGTTCTTCCGATGTTATCATTAAAGAATTGTTGAGCTTCTTCTCGGGATTTCTTGTCAGTTCTTTGATAATTCTTGCCTTGAGATTTAGTAGTTGTGCCACCAATTGTTAATGGTTCATAAGTAAAAGCGTAATCATCAACTTCGCCCGCCAAAACAACCCCAGAAAACCCATCCGGAGTGGGACAATAATAAAAGCTATGATCTTTTGTTCTTGATTTTATCTTATCAATTAGGGCTGTTGAGGCTACACCCTTCATGAAAAGCATGGGACATTCATCTATCTGGTATAAAAATGTTTGAGATAACTTACTCAAAAATGCTTCAGAGTTAATAAATTTTACACCATAATTTTTTTTTCTATTTATAGAAAAAATATTTTCACCCCCCTCAAATTCAGGATAAGCAAAACCAGCAGGAGTCCATGTTAATAATTCTCTCCTTGTTGTTGAAAGAATCTCATACATCCGTGCAATACATCCTGGAACGAGACCGTCATCGCCGCCCAAAGCTAAAACATATCCAGGTCTTACTTGATTCAGGGCAAATTCAAAGTTATCTCGCATTCCTAAATGCTGGCTGTGTGCAAACAATTTAATTCGGGAATCCTTTGTTATTAAATCACGAACAACTTCAACCGAGTTGTCTTCACTACAATCGTCGGAAACAATTATCTCGAAATTTGGATAATCTTGAATCATACAAGTTCTTAAAGTATGAATCAAATACTCTGCCCTGTCTTTTTGAGGAATAATAACTGTAAATAAAGGGTAACCTGTCAGGCTATTCATAAAGTAGTAATACTATTTTCCGGAAATACTATAATTAATAACATTTAATATACAAAGTTTAATTGTTTAAATTTATTGTAGTGGAATTGACTTGATAAAATAAAATTCACTGCTTACTAAATTATATAATCATTTCGTGTATGCGATTAATTGTTTCAAAACACCTTTTTCACTTTTAGTCAAGCCAATCAAAAACGCAACTGCTGGAACACATACGATAGAAAACAAAAATACTGCAAGCGCGCGTGATGATGCAGTAACAATACTTCTATGTATTAGAAAAAGAAATGAAGACAATATAATCGTTATAGCGAAAGCAGGAAGTAAGAATGACTTTATATATTCAGAATAACTGAATGCTTTATAATACTTTTTAAGGCAGATCAATCTTACTATATGAGATGCAATAGCGGCTATGATCATCACAATGTAGGTAGAGGCCGCAGGATACCCTAGTTTAAACAGAATGTATGTTGCAGGAACACACGAAAGGGTGAAAATTTCTACTGCTACATGATAACCCTTTACGTGTCCGGTGGCCTGAATAATTATAGATATAGGATTATTCAAAGACATTATCAGAGCATACACCAAAATAAGTCTGGAAAAAAACACTGTTTGAGCATCCGATGTTTTCAGCCAGAAGATCAAAATTATGTCCATTTCAAATATAATAGGCAAACACACCATTAACAGTGAGTAGTAAATAAACTTGTTACTCATATTGAAAATCTTATTCAGATATACATACGACTCTTCGGCATAAGATTTTATCATGGGTGTTCTGATAGCCATTAAAAAGCTATTACTAAAAGAACTCACAGCCATAGAAAATTGAAAGGATATCGCTCTTGCAGCATTAACTAAAGGTCCAAAAAAAATATTGACCAATATGGTATTAACCTGAGCCATTCCTACTCCAGCAATCGAACCGAATAAAGACCAACCTGAAAAAGAAAGCAATTCTTTATATAAGTCTTTTTCCGTGGGCTTATGATAGCTGCACTCATCATACTTATTTCTACTAATTACTATATAGGATATAAAAACCAATGCTGATATTAAAAATTGAATTGTGCCGTAAATAATTAAACCATCTATAGGAATTATATAAATAAAAAATACTGATACCAATCTCAAAATACTCTCTGCGGTACTAATTATTGCAAAGATACCCATGTCTTCATGGGCCATGGTTGCGGCAAAATATGGAACCTGCAAGAAAGAAAAAATGAAAGAAAATATCGAAAGCTGATATATCCAGTTTGCAGCATTCATTCTTTCACTTGGAAGCACTAACTGAGTATTAACAAACCATAAACCAGCCGTTTCGCCCAAAATAAGAACTATAAGTGATAAGAATCCAAATATGTTAATACTTGCAGAAAATATATTTCGAAGCCGTTCTAATTTGTTTTCGCCAATAGAGTATGAATAATACCTTTGTGTAGCTGTAGAGAGAACACTGCTTATACTACCTAACATAGTAATAATTCCTGTAACAACATTGTTGATGCCGTAATCCTGAGCACCAAGTGCATTTAATACCAGACGCACAGCATAAAGGTTGATTATCATTACGACCATCATCCTGACATAAAGCAAAGAGGTATTAAAGGTGATGCGCCTGGTACTTGATGAATTATCCGGCATAATATTATCAATAAAATTTAATTGCCATAAGAAAATTCATAATTAAAAATCTAATTGATTAGAGAAAAATTTATCTCTATAGAAATAAGTAGAATATTTTATAGTGCATATATTTTATCAGAATCTCCTTTAATCACATTTCTCAAATCAACAATTAGCTTAGCGTGTTTTTTTATCAATGCAGGATCAAACACCTGATGATTGGTTGTGATCACCACGCAGTCAGAATTTTCCATTCCTTCAACCATCTCCGGAACTGCACATAATGAATACCCTGCCGGTGTTTTAATCTCTGCAATAAATGGATCGTGATAAGATACGATTCCACCTTTGTGCATGGTAATGTCAATAATTTCGAGGGCTGGAGATTCTCGGGCATCGTCTATATTTGGTTTATACGCCACCCCTAAAAAAAGAATTTTGCTGCCTTTTACAGCTTTTTGTTGGCTGTTTAAAGCTGTGGCAATTTTAATATACATGTAGTGAGGCATCCGCATATTGATATGCCCTGCTGTATGAATCATACTTAAATCAAAATCATACCTTTTTGCGATATGTTCGAGATAAAACGGATCAAGAGGAATACAGTGTCCACCAATTCCCGGGCCAGGATAAAAAGCCTGAAACCCAAAAGGTTTAGTTTTGGCAGCTTCAATTACTTCCCAGATATCAATTCCCATTTTTCCGGAAAGCAAAGCCAGTTCGTTTATCAGGCTAATATTTACCAGTCGGTATGTGTTTTCAAGAATCTTAACCATTTCGGCAACCTTTGGGGAACTTACCAAATGAAGCTTATCAATTGCTTTTGAATATAATTTTTCGCCTATTTCTAAACCCTCCTTGGTAATTGCACCCAGTACTTTGGGTGTATTTTTTGTGTGAAAATTTACATTGCCTGGATCAACTCGTTCAGGCGAATAGGCCAGCCAAAAGTTATCGCCATGCTTTAATCCTGATTCCTTTTCAATAATAGGTAGTATAAAATCTTCTGTAGTGGTGGGATAAGTGGTACTTTCGAGGCTAATGAAGGTTCCTGATTTCATGTTTTGTCCAATAGCAATGCAGGCTGCCTCAATGTAACTCATATCGGGTTTGCGAAACTTGTCCAAAGGAGTTGGAACACAAATCATAAGCGCATCACATTCTTTGATCAGTGTAAAATCAGTAGTCGCCTGTAGCGTAATATTTCCAACCACCTCACGCAAAACTGCATCGCGAATGTCTTTGATATAGTTCTCGCCATGATTTATCTTTTCGACTTTGATTTGCGATTTATCGAAGCCAATCACCTTAATCCCAGCCTGCGCAAAGTTAACAGCAAGAGGAAGCCCAACATAACCCAGACCAATAATACCAACGGTTTCAGTGTTGGATGTAATTTTTTGTACTAAACTGTTTGCTTGTGACATAAGTAATTATTTATCTCTACTTTTTTTATCTGGTCATTTTTTAATTCAGATAAATTGAAGTGGTATCAGACCTTCGCATTTTTTGCGAGGAATTAATGATCTGATTGTTTAGGAATATTTTACAATTGTCTGATGATTTACAGAACCAACCGTATTTTAAAAATGAAAATGTAAACCCATCCTCAAACTCAAGTTAGATTTGTTACTGTTTTCTACCCATAAGTAATTCCTAGATTGAACAAAAGTGATTGAAGTTGAAAACGTCATTTTATTAATTTTCCAATTTGGCTGAATATTCCAACAATAGTCTGTCCACTTAAAGGAAAATGCATTCGGATCACGAGAAATCTGCTGGAGTTGCCAATGGAGCGAAAAATTAGAATTGGGATTAATGATTCTACCCCAAATACTTTGTAAATCGGTTCCATAACCAACTCCGGCACCAATAATTTGATTCCAATGGGTATAACCATTATCCCCACCATGCACATACCAATTTCCAGCTCCTCGTAATAAATTTGATGGAGTTTCAGATTGCTTCATTGTTTCAATACCAATTACTATTTGATTATTCCCAGACTTAAACAATTTACTAGCCCCAAGAATATAAGCCGCTGAATGTGTAGCATCCATCGCATAATCCCGTAAATTTTGTTTATAATCATTATACCCCCATTCACCGTAAAATTCCCAGCCCGATTTGGGCATTACCCAACGAAAGAAAAACGATGCCAACTGGTCTGTATTTTCGGCATCATCATTCTGTTCATTTTTTTTCTGAAAAGCTTTGGTAAGTACGGGCACATATTTTTTTAGGAAACTAGTCCCTCCCAAACCAATATCTTTTTGATAGCGTTGTAAACTCCTCGTCATCCCCACAAATAAACCGGGTATCCATTTGGGTTGGTAACTGATTACAAAAGCACTCTGATATCTCCAGGTAGCCGGATAGGATTCGTTAGTCAGTTTTAAGTGCCTATTTTCATAGGGACGGGTAGAATCACTATCCAGCCGGGAACCAATTAACTGCCACTCGAAATTTCCGATAGGAGTTTTGGCTGGGCGGTTGCTTCGTATATAGGCGTGTAAAAATCCGGGGGCATTGTTGCTCATTAAAAGGGAAGACCGCATTCCAGGGCCCCACCACAAATTCTGGGTGGATACCCCCATAGATACAGACCCTACTCGTATGCCTGCTGCCGACTGGCCCGGAAATACCTTATTATACACCCCTCCTGCATTACTACCCCAGTTAACACTGGTATCGTATCTGCTATTGGAAGCATAAACCCATTCCGGAGCCAACTGAACCTCCATAATTCCGTAGCGCATATATACACCAGCTCTAACAAAAGTTTGTACTCCCTTGGCGGGTATCATAGCACCATCATTCCATCCAAAGGGATGGTGGCTGTTGTATTGGGTAATAAGGGTAAATGGCAAGGCAGTTACCTGTACCTTCTTCCAACTAATTACTTCCGGACGCAATTCAACCGGACGAACTGCCATTGAAACCAATGGCTTATCAGAAACACTTAATTGAGCCATTCGTAAACTATCCTCCTCCGGAGACCCCACTATCAACATTTGCGCTTTCAAGTGCAAGGGGGACAAAGAAAAAAATCCCACCAACAATACAATGATAGTTCGTATTAAAACAATACCATTTCTTATAGTAGAACGCATCAGGAAATTCGGGATATAGGTACTACTTGTCCCTCACCGGATTGCTGATCCAGAGATTCGAAAACTGAGTTATTACTTAAGAACTCCGGCACCATTTTTTTCATCTGTGCTACTAATTGCATAGTTGCCTGGCGCTGACGGGATATATGGAATAGGGTTTCTAACTCTTCCACCAATTGGTCGGACTGATGATTACGGATGCGGGCTATCATTATTTTTTCGTGATAAGTGGGCAGGGTATTCTCAGAATCCATCAACAATTCTTCATATAATTTTTCTCCGGGTCGCAGGCCTGTGTATCGAATGTCGATATCTGCACCGGGTACATGTCCGTACAAACGAATCATTTTTTTTGCTAAATCAGCTATGGAAACTGGCTTACCCATGTCGAATACAAAAATTTCTCCGCCCTTGCCCATACTACCTGCCTCTAGCACCAATTGGCAGGCTTCGGGAATCGTCATAAAAAACCGGGTAATATTCGGGTGGGTAACGGTTACGGGGCCGCCCTTTTCGATCTGCTCTTTAAACCGGATAATCACCGATCCATTGGAGCCCAGTACATTTCCAAAACGGGTGGTAATAAATTTGATGGGTTGTTCATTGGAATTAGAACCCTGTACTTCCCATTGGGTATTCAATAAACGATGCAGGTGCTGCACATAGGCTTCCGCCAAACGTTTGGAAGCACCCATTACATTCGTGGGATTTACTGCCTTGTCGGTAGAAACCATTACAAAACGCTTTACTTTATACTGAACCGACAAATCCGCAATGATTTTTGTGCCCATCACATTGGTTAATATGGCTTCCTGCGGACAAACCTCCATCATGGGTACATGTTTATATGCAGCTGCATGATATACATAATGAGGCTCGAACTGAGCAAACAAATCATTCATTCGATCGCGATTACGAACATCCGCTAAAAAAGGTACACAGATCACTTCGGTATTTGTTTCTTGCAATTCTAACTCCAAATGATGCAAGGGTGTTTCGGCCTGATCGCAAAGAACAATAGTGTTGGGTTGAAATTTTAGTAATTGACGGACAATTTCACTGCCGATTGATCCCGCAGCACCGGTTACCAGGATTCGCTTATTTTTCAATTGGTGCCCAATGGCTTCATTATTGATTTTGATCGGCTCGCGTTCAAGCAGGTTCTCAATTTTTAACATCTGAAGTTGGCGTGTAGAGAATTCACCGTTGATCCAGGATTCGAAAGGAGGAACATTCAATACTTTGATATTATGATCTAAACAATAATCAACTATTTCATTCTTTCTAGCGGGTGATAATGAAAAGTTGGCAATGATCAGTTCATGAATAGGAGTACTCCGATTTAACAATGGCAAATGCCCCGGATGAACAATTTTAATTCCATCTACAACTTTATCTAATTTGCGAGGATTTTCATCTAAAAAAGCAACAATCTGCACATTCGATTTAGGATCATGTTCTAATACCCGCTTGGTAGCAAATCCCGCTTCGCCCGCACCATAGATAACCACTACTTTACGGTCCATTTTATAATTTCTGAGATAAGCAAAGCCAAATTTCACCAGTACCCGATACGAAATCAATGCAGGAAAACTGATTAAAGCATACACAATTAGGGTAACATTCGAAAAAATTAGATTTCCCCCAGAATTTGCCGAAACCAGACTAATAAAAAATAGCACTGTGGAACTCATCACCAAGGCAGTGAATATTTTAATGGCATCCTGAATGCCTGTATATCGAATAATGCCACTAAAAGTTCGAAAATTTATAAAAACTATGGCATTAATCAAGGTAAGAATCAACAATTTCCCACTAAGCTCCCGTAATGAAATAGTTTCGAAGTTGAGATTGTTTTTGATTAAAAAAGCAAGTACAAGTGAGCAGGCACAAATACCAATATCAATCAAAAAAATTATCCAGCGGGGCAGGATATTGATTTTCTGTATCATTTTCATAGGATAAAATTTATTGCCAAATATTTATTCCAATCAATCTATTGAATCAATTGTTTCAACATTTTCCTTACAATTAGGTAAAGCACAGTTAAAAATCCTGCCAAAAAACCTCCAATCAAAAGAGACTTTGCCTTACCCTGCTTGTCTTTTTTTAAGGGTAGCGTAGGCCGATCTATTAGTTGTATCAAGGGGGTTTCCCGCAATAAAGTTACCTTGGCCATTTCTAGATTGGTAACGAGTTGAGTTAAAATAGCCGTATTTGCCTGTACATCAATTTGCTTTTTTGTTGAGGGTATCCGGTTCACATTTAAAGCAGGATTTAAATTAAATGTATTGTCGGATGTGATAGCCACCCCGGTTATAGCCATATTCAATTCGTTGCGGATACTATCGGCTTGTCGCTGCAAAATCGCTACATTATTTTTAGCTTTTTTACTTTTTGTTTCAATATAAAATTCAGACACATTGCTTACCAGATTCTCAGCAAATGCTTTTGAAAATAACTCGTTGGTTGAATTAACCTCTACAGTAATAATTGACACTTTTTTATCTTTTTGCAATACGGACAAAATATTATCTTCAAATAACTGCTCATATAAAAGAAACAGTACACTATCCTGAAGAATACTTAATTGACCTTGATCTGATTTTTTAGGGAAAGAAAAGTTTTTATAACTGTCAGATTTTTTTACCAGTTTTATATCCAATTTTGTAATCTCTAATAATTGATTGGCTAATACCACATCCTTGTCTTTATCTGCGTAAGTTGTAAGGAGTGTTTTTTGTACCATTCGCCGGCTCTTCATTAATTCAATTAAATTGGCACCACTGAATGCCCCTCCTGCACCGGTTCCTAAATCGATTCCCAAAGAACTGGCTAATCCTAAAGCACCCGATAAACCCCCACCCCCTTGTTTATCATCCTCTAACGCAAAAGTTACTACTGCCTTGTACTCTGGTTTTGCAAAAAATGCATACAAAAATCCAATACCACTCCCTATCATAGCGCAAAAAACAATCACCAACCATTTAGAAAGCAGGTATTTCCACCATTCCCCTAGCTTTTGAATGAGCTCCTTAATCGAAATTTCATCGGTAATTTGTTCAGCAGGCTGCATATGATTGGTTTAAATTGTTTTAAAGTCTTATTAAAGCAAGTACTACCCCTACCAAACTGGCAATGGCAGTGGAAATTCCAATCACTTCGGCTGTGGAGGTTTTTTTCGTTTCAGGTTTAGCCGGCACAATTACTTCACTGCCGGGTAATACTTTGGGATAAGATTTAAAAAAGAGAAAATGAGATGTAGTAGCCGCTTTGCCGTTGGCATATACTATATAAGTTTTCCTACGCAATGCCCTAGAACTGAATCCACCAGCTTCATTTAAATAATCCTTCAAACTATTTTTCTCTCGATACGGCACCTGGGTAGTCATTAATACTGCCCCACTTACTTTCACCTGCCCATCAAATTTGGGAATGTATAATTCGTCTTTAGACCGTAACACCAAATCTTCAATTGAACCGGGAGCTTGTAAAATGGCAGGGATATCCAACGGTATTTTATCAAATTCTCGGGTAATTTCCTGCACCAACTGCTTATTGGCATTGGAGCTATCATTCACATTTTTTTGTAGCGTATTCAATGCATCTCTAGACTTCATTTTTTCCTGTTCTGAATTGTAACGCTTCAAATAGGCGCCTTCCGGATAGGCATCTGCCGTATATCCACCGGCTCTTTTTAATAGGCTACTCACCCGCTCACTTCTGTTGTTGAGCGCATAAGGTCCGGGATATTGAACCTGACCGGAAACTTGCACCGACTCAGGTACGAGGTACCCGGCTTTTCGTCTAATGGTAATTACATCATAAGGTCGCAGGGGCAAATTGGCATTGGTGGATGCCA
>Ga0247832_1001356_pt1 | contig 43722 bp, 26 predicted proteins | sample LaCruzMarch2015__10_FD_192407 | JGI IMG/M metagenome (GOLD analysis project Ga0247832, IMG submission 192407) | Freshwater microbial communities from meromictic Lake La Cruz, Castile-La Mancha, Spain - LaCruzMarch2015_4m | ecosystem: Environmental > Aquatic > Freshwater > Lake | place: Spain... | reverse complement strand
ATCGGACACACTCGTGCCCGACAAGTGCAGAGATTAGCAGAAAGGGAAGAAACAAGGGACGAGCGGCCTCGCTCGTCCGGGGCGCGGGGGCGGACGAGCGAGGCCGCTCGTCCCTACCATGGAGCACGCGGCGGTTGTGGTGCGTTCTGGGACCTGATGGCTTGCCGTTGTTGGGCAAAGTTTTCTTTTCCGGCGCTAACCGCCGCCGCTTCCTAGTGTTGTGCGCCGGGGAAAGGGATTTGCGCCCAAGCGGTCCTTACCCTAAAGCACCGGATGCATGCGCACCGACCTGACCCTTTGCGAGTGGAAACTGACCGGATGGCGTCCGCTCACGTGGAAATACGGCCGGTCGGTCGAGACGACGTTTTGGCTGGAGCCGGAGATCGGGCCGGTCGAGGGGCGTTTGCCCGGGTCGGTGCAGGAAAATCTGCGGACGGCGGGATTGCTCCCGGACTGGAACGACGGGCTCAATTCGCTCGCGGTCGAATGGGTCGAGCACCGGCATTGGATGTTCGAGACCGAGTTGCCTGAGTTGGATGCGCCGCCGGTTTTCACTGCGGAGTCGCTGGACTATTCGGGCTGGGTGCTGGTGAATCGACGCATCGCTGGGACGTTCCGCGGGCCGCATCTGCCGGTGGAAATCGACCTGGCCCCGGCGTGGGGCGATGAGCCCGGGCCGCGGAAGCTGGCCATTGTCTTCGGCACGCCGCCGGAATTGCACGGGCAGGTGGGATACACCTCGGAGACATGGGAGCTGAAACCGCGCTACAGCTACGGCTGGGACTGGTGTCCGCGGCTGATTCCCGCCGGGGCTCGCGGGGCGGTGGGGTTGGTGTCCTCGGCCGAGCAGGCGGTGCGGCTGGTGGCGGTGCGGACGGAGTTGGAGGCCGATTTGAAGACGGCGCGCGTGGTGGTTCGTCTGGAGTTGCCGGCCGGGTGCGAGGTGGGGATTTCGCTGGCGAGTGCAGGCCGGCCGGGTAGGGACGAGCGGCCCGCTTGTCCGTTCCCCAACCCGCGGACGAGCGGGCCGCGCGTCCCTACCTTGAAGGAGGGCGCGAACGAGTTTTGTTTCGAGGTGGACTCACCGGAACTGTGGTGGCCGAATGGCGAGGGGGAGCAGGCGCTTTACGAGGTCACGATCAGCGTGCGCGATGCGTCCGGCGCTGTTTTTCGGGAATGGATGCGGACGGTCGGGTTCAAGCACGTCGCGTGGCAACCCTGCAAGGGGGCGCCGGAAGGGGCGCGTCCGTGGATTTGTGCGGTCAATGGACGTCCCATTTTCCTTCAGGGGGTCAACTGGACACCGGCGCGTCTGGCCTACATGGATGCGACGCGGGAGGAAACCGAGGAACTCGTCGGCCTTTACCGAGGCATGGGTTGCAATCTTTTGCGGGTGTGGGGCGGGGCATCTTTGGAGTCGGAGGAATTTTACGCGGCTTGCGATCGCGCGGGATTGCTGGTGTGGCAGGAGTTTCCATTGTCCTCTTCGGGCCTCGACAGCGTTCCGCCGCGCGGGCCGGAAGTGATCGCGGAGCTGCGCGAGGTGGCGCGGCATTTTGTGCGTGCGCGTCAGCACCATGCCTCGCTGCTCATGTGGTGCGGCGGTAACGAATTGCAGGAGGGCTACGAGGATGGAGACTGGTCGAAGCGTTATCCGTGCGACGAGTCGCATCCGTGCCTCGCGGCGTTTGCGGAGGTGGTGGCGGAGGAGGATCCGGGGCGCCGTTTCATCCCGACCTCGCCGTGCGGACCGAGTTTTCTCGGGAAGCGGGAGAATTTCGGGACGGGGGTGCATCACGCGGTCCACGGACCGTGGGGGCTGGGCGACTTCCGCGACATGGAAGACTGGCGCGACTATTGGGCGAACGACGACGCGCTGTTCCGCAGCGAGGTGGGAGTGGCGGGGGCGGCGGACGTGGAGTTGCTGCGGCGTCATGCGGGCGGCGAGGCGCTTTGGCCACCGACCACGCCGCTGTGGCGGCATGCGGCGAATTGGTGGACGCAGGAGCAGCGGCTGGTGGCACCGTTTGCGCACCTGCCGCCGGACGAGGCGCTGGCGGCCTATGTGGAGCAGACGCGGCGCGAGCAGGCCGAGGCGCTGGCCATGGCGGCGAGGGCGTGCAAGGGACGGTTTCCGCGCTGCGGTGGCTTCATTGTCTGGATGGGGCATGATTGTTTTCCGTGCCCGGCGAATACGTCGCTGGTTGATTTCGCGCGCCAGCCCAAGCCGGCGTGGCATGCGCTGCGCGAGGTGTTTGGGCGGAGGTAGGGACGATCCGCCGGATCGTCCGCGGAATGAGAACGGACGACCGAGGCCGGTCGTCCCTACCTTTTGGGAAAACCGCACGGAGGCTTCTTTGGGAGAACCGGGGCGGTATGATCGCGCCATGGAAAAACTCCCCCTCGTTTCGCCGCTGGCTTTGATCGCAATGTTGTTGTTATCCGGTTGCCCCGTCGCGAAAAAAACGGCCGAGGTGCCGCAGGTCATCACGCTCGACGGGGCGGCAATCGCGGAGGTGCGGGAGCGGGCGCGGACGGGCGATGCCGCGCTGAAGCCGGCGCTGGACGCGCTGCGGCAGCGGGCGGAGAAGGCCCTGGGCGAGCCGGTGGCGGAGATCAGTGGCAAGCCCCGGCAGTATTGGGCGAAGTCCGGCGACCCGAAGGATTACATCAGCACGTCGAAGTTCGCCTGGCCGGATCCGAACGACCCCGCCAAATGGATCATGATCGACGGGAAGCCGAACATGGAGGCGGCGAAAAATTTCGACGGGCCGAAGATCAAGGCGATGGGTGAGCGTGTCACGGCGCTGGGCGAGGGGTGGTATTTTCTTGGCGAAAAAAAATATGCGAAGGCCGCGGCGGAGCAGCTGCGGACGTGGTTCCTCGATCCGCGCACCGCGATGAATCCGAACATGAATTTCGCGCAGGCGATCAAGCCGGACGAGAACGGGCAGCCGTGGGGAATCATTGACGCGAACCGTTTCCCCAACGTGCTCGACAGCGTGGGGCTGATTGCGGATTCGGGTGAGTGGACGGCGCAGGATCAGGGGGCGTTGCAGGATTGGTTCAGGAAGTTCAACCGGTGGCTGATCGAGAGTCCGCTGGGCCAGAAGGAGCGTGCGGCGAAGAACAATCACGGGACATTTTACGATCTCATCCTGGCGAGTGGCGCGGCCTACACGGGGGACGACGCGACGATGCGCGGGGTGCTGGAGGCGGTCGGGCCGGTGCGGTTGGACGCACAGATCGCGGCGGACGGCAGCACGCCGGAGGAGACGAAGCGGGCGGAGTCGGCCATGTATACGTTGTGGAATCTGAGCGGCCTGACCGACCTCGCGGCCATGGCGGCGAAACACGGCATCAATCTTTGGAACTATCCGGACGCGCAGAACGCGAAGCTCAAAGTGGCGGGCGAGTTTCTCCTGCCCTATGCCATGGGGACGGCACAGTGGACCTTCGGAAAACAGCAGATGAACCGGACCGGGCCGCTGGGATTTTTCCGACGGATTGCGCCGGTTTACAACGACCCGCGTTTCGAGGAGGCGATTGGGGCCATGGTCGAGGCGTCGAACCCGAGTGAGATTGCGGCGGACGGGGGGAATCTGCTGCGGCCGTAGGGGGACTGTTTGAGGGTAGGGACGAGCGGCTCGCTCGTCCGCATCGTGCAGAGCGGACGACCGAGCCGGTCGTCCCTACCAAAAAGGCCAAGGCTGATTGCACGGGGCTGTTGGTATCAGCCACCAGAAAATGTCGCGGCGGCGTCCTCGCCGTCGGATCCTTCCAAAGTCTGCTTCCTTGGGTTGACTTGGTCTCAGGCCATGACCGCGGCCGCCTCGCGCGTGAGCGCGTGTTGCAACGGCTGGCCCTGGACGTAGCGGATCAACTCGTCCACGGCGAGGGCGCCGAGGCGGCGGCATTCGGGACCGCAGGCGCCGGCGATGTGCGGGGTCAGAACGACGTTGGCCAGGGCGCGGAGGGGCGAGTCGGCGGGCAACGGTTCCACGCGGGTGACATCCAGGACCGCGGTCAGGTCCGGACGGTGCTGCAGCAGGGCGATGAGCGCACTCTCATCAAGGACGGCGCCACGGCTCGTGTTCACCAGGGTCGAGGCGTGAGGCATTCTTTCCAGCAAGTCGCTCCCGATGAGATTTTCGGTTTCCGGCAGCCACGGTGTGTGCAGGCTGACGACGTGGCTCGTGGCGAAGAGCGTGGGCAGGTCGCAGGGGGTCACGCCGTCCTGCGCGAGGACTTCGGGCGGTTGCAGGGGGTCCCAGCAAACGACCTGGACGTGGAAGTGCCGGAGGAGCGTGGCGAGGTGCCGGGCCACGCGCCCGTAGGACACCAGACCGACGCGGCTACCGAACAGGCCCGGGATTTCGCGGTGATCATGCGCTTCCTGCGGCCGCTGGGCAAAGCGCCAGCCGTGTTTGAGGCTGAAGAGGATCAGCGAAAGGCAAAACTCGGCGGTGGTTTCCGAGTTGGCCTGCGCGGCGGTCGTCACGGTGAGGTTGCGCGACCAGGCTGCGTCGGTCATGAACCCGCGCACGGAGCCCGCGCCGTAAAAGACAGCCCTGAGGTTTCGGGCACCTTGGAGAAAATCTGCGTTCAGCGCGGGCATGTCCCAGCCGCCGAGAATGATGTCCACCGTCGGCCAGAGGTGGGCGGGAAGCTCCCCGGTCGGGTTGAGCACATCGACCCATTCCGCGGCGCGGGCTATTTCCTCCGGCGGGTAGACCAGATCCCGCTGCGGAGCACGTATGGCGATGGCTACGCGGGGGCGTGACGCGGGTGGGGAGGGACGGCTCGAGTCCAAAGCGGCGGTCAGGCTGAATGTTCGGGGCGAGGATTCAAGCGTCATTTTCATCGGAGAAAGGGTGGGCCCAACTGTGAGGTTGCGCCGACGCAGCCCTGATGCCATAGAAATGCTGCTGTTCTGTAAAACAGCCCCTTCCTCCCCATGAGCAACCTTCCCGAGCCGAAACGACCTTCCCAATCCGACGTGGCGCGGGCGGCCGGGGTCAGTCCGATGACCGTTTCGCTTTCGCTGCGCAACCACGCGAGCATTCCGGAGCGCACGCGCACGCGCATTCGCCAGGTGGCCGACGACCTGGGTTACAAGCCGGATCCGCTCATCGGAAAATTGATGCAGCAACTGCGTCTGGGCGGGCGTCGCCGGGCGAATTTTTCCCTCTGTCTGCTGGCCCCGCGTCCCGCCCAGGCGGGCCGCACTTACCAGGGCTTGATTGCCGAGGGCGCAAAGCGCGCGGCGGAGGAGTTGGGCTACTTTTTCGACTCAGTGGAAATCGACGAGGCTTTCAAGCATCCCGAGCGCCTGCGACGCATGCTCTACAGTCGGGGCATCGAGGGCATTATCCTTGCTCCGCTTTTTCCCCCCGCCGACCTCTCGTCCCTGCTCGACTGGTCGAGATTTTCCGTCGTGGCGACCAGCCATTCCGTCCTTGGCCCGATGACTCATCGCGTCGTGCCCAATCAATTCGCCAACGCTTTGCTCCTCGGTCAGGAAATGAACCGGCGCGGCCACCGGCGGCTGGGGTTGCTCATCGACCGTGATCTCGACGAGCGCACCGGTCACCGTCTTGACGCGGCCATCCAGTGGCTCAACCATGAAAACGGCGTGCGGGATCTTGAAACTCTCCGCTGGGAGACCGCCATGCCCTCGCCGGCGGCGCTGGAGCGCTGGTTCAAGCGGCACCGGCCGGACGTGATCATCACCGACAGCGCCTACAATCTGGAATCCTTCATGCACAAGGTTCCGGTCCTCAAGGCCGTGACGATGGCGACGACCTCGACGATTGACCCGGAGCCGCGCTTTGATGCCATTCTGGAAAATCCCGAGGCGGTGGGAGCCGCGGCGGTCGAGTTGCTCTCGGTGCTTTTCCAGCGCGGTGAACGCGGCCTGCCCCAGGTGCCGAGAACGATCATGATCAGCGGAACCTTTCATCCTGCCGGGAAAAAGCCCAAGCGCCGCGCCGCCACCTAGCGCGCTTTCGGATAAAGTGTCGCGGTGTTTGCGTTGGCGCGCCGGGGGTTCTATCTAGGCTTGAATCCATGAGTTCCCTCGAAGTTGTTCGTTTCGGTTTCATCGGCGCCGGGCAGATCGCCCATTACAGCGCGGACATCATCCACCAGCATCCGCGCGGCAAGGTCGTGGCCGTGCACGACACCGATCCGGCGCGGGCCAAGCTGCTCGCGGACAAGCACGACATCCCCAGCGTGTGCGCCGACGCGGCCCAGGTCTTCGCCGATCCGCAGGTGGACGCGGTCTACATCGCGGTGCCGAACAAATTCCACGCACCGCTGGTTTTGGCCGCGCTCGAAGCCGGCAAGCACGTGCTGATCGAAAAGCCGCTGGCCATGAACGCGACCGAGGGCGCGGCCATGATTGCCGCGGCGGATAAACATGGATCCGTTCTGCTCGTCGGCATGAACCAGCGCTACATCCCGGCGTCACAGACCATCCGCGCCGCAGTGGCCGCAGGTGAAGCGGGCGAGATCTACCATGCCAAGGCCTATTGGTGGCGGCGTTCGGGCATTCCCAAGCTCGGCACATGGTTCACCCACCGCGAGCTGGCTGGCGCCGGCGCCTGCAATGACATTGGCGTTCACGCCCTTGATGCCTGCCTCTTTCTCATCGACAACTTCGACCCAGTCGCGGTGAGTGGCGCGACTTACGCGAAGTTCGGGCCGCGGGGCCTGGGCGAGGGCGGTTGGGGGCACTCGGATCGCGTGCATGAAAAATTCGACGTGGACGATTTCGCCACCGCGTTCATTCGCATGCGCAATGGAGCGACGGTCACGCTCGACGCGGTGTGGGCCGCGCACTACGCGGAGCCACAGCGTTTCGGGGTCGATCTTTATGGCACCGAGGGAGGGTTCAGCCTTGATCCCCTGGAGTTCCGCCACGCGGGGGCGGACGGCTACGTGGTCGAGAGGGATTTCGAGCGGCCGCTCGCTTTGCCCCACTGCGAGCGCTTCCACAATCTCATCAACCACCTCTGCGAGGGCGAGGAATTGCTGGTCAAGCCGGCGCAGGCCCTGGCCGTGCAGAAAATTCTCGACGCCATCAACGAATCCGCCCGCCTCGGCCGCGAGGTTTCCATCCATTGATCCCATGAACCAACCCTCCCTCGACTTCGGTGTGCAGAGTTACTGCTTCCGCCATTTCCCCGACAACCCCACGGTCGCCGCCAAGGTGCGCGAGACCGGTTTGGACAAGATCGAATTGTGCGGCGTCCATGCGGACTTCGACCGGCCGGGCCAATTCGGTGAAGTGGTCAAGATTTACGGCGACGCGGGGGTGAAAATCATTTCCATCGGGGTGCAAACCTTCGGGGGCGAGGACGGCGAGCGTGCGTGGTTCGAGTGCGCAGCCCTGGCCGGGGCGAAACACATCTCGGCCCACTTCAAGGTGGATGGCTTCGGCCGCGCCATCGAGAAGGTCCGGGGCTGGTCCCGCGAGTTTGGCATTCGCGTCGGTATCCATCCGCATGGCGGTTATTCGTTCGGTGGCCAGCCCGACGTCATCGAGCACCTCCTGGCCCTCGGGGCACCCGAGATCGGCCTTTGTCTGGACACCGCGTGGGTCATGCAGATCGGCCCGCACGCGGGTAATCCGGTCGAATGGGTCAAAAAGTTTCCCCAATCCATCTACGGCCTGCATTACAAGGACTACGTTTTCGGCCCTGACGCCTCGTGGCGGGATGTGATCGTAGGGGAGGGGAATCTTGATTTGCCGGCGTTTCTTAAAGCGTTGGACAGCATTGGCTTTGATGGCATGGCGGTGCTGGAATACGAGGCGGATATCGAGAATCCGGTGCCCGCCCTGCGGCGTTGCGCGGACAGCATGCGGCAGGCTGCGGGCTTGGGCTAAGGACGGCTCTTTACAATAAAGTCAGAGTGTCAGTGGCGATTTCTCTGTAACTCGCTACTTTCCTTTAACGAGATTCGTCGCCTGCTGTCCAAGCAGTGTGCGCCGGGTCTTTCGGTGCCCCCATGCCCCCTCGCGCCTCCAGCTTTTCCGGATTCTCGGCCTTTGGCCGGGTGCTTGGGCTTTTGCTCCTCCTGCTCGTGGCGGGTCCGCCGGCGCGGGCCCAGTGGACGGCCGTGCCGTCACTGACCAGCAGCCCGCCCAAATCGCAGTTCGCCAGCCACGAACTTTATTTCAGCGATTCGGATTACGAGGTGCCCTACTACCTCAAGCATTTCGCCCAGGTGGCCAATTCGGTGGTCGAGACCACCTTCACCAGCAACAGCGTCACGTATCCGCGCGGGTTCCTTAACATCAAGGTCAACCGCAACGTGGCCGACAACATGCCCTACAATGCGCGCATCCAGGAGATGCAGGTCGCGCTGGCGTATTTTTACACGGCGGACCGGCCTTGGAATGTCTACCGCGGCAACACCGCGGTGAAAGTGCGGCTTGAGGCCATGCTGGCGCGCTGGGTCGAGATGCAGCATCCGTCGACGGGATTGTTTGCCGAATACAGCGCGACCAACTGGAGTCTCGCGCCGACCGGCTTCGGCGCGATGGCCGCGGCCCAGGCCCTCGATCTTATCCAGGATTCGGGCCTGCCGTTCGATGCCACCGTTTTCAACAACGCCAAAGTCGCCCTGCGCAAGGCGCTCATGGCGCTGTTCACCCGCAGCGACATGCAGGACGCGGCCAGCCAATACAGCAACCAGTTCAACGGGGCCTACCACGCGGCGCTGCTCTACCTGGAGAATTGGCCTGATGCCGAGCTGGATGCCGCCTTCGTCGCGGCCGTGCAAAATGCGTCGACCACCGACCAGAGCGCCACGGGGTATTTCTACGAGGCCAACGGGCCGGACTTCGGCTACTCCGGCGTGCATGAGCGCAACTCGCGCATCGCCCTCACGCGGATGCGCAGCCGCACCAACGACCTCATGCCCGTGGCCAACCTCGACGAGGCGCGCTGGTCGCAGTGGCTCGCCCACAACCTCCTGCTCCAGCCCGGTATCGCGTTCCCGACCTTCGTCATCAACGCCGGGATCAACACCCGCACCTCGACCGCTTGGCAGGGCGCGGAGTCGCGTCCGCTCTCGGAATTCACCCCGCTCTCCCGCGCATTTTCCTACACCGACACCGAGTTTACCAATGCCGTCCGGGCCAAGACTGACAGCCTCGCCTCGACCCCGACTTACGGTTCGCTCGCCACGAATAATGCCTACAGCTACCAGCCTGTGTTTGTTTTCGAGGCTCTGCAACGCACCGAGACGTGGCACCCGACTGCGGCGGAGCGCACGGCCGCGATCAATACGCTGCCGTATTTGTCCTCGACCCGTTTCAACCGCATCCTGCACGACACCCGCCTGCCGCTGTCGGTCGCCGCGGTGCGGCGCCCCAGCTATTACGCGCTCTTCAACTACGGCAACGTCACGGTGGCCAACCAGGTGAAGCTCGGCCTCGGGTCGCTGTGGAACCCCTCCTTCGGCACGGCCTTGCAGGCGGTTTCGGGCAGCACCGGCACCACCGCAACCACCTGGGGCACGGTGCGCAGCGGCGCAACCAACGCCTACGAGCAGCGGACCAACAGCACGAGCCTCAGCCCGACCATGCGGGTCAATGGCAATACGGTCACCCCCTCGGCCGGCACGAACAACCTGGCCGATGGCGTGATCACGGCGACCTACAATCTCGTGGACACCACGACCAACGGGTCAAAGGTGGTGACCTTTGACGAGGACCGGATCTCGGTCAGCGTGACCCACACGAACACGACCAACCGCGTTTTCCTCGAACGCCTGCCGCTCGTCGCGCCGACCGGCGCGGTGCTGACGACGAATGCCAGTCGCCTGACCCTCACCCACACCAATGGCTCGCGGCTGATCATGCAGCTGGGCACGAACAGCGCCGCGAGTTTCAGCGTGGCCGCAGCCTCGACCGACAACCTGCCCACCGGGTTGCAGCGTCGCGCCGTGACCATCACCGCGACGAACACGCTCAGTTACGAGTTGCAAGTGACCAGCGAGTTTTTCCGGGCCGGCCCGCTGGCCGCACCGACCTCCGAGGGCTTTTCCCCGGCCAACGGCGGGGCCGATGTCGGCGAAACCGTGACCTACAGTCTGCCCTTGGTCAATCTGCTGGGGGCGGCGACCGGCGCCAATTTCAACGCCACGTTGCAGGCGTCCGGCGGGGTCACGCCGGTCACAACCAACCGAACTTACGGCGTCATCGCTGGAGGTGCGACCGGCACCCAGCCGTTCACCTTCACCGCCAACGGCAACTTCGGTGACCCGTTGACCATCACCTTGGCGCTGCGCGACGGAACGACCAATTACGGGACCGTCAGCTACGACACCTTCATCGGCGGCGTGGCCGCGACGAATACGACGACGAACTGGCAGAACTTTGATGGCGTGACCGCGCCGGCTTTGCCCGCCGGTTGGGTCTCGTCTGTGCCCACTGGCACCGGATCCGGTTGGACCACCGCAACAAACAGCCCCCAGACCGCCCCCAACGCGGTCGTGGCCACCCCGACCTCGGTCGTCTCCGAGCAGCGGATGGAATCCCCGGCGTTCACCGTCCCGGCCACCGCAGTGAACCCGGAACTCCGCTTCCAGCACCGCTGGAATACCGAGGCCTCCTACGATGGCGGCGTTCTGGAAATCTCGGTCGACAACGGCACCTTCCAGGATGTGCTCACCGCCGGCGGTGCCTTCCTCGCCGGCGGTTACAGCGGCACGCTGAGTGCCAGCTACAGCAATCCGCTCGGAGGGCGTGCGGCTTGGAATGGCAGCAACGACACGGCCTACACGCAGACCCGTATTGCCCTGCCCGTCACCATGCGCGGAAAAGCACTCAAGCTGCGCTTCCGGCTCGGCAGCGACGACAGTGTCATTCCCAGCGGTTCCGTCTGGCGCATCGACACGATCCAGCTGATCTACCTGCCGGCCAACAACATCCAGCCCGCGGCCATCACCAGCGCGGCACCGGCCGGCACAGTCACCGTCAATCTGCCCTACACCCACACCTTCGCCGCGGTGGGTCAACCCGCGCCGGGATTCGCCGTCACGTCGGGCACGCTTCCGCCGGGGCTGACGCTTTCGCCCGGTGGCTTGCTGAGCGGCACGGCGACGAACTCGTTTACCACCCGCACGATCACCGTGACGGCGTCGAACGGGGTCACGCCGGTGAGTCCCAACGCCGCGCAGACCTTCACGCTGAGCGCGGCCGTTCCGTTGTCCGTCGCCACGGCTTCCCTGCCCGGCGGCACGACCGGCACGGCTTACAGCACCTCGCTGGCGGCGGCCGGGGGCCAGGGCCCCTACGGCTGGACCATCACCGCGGGTTCACTGCCCTCCGGCCTCACGTTGGCGGGAGACACGGTTGCCGGGACGCCGCTGGCGGCGGGAGCCTCGAACTTCACTGTCACCGTGACGGACAACCTCGGTGCCACCGCCACGCGCAACCTCAGCATCGCGGTGGCGAATCCGGCCAGCCTGTCGGTCGTGACCCCGTCGCTGCCGGCCGGCGTCGTTGGCGCGGCCTACACGCAAACTCTGGCCGCAGTCAGCGGGACGGCACCTTACGCGTGGGCCGTCACCTCTGGTTCTTTGCCCGCGGGTTTGACCCTGTCCTCCGGTGGCGTGCTCAGCGGAACGCCGACCTCGGGCGGTTCCTCGACCTTCACTGCGCGGGTGACCGACGCGGCTTCGGGCGCCGCCACGCGGACCTTTACCGTCGTCATCAGCGGCGTGCTCGACATCACGACCGGCGCACTGCCCGATGCCCGCACGGGTGTTTCTTATGCGCAGACCCTCGCCGTTTCCGGCGGCACCGGCCCCTACGTCTGGTCCGTGCTGAGCGGCAGCCTGCCTCCGGGCCTCGTGCTCGGCGAGGCCACCGGCACGATCAGCGGAACACCCGGCACCCTGGGCTCGTTCGCCTTCACCGCCAAGGTGACCGACGCGAACAACGCCGCCGCCACGCGCACCTACACGATCAATGCCGGTAACACCCTCACGTGGGACTCTGATCCCGTGACCGGCGGGATTCAATCCGGCAACGGAACATGGACGCCCGGCGGCACGACCAACTGGAGCTTCTCCGGCACCAATGTCGCATGGGTCAACGGCAGCGACGCCGTCTTTGGCGGCGGCACGGCCACGCTCGGCGCGCCGGTCACCGCGGGAGCCCTCACCTTCAACACGGGCGCCGCCAGCATTTCCGGATCCAACACTCTCACCCTCAAAACTGGCGCCGTGGTCACTCCTAACGTCGATTCGACCATCAGCGCCCCGCTGGCCGGAACATCCTTCACCAAGGCGGGAGCCGCCCGCCTCATTCTCAGCAGCGCCGGCTACAGCGGGGATGTCACCATTTCATCTGGTGAACTGCGCCTCAACGAACCGCCCGGCCAGCGCATGTGGAACGGGGCGATCAGCGGCGCGGGCACGCTCCTCACGCTGGGCAGCGGGACGGTCACGCTCGGCGGATCAAACACGTTCAGCGGCACGACCACGCTGACGGGGCAAAGCGTGCTGCGTCTCGCGCATGGCTCCGCGCTCGGCTTGACGAATGGCAACACCCGGCTCAACGGCGACAGCAACAATGCGCCCTCCATTCAGCTGACCGGTGGCATCACCGTGGCCGAGTCCTTCAATCTCGTCATGTGGACGCCCAGCACGATCAACACCAACACCAACCACGCCCAGATCAGGAATATCTCGGGGACCAACGAGCTGATCGGTTTCCTCGGTATGGACGCCGGGGGAGGTCGCTGGGACATCGCTGCGCAGGACGGACATCTCAAGGTCAGCGGTGCAGTCGCCAACGTCGCGGCGCGCACGGCGACCAACGCTGACACTTGGCGCACGCTTTACCTCGGTGGGCCGTCCTCCGGCGAGTTCACTGGCCCGATGACCGACGCGACCAACGGCTTCTCCAAGTTCAACCTCACCGTGCTCTCGGGCACGTGGACGCTGGGCGGATCGAATAAAAGTTACACGGGGGCGACGATCCTCAGCAACGGCGTGCTCAACGTGGCGGTTGCGCTCGCCTCGGAAGTCCGCGCCTTCGGCGGCGTGCTGTCCGGGACGGGGAACACGTCGTCCAATCTCATCGTCAGCAACGGCGCGACCGTGCTCCGCCGCCTGACCAACTGGTCCTCGCCCGGCGCCGCCTTCACCGCCGCGCAGGTGGTTGGGACCAACGCGCCCGCCTGGACCGTGCGCCTCGACGCCGCCGGGATGACCAACTTCTCCGAGACCCCGCTGACCCTGCCGGTGATCATGGCATCGAACGGTGTGGCCGGGATCCCTCTGGCCTCCATCAGCGTGCAGACAACGAACTTCCCCGGCCAGGGCACATGGTCCGCGCAGACCAACGCCTCCGGCGTCTCGATCGTCTATGCTCCGGTGCCGCTCGTCATTGACACGGCAACGCTCCCCGACGGCAACGCCGGGCAACTTTACGGTGTGTCGTTCCAAGCCTCGGGCGGCGTGGTGGCGCGCACTTGGGCCGTCACCGCCGGCGTTCTCCCGCCGGGTCTGCAACTTTCGACCGAGGGGGTGCTTTCGGGCACGCCGACGGGCAGTGGATATTTTGCCTTCGATGTGACCGTGACCGACTCGGCCGGCATCACGGCCACGCGTGCTTACGTCCTGCATATCATCAGCCCGCTCTCCATTGCCACAACTTCGATTCCTCCGGCCACGGCCGGGCTCGGTTACACGCAGACGCTCCAGACTTCTGGCGGCGTCGGCCCGTATGCGTGGAGTCTTGCCGCCGGCGCACTGCCCGCCGGGTTCTCGTTCGGGACGGACGGTGTTTTGTCCGGGATTGCCCCGGCGGATGGGGCGCACACGTTCACCGTGGCCGTGCAGGACGGCGAGGCTGTGATGGCGCAGCAGCAATTGACGCTCGTGACTCTGCCGACGCCCGGATCCTACTCGGCGTGGGCGCAAGGCGTCGAATGGGCGAAAGCGGAGGACAGTGCTTCGTCGGCCGACCCGGATGGGGACGGGCATTCCAACTTCGTGGAATGGGCCTTCGGCACCGATCCTCTCGCCGGCGAATCCTCCCCCGCGGTGGCGGGCACGGACTTGGTCGGTGGCCAGCGCGAGGTCAGCCTGACCTTCCGACGTGCGCCCTCGGCCATCCGGGCTGTGTTCACCGTTGAGGCCCGTGATCACCTCGCCGGGGTGTCCGGTTGGACCGCCCTCGCCGTTGGCCAGCTCGGCGAACCGCTTGAGAGCCTGGCCGGCAACGTCACCGTCAGCGAAACAGCCCTCCCGTCCGGTGTCATCGAGGTGGTAGTGCGCGAGATTTGTCCGCCGGGCACGTCCGGACGATTTCTCCGCATCAGCCTTAGCGAACAAACGCCATGAGGCCACCTGCCTCAGGTAGGGACGAGCGGCCCGCTCGTCCGCGCCGGCCAAACGGACGACCGGGGCCGGTCGTCCCTGCCCTCGCCGCGTGCTGCGCCGCACTGCTCGGGTTCGCGAGCACAGTCTGCGCCCAAAGCTGGACTCCCGTGCCACCGGCGAATTTTGCCACGATCCAGCTCAGCCAATTCGACGACCACGAACTCGAGGTGCCCATCTTCCTCAACCACTTCGCGCAGGTCGCGAATTCCGTGGTCGAGAACACAACGACGATCAACGGCGTCACCTATCCGCGCGGGTTCCTCAACATCAAGGTCAACCGCGAGCCCAAGGACAATCTGCCCCACAATGCCCGCATCCTCGAGATGCAGGCGGTGCTCGCCTATTTCTACACCGCCGACCGTCCGTGGAATCCCTACCGCGGCAGCGTGCCGGTGCGGCAGCGCCTCGAGGCCATGTTGAATCTCTGGACGCAGATGCAGGCGCCCGAGGGCCATCCTTCGGCCGGGCTCTTCACGGAATACAGCACGACCAACTGGAGCCTCGCGCCCACGACCTTCGGTGTGATGCACGCAGCGCAGGCGCTCGACCTGATCATCGACTCGGGCCTGCCTTTTGACCCCGTGGTGCTCGAAAGCGCGCGCCTCGCCCTGCGCCGCGCTCTCCTGGCCGTCTTCACCCGCCCCGACATGCGCGCCCACGCGCGGTCGTGGAGCAACCAGTTCAGCGGTTCCTACCACGCGGCCCTCATTTACCTCGAGAATTGGCCGGACGCCGAACTCGACGCGGCCTTCGTGCAGGCGGTCAATGACTCGGCCGCGCAGGACCAAAGCCCCGCCGGATTCTTCTACGAGCAGGACGGCCCGGACTTCGGTTACTCCGGCGTGCACGACAACAACCTCCGCGTAGCCTGGCCGCGGTTGAAAAATCGCGCCGATCTCGCCCCGGTCATCATCGCCGACGACGTCAAGTGGAACGACTGGCTCGCGGCCAACTTCGTCCTGCAACCGGGCCTCGCGTCGAACACCTTCCTCACCAGCGCCGGCCTCAACACCCGCACCTCGCACTCGCTCCAGACGCCGCGGTCACGGCCGATCGCGGAATTCGCCACGAACTCGCGGGCGTTTGCCTTCACCGATACCGAATACGCCGCGTCCCTCGCGGCCAAGCGCACATCCGAGCAGGCACGCTTCGGCAACTACGGCGCACTCTCCGTTCCCAATGCCTACAGCTACATCCCGGGCTTTGTCTTCGACGCGGCCCCGCCCGGCGGCGTGACGCTCAACAACTGGCACCCGACCGACGCGCAGCGCGACGCCGCGCTGGCCGCGCTGCCCAGCCGCGCGACCAACGCCGTCAACCGCCTCTTTCACAACGCGACGCCGTCCTCCGGTGCCTTCAGTCTGGCGGCCGCGAACCGCACGAACTATTACGCGACCTTCGCCCTTGGAAACCGCCGCATCCCCCGGCAGGTTTACGGCCTCAATCTCCTCTGGAACAAATCCTTCGGCCTCGCCCTCCAGCCGGTGGCCAACACGATCAGCAACAATCCGTTCCAGTGGGGCACGTCGCGCGGCACGAACACGCCCGTGACCTACGAGACGGCCAATCTTCCCGGCACGATCCGCACGGGAAGCAACACGGTCGCGCCCGCCGTCGGCGTGACGACCCTGCCGGGCGGCGACGTTTCTCTCAGCTACGCGCTTTCGAGCGGCGGCACGAATTTCGGACAAAAAAACGTCACCCTCGGCGCGGCCAATGTCAGCGTCACCCTCACGCACACCAACGTCTTCACCGAAGTTCTCCCGCTGGCCTACGCCTCGGATGCCGTGCTCTCGAACAGTCCAACCCGCGTCGTGCTCACCCGCCCGAACGGATCATCCTTCGTCCTCCAGCTCAACTCGGTCGGCGGTTCGATCAACACCGGTTCCACCGCCTCGCTGACCGGCGGGATGGTCCGCCGCGTCGTCACCATCACCGCAACGAACAGCCTCTCCTACACCCTCGCCGTCAGCGACACGGCCGCGCCGCCGGAAAGTCTCACCCCTGCGATTTCGGCGGCCGATGCTGCCGTCGCGCAACCGGCCTCTGGCACGACCAATGCCGTGGTGCCGGTTTCGCTTTCCATCGCCCCGGCTTCCGCGGTCACCGTGAACTACACGACGCAAAACGGCTCGGCCGCGGCCGGGACGGATTTCACCGCAACGAGCGGCACGCTCACGTTCAACCCCGGCGAGACGTCGAAGTCCGTTCCTGTTGCGGTGCTCGCGGGCGCGCTGCCGCAAGGAGCCTCGCGCACCTTCTCGCTCCGCCTCTCCAGCGCATCAGGCGCGACCCTCGCCCGCGACACGGCGAACATCACGATCAACGGTTCGACGACCGCCCCGCCCTCGATCTCCGTCTCCGACGCCGCGCTCAACCAACCCCTGGCCGGCGCGAGCGCGACGAACATTGTCTTCAACGTCACGCTCTCGAGCGCCGCCGCCGCCCCGGTCGGTATCAGCTTCGCCACGCAGGACGGCGAGGAGGGTCTGGCGGGGGTCCACTACACCCAAACCAACGGCACGCTGTCTTTCGCGGCGGGTCAGACCAACAGGACGGTTGCCGTGCCCGTCCTGCCCGGGGCTCTCGAGGTGGGTCGTGCGGTCGATTTTTTTCTCCAACTGTCCGGGGTCAGCGGGGCGGCGCTGGCGGATGATTCCGGCCGCGGCGTGATCAATGGCGCGACGCCGCCACCACCGCCGCCGGCCGGCACCGCCCGCTTGGAATTTGTCTTCAGCAACGCGTGGCCGGGCAACTATCAGGGCTTCTTCCGCATCATCAACAACAGCACGGTCAACATCACCGACTGGCGCGCCGATTTCGACTTCGCCGGGACCTCCCTCGCGTTCTTCAACGGCGGCCTCTCCGGCACAGGCTTGCGCCGCACGTTCACGCCGCTCACTTGGCAGGCGAACATTCCGGCGGGGACGACCTTCGAGAACACCGGGTTCCAGGCGCAACCGGGCGGCGAGGACAATTATCCGAAGAACCTCGTCCTGCGCGTGCTCTCGGCCACGAACCTCAACCCGTTGCAGATCCTCAACGCCGCCAATCTCGGCTCTTTCCCCAAGGGCGCGCTCTTCCAGCAAACAATGCAAGTCGGCGGCGGGCTCGGGCCGTTTCTCTGGTCGCTCGCGCCCGGACACGCGCTCCCAGCCGGGCTGACGCTGTCGTCTGCCGGCGTGATCAGCGGGACCACCGCCGCGGCCGGCCTCGCCCTGTTTGACCTGCGCGTCACGGATCTGATGGGGGCCACCGCGACGAAGTCGTTCGCCCTGCAGGTTGACCCTCCGCCGGATCCTTACGCCACTTGGACCGGCGGCGTCACTTGGGGCGGTGCGGATCCGTCCGCGGCAGCCGATCCCGACCGGGATGGCCTTTCCAACCTGGCGGAATACGCCCTCGGCGGAAACCCGCTTTTGCCCGGACGAGCCCCTGCGGCCGAGTTGCGCGACTCCGGCGGCGCGCGGCGGCTCGTTCTTACTTTCCCGCGCATCGCTGATCCCACGTTGACCTACCGCGTCTTCGCGAGCGTGGCACTTGATGTTTGGGGGCCGCCCGTCTGGTCGAGCACGGGCGCGAACAACATCGCCGGCCCCGTCGAGGTGGCCGACCCGCAGCCCGCCGCCGACCACGCACAGCGCTTCATGCGTCTGGAGGTCACGCGATGACCGGACTGTTCCCCGTGGTTGCAACCCGGCCTGGTAGGGACGAGCGGCCCGCTCGTCCGTTTGACACGAGGCGGACGAGCGGGCCGCTCGTCCCTACCTTGACGGCAAGAGTTCGCGAAATTCTCATCACGGCGGTCGTCCTCATCGTTCCGGCGAACGCCGTCCAGGCCATCACGTGGAACCCGACCATGACCGACCCGGCGCCCAACACGAACCGCAATGTCTCGGCTGTCTCATTCAACCTCGCCGCCCAGACACGCTTCAACGGCACGGGCATCATCCTCACATCCGTGTCCTCCGGCACGGGCAATCTCATCAGCGACCAGTGGGTGCTCACTGCAAGACACGTCATCGCCGGGGCGACCAATGGCAACTTTTTCCTCGAGGGCACGAGCCGCGCCATCGCCGAATTTCACACGCAGGCGGATTCGGACGTGGCGTTGGTCAAACTGGCCTCGGCCGTAACGAACCACCCGGCGGTGCCGCCTTACCAGGGATCGAACGAGCTGAACCAGGACGCGTGGCTCGTTGGTTACGGGCAGCACGGCGAGTTCACGGGGAATCCCGCCCTGCTCAGCAGCAGCTTCACCGGTCGCTACGCAGCCATGAATCGCATCGCCGAGTTCCGCGACTATGCCGGCACGGTCGGAAAGGTCACGGTCATCATCTACGACGGCACGAACGCCGGCGCACTACCCTACGAGGGCGCGACGGCGCCGGGTGACAGCGGCGGCCCTTTGTTCATGGAGCAGAACGGCCGCCTTTGGGTCGCGGGCGAAACTTTCGGCGTTATTCCAGGCCAGAGCGGCTTTTTTCATGGACGCGTCAGCCAATACAAGGACTGGATCCGCTCGGTCACGGGCCTCAACTTCAACCAGGCCAACTGGGACACCGACCCCGCGACCCCCGGCATCCAGAACGGCCCGGGCACGTGGAGCGGTGCGAATTCGAACTGGTTTTTCGGCACGAACAACTTTTCCTGGGCCGACGGCTACGACGTCGTCTTCGGCGCGGGCACCAATGCCGTCGGCGCGGTCGTTCTCCTGACCAACACCAGCGTGGGCGATGTCACGTTCATCTCCAACAGCGTCGCCCAATCGCTCGGCGGCACGAACACCCTCACGCTCAAGTCCGCCGCCGTCGTCTCGAATGCTTCGGGTGTCACCATCGCCGCCCTGCTCGCCGGCTCCGGTTTCACCAAGGCCGGCGGGGGCATGCTCACGCTTTCGAACACCGCCTACGGCGGGGGACTCGTCATCTCCGGACCCGTCGTGATCGAGGAGAGCAGCCAGCGCACTTGGGGCGGCGTGATCTCGGGCGCGAACAACTGGTCGAAGTCCGGCACCGGAACGGTCACCCTCACAGCGAGCAATTCGTTCACCGGCTTCCTCACCATCAACGCCGGTGTGGTCCGCGCCGCGCACTCCTCCGCCCTCGGTTCCGCCACCGGCACCGTCGCTTCCGGCGGTAATGCGGTGGCCTCGCTGGAACTCTCGAACAACATCACCACGGCGGACCAGATCCAGCTCGTCATGCACAACCAGACCAGCACGCCCCACGCGCAGATCCACAATGTGGCGGACACCAACACGGTCACGGGCAACATTCTCCTCAATGCCGGCGGGGCGCGCTGGGACATCGGCAGCACTGCGGGCACGCTCGTTGTCAACGGAGCCATCAGCAACATCGCCCCCGGCACGAGCACCTGGCGCACCCTTCACCTGACCGGACCCGGCGCCGGACGCCTCGACGGACGCATGACCGACAATCCCGCCAGCACCGACCTCCTTAACGTCACGGTTGTCTCCGGCGATTGGACCCTCGGCGGCTCGAACAAGACTTACACCGGCGCGACGACGGTCAGCAACGGCGGCATCCTGCGCATCCGCACGACTCTGGCCTCGCCCGTCATCGTGCGCAGCGGTGCGAGCCTTGCGGTCGCGCTGACCAATTGGACCAACATTCCATCCGCCGCCGTCACCGCCGCGCTTTCCGCCAGCAATGGCACCCTATGGAGAATTCGGCTTGAAAGCGCGGGCCTGACGAATTTTTCCGAGACGCCCAAGACCGTGCCCGTGCTGGCAGTGACGGGCGGGCTCACCAACATCAATCCCGCGGGCATCACGATCGAAACTCCCGGCTTCACCGGCACCGGCATGTGGTCGGCCGTGACCACCAGCAACACGCTCTCACTTGCTTACACCCCCGATGCCTACGTTGTCTGGGCGCAGGGCTTCGCGTGGGGTGGAGCGTCAAGCGCGCCCGGCGACGACCCCGACGGCGACGGACTCGACAACCTTGGGGAGTATGCCTTCGGCGGAAACCCGCTCCTCGCCTCGTCCGCCCCATGGCCCGCACTCGGTCGATCAGGTGACGGGCGTTTCCTCACCCTGGCGTTCCAAGCCCTCCGCCCCGACACCACCTACGCCGTTCGCGGCCGCACCAACCTCCTGCTCCAGCCGACCAACGTCACCAGCTATTCCGGCACGATCGGCGGCCCGGTTTCCTACACGGACGAGGTGGAAATCGGCTCAGTCCCGGGGCGTTTCCTCGACATATTGATTTCACGATGAAGATCATGTTCCTGCGAGATTTGTTCCGAAGCCGTCTTTTTGGTAGGGACGAGCGGCCTCGCTCGTCCGCCCCCTTCCGAGCGGACACGCGAGCCGCGTGTCCCTACCTCCTTCCTGTCGTCCTCGGCCTTGCCGCCGCTTGTGCGAACGCCGCAGATGCGCCGCGTAAACCCAACGTCCTCGTCATCATTTCCGACGACCACCGCTATGACGCGCTCGGCGTCGTGCAGCGGGAGCTGGGTGAAAAAGCGAATTACCCGTTTTTCGAAACCCCGTCCCTCGACCGCCTGGCGGAGAGCGGAGTGCGTTTCCGCAATGCCTTTGTCACGCATTCTCTCTGCTCCCCGAGCCGTGCGACTCTCCTCACCGGACAGCCTTCGCGCCGGCACGGCATCACGCACAACGCGCAGCCGTTCACCTCGACCGACACCTGGCCCGCCTTGCTGGCCAAGAACGGCTGGACCACCGGCTACTTCGGCAAATGGCACATGGGCGAGCAACGCGAGCGTCCGGGGTTCGAGGAGCAGGCCACTTTTCTCGGTCAGGGCGTTTACGAGGACTGTCCGTTTCTGGTCAACGGCCGGGACACCGCGACCAAGGGGTGGGTCGATGACGTGACGACGGATTACGCGATGGATTTCATCAAGAAACATCGGGATGTCCCGTTCGCCATGGTCGTCGGCTACAAGACACCGCACGACAAGCGAACGCCCCCACCGCGTCATGCGGACAAATGGAAGGACCACGCCTTCCCCGAACCTCCGTCCTTCCACGACGTCGCTCCGTGGCGCCAGGACAACCCTCCGAAGGCCTGGGTTCCGAAAAGCCCCGACCGTCTCGCCTATTTCCAGACGTTGGCCGGGATGGATGACAACATCGGTCGCCTGCTCGACACGCTCGACGAATTGGACCTCACCGACGACACCCTCGTGATCTACCTCGGCGACAACGGCTACTACCTCGGCGAGCACGGGCTCGGCGACAAGCGCACGGCCTACGAGGAAAGTATCCGCATCCCGCTGCTCCTGCGCTACCCGCGCCAATTGCCCGACCCGCAGATGCGCGACGAGATGGTGCTCAACCTCGACCTCGCTGCGACGATCATCGACCTCTGCGGCCTCGCGCCAACCTGGGAACAGGACGGCCGCAGCCTGCAGCCGCTCCTCGCTGCTGCACCCGGCACCGTGCCATGGCGCACCTCGTTTGTTTACGAAAACTTCGAAGACCCCGCTTATCCGAAGGTCACGTTTGATCTCGCGGCCCTCCGCACGACCACACACAAATACGTCGAAGTCCCCGCCCACCCCGAATGGACCCAACTCTTCGACCTTCGCACCGACCCCCTCGAAATGACCAACCTCGCCGCCGAGCCCTCATCCGCGGAGCTGGTCGCAAAAATGAAGGGCGAGCTGGCGAGGGAAAGAAAAGAGTAGTCGGGCCAAACTCCGTCGAGAAAGTCAGGACAGCACCGAAGCGACCCCGATGTTTGCGCCCCGCAGCTATCGCTTCATGGATATTTGCATCGCCGACATGCAGGAACCTCACCATGGGCAGTCATCGGTAATCGCGGACGTTGGCCGAAACAAAACGGCTTGATGCGTTGTCAGTATGATGTATTATCATACTTCTAATGAGCGTTGCCAAAATCGCGATCACCATCAACGAGAGCTTGGTCGAGCAAGTCGATCGGCTGGTGCGTGAGCATGTCTACCCTAATCGGAGCCGGGCCATTCAAGATGCCGTTGCCGACAAGCTGCGGCGGATGGATCGCGGGCGGCTGGCTCGCGAGTGCGCCAAGCTGGATGCGAAGTTCGAGCAGGCTCTTGCTGACGAAGGGATCGGTTCCGAGGTCGCTCAATGGCCCGAATACTGAGAGGCGATATCGTCTGGGCTGACCTCGAGCCGACGCGCGGAAAAGAGCAAGCGGGGCAGCGTCCGGTTTTGATCCTGAGCGAGAATGTTTTCAACGACCGTTCCGGAACGGTCATCGCCATCGCCTTGACCAGTCAACCGCAGAAGGCTGGTTTTCCGCTCACGCTGGAATTGCTCCATGCGAAGCTGCCGAAGCGATCGTGGGCCAAGATCAGCCAGATCCGGACGCTCTCCGTTCAGCGGCTCAAAAAGAGGATCGGCAAAGCTTCTGCCGAGGAGATGGACCAGATTGTCGAGGGTTTGAACGAGCTTATTGGCGGAGCAGGCTGAACCGTGGAGGCGTTCCCGGTAACTGGCACGAACCTCGATGAAGACAACAACAATCGCGAACCAACCGGAGCCAGCCATGTGGCCGGCGAGCGGATCGTGTGATGGCGTCCCTCCATCACGCGCCATCCGGTCCGGGAAGCACCGTGCTGCGGGCGACGCGCCCGGCTTTACGGAACACGCCGTAAGGTTTTGCATCGGGATGGCTTTCCCGTTTCTTTGGGTGAGGATTATTCCATCATGCTGCCCCCATCTTCTCTGCTGCAACTGGTGCCCGCGCGTGCGGCCACAACCCTCGAACGCCTGCGGGGGATGATCTGGCGGGATGTGGCGCGGGCGGAGGTCGCGGCAACCAAGGTGGGGCCGCGGCATCGTCCGTGGAAGGAGGCGCGGAGGGAGAGGCTGCGCCCGGTGCCAGCGCCGGTGCATTACGGCAAGCTGTGGGATCAGCGGTGGTGGCGGGTGAAGATTCCGGCGGCTTTGGCATCGCGGCGGGGGCTTTACCTGGCGTGGGATGACCAGTCCGAGGCCACGCTCTTCGTGGACGGCATGCCGCATTACGGCTTTGATCCGGTGCACAAGCACGCGCCGCTGCCGCGCGGAGTTCGCGAGGTGTGGGTGGAGTCGGTCGTCTGCCAGACGGGCATCTGGCTGCCGGACAGCTCCGGCCTCGACCCGCGCGGCTCACACTTCCGCGGAGTGCGCCTGCTCGAACGTGATGACGAGGTCTGGGGGCTTTATCACGATCTTCTCGTCCTTGACGATTTGGCGCGGGAGGAATTGAAGGATGTGCTCGGATCGGAGGCCGCGCGCTTGTCCGGTTGGGGACAGCGGCCGGAATTGGCCATGGTCTCACCCTTGAGCCGGCGGTTGCTGCGCGCGCTCGAGGAGGGGATTGATGCCTTGGAGACGGATGGCGTCAGCGCGGCGAGGCGGCGATTGGCGCAGACGTATCGGGAACTCCCGTCCGCACCCACCGCGATGCGGGCGCTGCTGACCGGACACGCGCACATCGATCTGGTGTGGATGTGGCCCGAGCGGGTGGGGGACTTCAAGGCGGTGCATACGTTCGCCACGGCCAACCGGCTCATGGATGTCTATCCCGAATACAAGTTCGGCTACAGCCAGACGGCGAGTTACGACGCGGTGGCGCGGCGATCGCCCGAGATGATGCGCGCGGTGCGTCGGCGCATGGCGCAGAAACGCTGGGATGCGGAGGGCGCAACGGATGTGGAGAGCGACACGCTGCTGGCCTGCGGCGAGGCGCTGGCGCGGAGTTTTCTCCTCGGTCAGAAACGTTTTGCCGCGCTGCGTGGTTCGCCGTCGCGGATTCTCTGGCTGCCGGATGTCTTCGGTTACTCGCCCTGCCTTCCGCAAATCATGCGCCAGACCGGGGTGGACTTTTTCTACACGCAAAAGCTCTCGTGGAGCGCGATCACGCGGTTCCCGCACAGCAGCTTCGTCTGGCGCGGACATGATGGCAGCGAGGTGCTCACGCACATCAGCCAGACCGGCGGGTATTGCCTCACGGCGACGGCTGGCGAGATGCGGGCGATCGAGCGGGCCCACCGTCAGAGCGACGTGCACCACGAGGTCATCGCGCCGACCGGTTACGGCGACGGCGGCGGCGGGACGACCGAGGAGATGTGCGAGCGCGCACGGCGTTTCGTCAATCTTGCGGGGATGCCACGCTCGGCGTGGGGGAATATCGAGCCGTTCTTCCAGCGGCTCGAGGCGATCCGCGGGAAATTGCCGGTTTATCAGGGCGAGCTTTACCTCGAATACCACCGCGGAACCTACACGACGCACGGCGAGGTCAAGGCGGCCATGCGGCGGGCCGAGCGGGCCTTGCAGGTCGAGGAAGCGGCGCGGTGCGCGCGCGGACGCGGCCCGATCGCCGATGAAATCTGGCGGCGGGTGGTCTTTGCGCAGTTCCACGACTACATCCCGGGAAGTTCTGTGCATGAGGTTTACGATGAGGCCAAGGCCGAGCTCGGCGCGCTGGCCGCCGCGGCCGGCCGCACGGCGCTCGACGTGCTCAAAGGTCCGCGGAGCGAGCCGGCGATTTTCAATCCGTTGCCGCGCCCCCGGACCCATGTCGTGGGCGCCACGCGCGACGGTGGGGTCCGCATCCTGCGCTTGCCGCCGCTCTCCGGGCTGCCGCTTTCTGCTGCGACGGTTTCGGCCGACCTCGCTCCCGTCAGGGCCACGGCCCGGAGCCTGCAGAACACACGGGTGGCCGCCGAGTTGGACCGACAGGGACGCATCCGCCGCCTCGTCATCGATGGACGGGTCATGCCGCTCCGCGCCCCGCTGGGCGAGATCATGGTTTACCCGGACCATCCGGCCATGTTCGCCGCGTGGGATATCGATCGTCCGACGCTCGCGCTGGGGTGGCCGCTGCGCGGGGCGGCGGAGATCACGTTGGAGTGCTCACGGCCGGATCGCGCCACCATCGCCTGCCGGCGGAGCATGGGCGCGGCGGGCACGATCATCGTGCGCTACACGCTGGAGGCGGGGGCGGCGCAGTTACGGATCGACGTCGAACTGGATCTGCAAAAGCCGCTCACGCTGGTGAAGATGCTTTTTCCGACCAAGTTCGCCGGACGTCAGGCACGGTTCGGTGCACCCTTCGGCAGCGTGCTCCGCGACCAGGTGCCCGGCGGCCCGGCGGCTGAGGCGCAATGGGAGGTCGCGGCCAGCCGGTGGGCGGCAGTCGCCGACGAGACCGAGGCGGACGGACTTTTCGTGGCCACGGAGGCGAAATACGGATTCAGCGCGCGCGATGGCGTGCTCGGGCTCAGCCTGGTTCGGAGCGCCGCGATCACCTGCGAGGAGGCGCCCGGCGCAGACCAACCGGGGAGCCATCCGCGCTCCTTGCGGCGCACGCACGCGTCGTCGCCCTTCTCCGACCTCGGCCGCCATGCGATCGCGCTGGCGGTCGGACGGCACAGCGCCGACGCGCCGCGCGACGAGCAGGCGGCGGCGGTGGCCGATCTGCTTTTTACCGCACCGTTGCCCTACCAAGGCCGGCCGTGCTCCGCGGGATTTCTCGGACTCGAGGGGGGCGAATCGCTGCAGCCCGTGTGGGCGAAACCGTCGGACCAAGTGCGTGGCGCGTGGGTGCTGCGGTTGAACGAGGTGCTCGGCCGCCGCGGGCGCGCCCGGCTCCTGCTCGCCCCGGGCTGGCGCGCGCGGCGCGTTGATTTGTCAGAGAGGTCGCTCGGGCCGGCGCCTGGCCTGAAGTCGGTGGATTTTGCGCCTTATGCGCTGATCAGCCTGCGATTGGAAAAATCATGAAAACCTGGATTGCACTCATCGGTCTGGCCCTGCCGTCGTTGCTTGTCGCCCAGCAGGCGGTGGATTTTTCGCTGCCGGACGGCCCGCTCACGCAGGAACGGGTGGACACGCTTTTCGGCGGCGGAAAGTTCGCCCCTGAGCGAGGCTTTGCTGAGATTCGCAACGGCGTTTTGGCCGTCACGTTCGTCGCCGGCAAGAAGGTTGTGGAAACCGGCTTCAGCACACATGTGCCCGTGCCGCCGAGCGAGGACTTCGAACTGCGTTTCAAAATCCGGTATCCGGAGGACTTTCAAGTCGGCCTGCACGGCAAGCAGTTGGGGCTGAGCGGAGGTAAGGGCTACGACGGCGGGCGGGGCGAAGAGGCGCGCACCAACGGCGACGGCTGGAGCATCCGGCTGCAGTTCGACTCGGTGCCGGAGGGCGTGCGCAACTCGCTCTACGTTTACCACGCCAAGATGAGCGGAAAATACGGCGGGCCGGTCGGGGCTGGCAGTTTCATGCTGACCCGCGGGGCATGGCACGAGATCCGGCTGAGGGTCAAGATGCAGAGCACGCCCGACGCCTCGGATGGGGTGATCGAGGTCTGGTTCGACGGCGAGAAGAAAATTGAGAAGACCGGCTTTCAGTTCGTGCAGAAGGAGGAGGGGCGCTGCGTGGACCGCGTCCGCATCGAGATGTTTCCGGGCGGGGGCGGGGAGTTTCCGTCGAAGGACCAGATCTTCGAAATCGACGACCTCGCCTGGGGCCCGGGCGGAACAACTGCGCCCGCGTCAACTTGGTGGGAATGGGCTCGCGGGTTGATCGGTTGGTGAGGTCGGTTTTACGAGAAAGTTTTCAACATTTAGCGCCCTCGCAATGTCAGAGTAGGGTCAAGCAGGTCTCTTTGTGGGGCCGCCCCCCCGATGACCTTCCCCCGTCAGAGTCCATGGCTTCTCGCCGCTGTCGCCGTTTGCGGTTGGTCCGGAATGGCGAAAGCTCAGGAATTGCCCCCGGTCATCAGCAAGCCCACGCAGGTCTGGTGGGGCGCGTTCCGCAACAACGACCAACTGGTGGACGGTGGGTCGAACCAGTGGACATTCGTGCAGACCAACATGGATGGCTACCTGCTGCACGGGGCGTATTGGAATTTCACCAACAATCCGGTCGGCTCCGTTTCACCGACCAATGTCGGCCCCAAACTGGCGACAATTCTTTCCAACGCGGGCAACAGGCCGGTCATGCTCGAGCATTTGCTGGCCGGCGAGTATCCGGATGTGAGGAGCGCCTTCGGCACGGCCTTTGCCGGGACGACCAATGACCCGCCGGCCTTCACCAGCGGCATCGGCAATATCAAGCGCCTCAAAGGTTACGGCTTCAACCTCAACGAAGTCTCGACCGACTACATCATGGACACATGGAAACGCTCCGCCCGTTTTCATCCGCATTGGACTTCGGAGGAATTTTTCACTGCCGTCTCCGGCAACTGGGAGACCTACACGGGCACGATTTTCAACACCAACGCGGGCTCGTCCGATCGCACCACCTTCGGCTGGTTCCGCCAGTGGGTCGAGCGGCTGGCCCAGGCCTTTCCCACCATCCGCGTGTCGCCGGTCAACTCGCCGGTCTATTTCAGCTGGAATGACGGCGGCGATGTCCTGCGCGAGCTCGGGCCGGACTTCAGCAGCTACTCCACTTGGTTGAAGCTCGAACGGCGCGGCACCAATGTCTCGGTGCTCTACTCGGCCGATGGCAGCGGCTGGCGTTCCTTGACCAACACCGCCGTTCCGTTGGGTGCGGCCCCGCTCGCCGGGTTCTTCGTCTCGTCGCTCAACACCAACCGCGCCGCCCAGGGACGCTTCGACAACATCCAGACCCTGCCGTTCTTCGAGCAGGACATAGGCTCGCCGGGATTCGGCGGAAGCGAGACGTTCAGCGGCACGAACATCGTCCTGCGCGGCACCGGCGACGACGGCCTGCATCCGGGCAGCCCGTCGTCCGACTCGCATTACTTCGTCTACGCCGAACGGTCGGGCGACCAGACCTTCACCGTGCGGATCGATGCGATGGCCGGTTCGAACCCGAACCGCACCAACCCCGCCGGCGAGATCCCCACGGCGGGGATAACGCTCCGCGAGTCAGCCAATGCCGGGGCGCGGCAGGTGTCGGCTCATGTCAACCTCGCCGGGCAGATCGAGTTTGCGGCCCGCGCCACGAACAACGGTAACCTGGTCACCCTGACCAACGTCGCCGGGGCCGCGCTGCCGCGCTGGCTTCGCGTGCAGCGCACGGGCAGCACCTTCGCCGCCTCGCACTCGGGCGACGGGACCAACTGGACCAATGTCGGGAGCACAACGATCAGCAACGCCTCGAACAACCTCCTGGCCGGCCTCGTGGCCGACAGCCAGGTCCGCTACGAGACGAACACCGCGACGTTCAGCCAGTTCTCCTTCCTGCCGACGAACACGCCGTCCTACGCGGGGACCAGCATCGGCGCGGCCGGCACCAACGCGTCCTCGTCGGGCTCCGGCGCGACCAACACCGTGGTTGCCGCCGGCACGGGCGCCAGTGGAACGTCCGACGCCCTGCGGTTCCATCAGACGACTTGGACCAACGACGGCACCGTGTCTGCGCGGTTGCTCTACTTTGCCGACAATGTCTCGCCCGCGACCAACCTCGCGGCCGGAGCGCAGTTGGGTGTGATGTTCCGCGCCGACACGAACACCGGTTCGCCCCACGTCGCCGCGGTCTTCACCCCGCAGCAAGGTGTGCAGGCCATCGTGCGTGCGGCGTCGAACGGCGCCACGACGAACCTCGCGCAACTGACCAACGGGCCTGTCATCGCCACGTGGAACAACTACCGTCCGCTCCTGCGCTACTTCACCGGCGACGACTTCCTTCGCACGCTGGACGAATCGTTTCCCGCGACCTACTCCAACAATTTCACCGGCTTCAACACCGACTCGCCCTACCGAGGTTATCAGGCCTGGGGCGGATCGGAAGCCAATGCCGACGCCGTGCGCCATCGCCGCAAGATCATCCGCTACGAACAATGGCTGCAGCAGAACGGCCGCGAGCACTACTTCATCGCCAACAGCACGGGCGGCAGTTGGCCCGACACCTCCACCCCGGCCGGACGCGATGCTTGGGACCTCCAATTCAAGCAGGACTCGATGCGGTCGCTCCAATTGCACCAACTCGAGGGTGGGCGACCGGACCGCGTGATTTTTGAGAGCTGGTATGAAGGCCCATTCAGCATGGTGCCCGAGACGAAGAACGGTTCCTATGCCAACACCGCGCGCGACGCCATCTACTACGTCAAGGGCATCGGCCAGTCGCTCGACCTCATGGCCAAAACCGGTGCGGCGACGAACACCAACGCATGGGCCTCGGTCGGCGTCATCCAGACCAACCCTCTCGCCGCCTTGTCCAACCCGGTTGTCGGCCAGACCGCCGCCGCGATGGGCGCGCCGGTGACCTTCACCGTGAGGCTGACCAACACGGGCACCGTGCCGGCGCTGCCGGTCTTGCACGCGCACGAGAGCGGCGGCACCGGATGGACCAGCAGCTACGTGCTTACCTCCGGTAGCTTCACATCCAACATCACCGCCGGCATCACCAGCACGAACGGACAGACCGTCACCGACTCGGCCCAGCTTTCCGGCACCGAGTTGATCGAGGCGAACAAGGCCGTTGATCTGGCTGTCACGCTGACTCCGACCGCAGCCCTGACCAAGCGCAACATCCTGCTCCGCGCGTTTTGGAATCCGCAGGATCCGTCGCTGGCCGTGCGTGATGCGATCAGCCTCGAGGTCGTGCCGCCCGCACAACTTCTGCAGAACGGGGACTTCGAGGGCGGAATCGGCGGGTGGACCTCCAACGGCAACGGCTCGGTCACGGCCGAGACCAACACCGTGCGCACCGGCACCGGCGCGATCAAGGCGACGCGTTCGCAAACTTATCAGGGCCCATCGCAGGATCTCCTCGGGCGGCTCCTTCCCGGCCAGACATATCTGCTGACCGCGTGGGTGCGCACCGACTCGACGGCCAATGTGAAGGCCACCGTCACCTACACGGGCACGAGCGGTGGCGCGGTCTTCAACACGGTGCAGACGGTCAACGGCGTGAACAACTCCGGCTGGTTTCTCGTCCAAGGCTACTATCGCCACACCGAGCCGAACGGACCGGCCACCGTCCTCCGGCTCTACTTCGAAACGACCGGCTCGCCGGTCTACACCGGGCCGATCTACCTCGATGACGCCAGCCTGGCGCTGGCGCCGCCCGTCTGGACCGACACCGTGCCCGGCGGGCGCGGATGGAACACGACGACGAGCTGGCAGTCGGGCAACCCGCCGGCTTCGGCCACGTTCAACAACCTCGCGTTCTTGCCGGGCCAGACGGTCTCCACCGGCTCGGTCACCGCCATCCAAAATATCGGAACCAATTTCCTGCTCAACACCCTGACCCTCGGCGGCCTGGCCCCGACCAACGGCGCAGCCGCTGCGGTCGGCATCAGCAGCAACTCGCTCGCCTTCACCGCGCATGATGGCGCCGCGCCGCGCCTCGTGCTCGATGCCGCCGGCACGAACCTCTCCTACGCTGTATCGGCACCGCTCGCTTTGTCCAACGACCTCGCCGTGAGCGGCGATGGCAGCGCGGGCTTCACCGTGTCCTCCGCCATCAGCGGACCGGGCGCTCTCGCCAAATCCGGCGCCTCCACCCTCACGCTGGCCGCGAGCAACAGCTTTGCTGGTGGCGTCACGCTGGCCGCGGGTGGCATCGTGGCCTCAAGCCACTCCGCTCTGGGTAGCGGTCCACTCTTGGTGACGGGGGGCAGCCTGCGCGGCGGCGTATCCTCGAACGCGATCCTCCCGAACTCCGTTGTCCTCTCCAACAATCTCCCGACCGGCGGTCTGCTCACGCTCGCCGGCCCCGTGCAGTTGGCGGGCGGCAACCGCACCGTCACCGTCGATTCCGGCGAAGTCGTTCTGGCCGGCCCCGTCTCGGATGACGCGGCGCGCAACCTCATCAAATCCGGCGCGGGCACGCTCGTCCTCGGCGGCAGCAACACCCACCGTGGCACGACCACGATCAGCGACGGCGTCCTCCGCGTCACCAATGGCGCGGCCCTCGGCATCCTCGGCACCTCGAGTAACGCCTTCACCTTCTTGAGCGGCGGCAACGTGTTGGCCACCCTCGAATTTTCCGGCGGCATTGCCACCGACGAGGTTCTCAAAATCGCCATGCACAACACCGTGGGGCATCAGCAAATGCGCAACCTCGCCGGGAGCAACGAGGTCCGCGGACCCGTGCTGCTCGAGGGCGGCGGCAGCCGCTGGGATATGGCCAGCGCGGGCGGGACGCTCAATGTCTCGGGCGTGATCAGCAACACCGTGACCACCGCCGACACTTGGCGGACTTTGAACCTCAACGGTCCGGGGGCCGGCGTGATCAGTGGCCCCACGGGCGACACGCGCGCGGGAACAAACGGCTCGCTCCTCAATTTCAACGTCACCGGCGGCACCTGGACCTTCTCCGGGCCAAGCAAATCCCACCAGGGGACGACGACCGTGAGCGGCGGCACGCTCGCCCTCGACTCCATGCTGCCCGCCCCGGTCGTGGTCAACCCCGGCGCGCGCCTCGAGGGAACCGGCGGCACGACCAACACGCTGACCGTGGCTGGCACCATCGCCCCGGGCCACAGTCCCGGCGCCCTGACCGGCGGTGCCGCGACCTTCGCACCCGGTATGACCTACGAGTGGGAGATCGCCGACTGGAATGGCGCCCCCGGCACCGGCTACGACACGATGGCCGTGGCCTCGCTCAACCTCACCGCCACGACCAACAGCCCCGTGGTGGTGCAACCGCTCTCCGCCGGCATGACCAACTTTTCCGAGACCTCGAAATCCTTCATCCTTGTGACCGCGACAAATGGCCTGACCAATTTCACCGTCGCAATGTTTTCCGTCCAGCCGGCCGGTTTCCCCGGCTTCGGCACTTGGTCGGTGACAAACTCCGGCGGCAATCTTGTGCTGAACTACGCCGCTGATCTCTACGCCGCCTGGACCAACGGCGTGGCGTGGAACGGCGCGGACTCCTCGCCTGCGGCCGACCCCGACCGCGACGGCTTGTCGAACTTTGCGGAATACGCTCTCGGGGGCAACCCGCTGCGACCCGATTCGGCGGACCGCCCGCTTCCCGGCGTCTCCAGCAACCGCCTCACCCTCACCTTCCAACGCGTGGCCGATCCTGCGCTCATCTACGAGGTGCTCGGCCGGAACAACCTGGCCACGAACGGTGCGCCATTCTGGACCAGCACCAGCACCTCAAACGTGGCCGGCCCGGTCACCGTGACCGATTCCGTGCCCCTCGGCAGCCAACCGCAACGCTTCCTCCATCTGCGCATCCGTCGCTGACCTCGCTCTGGGTCTTGTGGTCGGCCCGTCAAATACCAGGAGGTCCACGCTGCCGATCCGAAGACGATTCTGGTCGCCGGAGGATTTGGCTCCCGAGAAAAATGTCTTGGGCCAGCGGCCAACTCTGCAGGTCCTGCCGTATGCGGCCGTTTGGGCGCTTGTTGCGAGTCGGCGGCGCGGCGAGCAGGCGGTGGAGGGCGCTCAGGCGCTTGCGTAGATGGTCGAGTTCGACGTGGGTGTAGCGATCCTGGACGTTGCCGTCGCAGGCGGCCACTTTCTCCGCGTGCCTATGTGTGCGGTGGCACCGGTCGCTTAAGTGAGCAGACCACGCAAGGTTGCAGCGTCGGCCGGCAGGGCTTCCGGGGCGTCGCCGCGGACAAACTCCAACAATGCGTCCGGGCGATGCCCTCCGGCGTGGATGATCGAGAGCCATTCGCACCATGCCTCGACGCCCTCGGCCAGGGGGCGGCGGTCGATCGGCTCGCCCGGCAGCCAGTGAAAGGCGTGCACATGAGCCAACCGCGGCAGGATGACCTTCAGACTCTCCCTGCGCTGCTCGTGGTCCAATGAGTGAAGTGGCTGCCAAAGGGAGAAAATGTTCGGGTGTGGCAGGGCCTGCAAAAACCTCTGCGCCGCCGGCGCGGTATCGTGGATCGTCCCACCATGAAACTCGAAGGCGACGCGAACACCCCGCGCCTGCGCGAGGGCGGCGATGCGATTGGCATCAGTGCAGACCTGCTCAAAATAGGCTTCATCGGCCTCGTCCGACCCGCAAACGCCGGCCCAGACGCGGATGCAGGGAGCATCAAGAGCTGCGGCGGTCGAGAGAACATCATCAAAGCTCGGTCTGCCGTTCTCGCCATCATGTCCGACACGATAGTAAGAACCGTAGCAAGCGGTCTCCAACCCCGCCTCGCGCGTCATCGCGGCCACGGCCTGCGCATGCTGGTCATCACCCGTGGGGACATGCACATCGCCGCCCCATTCGATCACGGTCAATCCGGACTGCCGGGCGACCTTGATGATTTCTTCGGGGGTGAGCTGGCGGAAGGTGACCGAGACCAAACCAGCCCGACCCTGGGCCGAGAGACTCATGAAGCGCGGGTTCCCGCCAGGGCCTGGGCGGCCCGGGCCTGCGCGGAAATCTTCGCCCAGTCGTTGGCCTTGATCGTTTCGCGGGGCGCGATCCACGATCCGCCGATTGCAGCGATGAGGGGATCCTGCAGGTAGGACGTCGCGTTGGCCTCGGTCAGCCCGCCCAGAGGGACGTAGCGCAGACCCAGGTGCGCGTAGGGCGCGGAGATGGCGCGGAGATAGGCCAGGCCGCCGAGCTGCTCGGCCGGAAAAAATTTCAACAGACGGCATCCATGCTCCAAGGCCATCTCGATGTCGGTCGCGGTGGAGATGCCCGGGGCAAAGGAAAATCCCTCCTCGCGGGCCGTGGCGAGCAAACGCGGATTGCATCCGGGGGCAACGCCGAAAGCGGCTCCGGCATCGCGTGCCTCGTAGAGCTGCTCGCAGGTCAGGATCGTGCCGATGCCGGCGACCATTTCCGGCACCTCGCGCCGGATTTCCCGCAGAGCCTCCAGCGCCGCCGGCGTGCGCAGGGTCAATTCCATCACCCTGACCCCGCCATCCAGCAACGCGCGGGCGAGGGGCACGGCGTCACGCACTTCGTCCACCACGAGCACGGCGACCACTCCGGCGGCGGTGACTTCGTTGGTCAGGCGGGAATCAAACAGGGGGGTAAGCATGGGAGCGTTATCATGATCAACTCATGGCCGGGACATCAAGCCAGCGCCGCTCGGCCCAGGATTGCAGCCCAAGTTCGGCCAGCTGCACACCTTTGGCTCCCTCGCGCAGGGACCACGGGAACGGCTCGTCCTTGACCACGTGACGCAGGAAGAGTTCCCACTGGACCTTGAACGCGTTGTCGTAGACGTCGTTGCTCGGCTGGGTCAGCCAGCCATCCTTGTAGTCAACCGGGCTGTCCATGTCGGGGTTCCACAGGCAACGTGGCGTGGCCGAGTTGTGTTGCACCGTGCAGTTGCGCAGGCCCGCGACAGCGGAGCCTTCGGTGCCGTCCACTTGCAAGGTCAGCAGGTCGTCCCGCTTGACCCGGACGGTCCACGAGGAATTGAAGTGGCAGACGACACCATTCTTCAGTTCGAAGGTTGCGTAGGCCGAGTCATCGGCCGTGCAGTTGTAAGGCTGGCCCTTTTCATCCCATCGCCGCGGGATGTGGGTGGCCCCGAGGCAGCTCAGTGATTTGATGTCTCCGAACAGATTCTGGATCACGTATTGCCAGTGGCAAAGCATGTCGACAATGATGCCGCCGTCGTCCTCCTTGCGGTAGTTCCAGGACGGACGTTGCAGCTTTTCGTGTTCGCCGGGAAAAACCCAGTAACCGAACTCGCCGCGCACCGAGAGAATTTTTCCGAAAAAGCCGGTGTCGATGAGGTATTTCAACTTGAGCAGACCCGGCAGCCACAGTTTGTCCTGCACCACGCCGTTCTTCAGCCCGGCCTTCTCCACTTCATTGGCCAGGGCCAGAGCTTCAGCCGAGGTGGTCGCTGTTGGCTTTTCGCAGTAAACATGCTTGCCGGCGGCAATGGCCTTGCGCACGCCGACGGGCCGCTGGCCGGTGAGCGTCGCGTCGAAATAGATGAGGTTGTGTTTGTCCTGCAACGCCGCATCGAGGTCGGTGGTGAAGCGCTTCACGCCCGTGCGTGCGGCCAGGGCCGAGAGTTTGGACTCGCTGCGTCCGACCAGAATCGGATCGGGCATGATGACCTCGTCATCGCTGATCTTGACGCCGCCCTGGTCGATGATGGCCTTGATCGAGCGGATCAGGTGCTGGTTCGTGCCCATGCGTCCGGTGACGCCGTTCATGATGATGCCTACGTTGTGTGTTTTCATGCGAAGAGTGTTCAGTGATTAAGTTTTCCGGGTTGAGAGAGAATAGGGGCCGCGGCCGTTCAGGGCTTGCTGGTGCACTGCGGCTGCGCCCCTTGGGGGAGCGGCGGCACATCGACACCCGCAACGGGCAACGTGCCATCAAGCTCCTGCCGCCAATGCGCCACATCGCCGGCCGGTCCGTAGACATAGATCATCCGCATCGGTGTGGAGCCGGTGTTGGTCAATTGGTGGAAAACGCCGGAAGGAATGTAGGCCGCCTGCCCGGTCTTGATTGCGCGGCGTTCCTCCCCGAGGCACATTTCTCCTTCGCCCTCGACGATGAAGTATATCTCCTCCTGCTCCTGATTGTGCCACGGCACCTGGCCACCGTTCGGTTCGAGAGTCACATGGCCCATGGCGAAGTTGGTCGCCTGGATGGGGGAAAGACCCCCGACAAGGTTCTGGGTGCGGCGCCGCGCGGGATACGTGCGGCCTTCGGTCTGGGCGAGGTCAGCAATGATCATGAGTAGAAGTTGAGGTAAGGTCCGCCACCCGCCAGGCGCAGGATGTAGAGGGCGAGTTCGCGAGCGTGGTAATCCCCCCACATCGCCGCTTCCCCGCACGGCACCTTGCGCCCGGTTGGGATGTGATCCCAGCCGTTCGGCCGATGGTAGACAGTGTGCAGCAGCAAACCCTCATGCGCCGGATCGCTGCTCAAATAGGGTTCGCCGAACAAAGTGCGGGCCGTGGTTAGTCCGGCCGCGAAGTATTTTTTCCCCGCCTCCGCTTCGCCGTGATTCTCCAGCCAGCGCCCGAGGCGCAGCAAACCCTGCGCCGAGATCGCCGCGGCCGAGCTGTCCACGGGCTCGTAATCGTTGAATGGGTCGGCCGGACGGCCCAGATAATCGCCCAGGTGCGCCAGGCCCGGGGCTCCGGTGTCCCAGTAGGGAATGCCGTCGGTCGGTGTGTGCTCGAGATAGAAATCCGCCGCGGCCCGCGCGGTTTCGAGGAAGCGCGCGAGGACGGCGGTCTTGCCGCCATAGGGCAGAAAGTCCTCGGCGGGCAGGGTCTCGAGAAATTCCAGCTGCTCGGGATACCCGCAGAGAACCCAGGAGTGACCGCGCGTCCATGTGGTGAAGGGCGCGTAGCCTTGCTGGGAGGAGGGACAACGGTAGTTGCCGTCGTTCGTGTTGAAGATCGACTCGTGGACGACCCGGCCACGCACGTCGTAGATGTCCCGCCCGTTGCCAAAGTAGACGTTGTAGCGCGAGGTCGTGTCGGCATGCTGGATGATGCGCCCGAGCAACGACACCGCCTTGTCGCCCTCGGCCATGAGACGATGACCCAGCAGGTGCGCCACGCCGAGTGCCCGCATCGTCCGGATCGTGTCGGAGAAAAGCGAATGCGGCCCGTTGAAGGAATAGACGTAGCCGAGATCCGGCGTGATTTGCGTCCAGCGTGCGGCCTGCACGGCTCCGCTGGCCTTGAGGGCGAGATCGTAGAAGTGCCCCTCCCACGCGTCCGCCGGCAGCCGCCCTTCGCCCAGCAGGCGGCGCAGGTTGCCGTAGGTGCTGACGTTGTTGAATCCGTGGTCGTGCACGCCCACATGCGTCACGTGCGGGGCCATCAAGCGCAGCGTGCCCTCACGCCCGATCCGCAGCATCTCCTCGTCGCCCGTCGCGTCGAATTGCAGGATGGCGGCGCCGAACTGAAAGCCTTGGGTCCACTCGGTCCATCCGCGCGAGGTGTAGCGGCCCTCGATGGTGAACACCGGCGTGCCATCGGCGTCCTTCCATCGCTTTTGCAGCGAAAGAATCTTGGGGGCGGACGCTTCGAAGAGCGCGCGGGCGGCTTTCTCCAGACTTTTCGGAGTGAGGGAGGGATCGATCTTGATCATGATGTTTTGGTCTAGAGTCGCCGCAACTGGAAGCCGCCATCCACGTCGATCACGGTCCCCGTGCTGAAAGGAAAATCTCCGCGGCACAGCGCACGAACGGCCAGGCCGACATCCTCCGGCGTGCCCCAGCGCTTCTGCGGCACGAGGCCCTCGGCGATGAGTTTGTCGTATTTGTCGGTCACACCCGCGGTCATGTCGGTCTTCATGATGCCCGGCCGGACCTCGTAAACCTGCACGCCCTCGCCGGCCAGACGCACCGACCACAACTGCGAGGCCATGGCCAGACCGGCCTTGGCGATGCAGTATTCGCCGCGGATGACCGAGGCGGTGTGCCCCGAGATCGAAGTGACAAAGACGAGTTTGTAACCGCCGGGCAGACGGGACTGTCCGGGATGGGCCAGCCACCACCGGGCGGCGAGTTGGCTGAGGAAATACGGTCCGCGCAGGTTGACCGCGATCACTTCGTCAAAGCTTTCCTCATCGGCCTCCGTGATGTCATTCCGAACCCGCGGCGCGATCCCGGCGTTGTTGACCAGCGCATCGAGGTGACCAAACTCCGCCAGGACGGATTCCATCATGGCGGCGCGCTCGGTCGCCGAAGCCAGTTGGGCCGCCACCGGAAAAAATCTCTGCGCGGAATCCGGCGCGGCCTCGCGGCAAAGTTCCACCGCTTCATCCGCCGCAGCGCGGTTGGTCGCATAGTGGATGGCCAGATCGTAGCCCTCGCGGGCGAGGGTCAGGGCCACGCCGCGGCCCAGACCGCGGCTGGCGCCGGTGACAAGAACAACGGGACGTGACATGAGGGCACTATGCCCGACCTCGGCCCGGTGGGGCATAGGCAAAAACGCTTTATCCAGCACAGAAACGACTTTATTTATTGTGCTGATGCGAAAAGTTCCCTCGGCCCCGGTTCAGCCGATCGTGCTGCGACGCCTGCGCCTGCGCTGCGGCGACTGGTCGGTCCGGTCCCTGCGGGTCAACCGCCACCTCCAGCCCTTCGATCATTACGCGCCCCATCGGCACGCGCACGGGCAGCTTCTGCTTTACCTCCGGGGTCACGGGGAGCAACGCGTCGGACGGAAACCTTACGCCGTTGGCCCCGGCGCCGTGTTTTTCATTCCGCCCGGGCGTGTGCATGAGTTTCTCGAAAAGGCCCCCCGCCGTGCCATCTGCCTCGTGGCCGACCTGGGTGGACCTGCGGTCAAGCGTCAGGGGTTCCGCCATGGCTGGCTGTCGGCCGAAACTCTCGCGGCCGTCCGACAGCAGGTCGCCCCGCTTTCAGCCGAGGGCGGTGGACCTCTCGATCTCTCGGCGGGCGGGGCGGCTCTCATGATCATCGAGGCCTGTCGACGTCAATGTGCCGGACAACCGGCCCAGACCTCCGGTCGGGCCGTCATCCTGCGGCGTTTGCAGCGCGCATGGACAGCGGACTCCGAAGGATATTGGCCGCGCCCCGCCGAGTTGGCGCGGCGCGTCGGCCTGCAGAAGGACTACCTCAATCGCCTGGTGCGGCGCGCGTGCGGCCTGACCCTGGGTCAATGGCGGGATCGGGAACTGCTCCGAGGCGCCGAGGCGGAACTCAAAAAGGGTCGAAGCGTCACGGCCGCCGCCGAGGCCGCGGGCTTCAGCGACGCGAGTTACTTTGCCCGCTGGTTCCGCAAACAAACCGGCCTCCCTCCATCCCATTGGCAGGGTGCTCCCGGAAGGTAAGTCCGGACGACGCGCGGCGAGCACTGCGCAACAGGAAGGAGGGGTGTCCGTGATCGCCCACGAAAACAAGGCGCCCCGGTCTGTGCTGTGGACTTTGTTCACCCCCAGGAGGGAGGCGCGGAGTTGTTGCCCGTCATTCTCGCGGGCACACCCTGGTTGCTGCACCACCCGAAAGCAGAACCATCAAGTGCGCCGCATCTTTTCTCTTCCGACGTCCTTCTTGCGGAGGCCAAAATGTCTGAAATTATTGCATTTCACACAATCGGAGAATAACCATAATTCATGTCCACCGTCACACTCAGTATCCGGGTGCCATCCGAAACCAAGCGCTGGCTGGAGCGCTTTTCCAAGGGGCGCGGGAGCGGCGGCGGGGCGGCGGCGTTGCTTTTGGAGGAGGCGCGACGGAGGGAAACTTTTCCGGCCGTGGATTTTCGCGACACGCCAGCCGGGCGGCTTGCTTATGTGCATGGCACCCGCGTGCCGGTCTTTCTGGTCTGCCACTTGGGCGTGGATTTGCCGGCTTCCGAGGTGGCAGCCCATTACGGCTGGCCGCTTTGGAAGGCCGAGTCGGCGCTGGCCTATGGTCGCATGTTTTCCGACGAGATGGCGGAGGATGAGCAGTTTTGGAGCGAGGTGGAGGATGAGTTGGCCTTGCGCCTGCCAGGTCTTCACACCTTCACCGCCTGATGGTTTTCCTCCTCGACGAGCACCTTTCGTCCGAGGTGGCCGGTCTTTGCCCCGCGCGACGGGCGGTTGCCCTGCGCGACTGGCGCGGCGGCGTGCTGCTCGGCCAAAGCGACCATCGCCTGCTTGAGGAGGTCGCCCGCGATGGCCTGGTCTTCGTCACTTTCGATCTGGCCACCATTCCGACGCTCCTGCAGGAGATGGCCGCCGCCGGCCGCAACCACGCGGGCGTCGTGTTCATTTCTTCGCGTTCTTTCGCCCGGAACGACCACGCCGCTATTGCCTCCGCCCTCAATGAACTTCACCTCGCCCACCAGACTGACGACTGGACCAACCGCGTGGTCTTCCTGCGAAAACCCACAGCTCGATAAGCCCGAAACCCGAGTTGAGAGCTGGCAAATGAGGAGCATCCATGGATAGGCCCGGAGGATCGACGATCGTCGGAATCGGCGAGTTGCTCTGGGATGTGCTGCCATTCGGGAAGCGGCTTGGCGGGGCGCCTTTGAATTTCGCCTGCCATTGCGGCCAACTCGGCGCGCAGGCGTATCCGGTGAGCTGCCTTGGACGTGATGTCCCCGGGCAGGCGATTCGCCGGGAGCTGGCCTCGCTCGGTCTCGACGATTTGTATGTGGAGGAGGACGCCGGACATCCGACGGGATCGGTGCAGGTGACCTTGGATGAGGGCGGGAAGCCGTCCTACACGATTTGCGAGGACGTGGCCTGGGACTTTCTGGCCATGTCGGACCGGCTGGCCGACCTCGCGACAAAAACGGACGCCGTGTGTTTCGGGTCGCTTGCCCAGCGCAGTGCGGTCTCGCGTTCAACCATCCACGCCTTCCTCGACCAGGTGCGGCCGGAGGCGCTGAAGATTTTTGACATCAATCTGCGGCAGACCTTTTACGGCCAGGAGATTGTCGCGGCCTCGCTGGAGAGCGCGAATGTGCTGAAGTTGAGCGACGAGGAACTGCCGGTGCTGGCCGGCATGCTCGGGCTGGTCGGGACCACCGAGGATCAACTGGCCGCGCTGATGGGAACGTTCGACCTGCGGTTGATTGCCTACACGCGTGGTGCGGGCGGCAGTTTGCTGATGACGCCGGATGAAATGGACGCCCACCCGGGATTTCCCGCCGTCGTGGTTGACACGGTCGGGGCCGGCGATTCCTTCACCGCCGCGCTGTGTGTGGGCCTGCTCCAGCGGCGTCCCCTGACCGAAATCAATCACCTCGCCAACCGCGTTGCGGCCTTCGTCTGCTCGCAAAAGGGAGCCACACCGGTTCTGCCGCCCGAGGTGACAAACCAAAGGCCCCAGGCACAGTAAAATCGTATTCTCCAAGTCCTGACATCGGCCTTGGGTGGATTCGCTTCCGAGGCCATGGCTGCTTCTGCGCAGACAGCGCATTTTTGTCGGCACAGTCGCGTCCGCCCCGGTCGCGCTGCAATCCGCCGACCTCAGCATTCCGGCCCGCTCGGTCGGGGGAGCACTCGGAACTTCTCCGCCTCAGAGGCTTCACCCTCGAGGAGGAAATGTTTCGTGCCCGCTGGGGTTGGAGTGGCTATGAGGAGGCCGGCAAGCTGGCGAGGGAGGCCAGCCGATGAGCCCGAACCAAGGCATGGAAATCATGAAAACGCTGAATCGCCCCGATGGATTGTTACGGAAGCGTCACAAGCGGGGTTTTGTGGCGGGGCCTCGATTTGGTCATTGTGCGGATCACTTCGAGTCGATGACTTTTGCTCGCTTTTCCACGATCTGCCCGTCCGCGCCTCGCCGCGGTTGGTCGCTTGGTCGTGCCATGGTGCATGGAGTGGGTCTCTTTGCGTTGGTTGTCTCCGGGCTTGGGTGGCCAGCCACACTGCAGGCCGTGCCCGCGGCCGAAGGCGCGCCCGGCGCCCAGCCGGGTCCCGAGGTCGCGCCCGCTCAAGGTTTTTTCATTCGCGAATACCGCATCCTCGGCGCCCGGCAGTTGCCGCGCGATGAGGTGGACCTGGCCGTTTATCCCTACATGGGACCGGGGCGGACGGAGGAGGATGTGGAGTTGGCCCGGGCCGCTCTGGAGCAACGCTATCACCGCGCGGGCTATCAAACGGTGGTTGTCGATGTTCCGCCGCAGGACGCGAGCAAGGGCATGGTCGTGCTCGTGGTTCAGGAGGTGCCGGTGGGGCGGTTGACCGTCAAGGGTTCGCGTTTCCACGACATTGAGCGGATCAAGCGGCGGGCGCCTTCCCTGCAGGAGGGCAACGTGCCGAACTTCGAGGAGGTGCAGCGGGATGTGATCGCGCTCAACCGCAGCCGCGATTTGCGGGTCACGCCGGAATTCAAACCCGGCGCCCTGCCCGGAACCGTCGATGTCGAGCTGGTCGTGCAGGATTCGTTCCCGCTGCATGCCACGGTCGAGTTGAACAACCGCTACAGTGCCAACACCACGCCGCTGCGCTTGGATGCGTCGCTGCGCTACGACAACCTCTGGCAGCTCGGACACACCATCGGCGCGGCCTTCCAGATCGCACCGCAGGACGCGGATGACGCGCTGGTTTACTCCGGCTACTACCTCGCCCCCGTTCCGCGGGTTGAGTGGCTCTCGATCATGGCGCAGGCCATCCGGCAGAACAGCGATGTCTCCACCCTGGGCGGCTCGGCCTCGGCGGGCAATGGCGAGATTTACGGCGGCCGCCTGATCGCCGAGCTGCCGCCGAAACCGGGCTTGTTCCACAACCTGACCTTCGGCCTGGACTACAAGAATTTCGAGCAGTCGCTGTCCTTCGACAATGAGCTGATCAGCTCCTCGCCCGTGACCTACTGGCCGTTCCTGCTCAGCTACAGCGGATTTTGGATGGGCAAGGACTACCGCTTCCAACTCGACGGGGCGATCAACTGGCATTTCCGCGGGATGGGCAGCGGCGAGGTGGAGTTCGACAACCGTCGCTACGCGGCCAATGGCAACTACGTCTATTTCCGCGGGCTGGCCAGCTACGAGCACGACATCTGGTATGACTTCCGCGTGCGCGCGGTCGTGCAGGGGCAGGCCACGGACAATGCGCTGGTTGACAGCGAGCAGTTTTCCCTCGGCGGTCTGAACACGGTCCGCGGCTACCTCGAATCCGAGGTCGTGGGAGACAGCGCCATCGCGGGCAGCCTCGAGTTCTATTCGCCGTCCCTGCTCAAGTGGACCAAGCGCGAGGACCACGAGATGCGCCTGTTCGCCTTCCTCGACGCGGGCGCGGCTTTCATCAACGACCCGCTGCCGGAGCAAACGACCGAGTTCAGTCTCGCGAGCTGGGGGGTGGGCGGGACCGTCAAAGTGATGGACTGGCTCAACGGCTCGCTGGCCCTGGGCTTTCCGCTCGTGGCCGAGGGCACCCGCGAAGTCGGACAGCCGCTGCTCGTGTTTCGCGTCTGGGGAGAACTATGAGAAATCCACGACACGTCAATTTTCGCCGGTCCCTCGCGGCCGCGGTGGGCGCGCTCTTCCTCGCGGGGACCGTGCCGGCGCACGCTTGGTGGAACGAGGAGTGGACCGGGCGGACCAAGCTCATCCTCAACACGGCCGTCGAGGGAGCCGAGATCAAGGGCGATGCCGGCGAGTCCGTCGTGCTCGTGCGCCTGCATCCCGGCAACGTGCCCTTCGAGGCGCTGCTGCCGGACGGAAGCGACCTGCGCTTTGTCGCCGCGGACGACCAGACGCCGCTCTCCTTCCATCTGGAAAAGTTCGACCCGCTCATGGCCGAAGGTTTTGCCTGGGTGAGGTTGCCCGTGGTTTCCGGTGCGGCACCGAACGAGTTCTGGCTCTACTACGGCAACGCGGCGCCAAGCGGCGAGGGGCAGGCTGATGCGGCCAAGACCTACCCGGCCACGACGAAGTTCGTATATCACTTGAACGAGCGCGGCACGCCGCCGCAGGACGCGACGGCCAACGCGGCCAACGCGGAGACAGCCGGGAGCCTCTCCGAGGGCACGGTCATCGCCGACGGCGTCCGCCTCGTCGGACGCGAAC
>Ga0247832_1001352_pt1 | contig 43811 bp, 49 predicted proteins | sample LaCruzMarch2015__10_FD_192407 | JGI IMG/M metagenome (GOLD analysis project Ga0247832, IMG submission 192407) | Freshwater microbial communities from meromictic Lake La Cruz, Castile-La Mancha, Spain - LaCruzMarch2015_4m | ecosystem: Environmental > Aquatic > Freshwater > Lake | place: Spain... | reverse complement strand
TGATTGACGCGCCCCGTCAATCAAAACGCTTGCCACTTGCGTGGCCAGCGTCAATCATCATCCCGCTCGGCCGCCTCGTCTCATCTTGATTGACGCGCCGCCTCATCCAGATTGACGCGCTACAGATTTCTTCGCCGGTTGTTTCTTCGCCCTCATAACCGACGAACACGTGATGGCCGACGACCGTCATAGGTATGCGCGGATCGGCTAGTCCGATGGCGTTTGTGACGACAACGAAAGCGGTTGCATCGTCGGGACTGGCGACAATGTCGAAGGCGCGGAGCGTCATTCGCGGGTCGGCAGCCTTCCAACGGGTGAGAAAAGCTAGGCCGTTTGCGCAGTAGTCACAGCCAGCTGCCCCGAAATAGTAGACCACAGGTTCGGCGCTTTGCGAGCGCACCGGGGTTGTTGCCAGCAACGCACCAGCGGTGAGAACGAACGCGCAGGCGAGAGTTTTGGCGATCATTGTAGGTCTCTCCGTTCTGACTTGTCGTTGCCAGCAGGGTAATGCAACTTCTGATGGTTGGATCTGACCGGGATCAATGGGACAAGAGCAATGGGATCGCCGATTGGCGCAGGAGTGTGCGTGTCACGCCGCCAAAAAACCATTCCGTCAGCCGTGAATGACCATATGCGCCGATGACCAGCAGATCGGCTTGACGGGCCGTCGCATAGGACAAAATCGTCGGGCCGATGTCGTTGCCGCTGGCGATCTCGACTGCCACCGTGCACGATATGCCATGACGCGACAGCATGGCGGCGACATCGTTGCCGTGATCGTTTTGCGCAAGGAATGCTGGACCATCGAACGTCTCAGCAGCCCGCATCGACAGGAGCGTGACGTGGGCCGGTGGCTTCATCAATGGCAGTGCATCAAATAGGGCCCGCGTTGACGACTGGCTGCCATCCCAAGCGACGATAATGCGCCCCGGGGGTGTAGGTGCTGAATGGTCTAGCGGGAGGAGCAGGACGGGCCGTCCGGTCAACACAGGCAACTGACCTTGCCCGTCGCGATACCCGCTGTCAAAGTCGCCATGGATTTGCTGGCCGGCAATCACCAGATCGGCGGCGTTGGCGATATCGGCCACGGCTTGGGCCATATCGCGGAATCCGGGGTCGATGGTCCGCCATTCGCAGGTGATCGCCCTATGCTGCAAATCGGCCTCGAATACGGCCTTCATGCGCAATCCTGCTGCCCGACATTTTTCGTGGACCTCGTCCATCGGAACCATGGCCCCGGCAGCATCGGGGGGGACCTTGTAATAGGAGGGCAGGACGGAGATCCCAATCAGGTGGGCACCGTGGGCGTGGGCAAGGGCTGCCGCCGTCTTGAGAAGCGGTCCGTGAAGGTCGGGTTCGCGCTCGAACTGAACCACAATTGTTTTGTAAGCCATTCGCTTGCCCTTTGGGTCAGCCGCGTGGATCAGTCGAGATCGATGACGGAGACGACGCGAAAGGTGCGCATGTCGCCGTCGCTTTCTTTGATCGATACGTATTCGCCGGGCTTGAACGCGTGGGATTCAAAATGAAATCCGGATTCGTCGTGGGTCTGTGGGCCAGCGCCGCGGATGTCGTAATGGAAGGCCCAGATGCCACCGGTCCCGCCCGGTTTGTGAACGATGTGGCCGATCCGCTCGGCGTCATGTCCCCAGAAGCGGCGCACGCGGCAGTGGTCGCGGTCGGCTTTCCAACTGCTGGCACAGATGTGGCCCTGGGCGTCGAGCGGCGCAATCATGTCATAGCCATGCAGGCGACTGCCATCTGGAAAATCCGGATCGCGGGCCAATTCAAGGCGGATGCGTTGCAATGGAACGGATTTGGCCGGTTGGCTCTTTGGCATAGGGGTCTCCTGCGTCGCACGTGTCACGATGGGTTAAAACTCATGGTGACAGATGTCGCAGTAATGCCGCGTTCCATCGTTGACGGGCGTCAATACGCTCGCGCTTGTTGCGGTGCACAAAGACGCCATCTCCTGATGCACAGAGAGTTATCATGACCATTCGCAATCTGGACAGCCTCCTCGCCCCGCGCACGATTGCTATGATCGGTGCCAGCGAGCGCCAGGGATCGGTCGGTGCGATCGTTACACGCAATCTGTTGGACGGCGGTTTTCAAGGCGATATCTGGTTGTTGAGTCCCAGCCGCGACGAGGTTGCCGGAACGCGCGCCTACCGGACCGTCGATGCGTTGCCGGGGGTGCCTGATCTGGCGGTGATCTGTACGCCGCCCGACACTGTGCCAGGGCTCATCGGCCAGTTGGGCGCGAAAGGGTGCCGGGCAGCTGTCGTCATTACAGCAGGTCTGCGGGGGGCGCTGAAACAGGCCATGCTCGATGCGGCGAGACCTTATCTCCTGCGCATTCAAGGACCCAATTGCGTTGGGCTGATGCTGCCACCGCTTGGCATCAACGCGTCTTTTTCCCACGTCATGCCAGCGGCGGGGAAAATCGCGTTCCTGTCTCAATCAGGCGCACTCATTACGGGCATCGTCGATTGGGCGGTCAGCCGTAGCATCGGCTTTTCCCATGTGGTGTCGATGGGCGACATGGCGGACGCCGACGTTGGCGATCTGCTCGATTATCTGGCGGGCGACCGCAACAGCCACGCGATCCTGATGTATCTGGAATCGATCACGGCGGCACCGAAGTTCATGTCGGCTGCGCGGCGGGCGGCGCGGGCCAAGCCGGTGATTGTGATCAAGTCGGGACGCCATGCGTCGGGCGCTTCGGCGGCCTTGTCGCACACCGGCGCGATGGCTGGAGCGGATCAGGCGTATGAAGCGGCTTTCCGGCGTGCAGGTCTGTTGCGCGTGCAGGAAATGGCTGAACTGTTCGGGGCCGTCGAGGTGCTCGCGAAGAACCCGCATTTGAATGGTGAACGGCTGGCCATCATTACAAATGGCGGCGGTGCCGGTGTGCTTGCGGCCGACCGGCTTGGTGACTTTGGAAAGGATACGGCAGCTTTGTCGCCTGCGACGCTGGCTCGTCTGGATGCCGCGCTGCCAGCGACGTGGTCTCACGCCAACCCGATCGATATCATCGGCGATGCCCCTCCCGCGCGGTTTGCAGCAGCCCTTGATGCGGCCCTCGACGACCCGGCCATCGATGCGGCGCTGATTCTCAACTGTCCGACGGCGCTGAGCCCGAGCCTCGACGCTGCAAAGGCCGTCACGGGCGTTATCGCGGCCCGCGCGGCCGATGGGCGCGCGTTAAAGCCCATCCTGACATCTTGGCTTGGCGTTGCGGCTGCTGCGCCGTCACGCGAGCATTTTGCCGCCCATGGCGTGCCGACCTTCGATACGCCCGCTGATGCCATCGAAGCCTTTTGGCAGCTTGTCCGCTATGCCAGGGCGCAACGCGAATTGATGGCGACACCACCCTCGTTGCCTGACGCCATCTTCAAGGACGGCGCGCAAGCGGGTGCTATCATTGCGGCTGCGCTGGCGGCTGGGCGTACGGTTTTGTCCGAGGTGGAGGCCAAGGCGCTGCTGGGTGGCTACGGCATTCCCATCACGGCAACGCAGATCGTCAAAACACCCGCTGAGGCCCAAGCTGCCTCCATGTCCGTGATCGCTAAAGACGGTGCTTGCGTGCTCAAGATTTTGTCGCAGGACATCTCGCATAAGTCCGATGTGGGCGGTGTTCGTGTCGATCTCGCGACGCCTTTCCACGTCCGTGATGCTGCGGAAAAAATGCTGGCGCGCATAGCACTTGCGATTCCCGATGCCCGCATCGATGGCTTTACGCTTCAGCCCATGATCCGCCGCCCTCGTGCGCATGAGCTGATTTTGGGGATCAGCGTCGATCCAACGTTTGGCCCGCTGGTGACGTTCGGTGCCGGAGGGACTGCGGTCGAAGTCATTCGCGATGTCGCCCAAGCGCTGCCGCCGCTCGATCTCAATCTTGCCCGCGATCTGATGGCTCAAACACGGGTGTGGAAGCTGCTGCAAGGCTATCGCGACCGGCCGAGCGCCGACATCGACGCGATCGCGTTGACGTTAGTCCGGTTGAGTTATCTGGCAGCGCGGCACCCTGAAATCCGCGAAATCGATATCAACCCGCTGTTTGCCGACGAGACGGGTGTGATTGCCCTCGATGCTCGGGTCCGGATTGCCGACGCGCAATCCGATCCACGAACGCCGATGGCGATCCGGGCTTATCCCAGCGAGTGGGAGCGCCGCCTGGACTTTACGGCGCGGGCCCCACAGATCGGCGAAATCTACGTGCGTCCGATCCGGCCCGAGGACGAGGCGCTCTATGCCGACTTCTTTGCGCACATCGACAAAGACGACATTCGCATGCGCTTTTTTTCGCCTAATGTCTCGTTATCGCACCGCTTTCTAGCGCGCTTTACTCAAATCGATTACGCCCGCGAGATGGCGTTCATCGCACTCGCCAAGGATACGGGCGCGATGCTGGGCGTCGCCCGCTTCATGGCCGACCCCGACTTCGTGGCGGGCGAATATGGCGTGCTGGTCCGCTCCGATCTTAAAGGGCTCGGGCTTGGATGGGCGCTGATGACACAACTCATCGACTACGCGCGCGCGAGCGGGCTTGCCCAGATGTATGGCGAAGTGTTGGCCTACAATACCACCATGCTCGCCATGTGCCGGGAGTTGGGGTTCAATACCGTGCCTTCGGACAGTGACCCCGCGCTCGTTCACGTCACTTTGAACATCGTCCCCGTTTGATTTCAGTCAAGCGGCGCTGACAGAGTTGCACTATTGTTCAGTGGGCCAGGGGACTAGGTCACGATGAACGATGATGGAGTTTGCGATGGAGTGGCCAATCTCGCGTCAGGTTGAGCGTCAGGCCCGGCGATTCCAGGATATGATTGAACGCACCGATGCCGACCCGCTCCGGTTGGTGCGATTGCACTGCGGTGAGACCTTCGCCGACGCGCAGAGGCGATGTTTGGAATGCCGTCACGCGAACGAATGCTTGGCTTGGCTGTCGCGGCCAAAGGCGGACGGCGAGCGCCCGGGCTTCTGCCCCAATGTATTTCTGCTTGAAAGCGTCCGTCGTGCACCTTGTACGCGCTGATCGGGTTGGGTTGATTTGATCACGACGACAGTGCGCACTATAAATCGTGCTCAATTGACTGCGCTCACGGCTGTACAAACACACTGCTGATACACGTCAGCGTTCACACTCTTCCTCAGACCCATCTTCCTCAAACCCATGAGTCATGGTTATGGAAAACGCCCAGCAACGCGCCACCGTATCGAGCCAAAACTCGTCATTCGATGCCGAAACCGTCCTCGCCGTGACCACACCTGCTGTTGAGACCGTTAAGGCGTTCAATGCGACGCTCAACGAAACCGTTCAGGCCTGCCAGAAAGAATGCTTCGGTTTCTGGCGCGTGCGCATGACTGAAAACCTGGCGCTCTCGTCGCGGCTCATGACGTGCCGTTCGCTGCCGGAAATGCAGCAAGTCTACGCCGATTACTGGCGCCATACCGCCGAGCAGTATGCCAATGAATACAGCCAGTTATTCCACCTCCTGCACAATGCTCCGCACGAGGCTGGTTCTGGGGTTGCCGCCAGTGCGTCGAAAAATATCGGCGTGTCCAAGCACTGAACCGCGCTGTTGCTAACGTCGTCGCGATGATTGCCTTGCGGATCATCGGGCATGGGCTCAGATAGCGGCCATGCTGGAGGTATCGACTTCAATCACGGGTTTGATGGTCGCGCTGGGCGCCGGGTTGCTGATCGGGGCGGAACGCGAGCGCCGGAAGGGCACCGGCCCTGGCCGGGCCTCGGCTGGTGTTCGCACGTTCGTGGTTGCAACGTTGCTTGGCGCGCTATCGATCACGGCGGGCGGCGAATTGCTGCTTTGCGTGGCGAGCGCGGGTATCATCGCTATTGCCTGTGTCAGCTACGTTCTATCTGGCCGCGAAGATCCTGGCCTTACCAGCGAACTGGCGCTTGTTGCCTGTGTGCCGATCGGTGCGCTCGCCATGCGGGAGCCGACGTTTGCCGCCGCTGCTGCCGTGACCGTTGCCGTGGTGCTGGCCGCGCGCGGCCCGCTCCATCGGTTCGTTGCGGCTGTGGTCACCGAACAGGAGATGCACTCCGCTCTCATCTTTGCGGCAGCAACTCTCGTTGTGCTGCCAGCTATCCCAGACGTCTCGATCGGCCCGTTTGGTGCCATCAATCCGCGTTCGATCTGGCTTGTCGTCATCGTCATGATGGCGATCAGTGCCGGTGGCTACATGGCGGTGCGCGCGCTGGGTGTTCGGTACGGGCTGGCGTTAGCGGGTTTTGCCTCTGGTTTTGTGTCCAGCACGGCGACCATTGCGGCAATGGGGGCGCGCGCCAAGCAAACACCTGAGCTTTTGATCCCAGCGGTTGCTGCCGGGGTGGCGTCGACGCTCGCAACCGTGGTTCAGCTCGTCGCGCTGCTCGCCCTGACGAGCGAGCGATCGTTGACTGCCATGGCTGTCAGCCTCGCGTGTGCCGGGGTCGTTGCGTTGGCTTATGCCGGGGTTTTTGCCCGACAGGCGTTTAAAGCTGCAATCGATGACGCACCAGATCAGGGGCAGGCGTTTGATGTCTTCGTTGCACTCAAGCTTGCTGCCATACTCGCCGTGATCATGCTGATTTCAGCGGCAATGTCGGCTTGGTTTGGGACGGCAGGTGTAACGATTGCGGCGGCCATCGCCGGATTTGCCGATACGCATGCGCCGGCAATCTCGGCCGGTCAGTTGGTTAACGCCAACAAATTGCGCCCGGATGCAGCCGTGACGGCGATACTGCTTGGCATGACCACGAACACCATCAGCAAAGCGATCGTCGCTTATACGAGCGGTGGCGCAGATTTTGCCGTCCGCGTCATTCCAGGTCTGATCCTGGTCATTGCCGCCGCATGGCTGGGCCGACTATTCGTTTGACCCAAGATTGCTGACAAGGATCAAGGTCAGCGGGCATTGGATCGGAGACAATTGGATGCGAGCGGTCGTGTCGATTTGGAAGACCGCTTCTGGCGAAGTCGCCCTACGCGCAGATACCAACGCGATCCCTTAAGCCTTGAGGTTTGACATGACCTATAAAACCATCGTCGTTCACATCAACAGCGCGCGCCGTCTTCCGGGCCTGATCGAGGCTGCCGCTTCGGTTGCCACGCAACATCGCGCCCATCTCATCGGGTTGTCGGTGACCCCACCGGTGATCATGCCGCAGACCAGCGATTTCGCCATTGCCGTGCCTGCGATGATCGAAGCGCATCGCGACGCGTACCGCGCCGAGGAAGTGGCGATGCGTCATGTTTTCGACAAAGCCACGCAGGACGCGAGCGCTTCGGGATCATTCACGGCGGAATGGCGCAACCTCGACGCGTACAGTCTGGCGTCTGCGGTGCAACTGATTATTCCCACCGGTCGGGCGTCGGACCTTATTGTTGTCAGTCAGGACGACAAGGACTGGGACGGCACGATCATGCTCGATTTCGCAGACACGCTCGCGACCGATAGCGGACGGCCTGTGCTGATCATTCCCAATGCGCCCGCTAAGCCGTTTGCGACAAAACGCATTCTGGTTGCCTGGAATGGCCGCCGCGAAGCGACGCGTGCCGTGTTTGACGCGCTGCCGCTGTTGCAGAAGGCTGAAGAGGTCCGGGTCTTGTGGGTTGATCCGCGCGACGACAATCAAACTGCCGGCGATCTGCCTGCTGCCGATCTTTGTGCGGCGCTTGCCCGCCACGGGGTCAAGTGTGAGGAAGCGGCCGCGATGTCGCCGAAAAGTTCGGCGGGGGAAACGCTGCTGTTTGAGGCCACCAAGTACGGCTACGATATGCTGGTGATGGGATGTTATGGCCATTCGCGCATTCGCGAATTTATCCTCGGCGGCACCTCGCGGTACGTATTGAGCCACATGACCTTGCCAGTGCTCATGTCGCACTGACCTTGCGCCGCCGGTAGGTCAGGCGACGCTTTGCAGCGCGGTCAAGGTCGCGATCATGTCTTGGCCCGCAAAAATGAACCGGTCGACGCCTGCGTCCTTGAAGGCGGTCTCCTTGTCCCCAGGACGGCCCGCCAAGGCGATGTGGGTCGCGCCCGCCGCCTTGAGCCCGCGTGCGACCGCGTCGGCGTGTTCGGCATACATTGCATCCGACGAGGCGATCACGGCGGTTTTTGCGCCGGACGCTTTGAAGGCTGAGATGGCGTCGCCGGGCGAGGCGTAACCATCAGAGGCGACACATGAAATCCCGCCGCTGGCGAGGACGTTCTTCACCCACGTCGAGCGCGCAGTGTGATCGGCAATGGCGCCCAAACTTGCCAGGAAGACTGCGGGCGGAACAGGTGCCGCGTCGGCCTTGTCGCGCAATGCTTCGAACGCGGATGCGAGCCGGATCGGTGTTAGCGGGCGGACGATTTGAGGCGATGGGACGGGCGCTGCGTCTGCGCGCGGGGTACTGGTCACGCCATCCGGCCCGAGCTTGGGGAATGCCGAAACGCCGGTCAGTTCGAACTTGCCGGTCGCGATGGTCTTGGCCCGCTGCTCTGCCACCGCTGCAATCTGGTCTTGGATGAGACCGCTGGTCAGCGCTGCTACGACGCCGCCCTCGGCTTCGATTTCCTGGAACATGCTCCAAGCTTTGGCTGCGAGTTCGGCGGTGACCCGTTCGACGTACCATGACCCGCCGGCTGGGTCGATGATGCGCCCGAGGCCGCATTCTTCTTGCGCCACGATCTGCGTGTTGCGCGCGATGCGGCGACCGAAGGCGTCGGAAGCGCCCAAGGCTTGCGTAAAGGGGTGCACGAGGATCTGGTTTGGACCACCAAATGCGGCACCTGCCGTTGCTGCCGTCGTGCGGAGCATGTTGGTCCAAGGGTCGCGCCGGGTCATCATGCGCTGAGAAGTCACGGCCGTCATGTTGACATGGCTGGCAGCGTCCGCTGCGCCGCACGCGTCTGCAATCCGCGCAACGATGGTGCGTGCTGCGCGTAGTTTCGCCGTGCTGAGGAAAATATCGGTGTCGACGGCAAGGTTCACGCTGATCTGGGGCAGCGCTGCGGACGCAGCGATACCGGCCTGTTCGAATGCACGCAGGTCGGCGACCAGAGATGCCGCCATCATTGCCAGTTCTTGCGCCTCGCTGGCACCTGCTTCATGGGCCAATGTTGCGTCGACCAGCACGGTGCGCGCGTGCGGTTCGGCGGCGCGGACGGCTTTGGCTAAGGCAATGGCCGCGCTAACGGCATCGGCCACCGGCTGGATGGCCGTGCCGAAGCGAGCGAGGTGTCCAATGGGATCGAGATTGAGCGCGATGCGACGCTTGCCAGCCGTGCCGCCGAGGGCTGGGAGCGCCGTGATCAGGTGCTGGGCCATCTGGGGGCCAGAGAGGCCGCTTTTCAATTCGATGCTGGCCAAATCCAGATCGACACCGGCGAGTGCTTCGCTGATGCAACCGTCGCAGGTGACGGAGACGCCGCTTTGACCAGGGGCTGCGATCTGCAACACGATCCCGTTGGAGCCGCCCTCAAGGTCTGTCAGGATGGTGCGATTGGCTTCACCGGGTGTGCCGCCATCGATCAGCGTCAGGATCTGCCAGCCAAAGCCGTCCACATCGGGATGGGTGCCGCGCGTGAAGGGTGCCTGTCCCGGCACGCCGGCCTCGGGCCTCGCGTCGGCGCGCGTGTACAAGGGGGGGATGCGGATGCCGTCGGCGGACCGGGTGACGAGACGCTTTTCGAAGTCGCCGCCCTTGAGCGCCTTATCGACCAGCACGCGCCACTGCTCAAGCGACACGGCGTCAAAGCCGGCTGCCAATGGATGGGTTGCTGTCTGGTCGTTCATTCGGCGACTTCCTTCGTTGAAACTATCAGTAATGGACACGTTATAGCGATCGTTCGCAGCTGCGGCATCTAAACTAAAAGTCTTGCGCCGCCGCCAGCTGTTTTCGCCAGGTATAGCCTGTTGGCATACACAACCTGAGTGTTTGCCAACGGAGGGGCCGCGTGTCATCACGGCGGTCTGGGATTAGCTGTGAGCGATTCGACCGATATGACCGAGCCAACACCAAGCCACGATGCCGCCAACGGTGGCCGCGAGTATGTCCAGGATGGAGCAATCCTGATCGGGATTTCCAATCCCGGCCGCCCGGATATGGCGGCAGAGGCCATCGAATTGCGGTTGGCCAACCGCCATGGCCTCGTCACGGGGGCGACGGGGACGGGCAAAACGGTGACGCTCCAGGTTCTCGCTGAAGGCTTTTCGGCGGCCGGTGTTCCTGTGTTTGCTGCCGATATCAAGGGCGACCTGTCGGGCATCGCCGCCATCGGCAAGCGCACGCCGCGCGTCGAGCAGCGGCTCGCTGAGATGAGCCTCAACATCTACGGCAATACGTCGTTTCCAGCCGTGTTCTGGGACATTTTCGGCGAGCAAGGGCATCCGGTGCGTGCCACGGTCCAGGAAATGGGGCCGCTGCTGCTGTCACGGTTGATGGACTTGTCGGAACCCCAGGAAGGCGTGCTCAACATCGCCTTCCGGTGGGCGGAGGACGAGCGCAAGAACGGCGACCCGAACATGCTGATCCTCGACTTGAAGGATTTGCGCTCGGTTATTGAAGAAATGGGCAAGCGGGCGGGCGAACTGCGCTCGACGTATGGCAATATCTCGCCGCAGACGGTTGGCGTGTTGCAGCGGCGGTTGCTGGTGCTTGAGGAGCAAGGGGCGAATTCGTTTTTTGGCGAACCGGCCCTCGATCTGAAAGACTTTTTGAAGATTGCCCCGGATGGTCGCGGGATCGTGAACATTCTGGCGGCTGAAAAGCTGATGAACACGCCGCGCCTTTACGCGACGTTCCTGTTGTGGATGTTGGCCGAACTGTTTGAAACGCTGCCGGAAGTGGGCGACTTGGATAAGCCCAAGCTGGTGTTTTTGTTCGATGAAGCGCATTTGCTGTTCAATGACGCCCCCAAGGCTGTTCTCGACCAGATCGAGCGTGTCACGCGACTGATCCGCTCGAAGGGGGTTGGCGTCTACTATGTGACGCAGAGCCCGGCGGACGTGCCCGACCGCGTGTCGGCGCAGCTTGGTAATCGCATTCAACACGCACTTCGGGCGTTTACGCCGCGCGAGCAGAAAGCGATCCGGGCGGCTGCCGAAACCTTCCGCGCGAACACAGCGTTCGACACCGAACGGACGATCCAGGAATTGCAGGTCGGCGAGGCGCTTGTGTCGGTACTGCACAACAAGGGCGAGCCGTCGATGGTTCAGCGCACGTTGATCCGCCCGCCGATGGCGCGCCTTGGTCCGCTGACGAAGGAGGAGCGCCAGACGCTGCTCGATGCCGATACCGAAAACAAGGCGCGATATCGCGAGACGCTCGACCGGGAAAGCGCTCACGAGCGGCTCAATTCGCGCGGCACGATCATGGGCAAGGTGCAGGAGAAGCTCAAAGGTTTTGGCAAGCTGTTTGGGAAGTAGTTGGTGACGCCTCAAGAGACGCACGCTGCGCTCGGGCGGCGTGAGGCGATAGCGTATGCATTGCTCGCTGTCGCTGCCTTGGCGTGGTCGGGCAATCATGTGCTTGGGCGGGCGGCTGCTGAAAGTGTACCGCCATTTGCGATCTCGCTCTTCCGATGGGGGGTGCCGCTGGTGCTGTTGTGGCCGTTCGCGCGGGCGCATCTGGCTGGTGACTGGCTGCTGATCAAGAGCCACTGGCGGGTGATCGTTTTTCTCGGGGTTGCGGGCGGCGCGGTGTTTGGCGTGCTGCAGTACATCGGGCTGCGCTACACGACGGCGATCAACGTTTCGGTGCTGAATTCGCTGGCGCCGGTGATGATCGCGATGGCGGGAGCCCTGATGTTTGGCGACCGGTTGAGCGTGCGGCAAGCCATTGGAATTGCTGTCTCTCTGCTGGGGGTTATGCTGATCGTAACGAAGGCCGATCTGACGCGTGCGGCGGGGCTCGATTTCAATTTGGGCGATCTCATCATCGTGTTCAACGTGGGGATTTGGGCGGTCTATTCGGTGTGTCTGCGCTGGCGTCCGCCGATCCATTGGATCAGCTTTACCTATTGCCTCGCTTTCGTTTCGACACTGGCTACGGTGCCGTTTTTTATGGCCGAGCATTTTGCGGGACTGACGCTCCAGCCGACGTGGTTTACGGTCGGAGTGCTTGCCTATGTCGCGATATTCCCGAGCGTCATTGGATTCGCGGCGTGGAACCGCGGGGTCGAGATCCTGGGGCCCGCGCGCTCCGGGGCGACGCTGCACCTGATCCCGCTGTTCTCGTCGTTGATTGCGAGCGTGACGCTGGGTGAGCAGTTGATGGGCTATCACGTTGCGGGATTTGCGTTGATTGTCGCGGGGGTTTGGCTGTCGAGCCGGGCAGATTGGCGGTAGGCGCATCAGCCGAAACCAGCCGATCTTACAAGGCCGCTTGCGAAGCGCTCGAACCGGCACTAGCATTCGACTAAGGTCGCATGAAAGTGACTGCATGCACATCGCCAGACATGTGCGGCAGACCGGGGATTTGCAGGGAACGCGCGCGCTCATGAAAAAGAACAAGGTCATTTCCGCAGATGACGCCATTGCGCTCATCACCGACAACGATGTCGTCACAACAACCGGGTTTGTGCAAAGCTGTATTCCCGAGGCGCTTCACGCAGCGCTGGAGCGGCGGTTTTTGGAGACGGCCTCGCCACGCGGGCTCACTTTGATCATGACGGCGGGTGCTGGCGACAGCAAGGGGCTCGGGACCGGGCGGTTGCATCATGAGGGGCTGTTGGCGCGGGTGATCGCGGCCAACTTCGGGCGCATGCCAAAGGTCGCCCAGGCGGCGCAGGCAAACAAAATCAGGGGTTATAATCTGCCGCAGGGCGTGATTTCCCAACTCTACAGGGCGTGTGCGGCGGGGCAGCCGGGGCTGTTTTCCAAGGTCGGTCTGCACACCTATGTCGACCCGCGTCTTGGTGGCGGGCGGGTCAACGAGGTGACGACCGAGGAGATTGTCAAAGTCGTTGAAGTGGATGGCGACGAATGGCTGTTTTATACGGCGACGAAAATCGACGTGGCTTTCATTCGCGGCACGAGTGCCGATCCGTCGGGTAATATCAGTCTTGAAAAGGAAGCGCTGACGCTCGACAATTTAGCGCAAGCGATGGCTGCGCGAAACAATGGCGGTATTGTGATTGCCCAAGTTGAGCGGATCGTTGAGGCGGGATCGATCCGGCCTAAAGATGTGAAGATCCCCGGCATTCTGGTTGATTGCGTGGTTGTGGCGGAGAGCTGCGACTTGCACAAAATGAATTACGCCAATCAACATAATCCGGCCTTGTCGGGGGAAATCCGCGTGCCGGTGACCAATATTGCGAAAATGGTGCTGGATGAGCGCAAAATCATCGCGCGGCGGGCCGCATTTGAACTGCCCCCGAATGGCGTCGTCAATTTGGGCGTGGGGGCACCGGAAGGCATTTCGGCGGTGGCCAACGAGGAAAAGATCACGCCGTATATCACGCTGACGACAGAGGCTGGAGCGGTCGGCGGCGTGCTTGCGAGCGGGCCGAGTTTCGGGTCGGCGACGAATGCCGACAGCATCATCGACCAGAACCAGATGTTTGATTTCTACGATGGGGGCGGGCTGGATATGACCTGCCTTGGCATGGCAGAATGCGACGAGGAGGGCAATGTCAACACCAGCAAATTCGGCGGAAAGCTCAATGGGTGCGGCGGGTTCATCAACATCAGCCAGAACGCGCGCTCGGTGGTGTTTGCGGGGACGTTCACGGCGGGTGGGCTTGAGGTTGCCATTGAAGACGGAAAAGTGCGAATCCTTAAAGAGGGGCGGTCGCGGAAGTTTTTAAAACGGGTCGAGCAGATTACATTCAGCGGGACGTATGCGCGTACGCGTAAGCAGCCGGTTTATTACGTGACCGAGCGGTGCGTGTTTTTGCTGTCTAAGAATGGGTTGCAGTTGATCGAAGTTGCGCCCGGCATTGATATTGACCGGGATATTCTACCGCTGATGGATTTCAAGCCGGTTATTGATCACAAACCAGCCGTTATGGACCGGCGAATTTTCATCGACGAGCCTATGGGGATCATCACAGACCTGTTGAATCTCAACCTCAAGGAACGCGTCAGTTATGATAGCGAGCGCAATATCCTGTTCCTCAATCTTGAGGGTTATAATGTTCGCACGAAAGGAGACATTAAAGACATCAAGGCTGCGCTCATTGAGACCTGCAAGAAAGCGGGTAAGCGGGTCAATTCCGTGATCAATCACGACGGCTGCCGGATCAGTGAGGCGCTTTATGACGATTATGCAGAAATGATCGATTATATGGGGACGCACCACTACGCGACGTCAACGCGCTATGCGACGAGTGCGTTTCTGCGGCTCAAGATGCAAGAGGCTCTCCGCAAACGCGGACTTGCCCCGCATGTGTTCGAGCGGAAGGAAGACGCGCACAAGTTCCTTGAGGCGGCGGCGTGGGCACGCGAAAACATGGCGTAAGGGTTATGGCGAGAGGGTTATTGGACGGCTGATGGCAGACCGCTGATTTCAACGACGAATTTCTGGCGGATCGCGCGTTCGAAATCGTTGTAGCCGTTGGCGGGCAGCGTGAACGAGCCGATCCCGCCTTGGACGTTCGTGCGGTACCAGTCTTCGATGGATTTGGCTTCGCCGCCATCCAGGATAGGCAGGCCGTTGATGACGACTTTCTCAGAGACCAGTTCATCGCGAACGGCGGTTGACGGTTCGGCGGGGTTGCAATTTTCGTGGCCGTCGCCTGACACGTCGATCACTGTGCGGTTGGCGATGGCTGGAATTTGCGGCACGATCTTGTCGGCGACGTTGCGCAGCATCCGCGCCAAACAGGTGAATTCGCCTTTTACGCGGGGCAAGGTGCGGATGCGGGCTGCGACGTCGCGTGCCTGGGCTGCCGAGGCGATCCGAACCCAGGGGAAGGTCAACTCGGAGCGGTCGGCCCAGGTGAGAATTGCGAAGGCGATGGCACCCTGGGGTCCCGTCGTGATGGCTGCCACCACGCCTGGGTCTTCGAGGGCTTTGGCAATGCCTTCCATCTGGAGGCGATAGCGGGCCTCGTCCACGGAGTTCGATACGTCGATGGCGACAAGCAGGGCGGTGTCGACTTCAGCGAGGCGCGGGCCGGCGGCGATGGCTGGCTGGGTCAACAGGGCCCAAGAGCTGGCAAGGATTGCCGCAACGGATGTGATCAAGCGAAGCCGGATGCGCGCGCGGGGGGTGTTTTTCACAATCGGGGTCATCGCTGGCTTCGGTCGAAATTCAGGATCGTGTTACGACCACGCACAGTCTCCAACCCGCGAACGCCGGCCAGATTGGCGCCGTCCAGGTTTGCCGAGGTTAGATCCGCGCCGGTCAGGTCTGCTCCGGACAAATCAACTTTCGACATGTCCGTATAGGATAGATCGGCGCGGCGGAGGTCGGCACCCACGAAACGGGAAAAGGTCAGGACGGCCCGGTTCAAATCGACGTCGGTCATGATGGCGCCCGAGAAGTCGCACGACTTATAGACGGAGTTCGGCATGCTTGAGATGTCTGCGCGGGGTTCGTGGGGGCCTAAATTCGCTCGGGTGAGGTTTGCGCCGCGGAAGTCGGCTCCGACCATCTTGGCGGTCATACGCACGTTGCGCATGTCGGCGCCTGCGAACTTCGGCGATTCGGTTATGTCGTAGTCGAGGCTTGTCGAGACGCTGGGGCGCAGGATGTTTGCGCCGACGAGGTTTGCACCGGAAAAGTCCGTCTTGATGACCGTGGTGCGATTAAGGTTGCCGCCAGACAGGTCGACGCCCGCGAGGTTTGCGCTCGTGAGGTCGGTTCCGAACAGGTCGGCGCCGGTCAGATTTGCGCGACCGAAGTCGAGGCCGCTGAGGTCTAAATCCCGTAAGGTGCGGCCCGAAAAATCAATCCGCTGGCCGGGTGCAGCTTTAAAGAAGGCGGCCGTTACATCGCGGGCTGTCAGGGCATTGGGGTCGGCATAGAGAATGACACCCTCGGGGCCAAGCAATTCACCAGCAGCGGCGGGTGCCGCGATGAGCATCCATCCACACGCGATGCGTGCGATCAACAGCCTGCGTGGCATCCAGCCCTCGATTCATCTACTTTTCGCTTCATCGTATACGATCTTCATCAATATCCGATCATGATTCATTGATGGTGCGCTGCGGAGGAGGCGCGAATTCCGTCGTGAAGACGCCAGCGTCGAGCAACTCGCCACGCCTAGCGGCCGGACGATCCAGTCCGTCGGCATAAAAGCCTTCGATTGCCCCTTGCAGACGGGCCCGGCATCTGGCCCGGTTGGCCTTTGCGTGTTCGATCCGTGCTGGTTTGAGCGCTGCATCTGCAGCATATTGAATTTCCGCGCTCAACCACCTTCGCATCGCGACTGGATATTTCGTTATGAAGACATAGCTTGCGCGGCCCCAGCCGCCACGGCATCTGGCCGCGACGATTTCATTGCGGCCTTGCATGCGCGCCATTGTGACGGAGATGCGCTGTGCGGCTTCTGGAGAGGCCGCTGGATCGTTGGGTGCGACGTCGCTTGTTTGGTGCGAAATCGTTGGTTTGTGCGATGCGATGATAATGGCGCCGGCTGCGGTGGCGCACTCGAAAAACGAAAAATCTTCAAAGCCAATTCTGTTGAGCCGGGGATCGAAGACCAGACCGAGTGCCTCTGGGTCCACGATCCAGCGGCGGAAGGCGACGTTTTCGGTCGAGGCTTTCTTCATGCGTTCGCCCTCACGGGAGCGCTGCTTTGGTGTTCTGGTCAGCCCGGCGACCGCATCGATTTGCTGCGCGTCAAACACGTCCAGATAGTTTGCGAGAAGAGACGTACTGACTAGTACGTCGTCGTCCACGGCAATCAAAAGTTCCGCTGGACCAGAAAGTGCTGACTTCACAGCGCAATTTCTGATGCTTGCGTATCCCCGGACGGGTTCGTGGGCGTATTCGATTGTCAGGCCATCGGCGGCAGCCGCTGCGTGGATTTCTGCGGCGTTGGGCGGCATGGCGTTGTCGGCAACAATGATACGTAATGTGATGCCGGTCGGTACATGCATCTGGCGGATTGCGTGCAGTGCCCGGGAGAGAGCGGGCAGTCTGTCTTTGGTGACGATCATCAGGGCAACGGTGCGGATTGGCTCGCGAGACCGTTTCATTCGATCGTTCTCCAGACTAAAACGGCGGAGTGGCAGGGCTCAGGGCTAGCCGGTGATGCGTTCGATTTGTGCGCCGCAATTGGTAAGTTTGCGTTCGAGTTGCTCAAAGCCGCGATCCAGATGATACACGCGGTTGATAGTGGTTTCGCCCTTGGCCATCAGGGCTGCGATGACGAGCGAAACGGAGGCGCGGAGGTCGGTGGCCATGACCGGAGCACCTGTCAGCCCTTTGACGCCTTTGATGATGGCCGTGTCGCCGCTCAAGGTGATGTCCGCACCGAGACGGGCCAGTTCCTGGACGTGCATGAAGCGGTTTTCAAAGATTGTTTCGCGGATGACGCTCGTGCCTTTGGCCGCTGTCATGAGTGCCATGAGTTGGGCCTGGAGGTCGGTCGGGAAGCCTGGATAAGGCTGGGTTTCGACCGTGACCGGCTCAATGCTGGCCCCGTTTCGGACGATGCGAATGCCGTTGGCGGTTTCAGTGACAACCGCGCCGGTTTGCTGCAGCGTCACAAGCGCTGATTTCAGGTGAGCTGCGCGGGCACCGGTCAGTTCAACGTCGCCGCCTGTCGCGGCAATCGCGAATGCGAAGGTGCCGGTTTCGATGCGGTCGGGTACGACAGTGTGGACGGTACCTTCCAGGCGGTCGCGGCCCTGGATGGTCAGAGTTGACGTGCCGATGCCGTCGATGAGGCATCCCATTTTTACAAGGCATTCGGCGACGTCGCCGATTTCGGGCTCGCGGGCGGCATTTTCGATCACGGTTTCACCGCGTGCGAGGGCTGCTGCCAATAGCACATTCATGGTTGCGCCGACCGAGACCTTGGGGAACGTGACCCGGCCACCGATCAACCCGCCCTTGGGTGCCTTAGCTAAGACGTAGCCAGCTTCAATGTCGATTTCCGCGCCGAGCTGCTTCAATCCCGACAGGTGCAAGTCAACCGGGCGGGTGCCGATGGCGCAACCGCCGGGGAGCGAGACTTTGGCCTTGTGACAGCGGCCGATCAGGGGGCCCAGTACCCAGAAGCTTGCCCGCATGCGCGAGACCATTTCGTAAGGTGCCGTGGTGTCGACGATGTCGCGCGCGGACAGGTGGAAGGTTTCACCCAGCAATGCACTTGGCGTGGCGCGTTTGCCGTCGATGGTGAGATCGACGCCGTGATTGCGCAAAATGCGCACCAGCATATTGACGTCGGCTAGGTTCGGCACGTTCTTCAACGTTAGCCGGTCTGACGTCAGCAGGCTCGCAATCAGCAGCGGGAGCGCGGCGTTTTTTGCGCCGGAGATAGGGATGGTGCCGTTGAGTTTGGCGCCGCCGATGATTTTAATGCGATCCATAAGGACGAGGCCCTTGCGTTGTACCCGACGTGGGGCGCGTGCGCTGCCGCCGAATCAGTGCGTTGTAACAATCTCCATCCATAGCGTTTGCGGCTGCACGTCGGCAAGGCTGCAAAACGGCGGATGTGCTCGCGACGACCGCCTTGCAAAATCACGTGTGCCTGTTGACAGCATCCGGGTCTGCACCGTTTTCGCCGTCGGTCGTGGTGCGTTCGCGCGACTGATCCTTGCGCTTCTTCAGGTTGAGGCGCAGCGCTGCTTCAAGTTTCTGGGTGCGACGTTCGGCAGGGGTCGGCGACCGGCTGCCAGGGGGTGTTTTCAACTGTTTGCTCATACCGGTTTGCATATCACGCGCGTTCGGCCAGGGATATGGCAAGAAGTTGCTTGCCGCATCATCCAAGCTATGGCAGAAGCCGCTCATCGGTTGCGCCAGTGTCGCGCGGCCAGCGTATCGCGTTTGCTTCGCGGCTGTTTTGCGCCGCCTCGAACGTTCCTGAAAGCTGCGGTAGCTCAGTGGTAGAGCACTCCCTTGGTAACCGAAATTTCCCATTGATATTTCAATAACTTAGCAGAAGAACCCAGGCAGAACAAGCTCGGAATCGAGACTATTTCTGAGTGGATACCACTGAGGAATTATCGGTTAGGGGAGCGCTGTAGGTATACAGCCTAATTTGTGGTATTATGATACCGCAATTGTTCATTGCTCTTTTATGTGATGATCCGACGACGTATTTGATGCTTTTTTCCGGCAATTTGAGTCGTGCACGTCCAAAAAGCTCCGTCCGGTGTCGGAATATCAGCATATACCGGTGGAAGAGCGTTCGATTGATGAGTCTTTTGCTTGTGGCAGGCTTAGAAAATCGGCCTACTTCGCGGTGGAACAGGAGAATCATCGATGAGCCGTACCCCGCCAAACGCTAATCAGATAGTCATTCGATCCGAGGATGACGCATGGCGCGCGCTCGAAGCGGCTCTGGGTGACGACACCGGCAAGGATTCTCCGGTCAAATCGATAAAGTTTTCGGGTTGGCCCAATTTGCACATCTATCTTGATGTAGAACGATCGACTCTCAAGGCGACTGAGATGGTTGCGCTCGTCGAGTTTCAGCAAGCGCTTTGGAGGTCGTTCGCACTTGTAAAGTGTGGTGAAGCAAACATCGCACTACTGACGGATGAAGAACGTTCCGCTTTGGAACTAAATTTTGTGATTTCAGGCGGGAGCCTGGATATCGCCGCGAAGGCTTACGAAGTTTTGGAGCCTTATTTGCCGGAGGTGATCAAGAAGATGGAAGGCAAGCATGTCGCAGTTTGCGTTGTCGGCGTCGCGCTGATTTTCTTCGGCGGAGATGTATGGAAGGCGCATCTGCAAACGAGGTTGGAAGAGCACAAGGCTACACAGGCCCATTCCGAACGGATGGAGGAGTTGTCCGGGCGTAGGTTCGTTTCAGAACAAGAAACGAAGCGGATGAGGATGCTTGATGAAGCGTATAAGCAGGTTCTAGTTCTTCGTGATGCTAAGGAACAAGCTGACGAGGCCCGAATTGCCGTGTTGAAGAGTATGCCTCCTGAGGCAAACACGAAGTTGCAAGGTATAGCAATCGGAGGAAGCGCAGCTAACGAACTGGCGCGGAACGTGCCACACGTTGGTAAGAAGGTTACTCTTGAAGGGAGGTTCGCAATTGAACGCGTAGACGCCCGGAATCCGGCAGGTTTCCGTGTTGCGCTTCGTGATTTGCGTTTCGGCACGAAATTCACTGCACTGCTTGATAAGGATGCCAAAGGTTTGCAGGACATCGTTGAGCGGGCGTTTTTCGACAAGGTGCCCTTTAAGGCCGTGATCGAGACCTTTAGAAAGAACGGTAAAATTCACGATGCGACAATTCAATCGGCGGAACGTCTTCCCGACGGTTGGAAAACCACAGTGAAAGTCGCCAAAATACTCTGATCCGCGTAAGGCTCTTACTGTTGACGCGATGCAGCGAAACCCCACCGGCTCGCGAAGTTTGCGACCGACGGACCCCATGATCGTCTATGACCTTCCCACGAGCTGTGACCACGCCGACGACCTTCCATGACCGGCGACCAACCTTCAGATGAAACATCGTCATCAATGATCGACCCCGCGAACCGCCCACGGTGGCCTTGACCATGACCTCTCCACGTCGACGTACTACCCCCCGACCACAATTGAATCTAAATACACCGCCGGGTCTTCAAACGTCGGAAAGCAGTTTTGGAACTTCAGGTTGACCGTCAGGCACTCATCGCCGACGGTCTACCGATATTCACCCGCTGCGAGGTTGCGTAATGTCACTACAGTTCCGTAAGTCCATAACCATTTTTCCGGGTTTTCGTATTAATTTCAGTAACTCCGGTGTGAGCGCGTCGGTCGGACTGCCAGGGAGCGGTGTCAGCTATATCCAACGCGTGAGCTACGCCAAGCTGGTCTCTGGGTTGGTCCCCTCGGGCTCAGTAACCGCAGCATCTCAGGTTGCCGCAAATCCGGTCATGCCGTTACAGTCTCCGGCTGATGAAAAGGAATACCCGCTCTGGCTTGCCCTGTTGATGATCGGTGCGTGCGGCGTGACTGCCGCGACGGTCAGTTTTGCTCTGATGAATTAGCGCGCCGACGTTGGGGCGTCATTTTACCTGATACACAGCTGGCGGTAGCCGCCGTGCCAGTAGTCGGTGACTGTCGTTGAACCGCGCCAAGGCGTGCAGTTTGATCCCGTGCCGCTCAACCAAAGCCTGACGTTCGTCACTCAGATGTTGCGGCCCGAAGCCCCGACTAGGACCCAAACTCGCGAGGACGCTGGGCGGAATCTTGACGCCTTCGGCGACGCACACAGCGATCGTTGAATCGCGCGCAACCAGCAAGTTGTTTGGGCTCACATCGCCCCGTTTCCGTAGGTCGCGATAGGTTGTCCCGCGAAGCAGCTCGGCGGTCGCGTCGGCGACAGTGACGCCAGATTTGCCGCGCCCAATTTGGGCCGCGCGGGGTAAATTGTGTTCGTGGAAATACTCATCGGTGGCTGACTGGCGTTCTTCGTTGTCTACCGCGTCGCGCGTGTGCTCAAGAGCCTGTGCCGCCCTCATGGCGTCGGCACATGCGCATAATGCATCAAGCACGCCGGGGGCGTTCAGAACGTCAAACGGATCGCTTTCATTTTCGCTGGGAGTTTCGTCGGCGTCGATCGATGAACGCGGTGCGGTGTTTGGCCAAACCCGTTCGAGGTCGGCGCAAGCTTGCGTGAACGCCGCGCTGATGGGAGGTGGGGTCGGAACTAGGTTGCGCCGGTCGCGGCGTGTTCGTCGATCAAGTGTCATGACGACTCCTCATATAAAAAGACCCTTCGCGACACACGGCATGGCAGGAGTCACCACGGCATGTCCGCGAAGGGTGAGCCAGTTCGTGGCGACGACGCGCTACGGTCGGCTAACTCGTTCGTCACGAACGCGGGACGGGTTTGTCGATGGGGTTGTAAGTCGCGCTCCCGGCGTTCGGTGGCACAGGTTCACCGGCGCGGTATGCTGAAATTCGGTCAGAAGGCGACCAGTGCTCGAAACCTTTAACAGCGCGGGCCTTTGCTGCGATGGCAGCACGCGGGTCGGGACCGGTGTCTTCGGGTGGGTCGAGTGCCAGCAATCGCGCGATCATCGCGTTCTGCTCAGAGGGTGGCGTGTCTTTCGCAAGAGGACGCTCACCCATAGCAGCGCAAGCCAAAAGCTGTTCGTTCCGGCTCAACTCGCGATACAGTTTTGGGGCGTTGGGATCGCGTTCGGGTGTTGCCGGTTTGGCTGCAGCGGTCTTTGTGGATGATGCGAGCGTCGCGTCGTAAACGTCAACGGGCAGTTGCGCGCTAAAGTCCACGCGATCGGCAAAGCTCATGTCGTCAACAGCTCGGGCATGAGAGATTCGCTCAGCTGGCAGCAAGGGGCGTCCAAGTTTAAACTCATCGGCGGCAACTTTGACTGCCAAGATTTCAGCGTTCTTGAAGGCTTGGCGGTACAGGATGGGATTTCGCTCTTCGTGAAACTTGAGCGTCACACTGATCGCGTAATCCCAATCGAGCGCCGGGAGCGCCACACGTCCCGGAATCCAACTAAGATCGTCGTTGCTGATGTTGTCCAAGATGGTCTTGCGCTGACCGTCCGTCAGTTGGGGTCGGTTTTTACGCAGGGCGTCTGCGACTTTGATGCGCAGTTCTTCATTCGTGAATTTGGTCATTTTCTACTCCGTTACTTTTCGATTACCGCACGAGGATCATCCGCGTGCGGTCATAGGGTGCGTTGGGTTTGATGGTTATTTGAAATAACGCGGCTCGCTGACTCGCAATGCGGCGAGCACCGGCACGATTTGTTGGACCCGTTCGTTGTACGAACTTGGTAGTCCGCGACCTCCGTCACGACGCGGTTCACAGACTTCGCGGGCGACGCGTTCGATAAGTTCGGCGCGGCTTGGCCAGTCGCCGGGATAGATCGCGGTCAAGGTGCCTTCGACACTTTCGAGGACGGCGTCGTCGGGTGTGTGGCTCCAGGCGGGAGGCACTTGGCGTTGTGATTCGTGGGTCATGGTGTCGAGTCCTTTTTTGGTTGGGTAGGGCTGGTCAGTCGGCGAATTTTTCGGGGCACGCGCGCCGGAGCACGTCCAGCGTGCGGGGGAGAGTGTCGAGTAGTTCGTCGATCGGTCGCTGGTCGGCGTCAGGTTTGATAACGCCGACCACAAAGAGTGAGGCCTTGGAGATTTCCTTTGGCGCGGATGAAAGTTGCATCCTCGTCAGCATGTTGAAGATCGCGCCAAAAACCCGGCGTTCGCGGCTCGACATTTCGGGCGCGACAAAGTCCGGATCGGCCTCGCAGTTGACCGGGCGCTGCAGTTTAACGGGCTTCAATGTAACGGGCTGGGATTTTCGGGGTCTCGCCATGTCAGCGGCCCCCCGCGAACAACTGAGGACACATGCCAACGAGTGCCGCCAGTTTCGATGGCAGGCGCGAGACTTGATCCGCCATGTCCGGTCGGGTCAAAAAGTCGGCTGCACCGGGCTCGGAGGCCCAACGATCGATCTTCACGGCGATGCTGCGTATGCGGGACTCGGAGAGCCTCGGGAACTGTTTTTTGACAAGGCCGCACGCCGATTTGAAGACGGAACATCCTTCGTGGGACTCGATCATGGCGTGGACTCCATGAAAAACTGTGGGAATTGCAATTCAAAAGTAACGAGACTTTCCGCAATTCGCGATAGTTGAATCGAAACCGGCGCAACAACACTTTCATGCCGTTGAACCGAATGACGCGATACGTCATAATCAATAATCTTAACTAACAACTTCTTTTTCGCTAATTTCATTTTCGGATAAAGAAAGACTACCGCCGCTATTACGTGACGCAAGACCTCCCCGTCTGGGTCCGGAGACCGGCGTCCGTGTGGGATCGGTAGCGTGCACGGCGCTTGACGCAACGGGGGTCCAGCGGAGGTCTGTGAGGAGCTGGTCACTGGCCATCTCCATTCGTCTCTGACTCGGCAAGTTCACGGGCAAGCTGTGTCCGCTCGATTTCGCGATACTTGAATCCGGCGATGATAAGAGTTCGGCAAGCTTCCGCAGTGCTCGGGAAGCCTGTCTTTCCATCACGCCAATCCGCCACAGCGGCTTCTCGGACTCGCTCGTAAAGAGGAATGGCAAGCTTCAGACCCACAAAGTGGCCCCCGCTTGAATTTGGAATGTCTTTAGCCATGCGCGTCACCGTGACTTAACTGCAATATCAGTGTGGTAGAGTTAACACACATGAGATGTAAATACAAGTGCATATTTTCGATCTGATGATAATAAATCGATATTTGTTATATGATTTGGCGGTTTCGGTGGGACGTAGCCCACTCGTATGACCCATCCTTCTATGGGGTGGCGAGAAACCGTCAAGGCAGCTCCTGGCTGATAACCGTGCTCGTTAGGATGTCACTTTCGAAAAGTTTTTTAGGACTTTTCGCGCCAATAAGACGCAGGTTTTTAATTGCGGCTTTGGTACGTTTTGTGCCGATGGAATCGCATTGTCCCAATATGAGACAGCTGAGCGGGGCTCACTGAACAAAATGCGACCCTACGGCATAATAACCATTGAATATCATCAGATTCTATGAGACTGTTGTGGATGCATCTCTGCGCGCTGTGGCGGGCGGGTGCTAGGTCTCGCGATCCATGAGGCATGAAACGGGAAATCCCGTCGATTGTCTCGAAGAGTAACCAGCTCTTGAGGTCGACGGGATTGGATCGCGGTATTAGAAACATACCCCATTTCTATCGCCGCTTCAACCAATTTGTGGGTGAAGGGCTTAGTCATGCGTGCAGAATCCAAAATCAAAGTTACTCGCGTTCGCCAAATCAACCGTCACGCAATCAGGCGTCATGCGGTCGGTGGCAGCGGGCACAACCGTCGCGGGGTCAACCCCAAAGTCACGTTGAAGCGCAAGCGACGTGAGCGGCTTAATGTATCTTTTTGGACACAAATCGACGCCTATTGGGCGGCCATTCCATTTGCGATGGCACAAACAGCGGCTAATGCAGGCAGAGTCAAGGTGCGTGCCTTATCGTCAACAGAAGCCCCGGCGCTTCCTGTTCAAACCGCCGCTGATCGAGTCGCTTTAATCGACCAAGCTGCTATCGAAACCGCATTCAATTTGATCTTTCACGATCCGGCGAAGATTAAGGGGCGACTTGTTGTTCGACCGTGTGAGGAGGCTAGTGCGCCCGGTCTAGCAAATACAGGTCGCGAACATCAGCGCTGGACGAACGAAAGCGGTCCAGATGCTGTTCAAGAGGCTGTCGCCATAACGTATCGCCTCTCGCGAAGCTATGCAGGCGGGGGTGAATCAAATAAGCCGTGGTTTCCGTGTCTTATTGCAGCGACATTCGGCGAAGAGCGGAAGAAAAATAAGGACGGTTCAGACGGCCCGCGAACGGGCTCTGAAAGCAACATCGTTCAGCTATTCGCCAATGTCGTCGATCACGACAAGGTGCCCCGTACCAGTGTCCAAAAGCTTCGCGACATTGGGGTTATTCCCACCTTTTCTGTAACGTCCGGAAGCGTCGGAACTGACGGGGCTTTACGCCAACACGACTGGCTTGTCTGGGAATCTCCGCTGGAAACCAAGGACGATTTGGCGCGGGCGAAAAAACTGATGGCGCGCCTTATTTCCTATTGCGGGTCCGGAGACAATACAGCCGCCACTTTGGCGCATCCGTACCGTCCGGCGGGTACGCTGAACAGGAAGTCCGGGCGGGCAGTGCCGGTGCGGTTTTCATCATCCGACGGGCGAAAGTGGACGCTCAACGAACTGCAAGCGATCCTTGACCGGCACGCCCCAGTTTTAGGCGCTACGCAGCGCGGGAAGGGGTATGCACCATCAGCCGTGTCCAAAGACGAGGGTGGTGACTACGAGGCGATGTTGCCAGGTATCACGACATTCATGCGACTGGGTCAACAGCACTTCAACGCCGCACAATTCGTTCTAGCTTACGCCGAAGCTGCACGGGAAGTCGAGATTGGCAAAAGCGAAGCGGTGTGTCCTCTCTGGGACATCCACTCGGACAAGAGCCGGGGGCTCAAGCTGTTTGCCTACGACGCAGCCGATAGTCGGCACGGCAAGAGCTATCTTGGTTGCAACCACGCCCACGAAAACGACGACAAAACTCCGAAGGCCTTGCTTTGCCACATCGCATCCCAGGCCGAACTGACGGTCGACGATTTGTTGGAGTTCATCGACGATAATGTGGTCGCGGGGGAGATCAGGTTCGCGCTGAAAGTTGAGGCCCTCTCGATAGCCCCCAGGACGCTGACGGCTCGGATCGCGGCATTGACGAAGGCGTCACCGCTGGAGGACGTCTTGGAGATTTTGGGCGCGTTGGCGGTCAAGCCACGCAGTTTGGCGACCGACGATCAGCTTGTTCAAATCTCTAAATCGACGGAGCGGGGGAAGAAAACGATCAATGATGAGTACAAGAGGTTGCGAGCGAAGTTCGAAAGACCGTCATCGGCTGATGATCGCGATGGGGGTGAAGACGGAATCGATGAAGACGGGAGGGGTCTCGATCCGGCGACGTACGACGGGCCGATCCGCAAGGGTTGGGGCATTGATGTTTCATTGCCCACGGTCAAATCGCAACTCAATCGTCGGAACGATGCAAATCCGTTCCTTTTCATGCGTGATGAAGGCGGGTGCGTACAGTTTGTCGAGACGGGGCCGAACCTACGTCTCGTGGAAGTCGCCACTCAGGCCGCGTGGTCAACGATCCTCACTGACCATGTCAGTTGGACAAATGATCACGATGTTGCGGCTTTTGCACCCAGCGATTTCTCGAAGCATTTCTCTGGGATGGAGACGTTTGATTTTCCGATCATCAAAGGAATTTTGCGAATCCCTACTCTCGGACGGAACGATGAGATTCGTTGGGAACGCGGTTTTGACGCGAGTTTGGGTATGTACGTCGCCCCAAATTTTGACCCGCGCCCCCTACCTTCAGTCGTTACCGCTGCGCACCTGGAAGAGGCGATCGGTTGGTTAATCGAAGCAACACGAGACTTCCCCTTCAGTGATGAGTTCGCGGGTGCGGACGCGAAGCCGATTAAACTCGATGAATTGGACGCTGACGGTTGGAAGAAACCGAACCTCAAGCGCGGTGAATCATCAAGAGCCCACTGGCTGGCAATGGCGCTTCAGCCCTTCGTGCGCGGTGTCATCGACGGGCCATGCCCTGCCTTTCACATCGACAAGCCAAAAGCTGGCACCGGTGCGGGCTATCTTGTGAACGTCGCCCATTACATCGCTGAAGGGAGTACAGCCGTCCCTTTGACTATGGGAAATAACGAGGAGTTTAAGAAAACTCTCACGTCGACTTTGCGTGGCGGGGCTGGAATGCTCTTCGTCGACAACGTGAACCGAAAGGTCGACTCCGGAGACTTCGCTTCGTTGATGACCACGAACATTTGGCGGGATCGGATTTTAGGAAAGTCCGAGACAGTTGATATCAAAGTTGACGCAACGATACTGTTTGCCGGGAACAATATCAGTTTCAGCGGGGAGAACCTTCGTCGCGTCATTCCTATTCGGATGGATGCGGCTGTTCCAAATCCAGCGAGGGACCGGAAGGGCCCAAAAGCCTTTAAGCATAAACCACTTGTCGACTGGCTGCGCGATCATCGGGTCGATTTAGTATGGGCATGCCTCATCTTGGTCAAGAATTGGGTTGAGTGCGGTAAGCCGCTCGGAACCAGAGAGCACGCGAGCTTCGATCACTGGTCGCAGGTCATAGGCGGTATTTTAGATGCGGCTGGCGTTCAGGGTTTTCTCGAAAACACGCAATCCTATGTGGAGCATTACGACGGCGATGCGGATGATACCAACGAGGTTGCTGTCTTTTTCTTCGAACAATTTAAGTGCTATGAATGGACAACAGAGGAAGCCGTACATTGCTTTAGTCCTGTTACTTCTATTGGGCTGGCTACTTTCGGGATTGACGAGGCCCGCGTAAAAAGTTCACGAGATCAGGCGCGGAAGCTGGGGGAGGCGTTAAAGCCATACGTGGGGCAGACGTTCAAGATCGACGATCCCAGTGGAACCGGGACCATCTTGGTGACGCTGAACAAAGCTAAGATCGGTGGCCTGATGAAGTATTGGTTCTCAAAAGACGCCGGTTGAGTTGTCGTGGGGCTCAGGGAGACCCTCTCCCTGAGCGTCGGATTACTCGCGTCTGGTAAAAATATAGCAAAATCAATGCGTTGTGCGGTGTAGAGGCTTTCCGTGGTTCGCCAGCCTGGAGACCCAGGGAGACCCCCTCCATCGCTAAAAGACGTTTAATATCAATGACTTGTTGCGCTTTTAAGAGATTTCAGGGAGACCCCCCCCTTACGCCCGCTAGCGTTAGCGTGGAAATATTTTTTGAACCGGGAGATAAGCTGCAGATGAAATATAATATTTTTCTACAATTTTTGAGGTATGGGGGGGGTCTCCCTTTTTCTTGTTTTCTCACGCTAAACTCCAACAACGGCGGGCATCGTAGCGTGTGGAGGGGGGTCTCCCTAGGTCTCCAGAATGTGGAGCGCTCCGAGCGCTAAACCCAATAAACACGGGCGACGTGGAACAGGAGAGGGGTCTCCAGCTAATCGCGGGTTGAGGACCCCTTGCGACCCGGATGCGGTGTTGGCTGGATTCGTCTCGGCAAAAACCATGCCAACTCCGCTCGATCCGTTCAAAAACATCTTAAAAACAATACGTCCATTATTAACGACTCAGTAACGTTAATGGCCATTAGGAAATGAGTTTATACAACTCGAAAGATAACACCGCACAACGTCAATTCCAATAGCCAATTCCAATAATCAATTCCAACAACCAAAAATGAGCAATTAATAGAGGTCTATCGCTGGGCATTACCTGGGCATTCCCGCCGGACTCAGTCCATTAACCTATCGTTAATCAATAGCTGGATATGCAACACCGCTCAACGTCAATTCCAACCACCAAAAAATGAGCAATTAATAGCGGCCCTGTATCTGCATCAAATGAGCAATTAATTGGGTTTCTAGAAAGAAGACAAAAGCCCTATCGCGGGGCATTTCCGCCGGACTCAGTCTATTAACCTATTGTTAACCAATGGCTGGATATGCAACGCGGACGCCAGCCACGCCCCGACCCCAGCACGCCCCGACCCCAGCCAACACCGAACGACGCCAGCACGCCCCGCCAGCACGCCCCCAGCCCCCGCCACGGTCGGCGCGGTGCGATTTTCACGCAACGCCAGTAACGCCCGCAAACGTGGTGCGGTGTCATCCACAACGGCAAGGGCGGCACGCCCTCCAGCGCCCGCCCACGTCCACAAAGCCCGTACAGCCCAGCCCTCAGGCAGCGGCGCGAAGCTCGCGCATCAGGCGCGCACACGCGTGGTGACTGACCGCCATGCCCAACGACGCGAAGTGCCCAGCCGCCAGCCGGGACGAATAACCTTGTTCGATAAGCTGGCGGGTAACAGCGCGAACGCCCTCGTCCGGCTCCAAATATGTGACCTTGACGACCTTCCCGCCCCGCCTCGTCTCAAGTTCCACGCGGGCGACGCTGCCGAACGGGATCGCGCCCCCGGCGAACAATCCGCGTCCTTTTGCCGCGCGCTTGCCCTCAATGACGCGTTCGTGGATACGCGTTTTCTCGAATTGCGCCACGCTGGCGAGCATTGAAAAGACGAGGCTGCCCACGGCACCGCCGATCACAAGTCCGCCCGAATCCTTCAGATACAGACCGACGTTGCGCGCCTTGAGCGCTTCCACGGTCAACAGTGCGTCTGGAAGGTTTCTGAAGCAACGGTCCAACTTCGCGCAGACGACAACGTCGCCAGCTTTCACGGTCGCCAGCATCGCCGCACCGGCGGGGCGATCTGCCAACGGTACGCCACCGGACACACCAGCATCCTCGTACACCTCGATAAGGTCGTAACCCTCAGCCGCGCAAATGGCCTTCAATTGGTCGCGCTGGATTTGAAGGCTGTTGCCGTCGTCGGCTTGGGACTCAGTCGAAACACGAACGTAGCCGAATGCGCGAATCATGGTTGTATTGTCACTTTCTGGAATTGTCTTGGAATATGAAACACGTCTTTCGAGTAGCCCAACTAAGCAAATAGACCGACATGCACTATTTGCATAGCAACACTATATACGAAACCGTCGGGGCGTTATAGCGTTCGCTACAGTATTGGTGAATCCAGGCCTAATGTCAGAATGAATGACAAAGCCTTCGTTTGAAATGACAAAATGTCATTAAAAACATACATCTGGCGATAGCGTGGCCCAATATAAACCATAGACTCCAATACTCTCAGAAACCGCCTCACATACGCACAACACAACCGTCATATGTGATATGGTGATTGTGTCTCAAATCGGTGAGGCGATGACATTATGTGGAATGGACAAGCAAATGGCTTTATCGTCTAAATTGAATGCGCAAGTGGTTCTTACGCAGGCTGAACTTGCAGCAGTGCCGCGCTCTGAGCCGACGACCCAAGACGCGATCAACGCCCTTATCGAGGGCCGGGTGTTCGCCCTGGACGAGCACGTCGGCACGCATGGCGTCGACGCAGGCGCACGCCAGATGATCAAAGAACTCGCATCACTGGTCGACGCGTGAGGCACAACGGGCGGGGGCGTGCCCTCGCATCAGTTGATCGCATGGATATCGTGGTCGACTCTGACTGTCTCACCCACACCGCACGTGAGTTGATTGATCAACTCACTGACGTTCGATCCACGCGACTACGATCCGACATCACCAATGACATCGCGATCGAATGGTTAATCGATTGTGATCCTCAAGGTTTGTTATGTTGGGGGCTGTTCGTTGTAGAGCCTATCTGAGTATAAGGGTGTGTTGTAATTGACGTGGTGCGGTGTGGCATCAAAACTACATCCGCGACAACGACGCAGGGAGATTAATGGTCAGTTAACCAAAAAATTAGGTGGCATATGGGACCCATCGGGATGGTTAATGGCCTCCATTTTGCCACCCCCTACTGTCGCGGAAACGGAAACATATTTCCTATCGACTCCCTCCTCCTCGTGGCTGGTTCGCCGGTAGTCGCATCGGGCGTCGCATCGATCGCCGGGTCCCTTCCCGGAATTCCAGGGACCCGTCATGTTGATGATCGACGGCGGGTGGGTCATATATGTCTGTATACTGACGATATATCCAGCCACACCGAACCACGTCGATCATCGGTTACCACGTCAAGATTGAGAGCCACGCACCGACTGACACCGAACCACGTCAAGCGAGAGAACGCAGCGTAACGCAGGCGCGGACCCCGTCAAAGATGGAGCCACAACACGCCGTTTTGGCACCGCCCAAGGTCAGCCCGTCCAGAGCCCCCAACCATCCACCATCTGACGTGCGTGGGGTCGATCCCCGGGCCGACGAGGTGCGGTGTCAGGGGATCATCATCGGAGGGCCGTGCGGTAAAACCAGCATTTCGAATCGAGGCTTAAGGCTTTCCTTGCTTAGTTGAGCTTTGAAACCCATAGTCAGCATGGGATCAATTTGGGGGCTCAGGACGATGAAGGTTCGGATTTTATTTGCGCTGCTTGTGATGTGTTTAGGTGCGGCTGCATTTGTTTTTGGTGTTCGTTTTACGGTAATCGAAACGACAGCCGGAAATACCTTACGTGACATTGTGTACGACGGTGGGCCGATTCAACAAGTTTGGACCGGTTTTAGTGGTACATTCTCAGCTTATGTCGGTACACTTGCAGCATTGTTTTTGCTGGGACTTGGTGCCGCATTCTCGATTTACCTCGTGTTTCTGCTTGCCCTTAAATTATTTGCGAAACTTGTAAACGATGCCGTAAAGACCGTCATTTACCCGATTACGCAAGCGGTAAACGTCGGTAAGGGTTATGCGGCGGGGGCCTCTGATTTTGCGAAAGGCGGAGTTGAGGCTGTCAAGGATCGTGCTGGTCGAGCAGCAGTATTCGGTGGGGACGTTGCAAAGGCGGGTATTGGTAACGCGGTTGCAGCCAAAGATGCTGCTGGTGGGTTTATTGTGGCTGCTGCCAACAATTTCGCGGGCCTAAGAACTCCCAAGCAAGAGCCGATAGCAGCCGCCGTACCGCTTCAGTTGGGCATCCCCGACAAGGCTTGAAGTTACAGGCTCCCCTCGACGCCGCTTTTTCAAACTCGCCGAACCGTCAGAACGTCACCTACCGTCGCCAGATGCTCCGGTGACAGTTGACCGTAGTGCTTCTCGATCACAGCGGCGCGGGTGCCGATAAGCTTCGCGACCGCCTCGTATGACGCCCCGCTTTGGACCAGCCATGAACAGCATGTATGCTTCAAGATGTGCTGGCGTCGATTGTAGCCAGTCAGTCCGGCACGTCGATAGGCGGGCTCAAGGTTGACCTTGCCAACGCGCCCACCGCGCCATTCGATCACGAAGTCGCATTTGCGGTTATCGTAGGCGTCCTTTAGGGCCTGATACAGCAGGCCGTTGCCGCGCCCGATGATACCGGTACCCCGGCGCTTGTTGCCACGACCTTGTCCGAGGTTGAGACGCAGTAGGCCCTTCATTTCGACTTCGAAATCGCAGTCGTCGTCCGTCTCCCAGAGGACCACGGCGTTCAATGCTGCGCCGTCAGTTACGGGTGCCTTCCCGCCGATAGGCCAAATCACGTCGCTCCACTTCAATTCGAGGATCGCGGACATCCGCGCGCCGGTCGCCACCGCCAACAACACGAACAGACGTAGATGAGGTTCAACGCAAGCTTCTACCAGTCGGTAAACCTCTTGCGGCGACAGGAACTCATTCACGGCGTTGTGGGGTTCGTCGGGAATATGAACCTTGACGTTTTCCAGCCCGGTCCAGCCGTTGCGCCGCCCCCACGTCAGGGCCGCGCGTAGGACGTTCAGTTCCTTGCAGGCGGTCGCGTCACTGATCGACTTTGGAGGAGACTTGCCCTGCTTCGCGGTCGCGCCCGCGTTCAACTGACGGGTGCGCCATGCCCGGTACTGAGACCAAGCAGCGTCGTTGAGTTGATGCAACTTGAAGCCGGTGAAGAATAGCCGCAACGGTTTCAGGGCGTAGTAGTTCGCATCGCGTTTGCCGCCCCGCTGTTGCCCGTAGGCGTCCATCAGGTCGCCAAGTGTGTAGGTCGCCCCGGCGGGGGCGGGTGACGTTAGCAGGCCCGTCACGATGGCCTGCATCTTCAATTCAGCCACTGCCCTGTCAGTCGTTCCGCATGACTTGCGGTAGGTCGAACCCTTGACGGGATGGGTGTAGGAAACGTGCCATTTGCCCTGATGCATGACCAGAGTTGGGGCAGCGATGACGGCCTTGCGTCGTGCCACGTCGTATATCCTTCACAAAACCACTGAGGAATGCACTGAGAAATAGGGTTGCGAAGCACACCCGATACGGGCTACACGATCCCACGAGGCGGGTTGCTGGCGGCTTAAGAATGCTGGCTTGCCTTAGTTTGTTCTTCGATTTCTCAGTGGTTCCACTCAGTAATGAAAACCGCTAAACTGAAAAAAATGAACAAAATCAAAGGTTTGCTGCGGTAGCTCAGTGGTAGAGCACTCCCTTGGTAAGGGAGAGGTCGAGAGTTCAATCCTCTCTCGCAGCACCATCTAAACAACTGAATCAGCTGTTTTTTTTTGGTTTTGACTCGTTCCGAGCAGCAAATTTTCAGGGTGGGAACGGGTGGCGATTGTATCGGGAACAAACGGGCATGTCGAACCATCGACTGCTCACTAATTACACAGTCGCATTGGTTTATTTGCAGACAGAATTCAGTACCTTCCGCGATGGTGTGAGGAGCGTTGGGCAGCACGTTAGGTTGTGACGCTCAGGTCTGACGTCAGTAGGGCTACAGTGTTCCGGGTGTTTCAGGTTGAGGAGAGGAGGTCATTGATCCCGAAAACCTCCGAGTACTTATAAAGCAGTGTGGCGACTTGCCTGAAGCGTCGGCGCTGCAATGCAAGCGGTGTTGGTCGGGAAGCGTTATGTCAATGAAGCCACCGCGATTTGAAGTCCGGTCTTCGGTTGCTCGCGCCAGCGGGCACTCCAAATCTGAAATTAGGCACACGAGGCGGCGCAAGTGCATGCAGCATTACAAATGTCTAGACGGTTATCGAAATTTTAATTGGTTGACCGGGATTCCTCTCGCTGATCTCAATCGCCGCGACGCTTGGCTCGAATATGCTCCTTATACCAACCAGCAATGACGATGACTCTACGATTCACATCTCGCGGCGGGTGTGATTCCCTATCCCCAGCAATCTGATTCGGGGGGCGCGATGCCGACGGTGGAATTGAAAGAGGGACTGAGTGCGGCCGAGTTCCGTGCGGAGGCGGGGGCCGCGAAAGATCCAAACCAAGCGCGGCGTCTGCTGGCGTTTGCGGCCATCCGGGACGGCATGAAGCGTGGGGAAGCGGCCCGCATCGGTGGTATGGATCGCCAGACCCTGCGCGACTGGGTGCACGCCTTTAACGAGCGCGGCATCGAAGGGCTCGTCAATCGCAAGGCACCCGGTCGCGTCCCTAAACTGTCGGATGTCCACAGGGCCGAGATCAAGAAACTGGTTGAGCAGGGACCGGACCCGGAAGAAGACGGCATTGTCCGCTGGCGGCGCGTTGATCTGGTGCGGATTGTTAACAAGCGCTTCGGCGTTACGGTCGACGAAGATACGATGGGTCGGGTGCTGCGCAAGCTTGGCTTCTCTCATGTCTCGGCCCGGCCAAAATATCCAGGCCAACCCGATGACGCGGTGGCGTCTTTTCAAAAACGTTCCAGGAGAAATTAAAAAAGACGTTGACGGATATTCCGCCGAAGGTGGCTATCGAAATCTGGTTCCAGGACGAGATGCGAATCGGCCAGAAGAACGGCTGCGTCCGCCAGTGGGCCAAACGCGGCACACGCCCCCGTCAACCCGCCGATCAGCGTTATGAGAGCACCTATGTGTTCGGCGCCATCTGTCCCGCGCGCAACACGGGAGCAGCCCTGGTGCAACCCTACGTCAATACCGGCGCCATGCAGCGACACGTCGACGAAATCGGCCGCCACGTCGCGCCGGGTGCCATCGCGGTCGTGTTGATGGACAACGCCGCGTGGCATCGCACCGGCAAACTCGTCTGGCCCGCCAACGCGCGGCCGCTGTTCATCCCACCCGGCTGCCCCGAGCTCAACGCTGCCGAAAACATCTGGCAATACCTACGCCAGACCTACCTCTCGAACCGGGTTTTTGCGACCTACACCGACATCGTCGATGCAGCCTGCTCGGCCTGGAAAAAGCTTCTTGCCGAACCAGGTTGCATCCGATCAATCGCCACCCGCACCTGGGCGCAACCGGTCAATGTCATTGCTGGTTAGTATTAGGCCGTCGTCGGAGCGGCTCAACGTTGATCTGCACGTCGGCAAAGGATCGCGGCGAATCGTTGGCTATTGCCCAGAAAGCGCAGAGGATTGCCCAAGAAGCCAGGCAAAATCGCCCGAGGACTACAGTCTCGTCTTTATCGTTTGCGATCAGCGCAAGACATTGACCACTCTCATGCCGGACCGACTTTCACGGCCCGGCATGTGCGGCCACGCTCGATCCTCCCGGTCGCCGCGACAACGTGCTTCGCGAAAAAGCATTTGCCCACCCTTCACGCTTATCTCGAATTGGAAGTTGCGGCTGCCGCTTGGTCGGCAGGAAGGCCGCTCACGACGACAAAGCATTTGTTTGAGTCGTTCAGATTAAAGCCGCGGCTACGGATGCCGGTCGAGCGGAAATTGGTGTAAGGCAAAGACGCACCTGTTGCCGTTTCTGCTATGTGCTCTGACGTGTTTAAAAGTTTTGACGCCAAATGATTTTTAAACGGGGGCATTGGCGCGTAGACGAAGACCACACTAAGAACTTCAATCAACCCGCCAGTGCGCCATGAAAAACCACAGTGGAATACGGGTGACCCGCTCAGGTGAAATGCTGCGACTACGCAGGGGGGCGTCACCTGGGCATTGGCAATATCCGCCTCAAATTGACTGGACCGTTTCAGAAAATGACCGGCGAATCGTAATATTCACTTTGCCCGCTATCTTTGCGTGCTCGGTTTTGTTAATTGTGATTTTTGAGTAGCCACGTCCTCTGGCAACAAGCTCGAACGGTGCGTGTCCAATTCGGGTCGACAAAAATCTGATTTCTCGGAGCACGAATATGGGTTCTTCAAGCGTCACGTCCATGTCAGTGAACACGACTACCGCTACAAGATCGCAGGGTCCAATTTCATTTGCTGGGGCTATGACGACAAGTTCCCCTCTGGATATAATTCCTTGCATTGACGAGTCAGTTTGTTCAAAGGCCAGCGAGCCTGGTGGGGTAGGGAAGTACGTGTAGGCTTTGCTATCAATTGACTCTAGTTTTTGCCGTCCGCAGCTAATTGCGATGACGTCGAGAGGGAGAAGAACTGGAACAAGCATCCCTTGTGGCAGGCTTGGGAAGCCCGCATCATCACCGCTGTTCTTTATGCCTAGTATCAACCAATTGATATCGGCACTCAGAATTTGAGCAAATGACGCTAGCGTCGAAACAAGAATTTCCGACCTGCCCTGCTCCCAGGCGCTTACCAGTTGCTTAGACTTACCAAGTAGGCGTGCCATCTCCGGTTGCGAAATGGCCCGTCTTTGCCTAGCCTCGCGTAATCTCTCGCCAAGCTTTTCTAGTGAATATCTCATGCGTTGCCCAGTTTGTCTTTGTTAACCAAAAATTAAGACGGGGTGTACTTGTTGTCGTTTGTTTTTGGCTTGCGCGTTCATTTGCAGTGCAATCGATCCTGCGGGCATTAAGTGCGGCGACCAACGTGATAAGTCGCCAGTTGTGTCGTGTCTAGTCTGCATCACCTTGCCAGTTGTCGGCGATGGTCACCGAAACGCCAAGTGAAACGCTCTGGACCGCTCCGGGTCTGCCGGAGGCTCCAACTCCTGAGAAGGTGGAGCAGGTCAAGTTCGTCCACCGCGGCCAGTTCTCGCCCGGCTGGGAAGTCGGGATGGTGACCGTCGAGCACAAGCTCAGGGGGCAAGGCATCACCAAGCAAGCTTATGCGTTGGCCGAAAAAGAGCTCGGCCAGAAAATGAAACCGTCGGGCATGCTGCTTCCCGATGGCTACAAGATGTGGATGAAGCGAGATCCGGCCGCAGTCGCCCAGCACCGCTTGATCTCTGGGCTCGACGCCGACTACTATTCGCCAAAACAGCTGATCAAAGAACGGGCCAGACTGCGGGCCATTGTCCGGCGCAAAACGACGGCGGCCAGGTATGAGACGATCCCACGTGGAAAAGGCGAGCAGATCGCTGCTCAGCAAAAGCTCGACATCAAGCGGATCGATAAGGCGCTGTCGACCATCCCCGATGCCTACAAGCGTCCGTCGTATCTTGCCAAAATCTTTGGTCTGTCTGGGGCCGGGGTGGTGGGTCTTGGGGCAACGCAGCCTGCATCAGATCGGTCGGATGCGGCCCGCAAAGCCATGGCAACACGACGGGCTAAAGGCGAATTTGCCTGATCTATCAGGGCTTCAACATTTTCTTTCATCTTTTTGACAAAAAGATTTGGCAGCCCGTTGACAAGTCAGGCGATTGCGTGTACCGGACGCATATGGTGCAGATTGCGCGTCCAGCTTCCGTGGACCCATTCAGTGCCCAATCATTTACGGTTCCGGTGACCAAACCGGTCTCCTTCAATAGCCCGCCCTCACCGGCGGGCTTTTTGTTTTGCTCCAGATCTGGAGGCCGTCATGGCCAAGCCAACAACCACTTACGGTAAACGCAAGCGGGGACAAGCCATGCGCCGCGAGGTGATGGCGACGCTCAAGGGTCTCGCTTCGGCGTTTTCGACCAATGCTGCGCTGGGCGCTGGCATGCGCGACAGCGAGGCCGAAACAAATCGTGCCATTTCCATGTTGCGGGGCAGGACCCGGGCCATCGAAGCGCTGATTTCGCGAAACCGGGGCGGGGCTGCAAGTCTTGCTCATCATGGTGTGATGCCAGCGGATCGCTCGGCGGCTGCCAAGAAAGCTGCCATCACCAAAGGTCAGACCCTGCGGGGCAAGTAATCACAGGAGCCTGCCATGAGCGGACGTCTTGCAATAGCGGCTCTCAACGCCATCAGTGGTGCCTTGATTCATGGTGGTGGTGCCGCCGTAAAAGGTGCGAAGCGAAGCCAAGTTATCAAAGCTGGCATCAGGGGTGGTATCGCCCACGGGATTGGTGGCTATGTTGCGGCATCATTCGGCGGCTCCGTCTACAACAGCGTCCGCGCCGCTGGCCACGGCAGGATCTTGAGCGGCCTATCGGGCAGCTACATCTATGGCAAGGCTGCGACTGTGGCGGTGCCGGTGGCCTATGTCGGCGTGCAAGCGGCTGAAAAGATGGCGATATCCGTTGCCAAGTCGCGGACGGTCAAGGCGATCGCATCCTCGCGTGCCTCGACATCCATCAAGAAGAACGCCAAGAAGGCCGCGCGTCGCGGCCCTGTCGTGATCCAAAAGACAGCGCGCGATCTGTCGGCGATTGCCCGCAAGGCTGCGGCGACCCGCAAGGCCAATCTCGGGTTCTGACGCAGCGATTCCAATCCCGACCGGTGAGGCTGGACATGAAAAGTCGACTGGCAATCGCAGCTTTGCATGCGATCGGCGGGGCCATCGCCCATGGCGGGCGCGCGGCTCTCAAGCCCGGCCCAGCTGGAAAAGATGCCCGACGGGCAGCTCTGGCGGGTGCAATTCGGAACGGTATCGGTGGTTACGCTGGGGCCAGACTCGGCGGGGCGATGTATGACGGGGCCAGGGCCGCTGGGTTGGGCCGGGTCATCGGCGGCTATGCCGGGTTTCAGGTTTATGGCGTCACGGCGCATGGGGCCACCATGGCGGTTGATCTCGGCGGAATCGCTGCCCGAGACTTGGCCCGCAAGGCTGCACAGACACCACCGGTCAAAAAGATCCTTCGTGATTTTAGAAAGCGTGCGCTGAAGGCGCAGGCGACCTTGCGTGCCCGGCGCGGGCGTTAGTTTTCACTCTATCCTTGAGGGCAGGCAATGGCTTCGCGCAAGACACAACGTCAAAATCTTGAAGGTGCCAAGTACATGACGGGGAGCTTGGGGGACGTTCATCCCAAGGTTGCCAGACATAACGAAAAGTCTGAAAATGCAATGATGCTGTCTTACGTCACGCGCCGCGTTGGCGACGGGTCAGCGATTGCAGCGGCCTTGCGCGAAGGTATCCGTGGGCGCGCCGCCGCTGAAAAGGCGAAAGCCAAAGCCGGGTCCAAATCGAAATCGAAATCCAAGACGGCCAAGCCTGCAGGCAAGCGTCGCGATGCCAGTGCTGCGGCTCGCAAGGCTGCCATCACCCGCAAGGCCAGGTCTGGCCGCTGATAACCCAGAGATATTTCAATGGCCGACAACTCTTATACGACGGCTGATTCCAGCGCGCCCACCGATCAGATGATCCAGCAGGCGCTGCGCTCCAACAAGGGTCTGCGGTCGCTCGCCGCCAAGATGCTGGGGGTTTCGCTCGGGCTCATCAATGCCCGGATCGATGCCAGTGGAATGCTGCAAGACTTTCTCGACCAGCTGAAGCAGGAAGAAAAAGACTGGGCCTACATGAAGCTGCTCGACAGTGTCCGTCAGGGCAACTCCGACAGCATCTCGCTCTATCTCAAATCGTTTGCGCCCGATCGGATGGCGCCGTTACCGGCCGATTTGGAATCGCTGTTTGATCATGTCGACCTCGAAGAGATCGAGCCCGATGATGAGGAGGGCAGCGAGGATGATGCTGCCGGCGAAATCGATGGCGATGTTCTGGCTGCACTTGGGATTGGTCCCGGTGGGGCCAACGATCTCGAAACGCTGATGGCGGCGTTGCGCGGTGGGGCGGCCCCGGGTTCGGCTGCGGCTGCAGCACCGGCGGCGAAATCATCACCACCCAAATCGTCGATTGCTGGGTCAGCCAAAAAGGCTGCGGGTAAGCGGATGTAGCGCGCGAAGATGGGCCAGAACGTCAAGTCGGCCGCGACGACGTCTCACGCCCAGGTTTCGACGCCAAGGCCTGGGACACGCGAAAACTCGCCGGTGTTGGCTGTTACCACGATCAAGGCCTGGCTGCGGGCGTGGGCGGCGATGAGCGTGTCGAGAGGGCCAATCGGTGTTTGTCGCAGGGCCACTCTGATCCGGCCGTAGTCGGCGGCAGCGTCCGCATCGAACGCCAGGACAGCTTGAAGCCGGGCCGTGAAGCTTTCGATGGCTTCGAGGTTTTGGACGGCGCGTTGCGAGTTTTCTGCTCCAAAGTGGAGTTCGGCCAGGACGATGCTGGAAATGCAAATCTGGCTGGCGTGCCGGTTAAACCGTCCCGCAAACTGGGTTGTGCTGCCAGCGCGCATGGCGCGGATGCAGGTGTTGGTGTCGAGCATGTAGCGCAGCATTACATCGTCTCGCGATCGGATTCGAACGCCCCTTGGTCGCTGCGCGCAAAGTCGTCTGAGAGATGGGGTCCGTTGGCAAAATACGAGTCCCATCGCTGCCCCACCGGGCTGATGACACGGCTGGTGCCGACCTTGATGATTTCGACTTCGCTGACGCCGTCGGGAAACGCCACATCCTTGGGGAGCCGGACGGCTTGAGTCTGGTTGCTTTTGAAGATCACGGTTGTGGTGGGCATCGTGTTCGCTCCGGCTATGTATATCCAGTTCGTATATACCTTTGTGGGCGGTTGAGCAAATCCGATTTTGCTGTTCCTAGGCCAAGCCTGCGCGTCAAATAATCTTCGGCCTCATGGCCATACCGAGTCTCGCGAGACTCCAACGAGACTCCCATGTCAAAATCCAAAAAGACCAAGGCTGAGCCCGGTTCGTCGGGGGCACCTGCTGCTCCGGTGCGCCGGTTCGGTGGCACGCTGAACGCGACCCGAATCCCCGAAGCGCTTCCCGCTGTCGAAAAACCAGCCAACGTCTCCCAAAAAAACTGGGACCGGATGGCAGGCGCGCCTGTTGGGGGTCCAGCCGTCGGCTTTGAAAGCGACATCGACATCAGTGCCAACGTGGATGCCAATGTCGTCTACGGTGCCACCAAGGCAACCCAGGGCAAACCCGCTAAGGGCAAGGCAACGCCGTCGAATGCCTACATTCCCAAGAGCCCCAACGGTCTGGGTCGGCCACGCGAGTTCACCGAAGATCAGATCGCAGCGGCTCTCAAGGCAACCCGGGGCAACTACACCCGGGCGGCCGCGGCCTTGTCGAAGGCCGTCCGTCGGATGGTCACCCGGCAAACCATTGCGCTCTACGTCAACCGGTCCGAAGCGCTCCAAAAGTTGAAGCAGGAAATCGTCGAGATCAAGTTGGATATCGTCGAAGACCTTGCCTACGACGGTGCCATGCGCGGTGATTCGGGCATGCAGCGGTTCGTTTTGTCGACGCAAGGGGCCCATCGCGGCTGGGGCAAGAAAACCGAAGTCACCGGCAAAGATGGCAAGGCGATCGAAGTTGGAATCGGGATGCCCTTCGACTTGGGCAAGCTCGACAATGCTCAGCTCGCAGCTTTTGAGCAGTTGCTGACTCTGGCGGCGACTGGGATCGAAGCCTGAAGCTGACGACCAGACAGACCACGGAGCTCTGCGATGATCTCGATGCTGTTCAGCCGGACAATCCGTCACCACGCCAACAGGCTGGCCTTCAATAAAGCGGCCCTGGCCTTGTCTCACACGATGTCGAATGGCGCGCCGGGATTCATGCGCAGTCTCGAGCAATCCAATATGGCCCACACCATCCGGGCCAGCAGCAATCACCTCAAAAATGTTGCTGGTCCCTACCATGCGCAATTGCTTGTCGCCGCCGCAGATCGTGTCGCCGACGCGGCCCTCTCCAGATCCGTCTCGGCAGGGGCACGCGCTGCACAGAACCTCGATCTCCGGGTCAAGCGCGTTGTGAAAATCGGGACGGGCCGGAATGCACAGCACCGCAGGAAGGTCGCGACGTATGCCGCTGGCACAACCGTGGCCATCGTCGGGCTCGGCGCGCTGGGTGCCCGGGACCGATCAGCTGCTGCCCGAAAGGCTGCCGTCACGAGGATGCTGAATCAAAAATGAACCCCCTCGATGCGCTGCGCGAGGCAGCCATCGAGCCCCCATCATGTTTCAAGGCAATCCAGCCCAGATGCTCAAGCAGCTGGCCAAAGATCCAAAACGTCTGGCTGAGCTGAAGCGTCGCGTCGATGCCGAAAAAGGCCGTAGGACGCTGAAAGACTTCGTGAAAATGGCGTGGCCCTGGATTGAGCCACACGAATTCAGAGAAAATTGGCACATCGATTTGATCTGCGAACACCTCCAGGCGGTGACGTATGGAGAAGTAAGCAGACTGCTGATTAACATGCCACCAAGAACAATGAAAAGCAAATTGGTTTCAGTGCTTTGGCCGATCTGGACCTGGATTCAAAACGAGGCGTATGGCGAGGACGACTACAAGATTCCGACCTGCGGGCCGGGCACCAAATTCTTATGCTTCACCTATGCCGACACGCTGTCACTCGACATGTCGCTGGACTGCCGTGCCGTGATCGACAACGACAAGTTTCGCCATTTCTATGGAGATCACGTCCAGCTGAGACCCGACCAAACGGCCAAACGCCGCTTCGATAATATGCAAGGCGGCTACCGGATTGCGACCTCGGTTCGAGGTGCAGCCACGGGGTTTGGAGGTGACGTTTTAGACGTCGACGATCCACAAAAAATTGTTACCTCGGCCAAGTCCGCCGACTTGGAAATGACGCTGCGCTGGTTTTCGGAAACGCTGCCGACCCGTCTCAACGACCGCAAACGTGGGGCCATTGTCGTCACCATGCAGCGGACGCATGAACGGGATGTGTCGGGCTATATTCTTGGCAAAGACCTTGATTATACTCATCTTTGTTTGCCAATGCACTACGACGAACGCCATCCGTATATTTCTGGGTTTGACCCCAGAACTGAGGATGGCGAACTGCTTTGGCCCGAACACATGGCCGAAAAAGAAGTCAACGATCTCCAAAAAACACTGGGGTCGTATGCGTCCGCTGGTCAGTTGGAACAACGCCCGGCACCGCGTGAAGGCGGGATGTTCAAGCGGTCGTGGTTGCCAATCGTTGAGGTTGGGCCCAACCAAGTTGTGGACCGCGTCAGAGCCTGGGATTTGGCTGGAACAGCCAAGACCTTGCTGTCGTCTGATCCCGACTGGACCGCAGGCGTCCGGGTTTCGCTCGGTCTCGACGGCATCTTTTATATCGAGGACGTTGTGCGGTTCAGGGAGACCGCAGCTGGTGTCGACCAATGGATGGTGACGGTTGCAGGTCATGACCGGAAGTCGACACGTATCCGTCTGGTGCAAGATCCAGGCGCTGCGGGTAAAGCGCAGAGTTCGTATCATTCGAAACTGTTGGCTGGCTACACCTTTACGATCAAGCCAGCGACGGGATCCAAAGAGAGCTGGGCGTCGCCGCTCGCGGCTCAGGCGGAGGCTGGGACGCCTAAACGTGACGTGGGTCGGGACGTTAAGTTCGTTTTTGGGCGGTTTCTCGCTGCGCGAGAACCGGGCTCTATCGAGCGGCGAAGGGCCGCTCGACGGAGTTCCGGCCCGAAGTGCAGGCGGGCTGGCTCTCCGCCCATTCGGGTTACGATGTAGCGCGTCAATCTGGATGAGGCGGCGCGTCAATCAAGATGAGACGAGGCGGCCGAGCGGGATGATGATTGACGCTGGCCACGCAAGTGGCAAGCGTTTTGATTGACGGGGCGCGTCAATCAA
>Ga0247832_1001351_pt1 | contig 43839 bp, 50 predicted proteins | sample LaCruzMarch2015__10_FD_192407 | JGI IMG/M metagenome (GOLD analysis project Ga0247832, IMG submission 192407) | Freshwater microbial communities from meromictic Lake La Cruz, Castile-La Mancha, Spain - LaCruzMarch2015_4m | ecosystem: Environmental > Aquatic > Freshwater > Lake | place: Spain... | reverse complement strand
ACCAACAGCAGCGAAACCTGCTCCCCACCCAAGCTTGACCAGCCACCCACAATCCGCTGCTATCTTGCCCTCAGGTGCCTCACTTTTGGACCGGCACCCGCTGCACTTTTGGAGCGCCCTTTACACCGAGAGAAAGACTGCGAAAAAACGTCAGATAGCCGTGTGTCATAAGCGTCGTGGTGGCGGGTTACGTTCCGGCCCGTTCCGTCGAAGCCGATCACAGGCCGAGTTGGAGACTCTGCCGGGCATCGGTCCACGTTGGCCCAGGCCATCATTGCGGGGCGGCCTTACGACACAGCCGAGGATTTGCTGTGGGTCCAAGGAATCGGCGAAAAGAGGCTTGAGGCCATTGCGCCACTGGTTGTGGAGTAGGGGTGGGGTAGGGCGCGCGGAGCGCGGTGGCTGTGATCGTGTGGGACGGGGGCGTCCCACCTCCTTGGGAGAGCAGGGAGATGGCCCGCCTTCGGGCCATTTGTTTCGTGGCGCGCGGAGTGCGGCAATCAACCGATGATTCGGTGTGGGGGACGCTTCACGTGCTTGCCCCGATGCATGATGGCAGATAATGGCAAGCAGGTTGCTCGGGAGTGCGAAATTTTGCCGGAGCCTGTGGTGGTGCGATCAAAGCAGGACAGCGTGCGGTCAAACCAGGACACTGTGCGCTGGCACTCGGCGGGGGTTATGCTGCTGACTTGAAAAAAACTACCAACAGCTGAGCGGACGACATGCGCCGCCTTTCATCCGCAACATTCTGGCCATGTTTCGGCGGGGCGAAATCTCGGCCCTCGATGCCACCAGCGAACTCGGCTTGAGCCGCAGTCGGCTCTACGTCCTTTACGCTGACTACCTGCGGGCTTGTGCCCGGCGCGGCCAAAGCTCTTGGACCCCGGGGCAACCGGATTTTACGTGCGCGGGGAACGAAGGTGATAACGGGCGCGCGGCCCCGCCTCGACCAACCGCGCCACGCCGGGCAAATGCCCCGCATCGATCATCGGATGCATAATCTTCCAGTCGGCGGAATCCCATCCGACAAGAAGAAGGCGTTGGCGGGTCATGACTCGCCGGCCTCGGTCAAAACAGTTGATCGCAATGACGGCGCGATCCAGAAACCGGCCTCCTTTTCGAGGCGATCAAGCAGCGGCGCCATCGCGGCAACAAGACCTTGGCGTTTTCCGTCCAAGAGAACGCCGAGCAATCCGAGCGGGCGCAAGCCGAGAGAAGAGGCCACGATACGTCCAGCACGCTCGTCCATCAGCACGGCGTCACTGCGCAACTGCCAGGCCAGCAGAATGGCGGCCACTTCACCCGATTGCAGGTGCGCCGTGGAGGGCAAAGTCCGCGGAGATTCATCCGGCGCCACCACATTGACGAATCCGGGAAACCTCAACCCCGCAAAGCGCGGATCGCTCGCGGCGAGAGCTTGGAATTCGTCCTTCACGGCCGGAGGCGCCAAAACACGTTCGTAGAGCGAGGAGAGCAGCGTTTCCCGGCCAAGCAGGCAGAGATTGAGCACGACCGAAGTGTCGAGGACAACGGTCACGGACGACGGATGCTACGCAGCGTCTCCAAGTCCTCGCCCCAGCGCTCCTCGTCATAAGCCGGAATCCTCCGTTCGATCAGCAACTGGTCGAAGGTCGCGCGATCCATGGCTGCCATCCGTGCCGCCACACTCCGGGAAACATGGCCCGCGGCGTAGGCACCACAAGCCAGATCCGCCCGAATCTGTTCCTCATCCAGTTCGGCAAGGGCCGGATCGTCTGGGATAGTGATCGTCATGGCTTTTGTTTACCTGGCCGCAACCGGCCCACCAAGTTTATAGCACAGGTTGGCCCGCCACGCCGGGCGAATGCCCCGCGTCGATCATCGGGTGCATGATCTTCCAATCGGCGGAATCCCATCCGACAAGGAGAAGGCGTTGGCGGCTCATGAGCGGGAGCGGAGTTTAACCCGCATATTTCACCGGATGAAATATGCGCCGCGTCCAAGCTCCTTTGGAAAAGGAACTTGGCACGGCCGACCGGGAAAAATGGAAAAACCGAAGTGGTTTTTCCATTTTTCCGACGGGGTTGACCCCGGTAGGACTGATGATATCAGGCCGTATCGGCCCTCCGGGCGGATATTCCATGCCATGCATGAAATATCCGGGTTAACAAGGGGTCAGGCATCAGGGTGGTCTGATTCAAACATGGCCGTCCTGGGCCGCCGCGACGGCTCGGAGGCCTGTCACGGAGCGACCTCGCGGTCCATGAGTATCGGCCCACCCTGGTCCGCGACCGAGCCGAAGCAGGCTTGGCCCTCGAAGAGATGATCACCGTAAGAGCGCCGCACCCTTTCGACGAAACCCAGCTTTCGGAACAAGCGTTGCGAGGCCATGTTTGTCGCCTCGGTCACGGCGATTCGGCAGCCCTGGCGTCCACCGTGCGCCAAGCATTCGGCCACCAGCCGCTGGGCGATACCACGGCCGCCGAAGCCCTCAGCCACACCCAAGAGGAAGAGATGCACCGACTCGCCAGCGCGTCTCGGCCGGGCAGCGGAATACTCGGTGACCAGCTGTCCGAGGATGTCAAAGATGGGCCTGAACTTCGGGCTCAGCTGTTCGAAGCCGTCGGGCGGGGCGCTGGCCGGATCTTCGGCCAGCAGCGCACCGACGATGTCCCCTGTCGCCGCCGATCGCGCCACCACGGTGAGTCCCTCGGCATCCGCCTTCGGGCCGTAGAGTCGGATGAAGCTCTCGAATTCCGGGGCAGTCAGCCCGACCGCCAACGCCGTGGGATCTCGATGCGCGAAAACCTCACCAAGAAATCGCGCCATCTCGTCCGCCTCAGCCTTGGTGAAGAGATGGTAAGCGACCGGCGTGCTCGTCATCGTGTTATTTATACTGGTGTTCCCTTGTTCGTGCGGCGTGAAGGCGCGGCAGCATCTGCCGGGAGGGATCACGGGTGACAGGATCCAGGGCCGTCGTCAATAGTGTTGCGGACGCCTGGCCTCCTGCTCGGAGAGGGCCAGCCGTCCCCACCTTTGTCGATGGAGCTTCGGTCTCACCGCGTCGGCGACCTCAAAGACTTTCATAAACATTGTCTTCGGGAGTGCGACCGATGAGGTCTGGCAAATCGCGATAGACTTTGAGCCACTGGAGCCACGGCAGTTGCTCGATGGCCTTCTCAATCTCTTGAATCATGCTCGCGGGGCATCTGGTCAAGCTTGCTCTACGAAGGGTGTTCGTATAGAGTCTGTTGACATGAAATCGAAGAAGCTGCCCGTGGAGCATGGTCGCAGGGGCGGGCGCGCGCGCACCGCGGCCAAATCGCTGGCGGCCCGGCAAAACATTCTGCTGCGCTGGCATCGGCCCGGGAAAGACGGCGTGATTCCTCCGGCCGCCTTGATCGATGGTGCTTGGTATGTGGGCGAGGGTCGGTCGGCCTCCGTGGCTTTCTGGGACCACACGCGCGAGACGTTCCACACCCTATCGGCCAATTCGTGGTTCGATCCGGCCACTTACCCCGAGATCACCAAACGCACCGTGAGAATCAAGCAGGAGCGCCATGTGGCGTCCGGAGGGACTTTTGCCCCGCGACAGATCTTGTCGGCCGCTGCATCGTGAGGCCCCGATGAAAGATTTCGGAAGCCGGGCCGATGTGGAGCGCGCTTTGACCGAACTCGGACGCCAGCTGGCGCTCCGCGATGCCGACCACATGGCGGTTGTCTGCTGCGGCGCTTCCGCGCTGTGCGTTCTCGGACTGCTGGCGCGGCGCACGCTTGATATCGATGCCATCGGCCTGATCGGAATGAACGAGGAAATCGTCTCCATCGATGGGTTTTCACCCGAAGTGAACGACGCCATAGCCGCGGCCGGTTTGTCGCTCGGACTGCTACCGGGTTGGTTCAACGGTGCCGCTTCGGCTGTCCTCGCTCGCGGGCTACCGGACGGGGCTCTGGAGCGTTCTGCCGTCCAGGCCAAGGCTTTTGGACCATGCTTGACCGTGCACTTCATGGATCGCATCGATTTGATCGCTCTCAAAATGTATGCGGCGCTTGATCCCAAGGAGGGACGCCGCCATGTCAAAGATCTCGTCGAAATCGGTCCGAGCCGGGAGGAGTTGCTTCACGGGATCCAGTGGATCGGATCTCTGCCGTCCAGTCCCGCATTCAAGCAGTCGCTTCACCGCTTGCTGGAGGGCTTCGACGCCGCAGACCTCTACAACGCTTGAGACCTCAGTAAGGAGCGCACGAACCAAAACCCCGGCCCGCGCGGGAGGGGTGTTGCTGGTGAGCGGCGTTTGAAGAATCAGGAAACCTTGCCGCGTTTGCGCCGGCGCAGGAGGTGCGCGCCGCAGCCCACGGCGGCCACGGCAAGCAGCGCGTAGGTTGAGGGTTCGGGGACGACATTGACGTTCAGACTGCCAGTGCTGAAGTAAGCCTGCTTGCCGCCACCAATATCAAAGTCAAAGGCGTTTACCGAGCCGACGGCACGTGGAGCATGCTGCCGGAGGAGGAAGGAACCACCCGCGGACGCTGGCGCATCGAAGGCAACCAGTTCTTCAGCAAAGCCGACATCGATACCGAAGATCCCAAGCCTTACACGATCTTCCTCCTGACCAAGGACAACTTCATCTTCACCGACGGCAAAACCGTCTTCTACGAAGAGCGAATCGGCGATTGAGCGAGGTGCTCATGCTGGAGCTTCAAAGGTGGCCATCAAAACTTAGGCTCTTTTTTAGTGTCTCAGTTTTGTGGGTTTGGTTCGAGTAGCTGGTGAGGCACTAAATGTGCAAACCCAATGCGCGCAACTGATTATCAGCCGGTCTTGGTCTCGGCTTCGTTCATAGCTTCAGCGTCGGGAGGTGACCTGGAACTCGATCTCCTGTGGAAGCTGAACCAACCGGCTCAGTTCGGCACCAGCGCGAGCACCCGCAGCGGACTACCTGAACCACCCTTGATCTTCAGGGGCGCTGAGAGGATCAATGCGCCGGTCGGGGGCAGTTGGTCGAGATTCCTCAGGCATTGGAGACCATACCGGTTCGCGCCGTGCATGAGGGTATGGCAGGGGTAAGGAACCGGCCAGTTATAGGATTGGCCCGCATCGGTGTTAATCGTCTCGACCGCAAAACCATGAACGTCGCGCTCGTGGATCAGCCATTCCACCGCCGCCTGCGTCGGACCTGGAGTATGGGCGCCGTCCTCCTTCAGGTTGAGGAAGGAAGGCGGGTCACTGATGCGTTTGGACCAGTCGGTGCGGAGCACAAGCCACGCTCCGGCTTGGATTCGCCCATTCTTGGCTTCCCACTGTTCGAGGAACTCCACGGTCAACAGCCAATCGGGATCATCCGCCACCTCGCCACTGGCATCCACCACGGCAGCCGGGGCAATGAAGTTCTTGCACTCGATGGTATCCACGGTGTTGCTGGGATGATCCTTGCCTGTGATCCAGTGGGCAGGGGCGTCGAAGTGGGTGCCCGTGTGCTCGCCGCACGAAAAGTTGTTCCAATACCAACCGGGTCCAGCTTGGTCGTATTTGGAAATCGTCTCCAACTTGAACGGCCAGACCTGGCCAAACTCAGGAGGCAACACCAAGGTTGGAAACTCGGGCGATAGCGTGTGCGTCAGATCAACGATGCGTATGCTGCCGGCCTTCAGTTCGTCCAAGAAAGAAGTGAGAGAATGGTTCATGGTGAATTGTTTTTGAGGACTCGTGCGGTGTCCTTGCCTCGTTATGGGCTTTTTCAACATCTTGAGACGAGGTTTTTCAGCGGCGCGCCCGCAGCGAAACTGCGGACCTGCTCGTTGGCCAAACGATAAGCGCGCAGCCGCCAGCTCTCCACCGCGCCGGCCACATGGGGCGTGATCATAACATTGGGTGCTTGCCACAGAGGATGTCCCTGCGGAAGCGGTTCGGGGTCGGTCACGTCCAGGGCCGCGCGGATTCGTCGCCGGTGGAGCGCCGCCAGCAGCGCCTCTGTGTCAACCAACCGGCCGCGCGCCGCGTTCACGAGAATCGAACCTGGTTTCATCCGCGCAAGAAAATCAGCATCGACGATATGTTCCGTCGCCGGAGTGAGCGGGAGCAGCAAGACCACGGCGTCCGCTTCGGCCAATCGCCCGGGCAGGGCTTCCATCGGCTCGGCGTCCGCCCGCCGGTGCCGCGCAATTCCGACCACGCGAATGCCGAAAGGTGCAAGCCGCGCAGCGACCGCCCGTCCGATCGAACCGTAACCATTGATCAGCACGGTGCCCCCCTCGAATGTGTCAATGGGTCCGACGGACGATGGCCCCGTGGCCGTGACATCATTCAGGTTCACGTCCCACTCACCACGCCGCTGTAGTTCCAGCATGTCCGGCAGTCGGCGGCGCATGGCCAGCAGCACCGCCACCACCCACTCTGCAACGGCGGCATCGTGCACTCCGCTCGCATTGTAAACCGCCACGCCCTCCGGCAAATCGGGCAGCAACCAGTCAACACCCGCATTGAGCGACTGCACGGCTTGCAGCCTCGGCAAGGCGGCAAGGAACGCCGGCAGCTGCTCTGCGTGCTGCATTCCCAGGACGGCGAGTTCCACATCGGGTTCTGGTTCGGCAACCAGCCTGATCCCCTCGGGCAGAGCCTCAAACACGTGGTGGTAGGCGGTCTCCGGGACGAATATTTTGGTTTTTCGACGTTTCAAGTGGGTAACAGGTGCGGGGCTTGGAGGTTGAGTCCGCCGGCTTTGAGGTGGGTGGCGAGTTGATAGTAATAGAAGTTGTGGAATCCGCGAGCGATGCGTTTGGCTAACTGGAGCAAACCATTGATGGCTTCCATCACGCCGTTGGAGAGACGGGTTTTCATGTAAGCGATGACGCCGTCGAAGTGTCCCTTGAGGGACTGCCTTTACGGGGCGCTGGACGTGGTCGAGGGCCACTCCGATTTCCTCCATCTGCCCACCGTGGATTTGGACTGCAACCGCCTCTTCCTTGACCACCTGCGGGGGAGCGATCCGGGAGCCCTCCACGTGGTCATTGCCGATCAGGCCGGCTTCCACCTGCGCCCGGGCGACACGAGGCTGCCCGAGGGAGTTTTCATCGTGCCCCTGCCGCCCTACAGCCCAGAACTCAATCTCTGCGAGCAGTTCTGGGACATCCTCAAAGACACCGAGGGCTTTGCCAACGGGCTCTTCGACTCCATCGATAAACTCCGGGCGGCGCTCCTGCCCGGCCTGCGCCGCTTCGGCGAAGACGCAGGCAAAGTCCTCCCGCTCGCCGGTCGCCCTTGGTTCCACGCTCAAGCAAACGCTTCTGCCAAAACCTAGCTGTCGGCGTATCTTAAAGAGACGGTATGAGCTCTTGTTGGGGCCTCTCCCGCAGGCCCGCAGCGTAAGCTTCAAAGACCCGTCGGATCTCGTCGCGGATGCGCCGGAACTCGTCCTTCACTTCCTTCTCCGTGCCGGTGGCGTGCGCCGGATCGTCAAAGCCCCAGTGGTGGCGATGGACCTGGCCGGGAAAAACCGGACACGCTTGGTCGGCGTTGCCGCAGACCGTGATGACGGTGTCGATCTCGCGGTCAAGCAAGTCGTTCATGTGCTTCGACGTGTGGTTTGAGATATCGAGGCCGATTTCCGCGAGGACGGCGATGGCCTCCGGGTGAACGTAACCGGCGGGCTTCGATCCGGCGCTGTGGACCTCAACCAGATCTCCGGCGGCCGCGCGCAGGATGCCCTCGGCCATGTGGCTGCGGCAGGAGTTGCCGGTGCAAAGAATCAGCACGCGCGGCTTGCTCATCGCGCCTTCTCGATGGCGATTTGTGTCGCCCGGCAGGCGGCCGAGTCGAGAAAGGCTTGGTCACCTTCCGACATGGCCCCGGTGCCACGCCGCTCCGCTTCCTCGATCACTTCCCGCGGAAAAAGTTTTCGCCGCAGCCACAGTGCCACGTGGACCAGGCCGATGAGCACGGGAACTTCGATGAGCGGCCCGACCACGGTGGCGAAGGCCACGGCCGAGCCGAGGCCGAAGACGGCGATGGCCACGGCGATGGCCAGCTCGAAATTGTTCCCCGCGGCGGTGAAGGCCAGCGTGGTGGAGCGCGAGTAATCGGCCCCGAGTCGGCGTCCGAGAAAAAAGCTGACGAGGAACATTATGACGAAGTAAATGCTCAAGGGGAGCGCGATGCGCAGGACGTCGAAGGGCAGTTGCACGATGGCCTGTCCCTGGAAAGTGAACATGACCAGGATGGTGAAAAGCAGAGCGCTCAGGGTGAGGGGGGAAATGGCCGGAATGAAGCGCTGATCGAACCACGCGCGCCCCTTGAGCGGGATGAGGATGATGCGGCTGAGCACGCCGGCAGCGAAGGGGATCCCCAGATAAATCATCACGCTGTGAAAAATTTCGCCGATGCCGACTTCGAGCACGGTGGCCTGCAGACCGAAAAGCGGGGGCAGGACGGTGAGGAAAAACCAGGCATACGCGCTGTAGAAAACGATCTGGGCCACGCTGTTGAGCGCGACCAGTCCGGCGCAATACTCGCTGTTGCCCTTGGCCAGCTCGTTCCAGACGAGAACCATCGCGATGCAGCGGGCGATGCCGACGAGGATGAGTCCGACCATGTATTCGGGCCGGTCGTGCAGAAAAATCAGCGCCAGGCTGAACATGAGCACCGGCCCGATGACCCAGTTTTGCAGAAGCGAAAGTCCGAGGATTTTCGTGTTGGCAAAGACCCGCGGCATCTCGCCGTATTGCACCTTGGCCAGCGGCGGATACATCATGAGGATCAGGCCCGCCGCAATGAGCAGATTGGTCGTGCCCACCGTGACGGGGGCGAAGAACGCCGCCGGATCCGGGATGGCGAAATTTCCCAGCGCCACCCCGAGGGCCATGGCGACAAAGATCCAGACCGTCAGATAACGGTCGAGAAACGACATTCGGCGGGCGACGGAATCAGTCATGGTGAGTCAGTGTTTCAAGGCGGCGGTGCGCACACGGGCCGGGCAGTCGTGTCCCATTTTCCGGCGGAGCTTCAGCAAACGGGACGCGTCCTGGCGGAACACCCGCTCCTCGTGGGCACAGTCCTGCAGGCAAGCCAGGTTGGCGGCCAAGAGGGGAGTGCGCGTTTCAGGGAGGCGGTAGATCATCCATTGCCCGCAGCGCTCGGCGCTGACCAAACCGCGTTGACGCAGGTAGGCCAGGTGACGGGAGATTTTCACCTGCGGCTCGCCGAGGACTTCCTGCAAATGGCAGACGCAGAGCGGACCGCCGAGGAGCAGGTGAACCAAGCGCAGCCGCGTGCGGTCGCAGAGACACTCGTGGATGCGGACCAAATTCACGAGGGAATATATCGGCCAAACGACATATATGCACAAGCAAATATGATACCGTCCGGCCGTCCGGGGAGTGCGGCTCATTTCCGATGTGCTTTTGCCCCCGCCGACAAGGTAGGCTTGCGGCCATGGAGTGTTTACGTCATGCGCGCCAAGTCGCCTTCGTGGTGGTTCTGGCCGCGGGTTCGCTCGGGCTCGGTTCCTGCAGGCCCGAGGATCCCGGCCATGTGCAGGGCTATGTCGAGGGGGAGTTTGTTTATGTGGCCTCACCGTTTGGCGGGCGTCTGGTTGATCTGGCGGTCAAGCGGGGAGACCAGGTCGAGGCGGGGACCTTGCTTTTTCGCCTCGAAGAAACGGCCGAGCGGGCGGGGCGGGACGAGGCCATGCGCCGGGTCGATCAAGCCGAGGCCCAACTGGCCGACGCCAAGCAGGGCTTGCGCCCCACCGAGATCAGCGCGATCGAGGCGCAACTCGAGCAGGCCAAGGCGTCGCTGGCTTTGTCCGAGGTCGAACTCAAACGGCAGCAGAAGCTCCTTGTTTCGAACGTGACCTCGCGCCGGGATGTCGATGTGGCCCAGGCCACGCGGGATGAGGATCGCCAGAGGGTCTCGCAGCTCCAGTCGACCCTCGAGACGGGGCGGTTGGGTTCCCGGACCGAACTGGTCCGGGCGGCCGAGCAAAACCTGCTGGCCCAAAGAGCCGCGTTGGAACGGGCGGAGTGGAACCTGGACCAGAAACAGCAGGTGGCGCAGCAGGACGCGCTGGTCAGCGACACGCTTTACCGCGTGGGCGACTGGGTTCCGGCGGGGCATCCCGTGCTTGTTTTGCTCCCGCCGACCAACCTGAAAGTGCGGGCCTTTGTGCCGCAGGATGTCTTCAGCCGGGTGCGGGTCGGCGCGGCGGCCAGGGTTCTGGTCGACGGCGTGCCCGAGCCGTATGCGGCCACGGTCACGTTTCTCTCCCCGCGCGCCGAGTTCACCCCGCCGGTGATTTACAGCCAGAAAATGCGCGAGAAATTCGTTTTTATGATCGAGTTGTCAGTGGATCCCTCGCTCGCCGGCCAGTTGCATCCGGGCCAACCGGTCGATGTGGAGTTGTCCTTCTAGTCCATCATGAGCGATCTCGTGATCGATGTGCGGGGCATGACCAAGCGCTTCGGCGAACGCACCGTGGTCAACGAGATCGACCTCCGCGTGGCCCGCGGCCAGATCTACGGCTTTCTCGGGCCCAACGGCAGCGGCAAGACGACGTTCATCCGCATGCTCTGCGGTCTGCTCCGGCCGGATGGCGGCAGCGGGACCTGTCTGGGCCATGATGTGCTGACCGAAAGTGCGGCGATCAAGCGGCAGGTCGGCTACATGACCCAGCGCTTCAGTTATTACGAGGACCTGACCATCCGGGAAAATCTGGACTTCGTGGCGCGACTTTACGGCATGGCCAATCGTCGCGCGGTCGTGGCGGAGAGCATCGAGCAACTGGGCTTGCACGACCGGCGCAACCAGTTGACCGGGCAGTTGTCGGGTGGATGGAAGCAACGGATGGCACTCGCGGCATGTCTTCTGCACAAGCCCAACCTGCTCCTGCTCGACGAGCCGACTGCGGGGGTGGACCCCAAGGCGCGGCGGGATTTCTGGGATCACATTCACATGCTGGCCTCGCGCGGGCTGACTTGTCTGGTGACCACGCATTACATGGATGAGGCCGAACGTTGCGACCGGTTGGCTTACATTTCTTTCGGCAACCTGCTCGTTGATGGCACGGTGGACGAAGTGATTGATCAGGCGGGCTTGACCACCTGGTCGGTCAGCGGCCCGGGGTTGGCCGAGCTGGCCCGCGCGCTCAAGGGTCTTCCGGGGGTTGAGCAGACCGTCATGTTCGGCCAGGATCTGCACGTCAGCGGGAATGACGCATTATTGCTCGAGGCCGCCATCGGGCCGTTCCGCTGCGACCGGCACGTCTGGCAGTTGGTGCGGTCGGGACTGGAGGACGCGTTCATCCATTTCATGCTCACGTCCCGGGATAATTTCAGCGCATGAGCTCGGCCACCTCATTCTCCTTTGCGCGCCTCTGGGCCATGGTAGTCAAGGAGTTCATCCAAATGTCACGCGACCGCCTGACCTTCGCGATGATTCTCGGCATTCCGCTCATGCAGCTGACGGTCTTCGGGTTTGTCATCAACACCGACCCGCGGCACATGCCGGCGGCGATTCTGATGGCCGATGACGGTCCGCAGGGCCGGACGCTCCTGCACGGGCTGAAGAACAGTTCCTACTTCGACTTCGAGCGGTTGGTCACGACCGAGGCGGAAGGCGAGGAATTACTTCGCCGCGGACAGGTGCAGTTCGTGGTCAGTATTCCGGAGAATTTTTCCCGTGATCTGTTGCGGGGGGATCGTCCGTCCGTTCTGGTCGAAGCCGACGCGACCGACCCGACCGCGACGAGCGGCGGCTTGGCTGCGCTGGCCGGGGTGGTCAACACGGCCATGCTGGCTGATTTCAAGGGGCCGCTGGATCGGTTGGCGCCCGTCCCGCCGGCCATCGAAATGCGCGTGCACGCCCTCTACAACCCCGAGGCGATCACGCAATACAACATCGTGCCCGGCCTGATGGGCGTGGTTCTGACCATGACGCTGGTGCTCATCACCGGTCTGGCCATCACCCGCGAGACGGAGCGGGGCACGATGGAAAACCTCCTGGCCATGCCGCTAAGGCCCACGGAGGTTTTGCTCGGCAAAATCACGCCCTACATTTTCGTGGGCTACATCCAGGTCGGTCTGATTCTGCTGGCGGCGCGTTTCATGTTCGATGTGCCGGTGCACGGTGATCTCACGTTGCTTTTGCTCGCCTCGCTTTTCTTCATCGCGGCCAACCTCGCCATGGGCATCACCTTTTCCACCATCGCGAAGAACCAGCTCCAGGCCATGCAGATGTCGGTCTTTGTCTTTCTCCCCTCCATCCTGCTCTCCGGGTTCTTGTTTCCCTTCCGCGGCATGCCGGTCTGGGCGCAGGTCATCGGCGAGATCCTGCCGATCACGCATTTCCTCCGCATTGCCCGCGGGGTCATGCTCAAGGGCATCGGGTTTGCCGACCTCGGCCGCGAGCTCTGGCCGATCGCGCTTTTTGCCGTGGTCGTGCTGACCATCGGGGTGAAGCGGTATCGCCAGACGCTCGACTGACCCGGGCTGTTGCAGGGCCGCGGCCTCCGGAGGCTGCGCAGGTTCGCGAATTGTCTCGCCGTGGAGGTTTTATCGCGGCGTGGTCAAAAGTTGAGCCCCGCAAAAACGCCGACCAGCACGGCGTCCGCCACGGCCGACCCTCCGTCGGGCTGGGCGAGGTATTGGGCGTAGGGCTGGACAAAAGCCCAGCGGCTGATTTGCAGGCGATAGCCGCCTTCGAGCACAAGGGTGCCGGTTTTGTCCGGAATGTTCGCCTCGCGTCCCGCGGCCAGGGCGACCTGCGCGAGGTCCTTGTTACGCGTGGGGATTAGTCCCTCGTAGACCAGCCCGGCCTGGGCGTAGAGCGGCCAGCGGTTGTTGTAGGGCGGGGCGAAGGCGAGCATGCTGAAAAGGCGGAGGCCTTCGGCGGGGGACGGGGCATCGGCCGCGTGCTCGCGGTAAAGCATCTGGTCGGCCTGCCAGTAGAACCCGTATTTGCTTCCTCCGGTCTTCGGGTCGTTTTCGCCGTAGAAATAGCCGCCGCAGGCGTATTTTCCGGGCAACTTGTCCGGCCCGATCTGCGGCGTGAGGCCGCTTTCGGCCATGACAAACTCGCTGTTCCTCGAGGGATCGGTCGGGTAGCCGCTCATCATCAGTCCGTGGTTTTCCCCGAAGGTCGCCTCCGGATAGCTCATGAACAGTCCGACCTTGGTGTATTGCCAGTCGAGCGGCTTGACCTCGAGCGTGCCGCCCCAGGTGGAGAAGCTGGACGAGAAGGGAATGTTGCCGCCCAAGCCCTTGGCGCTTTGGATCGAGGTGTTGAGAAAATTCAGCGACAGCGGCTGAGTCAAAAACTCCCGCACGGGCCGCAGCCATCCGCCGGTGAGGGTGAGAAAATCCGGCCGCCCCGCGATCAACGGAACGCGGTAGCGGAGCCCGAAGGAAACGAGCCGCCAACCGACACCGCTCTCATAGGGTGACGGGTTGAACATGGAACCGGCTTGCACCGCCTCGTTGGGATTGTCCTCGGCGGCGGGGTCACGCCAGCGTCCTTCGATGAAGCCGGTCAAGCCCTGCAGCGCCGGGCTGGAGGTCAGTTTGCGAAAATCCACGGTGGAGCAAAGGGCCAGTTCCTGGTCGAAGAAGCCCGCCTGCCCGTTTTCGCTGGCCAGCACCCCGTAATAGACGCCGCGCCAGCGTCCTTCCAATTCCAGCCCGCGGTCGGCCAGCACCTCGCGCGCCCCAAACCATTCTCCGGTGAAGTGTTGGCCGGCCAGCCACTCGTCTACCCCAGAGGCTTCGGTTTTGCCCGTCACGGGACCGGTGAGCCCAGATGAGGCCGCTGCGATTAGCGCCACCAACGCCGCAGCTGTGGAGCCCTTCCAGGAGGTGAGCTTTTTGAACTTTTTGACCATCAAGACTGCCTGGAGGGAACAGATCTGACTTGGGTCGCGAGCGAACTAAGCGCGCAAACTATTAGATAGGCTAATAAAACGCAAGGCAACTTGCGGAGCTTCTGCATCATGACCGTCGGCTCATGAATCCGGCTGTCAGGAGTCACACGGCGGCAGATCGAGGAGGTCCCTCGAACGTTCCAGGGCGTGGTCGATGTCACCGCAGAAATTATCCAGTCCGAGGCGCCCGGCCAGACCGGACGAGAGCATGATCTTCATCGGCTGGGGCTGGGCGCTGGTGATGAGGACATGGACGCCATCGCGCCGCATCTTCTCGCACGCCACTTCGAGGGCCCGCAGTCCGGTCACGTCGATGAATGGAACATGCCGCATGCGGAAAATGACAATCTTTGGTTTCCCCGTATGGCTGCGCAGCGCGGCTTCGAGGCGGTCGGCCGCGGCGAAAAAAAGCGGGCCATCGAGACGGAAAAGCACCACGCCATCGGGCACGTCCTTTCCGACCAAGGAGAGGCCGCCGGTGTGTTCCGAATCGGTTTCGGCGGTCAACGGCCGCACCCGGGTGATGGATTCCATGTTGCGCAGAAAAAGCACGGCGGCCAGAAACAGTCCGCCGCCCACGCCGACTGTGAGGTCAAAAACCACGGTCAGGACAAAAGTGATGGACAGAACGGCGAAGTCCAAGCGCGAGCTCTGCCAGACCTCGCTGAAGCTGTCCCATTCGGCCATGCGCACGGCGACAGCCATGAGCACCCCGGCGAGAGCGGCGAGGGGAATGAGGCCCGCCAGTCCCCCGGCGGCGAGGGCGACGACGAGGAGGATGGCGCAATGAACAAGGCCGGATACCGGGGTGCGGGCCCCGGCGCGGATGTTGGCCGCGGTGCGCGCGATCGCCCCAGTCGAGGCGAAGCCGCCGAAAAGCGGAGCGATGATGTTGGCCAATCCCTGGGCCACGAGTTCGCGGTTCGAGTTGTGGCGGGTGTCGGTCATGCCGTCAGCCACCGTGGCCGAGAGCAGGCTTTCAATGCCGCCGAGCAATGCGATCGTGACCACCGGGCCGGCCAGATCCCGGATGACCTGGAGACTGAGGGTCGGCCACGCGAAGGACGGAAAGCTCTGGGGCACGGCGCCGAATTTTCCCGCGATCGTTTCGACCGGCCATTGCAGCCACCAGACGAGGAGCGTGGTGATGACCACGGCGATGAGCGCATGGGGCAGGCGGCGGGCCAGCTTGGGCCCGGCGAAGCAGATGAGGAACGACGCGGCTCCGATGGCGACCGACGGCCAGTGCAGGCTCCGCCACGAGTTGGCCAGGGCGAAGGCCATCTCCGGCGCATGTTCATGCCGCCCCGCCTCGATCCCGAAAAAGGCGGGAAGTTGGGAGAGGAAGATGATCACCGCGATGCCCGAGGTGAATCCGGCCACGACCGGGAAGGGGATGTATTTGAGCGCGGAGCCCATGCCGGTCAGCCCCATGGCCAGCAGCAGCAGACCGGCGAGGAAGGTGGCGGCCAGGAGGCCGCCGACGCCGTGGCTGATGACCACGGCGAGCAGCACCGGAACGAAAGCTCCGGTCGGTCCGGCGATCTGGAACCGCGATCCGCCGAAGATCGCCACGACCAGGCCGGCGATGATGGCCGTCCACAAGCCCTGCGCTGGGGTGACCCCGCTGGCAATGCCGAACCCGATGGCCAGGGGAAGCGCAATGACGCCGACGGTCAGCCCGGCGAAGGCATCGGCGCAAAAATCCGCCCGGCTATAGCCGCGAAGAAATTGAAAAATGGCGGGGGTCGCGGGGCTCATGCCAACATTACCGGGCTGGTGGACGTCTGCAAAGTCAGGGGGAACCGGCGTCCCGCCCGTTCGAGCGCAGAAAACACGGGCGAGACGCCCGTGCCCCCTGGCCAAGGCAGAAGTCTGTGGCGCAAGGGGACGTTGGTCTAGGGCGGGGCATCGGCGGTCGCCTCAGGACGAAGCCCGCGACCAGGCGGGCCGGAGCGGGAGGAAGTCCGCGGACTTCTCATAAAACGTCGGAGGCTCGCAGGTCACGCCGCGGGCGAGGCGGTGTTCCTCGCGGCGGATCATACGGAGGAGCCAGCGTCCGCCGAGCGAGGAGGCCACGCGGCACTTGAGGCCGAACTCGGAACGCAGTTGCTCCAGCAGTTGCGCGGCGCGGCGAGCCACCCCTTTGTTGGTGCGGAAATAGCGGCCGGCCGCCCAGACGGCCGCGGCATAATCCACCGGCAGTCGTTCACCTTCGCGGCGGAAGCGGGCCCGGATGCGCCGGTCGGCATCCCGGCTGTAGCGTTGCCATCCGCGCAGCGCGGTTTCCGCCATGCGAAGAATGCTGGGGCCATTGACCTCGAAGTCTCGATCAAAGGCGTGGACCAGCCATTTTCCCTCGGTGCCGGCCGGAAGGTGCGGGTGGCGGTGGGCGAAGCGGAGCTGGCCGTGCAAATCCGCGCCGTCGGACCAACCCGGGTCAACCAGCGTGCCCTTCTCCTTGTGCTCCTCGAAAAGCGGCGTGCCGGGCACCGGCGTGTAGAGCATGAACTGGTGGAACTCCGTATTGTGGCTCACCGCGTGCTCGATGGCTGCAGCCATGTTTTCCGGCGTGTGCTCCTCGAGTCCGATGATGGTCGAGCCGAGCACGCTGATCCCATGGCTTTGGAGCGTGCGCACGACCTCGAGCGTGTCGGCACCCTGCAGCTTGTGGTAACGGCTTTCCTTGCCCTCCAATCCCATCCAGACCCATGAGACGCCGAGCCCGACCAGTTGTTCGATCGTGTAGGACTTGAGCACGTTGGCCGAGCTGAAGACATAGAGCGACCAGCTCTTGTCGTGCTCTTTCATCAGCTCGAGCAGGCGCAGGGCCCGCTTGCGGTGCAGGAGGAAATTTTCGTCCATGACGAAGAACGTCTGCACGCGCAAGTCGCGCTCGAGGCCTTCCATTTCCCGGAAAAGTTCGTCGCCGGTCTCGTAGAAATTCACGAACTTGCCCTTGCCGCCGAACATGGCCGAGGTGGCGCAGAAATTGCAGCCCATGGGGCAGCCGACGGACGGGATGAGCGTGGCGGCGGTGTCGCCGGGTTTTTCTCCCAGCCGGATGCCCATCGTGCGGGCGCCGACGCCGGAGAGGATGCGCGGATGGCGCACGGGCGCGTTTTCGTCCTCGCCGAGGAAGCGGCGGAACCAGCGGACGCCTTCGCCGCGGACCACGTGGTCGGCACCGAGGCGCTCCTGGATTTTGGGCAGTCCGGAAATATGACCGCCCACGACGATTTCGGCCTGCGGTTGAATTTCGCGGATGAGGCGGCACATTTTTTCCGCCTTGAGGTAGTTCGGCGGAATCGCACTGATGGCCACGACATCGTAGGGCTCGCTGTGCAGTTCTGCGATGAAGCGGTCGAGCGTGGGAAAGTCGAGGAGGGCGTTGGGCGCTGAAACATTTTCGCGCAGCATCATCAGTCCCCACGAACGATGGAACATCCGCAACGAGAATGGCCCCTGCGTGCGCGTCACCTGGTTGTGGTAAAGTTCCATCGGATTGATGGCGCGGCTGCCGTATTCGTCATCCTGCGCATACGGTCCGAAGACACTGGTGAAAAGGATCCGGGGGCGGGCCACCCTGGCTCTCGGCGTGTTGGGGCGGCACGAAACCGCTGGAGTTGTAGACATTCAACTATTAGTATATCTAATACTTTGCTCAGGACAAGCTGAGATCCGAACCCTCCCAAGAACCAACCCATGTTTGAAGCGATCAGAAAAGCCCGTGCGTCCTCGAATCAGGCCAGATTGCTGAAAGACTTGGCTGGCGATTGCCACCGCCTGTTGGGAGCCGCAGGGGACTCGATCAGTCTCGGGCTCGCCGGGCAGGCGCTGGGCCGGTTTGAGCGACTTGATTCCGAGCGTCGTGAGGAGTTTTACGATTTGCTGGCCGCGCGCTACAACCCGGAGCCCAAGGCGGTCATCGACGCCGCGAAGCGTTACGAGGCGGCGGGGCTTCCGGAGGATTTGGTCAAGCTTACCGAGGCGGCCGAGGCACCGCGGCAGGAGTTGTTTCGCCGGCTCAACCGGGCCGACCGCGGCACGGCCTGCCTGGTGCGGATGCGCCGCGAGATCCTGGGCAACAAGAAAAAGCGCAAGCAACTTGCCGCCGTCGACCACGATCTCCAGCACCTGCTCAGCTCGTGGTTCAATCCGGGATTTTTGCAACTCGAGCAGATCGATTGGAACTCGCCGGCCAGCCTGCTGGAAAAAGTCATCCAGCACGAAGCGGTCCACGCCATCGATGGCTGGGCGGATCTGCGCCGACGCATCGAGACCGATCGCCGGCTCTTTGCCTATTTCCATCCGGCCTTGCCGGGTGAGCCCCTGATCTTCGTCGAGGTGGCGCTGGGGCCGGAGATGCCGCGGGCCATCGCTCCGCTGCTCGAGCGGCAAGCGGCGCCCGATGCGCAGGTGCGGAACTACAAAGTGGCGACGTTTTATTCCATTTCCAACTGCCAGCGCGGCCTCAAGGGCGTCAACCTCGGCAACTTCCTGATCAAGCGCGTGGTCGAGGCGTTGCGCCGCGAGCTTCCGCAGTTGCAGCGGTTTTGCACGCTGTCACCGGTTCCTTCGTTGGCTTCCTTTTTGCAGTCGAAGGAGCCGATCAAGCCGGGTGTCCTCACGGTGGAAAAATCCCGCCGGATGGAAAAGCAGCGCGAGTTGGTGGCACCACGGCTCGCGGCTGCGGGCCCGGGGCCTCTTCCCGCTGCGCTGGTCAAGGATTTGTCCACGCTCTGCGCGGTTCATCTCATTAAGTCCGCGACCCGCGGCTATCCGCTGGCCGACCCGGTGGCGCGCTTCCATCTGGGCAACGGGGCACGGCTCAAGCAGATCAATCCGAATGGCGATCAATCGGCCAAAGGCCGCAAGGAATCTTACGGCTTCATGGTCAACTACGCTTACGAGCCCGGCGAGATCGAGGCGAACTATGAACGTTTTGCCGCCGGCGAAGTGGTCGCAGCCCAGCGGGTCAAGGCCTTGCTGCCCTGAGCGTGGCGCGGCGCGCTGGTCATGCTGTTGGTCCCGCTCGATGCGGAGGAAATCCACGCATGAAGCGCCTGCTGCAGCACAAGCTCCCGCGGCCGCGCCATGACCGTGCGCGAATCACGGGCGGCGTGGGAGACGGACGAAATGACCGGCGCTTCATGACAGGGCGAAAATGCGGACTTCCGAATCTGGAAAAGCCATAGAACGGCTTCCGTCTTCTTTCGTGAGCGTAGGCCTTGACGCTTTAGGGGTTGTAGGTAGTGCCGGTCAGGTAGTTGGTGTAGCCCGTGCCCGTGCCGAGACCGTCGACCCGGAAGGTGGCGGTGTTGGTCGTGCCCGGGATGGTCTGCGTGATGCCGGCGACGAGGCCGGCCACGGTGACGTTGGTGGCACCGGCGGCCCGCGCTGCCGCGGCGACCGCCGCGATGTTTTGCGCGTTCTGCCGATCCTTGGCTTCGTTGGCTCCACTGGCTCCGCCGGTGCTGTTCAGAATGGCAATCGCCGCGATGACCGCGATGACCGCAATAGCGACGAGAATTTCCACAAGGCTGAACCCCTGTGCCAATACTGACCTGTTAGGCGATTTCATAACGGAACGAAGATACAGCCGTCGGCACGAATGCCGCAATTTCAAGGATCCGGTGTTTTTGCCCCGGGAAAACCTGTAGATGGCCATGGGGTGATTGTTGACGAAAATGAACATGGCGAAGCCGTCTTGATGGGTAGGGCCACCTCGCCGAGGCGGCCGCCGCATGACGTTTCGGCCGAGAGCCCCATCGTAAAGGCAGCGGTCGGTCGCCGCGGCGACCGACCCTGCCGCGGAAAAAGAGAAAGCTCGCCGGCCACGAACATCGGACCACCTCAATCCCGATGATACGGATGTCCGGCGAGAATTGTGTGGGCCCGGTAGATCTGCTCGAGGGCGACGACGAGGGCGAGTTCGTGTTGCAGCGTGGCCAGGCCCAGCGACCACACAAAATCGGCCGCGTCGCGCAGACTCTGGTCGTGGCCGCTGGCTCCGCCAAGGATGACGGCGATCGGGCGCCCCGCCTGCTGCCACGTTCCGAGCTTTGCCGCGAAGGCGCGGCTGGTCATTTGTTTTCCCTGCTCGTCGAGCAGCAGGCGCAAGCAGCCTTCGCTGGCCTTGAGCAGCGCCGCGCTTTCGCGGGCGGAATCGGAAGCCTTGACCGTGAGCGTCTCGATGCGACCCCACGGCTTGAGCCGCGCGAGATATTCATCGCGTCCGGCCCGGGCGTAGGCCAAGGCCGGCTTGCCCACGGTGACAAGGCGCCAGGTCATGGGAGAGTTGATCCGCCTGCGCCGGGCTCCCGCGTGACACGGAGTTTAGCGTTGAGGGTTGAGGGCCGGAGAAGCGGATACCTGTCGGCGAAGATGCGCTTGGCTTCGTCGGCGGCGTTCTCAGCCGACACTTCCGTTCCGACTTCGCGGGAGAGGGAAGTCATGGTCACACCTTGGATGCCGCACGGCGTGATGGCGGCGAAGCCGGAGAGGTCGGACCCGACGTTGAGGCCGAACCCATGCATCGTGACCCAGCGGCGCACGCCGACGCCGATGCTGGCCACTTTGCGATCATCGACCCACACCCCGGTCAGGCCCTCGCGGCGCCGGGCGTCGAGCCCGTAAGCGGCCAGCAGGGCGATGAGGCTTTCCTCGATCCAGCGCAGAAAGACATGCAGGTCGGGGGTGAGCTTTTGCAGATCAAAAATGAAATAGCCGACCAACTGCCCAGGCCCGTGGTAGGTGGCCTGGCCGCCGCGGTTGATTTCCTCCACCGGGTGGGGCAGCGGCGCGGGCCCGAGGCTCGAGCGGTCGCGCTGCCGGCCGATGGTGTAGACTGCGTCGTGCTCGAGGAGAAAAAGCCGGTCGGGGCGCCGGTCGGCCAGACGGTCAGCTACCGCCGCTTCCTGCATTTGCAGGGCGTCGCGGTAGGACAGGCGCCCCAACCAGCTCGTCTCGGGTCCGGTCATCGCACAGCCGTGGCCCGGCGGTTGAAGTGGGTCACGCCGATGGCCAGCGCATCGGCCGCATCCGGCGCCGGGGTTTCGGTCAGCCCGAGGAGGGCGCGGATCATGAACGCAACCTGATCTTTCTGCGCGCCACCGCGGCCGACCACGGCCTGTTTGACCAGGCGCGGCGCATATTCGTGGACTTCGAGCCCGCGGGCGGCGGCCACGAGCAGCGCGGCGCCGCGGGCGGAGCCGAGAATGATGGCGGTGCGGACGTTCTGCACATAGATGATGCCCTCGATGGCGAAGGTGGTCGGCTCGAGTTGCTCGGCGATTTTGGTCAGGGTTTCGTGGATCTCGCGCAGGCACTGCGGGGCGGAAAGTTTCGGCGGGTTGACCACCGTGCCGTAGGCGAGGGCCCGGAGTTTGCCCTGATGCGACTCCAGCACGGCGTAGCCGGTCCCGCGCAGGGAGGGATCAACGGCGAGGACGCGTTCGGCGGGCATGGGGATAGATTTGGCCCAGGCCTGGCCGGGGGCAAGCTTGCGTCGTGACTTAGACTGGTCGTCATCATGGCCAAAAAACTCATTCTTTTCGATATCGACGGCACGCTCCTGCTCACCGGACGCGCGGGCGAGCACGCCCTCCGTTCCGCCCTGCGGGAGCGCTTCGGGGTGGAGGATGATTTGTCCGGCATTTCCTTTGCCGGTTCGACCGACGGCGCGATCGTCCGGCAGATGTTCGCCGCGCACAACATATCGGCCTCGCCCGAGAACATTGCCGACCTTCTCGATGGCTACGTGCACAACCTGCCGCACGAGCTGCCCCGCCGCGAGGGACGCGTTCTGCCGGGGATTCTCGTCCTGCTCGAGGCCCTGCATGCGCGGGAGGACGTGGTGCTCGGGTTGCTCACCGGGAACATGGAGCGCGGAGCGGAAATCAAACTCACCCATTACGGGGTCTGGGACTATTTCGAGTTCGGGGCCTACGCGGACGACCATGTGGACCGCAACAAACTCGGCCCGGTGGCGCAGGCGCGCGCGGTGGAACGTCACGGAATCAGTTTTGCCGCCGGGGATATTTTTGTCCTCGGGGACACGCCGAAGGACATCGACTGCGCTCGCGCGGCGGGCTTTTGGGCCGTGGCCATCGCGACCGGAAACTACAGCCGCGAAGAACTGGCGGCGCACGGGCCGGATTTTCTTTTCGAGGATTTGTCGGATACCGCGGCCGTGCTGGCAGCCCTGCTGGGTGAATCGCCGGGCGCGCCCTGATCATGTCGGTGAAAATGGGGAGAACACACGCATGTGGCCCCGGCTAAGACGTGGCCCAAGGTGGAGCCCCCAGGAGATGGCCCGCCCCCGGGCCCATTTGATGGATGGCGCGCGGCGCGCGGTGTCGGCACGTGCGGGACGAGGGCGTCCCACTTCCTGGAGGGGGCTTCCGTCCGGTCGGAATCATGCAGTGGTGCCACCGGCGGAGGAGGCTGCGGATTTGGAGGCAACGCAGGTGAACATTAGCCCATGGGATGCAGTGCCGCGGGCGGGCGATTCGCTGCTGGTCATGATCACAGGGATCCGTTTTCTCGCCGAGGGCGCCCTGGCGAAGGAAACCTCCTGACAAAGCGCTATCCGGGGTTACTCTCCGCGGCATGGCTGAGGAGACTCCTGCAACGACCGACTATGACGGATTGCTCCGTCTGGCCGGACGGATCAGCCGCGAGGCGCATTTGGAGGGGCTGTTGGAGATGATTCTGACCGAGAGCGTCCCGTGGATGAAGGTTGAGGCGTGCTCGATTTTTCTGCCGGAGAAATTGGGCGGGGACTTGATCATTCACTCAGCCTTTGGCGACAGCGCCCCGCGTTTGCACGACCTGCGCGTGCCGGCGGGGAAGGGGATTGTGGGGGCGGCCATGGAGGAAAAGCGGCTGATCCGGGTGGATGACGTGGCCTCGGATCCGAGGTTTTATCGCAAGGCCGACGAGGAAACCGGCTGGGTCACACGCGCCCTCGTGGCGGCGCCCTTGCTCGACGGGGAGGAGTGCCTCGGCGTGATCGAGTTTCTCAATCCGGTCGGACGTTCGGCCTTCAGTCCCGCCGATGAACGCCTGGTCGAGTATTTTGCCGGCTTGATCGCCGCGGCCTTGGTGCGGGTGCGCGCCCAGGCGGCCGTGGTCGAGCGCGCCGCGCTGCAGCGCGATCTCGATCTGGCCAGCGAACTGCAGGCGGGCCTTCTGCCCAAGGCTTTCCCGGGACCCGCGCGGTCACCCCAGATCGAAGTCTTCGCCCGGCTGGATCCCGCCCGCGAGGTCAGCGGGGATCTCTACGATTTCTTTTTTCTCGATGACGACCACTTGTGTTTTGTCGTCGGGGACGTGTCCGGCAAGGGCGTGGCCGCCGGGCTTTTCATGGCGGTGACCCGCACGATGGTCCGCGCGGTCGCGCGCCCTGATCGTCCGCCGGCGGAAGTGCTCACGCGGGTCAACCGCGAGCTGTGCCGCGAGAACGATGCCTGCCTTTTCGTCACCATGATCCTCGGCGTGGCCAACGTGAAAACGGGGGAGATCATGTGCGGGCTGGCCGGGCACAATCCGCCCGCGGTGGTCCGGCGCGGCGGCGGGGCGGCTTTCGGTCCGGTGGGCGGACAGCCCATGGGCCTGAACGACAAGGCGGTGTTCACGGAGTGGGCGGTGAGTTTGGCCGGGGGCGATGCCCTGGTGGTCTACACTGACGGCGTGACCGAAGCGATGGACGAGGCGGGGCGGCTTTTCGGCAATGAGCCGCTGCGGCTGGTCCTCGACCGCGGGGGCCAATCCTCGGATGCGATCGTCCAGGAGGTCTCCCGGGCGGTGGAGCGCCATGTCGACGGGGCCGAGCGGTCGGACGATATCACCATCCTGGTTTTGCGCCGTCGCGAAGGCTGAGGCGGGAAAGCGATTTACAGCAGGCGGCTGGTTTTGAATGATGCTCGGTTCGATGTCGGAAATTTCCAAAGCATATGAGCCGGGCGCCGTGGAAGAGCGCTGGTATGAGGAGTGGATCAGCACGGGTTGTTTCGCGGCCGACCCATCCTCGGCCAAGCCGGGTTTCTCCATTGTTATTCCCCCGCCCAATGTGACCGGTGTGCTCACCCTCGGGCATGTGCTGAACAATACATTGCAGGACATCCTCGCCCGCCGCGCGCGCCAGACCGGGCATGAAGTCCTGTGGCTGCCCGGCACCGACCACGCGGGCATCGCCACGCAGACCGTGGTCGAGCGCCAACTGCGCAGGGAAGAGGGGAAAACCCGCCGTGACCTCGGGCGCGAAGAGTTTCTGCGGCGCGTGTGGGAGTGGAAAGAGAAGCACGGCGGCATCATCATCAAACAACTCAAGCGCCTCGGTTGTTCCTGCGACTGGGCCCGGGAGCGTTTCACCATGGACGAGGATTACTCTCGCCAGGTGCAGGAAACCTTCGTGCGCCTGCACGCGCAGGGGCTGATCTACCGCGGCAAGCGCATGGTCAACTGGTGTCCGGTTTCGCAGACCGCGCTGAGCGACGAGGAGGTCGTGATGAAGCCGACGAAGGGAAAACTCTACGTCATGCGCTACGAGGTGGCGGAGGAACCGGGGACTTGCCTCGACATCGCCACGACCCGTCCGGAGACGCTCATGGGCGACACCGCGGTGGCGGTGCATCCCGACGATCCGCGTTATGCGCACCTTATCGGCCGGCACGCGTGGCGGCCGTTTCCCCGGGCCATGATCCCGATCGTGGCGGACCGCCACATCGACATGACCTTCGGCACGGGCGTGCTGAAGGTGACGCCGGCGCATGACAAGGCCGACTTCGAGATCGGGCAGCGGCACGGGCTGGAGGTCATTGATGTGATGAACCCGGACGGGACGCTCAACGATCTCGCGGGGCCCGACTTTGCCGGGATGGATCGCTTCGCCGCGCGCGAAGCGGCGGTGGCACGGTTGGAGGAAATGGGTTTGCTCGCGCGGGTCGAGGATTACGAAAACAGCGTCGGCTACAGCGAGCGCGCGGATGTGCCGGTCGAGCCGCGCCTGAGCGAGCAGTGGTTCCTGCGCTACCCGCAGGTGCCGGCCGCTCTCGACGCCGTTGTCTCCGGGAAGATCCGCTTCGTGCCCGAACGGTGGGCCAAAATTTACGAGCACTGGATGACCAACATTCAGGACTGGTGCATCAGCCGCCAACTGTGGTGGGGGCATCGCATCCCCGTGTGGTATCGCCTCGACGATCCGAGCGGCATGCACGTCGGCCTCGAGGCCCCGGCCGACGCGGAAAACTGGCGCCAGGACGAGGACGTGCTCGACACGTGGTTCAGTTCGTGGCTGTGGCCGTTCGGCACGATGGACGGACCGACGCGGGCGAAGTTTTATCCGACGAACGACCTGGTCACGGGCCCGGACATCATTTTCTTCTGGGTCGCCCGCATGATCATGGCCGGCTTGGAGTTCACCGGGGAAACGCCGTTCCGGAATGTGTTTTTCACCAGCATCATCCGCGACCTCAAGGGGCGCAAAATGTCCAAGAGCCTCGGCAATTCGCCCGATCCGCTCGACCTCATGGCCAAATACGGGGCCGATGGGCTGCGCTTCGGACTGATGCGCATCGCGCCGCACGGTCAGGACGTGCGCTTTGACGAGAACCAGATCAAGGAGGGGCGCAATTTCGCCAACAAACTGTGGAACGCGGCGCGTTTTCGCGAAATGCAGGGCCCGCCGTCGGTGGTTCGGCCGCTCGCGGAGCACGCGCTCTCGCCCTACTCCGTGGCGGTGGTGACGGCCTTCGACACCATGCACGCAGGCTACCGGCAGGCTTTGGCCGATTTTCATTTTCACGATGCGGCCACGCTGCTCTACGACTTTTTTTGGAACACCTATTGCGACTGGTATGTCGAGGCCTCGAAGGCCGAATTGGCGGCCGGCGGAGCTGCGGCCGATGGTGTGCGTGCGGTCATGGACCACGTGCTCGGCGGTTACCTGCGGCTGCTTCATCCCTTTATGCCGCACATCACGGAGGAGTTGTGGCATCGTCTCGGCTTCGCGGCCGGCGAGGGTCGCGCGGGCCTGGTTCTTTTCGCCGCGCCGCCGGAAGAGGATTCGTTGCCGGGTATTCCCGCGGAGGAGAGGGCGCAGGCGGCCAATGCCGTGGCCGCCGTTTACGAGGCCGTGCGCGCCGTGCGCGTGCTGCGGGCGGAGTTCAAGGTTCCCTCCAACGCCGACTGTGTCGTTCACCTCGCGCGCCATCCGACGTTTGCCGGCCTCGATCTCTCGGTCTTCCGCTCCCTCGCGCGGGCCACGCAGATCGAGGAGGTCGGGGCATCGGGCCCGGCGCGGAAAATGCCGCATGCCTTGACGCCGCTCGGCGAGGTCTATCTTGAGTTGGACATCAATGTGGAGGCCGAGCGCAAGCGTCTGCTGGGCGAAATCGCCAAAATCGACACGGAGATTGCCAAGGTCGGGGCCAAGCTGGCCGATACTTCTTTTGTGCAAGGCGCGCCACCGCAGGTCATCGCGGCTTTTCACCAACGCGAGGCCGAGTGGCGGGCCAAGCGGGGCAAGCTGGAAGCGGCCATGGCCGCGCTGTAGACCAAGGTCGTGCAACTCGACATCCGGCTCCGTCGCAACCGCGCCAGCGAGGGCTTGCGCCGCCTGACTCGCGAGTCGCGCCTCCTCGTCGAGGATCTCGTTTATCCGCTCTTCGTCCACGGCGGCGACCGAAACGAGCCCGTGCCTTCGATGCCGGGCGTGGTGCGGCGCACCGTGGCCGATTTGGTTCGCGAGTGCCAAGAGGCGGCGGACCTCGGGATTCCGGCCGCGGCCATTTTCCCGGTCATCGAAGCCCGCCACAAGGATGACCGGGGGAGCCACGCCCTCGCGGCGGAAAATCTCCTTTTCCGGGCCCTTGCGGAGGTCAAGGCGGCCGTGCCGCGTCTGGCCCTCATCGCCGATGTCGCCCTTGATCCTTACACCGCGCACGGGCATGACGGCGTCCTGCGGTCGGACGGGCTCGACGTGGATAACGATGCCTCGGTCGAAATTCTCGCCGACCTCGCGGTGTGCGAGGCGCGGGCCGGGGCCGATATTGTCGCGCCGTCCGACATGATGGACGGCCGGGTCGGAGCGATCCGGCGGGCGCTGGACGGTGCGGGATTCACCGGCACCTGCATTCTGTCCTACGCGGCCAAGTTTGCCTCGGCTTACTACGGCCCGTTCCGCGCCGCGGTGGGGAGCACGGCGGCAGCCGACGCTCCACCGATCAGCAAGTCGACCTACCAACTCGATCCCGCCAACGTGCGTGAAGCCCTGCGCGAGGTGGCCCTCGATGAGCACGAAGGCGCCGACATGGTCATGGTCAAGCCCGCCGGGCTTTACCTCGATGTCATCCGGGCGGTGCGCGGACAAACCAAGCTGCCCCTGGCCGCCTACCAGGTCTCGGGCGAATATGCGCAGATTCATGCGGCCGCGCAGGCTGGGTGGCTCGATTATGCGGCCTGCCGCGATGAATCCCTGCTGGCCATCAAGCGCGCCGGGGCGGACTTCATCCTCACCTATTTCGCCCGCGAGGTGGCGGAGAAACTCAGGTGTATTTGAGGATTTCCTCGACGCTGGTCTCGCCGTCGAAAATGGCCTGCAGCCCCTCCTCGCGGAGGGTGCGCATGCCCAGCTCGATGGCTTTCTGACGCAGAACGACGCCGGGGGCGCGCTGGTTGATCATTTCGCGCAGGGTGTCGTTGAGGCGCAGGGTTTCGAAGATGCCTTTGCGTCCGCGGTAACCCGTCTCGTTGCAGTCATCGCATCCGCGCCCCTTGTAGAAATGCTTGTCCCCGACCTCGTGGGCGGAGAGACCAAGGAGCATCAGTTCCTCCTCGGTCGGCTCGTAGGGGGCGATGCATTTGGGACAGATGCGGCGAACCAGTCGCTGGGCCACGATGAGTTCGAGGGAGGCCGAAATGAGGAACGGCTCCACGCCCATGTCGATCAGACGCGTGATGGCACCGGTCGAGTCGTTGGTGTGGAGGGAGGTGAAGACAAGGTGGCCGGTCAGGGAAGCTTGGATGGCAATCTGCGCCGTCTCGATGTCGCGCGTTTCGCCGACCAGAATGCGATCCGGGTCCTGACGCAGGAAGGCGCGGAGGCAGCGGGCGAAATCGAGGCCGATGCCTTCGTTGACCGGAACCTGCATGATGCCGTCGATGTCGTATTCGACCGGGTCCTCGGCGGTGAGAAGTTTGGCGTTCGGCTCGTTGATTTCCCGCAGGCAGGCGTAGAGCGTGGTCGTTTTGCCCGAGCCGGTCGGGCCGGTCACGATGATGATGCCGTTGGGCAGCTTGATCATCTCGCGCAACGTCTTCTTCACGCTCTCCGGCACGCCGAGTTTGTCCAGGTCCAGTTGCACCGCCGAACGGTCGAGAATACGCAGCACCACGCTCTCGCCGAACTGCGTCGGCAGGGTGGAGACGCGGAGATCGATGGAAAAAGGTTTGCCGTCCCGCTGCACGCTGCGCTGGATGCGCCCGTCCTGCGGGAGTCGGCTCTCCGCGATGTTGAGGTTGGAGATGATCTTGACCCGCGAAATCAGTTCGCGGGAAATCGAGCTGTAAGCCTTGCGGTCGCTTTTGGTCAGGAGCGAGCGGAGCGTGCCGTCCACCCGCATGCGCACATCCATGTAGGTCTCGAACGGCTCGAAGTGGATGTCACTCGCCTTGGCCTTGATGCCGATATCGATGAGGTTGTCGATGATCTGGGTGACATATTGCGCCCGATCGTCGTCGCTCAGGTCACCCGCCGCCTTGCTCGAAAGCTCGCTCAGTCTCTCGCGCAGTTCTTTCTGGGTCAGAGTGCCGAACCCCTCGGCCGCATAGTCAACCGACTCGTAATATTGCGCGATGAGTTCCTCGACGCGGGCGACCGGGGCAACGCTGACCTGGAGGTTCTGGTTGAGGGCAAATCGCAACTCCGACAGCTTCTCCGCGTCCAGCGGGTCGCTCAGCGCGATGTAGAGCGTGTCATCCACCTCGGCGACCGGCAGGACACGATGCAGGCGGGCCAGGCCCACGGGAATCTTGTCCCGCAGGCGGTTGTCCAACTGGAAATCGGTCAGATCGATGTAGTTCGCCCCGATCGAATTCGCGATCGCGTGGTAGAACGTGTGTTCATCCACAAGGCCGTCGTTGATGAGAAAGTCCTCGGGCGCACGCCCGCTCTCGAGGATGCCCTGGAGCAATTCCTCGGATTGCTCCGGCGTGATGGCTCCCTGATCGGCCAGGGTCGTGATGACAAGATGCGGATCCATGTTAATCCGAGTCTCCCATGGTCACGGCGAGAACCTCGTCGAAGGTGGTCAGGCCGGCGAAAACTTTCTGGAATCCGTCCTCCCGCAGAGTGCGCATACCCTGCTCGCGGGCGCGGCGGCGCAACTGCACGGTGCTGACCTGCTCCGAGCGGTCTTCGCCTTCGCCCATGCGGTTGACCATTTGCCGCATTTCATCGTCGATTTTGAAAATTTCGAAAATGCCCAAGCGGCCGCGGTAGCCGGTGAAGCGGCAGCGCTCGCAACCTTTGGGGCGGAAAAAATGGGCCTCGGCCAAAACCTCGGGGGTGAGGTGGAGCGAGACCAACTCAGCCTCGGTCAACTCGGCCGGCTCCTTGCAGGTGCAGAGTTTGCGGCAGAGGCGCTGGGCCATGACGGCGCGAACCGCGCTGGAGACGAGGAAGGGTTTGACCCCGATGTCGATCAGGCGGGCGATGGCGCTCGGCGCATCATTGGTGTGCAAAGTCGAGAGCACCAGGTGGCCGGTGAGGGAGGCATTGATGGCAATGCCGGCGGTCTCGAGATCGCGAATTTCGCCGATCATGATGACGTTCGGAGCTTGGCGCAGGATGGCGCGGAGCGCGCGGGCAAAGGTCATGCCGATGTCGCTTTTCACGTGGACCTGATTGACGCCCGGCATGACGTATTCGATCGGATCTTCCGTGGTGATGATCTTGCGGCTCTCGTCGTTGATCTCGGACAAACAGGCGTAGAGCGTGGTCGTCTTGCCCGATCCGGTCGGCCCCGTGACGAGAATGATGCCGTCGGCCATTTTGATCAGTCCGCGGAAATACTCCTGGTCGTCGGTCATGAAGCCAAGGTCGGGGAGGGTGATCGAGAGGGTGGACTGGTCGAGCAGACGCATGACGATGGATTCGCCCTGCGAGGTCGGGACGGTCGAGACACGAAGGTCGAGGCCCTTGCCCCGCACCTGGCATTGGATGCGGCCGTCCTGTGGCACCCGCTTTTCATCAATGCTCATCGTCTCGGTCATGATCTTCAACCGGCTGATCACCGCGGTGTGCAGGGTCTGGGGGAGCAACTTGTAAAGTTCCAGCTCGCCGTCGATGCGGAAGCGAACCCGGAAGCCGTTGTCGACCGGCTCGAGGTGGATGTCACTCGCGCGCATTTCCTGCGCCTTCTCCAGAAAATCCTGCACGAGGCCGATGATGGCTCCGTCATCCTCACCCGTTTGGCCCCCCGCCTCCTCGTCCGTCCCGGCCGCGACGAGACCTTCGACGCGCGGATAGATATCGGCCAACAGCGCCTCGACCCGCTCCGGGTCGGCGTAGAGGAACTCGACCTCGGTCTTGAGCAGGAAGGGCACCGTGTCGAAGGCCTCGAAATTCATCGGGTCGCCGATTGCCACCTGCACGCCATGGTCGGTCTGCAGCAGGGGCAGCACGCGGTGACGGCGCGCGACTTCGCCCGGAAGAAGCTTCTGCAGCGCGCGGATCTGCTCGATCGTCGCGGGATCCTCGAGGTCGGCAAAGGTCAGACCGTGGAAATGGGCCACGGCTTCATGAACATCACGCGGCTGCACCATGCCCTCGGTCAGCAGGGCGTCGATGACCGGAGCGCCCGGGTGCAGCTCCCTTGCCTCCGTGACTTGCTGTCTCGTTACCCTGAATTGGTCGAGAAGGACTTCGAGAACTTGGTCGTCGGTGTGCACAGGGGAAGCAGGAGCACCAGATTGCTTAAGGTCAGCGGGTCGGAGTGTCAAGGAACGGCCCCGCAAAGCCGTGCGTTGTCATTTGCCCGCCAGCGACTACCATGCGGTCCGCTGATCTCTCCAGACCATGAGCAAATACCAATCCTACCTCATTTTTGGCGCCCCCGGCAGCGGCAAGGGCACGCAAGGCAAAGCCCTCGGCACCGTGCCCGGCTACTTCCACTGCGCCTGCGGTGATGTCTTCCGCGCCCTGGATTTGAGGACGCCGCTGGGCCAGAAGTTTCTCGAGTATTCGAGCCGCGGAGAGCTGGTGCCCGATGAGATCACGCTCCAGTTGTGGAAGATCCGCATCGACCAGAAGGTCGAGGCCCACTCCTTCCACCCCGAGCATGATTTTCTCGTCCTCGACGGTATTCCCCGCAATCTCCATCAGGCGCAGATGCTGGCGGATATCATCCGCGTTCGCCGGGTCTTCCATCTTTCCTGCCCGGACCGCTCCAAGCTGGTCCAGCGCCTCAAGCGGCGGGCGTTGCGGGAAAACCGTTTTGATGACGCCAATGAGGAAGTTATCCGTCATCGGCTGGAGACCTACGAGGAGGAGTCGCGTCCCGTGCTGCGCTTCTACGGGGACGACATCACCCAGCACATTGACGCCACGCAGTCGCCCATCGATGTCCTCGGGCAGATCACCACCGTCCTCATGCAGGACCGCCGCAACCATTTCGGCGAGGAGGGGTTCAGCCCGGTGACATGAGCGGGCAGTTCGAGACCCTGCGGGCCAGCAAGCTCTATTGCCGCCGCTGCGGTCAGGCCATGCCGGTGCGGGAACGTCTCCTCCTGGTGCTGCCGGACAAGGAAATTTACGACTACCTTTGCACGGGATGCGCGGACTCGGTCGGCCAGCGCGAAGTCACAGCCGGCGACCTGATCCGCTCCAGGTCTGCGGCCCGCGGGCGTTTGGTCCGCGGATAGGTTGCCCATGAAAATCGTCTTTGTCGGCAGCGGTGACATCGGCCTGCCTTCGCTCCGCTTGCTGCTGGGCGACCCGCGGGTCGAGGTGTGCGCTCTGGTGACCCAGCCGGACCGCGCCGCGGGGCGGGGACTGCGCGAGAAGCCGTCAGCGATCAAAGAATTGGCCCTCACGCATGGCCTGCCCGTGCTGCAGCCCGCCCGTCTTCGCGACCCCGGGCCAATCGCCGAAGTCGCCGCGCTCCAGCCGGACCTCCTTGTGGTCATGGCCTACGGGCAAATTTTGTCGCAGGCGCTTTTGGACGTGCCGCCGCTCGGCTGTCTGAACCTGCACGCCTCGCTCCTGCCGCGCCACCGCGGTGCGGCGCCGATTCATGCGGCGATTCTGGCGGGCGACGCGGTCTCCGGAGTCACGGTCATGTGGATGGCTGCCGGTCTCGATACCGGCGATATGCTTTTGGCGGAGCAGTGCGGCATCAGTGCGGACGAAACCGCCGGGTCGCTCCACGACAAGCTGGCGGAACTGGCCCCGGTCGCGTTGCGGGCGGCTCTGGCGCAGATCCGCGAGGGCCGCGCGACGCGGGTGAGTCAGGATGAGACGCAGGCGACCTATGCCGCGAAACTCGATCGCGAGTCGGGGCGCATCGACTGGCGGGAGAGCGCGGAGCAGGTTGCCCGGAAGATTCGTGCCCTCCATCCCTGGCCGGGAAGCTTCACGGACTGCCTCTTCGAAGGCGGTCAGCGCAGCCAGATCAAGGTTCACCGCGCAGCACCCCGTGAGGGCACCGCGCCGGCCGGGGAACTGCAGGGAACCGGCTTCCTTGTCGGCTGCGGCGCAGGCGGCCTGGTCGAGGTTATCGAAGTCCAGGCCCCCGGGGGCAGACGAATGTCAGCGGACGAATTCCTGCGCGGCCACCGGGTCACTCGGGTCGGGCAAGCGGCAGGCGGTTAAGGCTTCGGGGCCGCGCCGGCGATGCTCAGGGAGATGGCGATTTCCTCGGCCACCTTGTCCGTCGCCTCGCCGGGCTTGATGCCGAAGTCGCTGCGCTTGATCTCGAACTTCGAGCGAATGACCAGCAGGTCGCCGGGGGTCTTGTCCGGGCCGCGCTCCGCGAGTTTTCCTGGCAGGTAATTGACGCGGGCGTCAACCGTCAGGTCCTTGGAGATGCCATTGAGCGTGAACGTGCCGGTCACCTTGGCCTCACCCTTGTCGCCCTCTTTTTTGATGTCCGAAATGCCGGTGATGGCGAAGCTGATCTCGGGGTGTTTGGCCGCGTTGAGCCACTTCTCGCCGAGCATGTGCCCCTGCATGATGGGGTTCGGGACGACGAGGGAATCGGTCGCCACAACGATTTTGCCCTTGGCCTCGCCGGGTTTCTCCGGATCGAGCGTCACCGTGCCTGAGACACCGCTGGCCGTGCCGTTGATGGACTCGAGCGGGGCATCGAGCTGGAAGACGACGTTGTTGACGCCCTTGGCATCCTTGAAGTCGAAGGTGAGGGGAGCGGCGTGTGCGGGAACGAGAAAGGCGACGGCGACGACGGTGGAGAGGATTAGTTTCATGGTCGGGCGAATCTGCCTAGAAACAAGCCGAGTGCAACCAGAAAGAGTGAACCCGCACTCCCGGCGACGAGAAAATCCAGCCCCGGAACGAAGCGCTTCTCGTATTCGGTGAATTCAAGCTCCGTGACTGGATCGACTTTGGCCACGGGCACGAGCGTCTTGGACCATCCGCGGTCGGCCCCGAGGGAAAACCAGGTGGCAACCACCGCGACGAGGCAGACCCCGCCGAGAATGAGGAAAAGTTTGGGCATGGCCCCACTCTCCCCTTGGCGCCGCCCGGTGGTCAACCGTGCTCTGCGGGTTCAGCCGAAAACCAACTTCATGCCCGCGATGATCAGCACGACGGCGAGCACGAGGGAGATGCCGCGCACCGGCAGGTGCCGGCTGCCGAGACGCGAGCCGAGGAGGCCGCCGATGGCCACCACGCCGGCCAGCGGCCAGGCGAAGTCCGGCAGACTGCGGCCGCTCCCCGCGTAGCCGGCCAGACCGGAGGATGAATTGACGAAAATGAAAAGCGAGGAGACCGCGGCCGCCTCGCGCACGCGGGCCCAGCGACAAAACAGCAGCAGCGGGGTGAGAAAAATTCCCCCTCCTGTGCCGGTCAGGCCGGAGAGAAGGCCGATTCCCGCGCCCGAAGCGACCGCCACCGTGCGCCGGGGCCGCACAACCTCCGGCGGCTCAACCCGGTTGAACAGCAGCCGCCAGGCCGAAAACCACAGCACCAGACCGATCAGGACTTTGAGGTAGTGCCCGGGAAGATTGATCCATCCGCCCAGGAATGCCGCCGGGACGGACAAAACCGCGAACGGCCAAAACAAGGACCAGGAAAAATACCCCGCCCGCCACCACTGCAACGCGCCGATGGCGGCGACGAGGATGTTCAAGGTCAGTGCCGTGGGCCGGATGATCTCTACGCCGAGGCCGAACAGCGTCATGACCGCGATGTAGCCCGACGCGCCGGCATGGCCAACCGAGGAGTAGAGCAGGGCGACCAGAAACATGGCGGCGGCCAGAAGGACAAGGTGCTCGTTCATCAGGCTTTCCCCGCCCTGCGACCGCCTTAAGAGCCGGATCCCTTGCTCGCCAGATAAACCGTGCTGGCTGACTCACGCTCCAGCAGTGGGTTGTCGAACTTCACGATCTCGGCGCGCACATCGCCAAAGACTTCGCGGAGGGCGTTCAGAAATTCCTCGTCCGGCGAATCATCCGACCAGAGGCCGAAGATTCCCCCCTCATGGATCTGCTCTGCCAGTTTGCGCAGCCCGGACGCTTCGTAGAGTGCTCCATTCCGCTCATCGAGCAGGTTGCGCGGCGAGTGGTCGATGTCGAGCAGCACGGCGTGGAATCTCGCTCCGGGTAGGTCGGGGTCAAAACCGGTCGGCGGGTGGGACGCGCAGAAAAAGAAGTCGGCCTCGACAAGGCGGCAGCGGGGGTCGGCACAAAGCCCGGCCCCGAGCGGCACGAGGCCGCGCTGATGCCAGCCGATGACCGCCGGCAGGGCTTCGATCACGACCAAGGATCGCACGGCGTCGTGGCGCAGAGCCGCCTGTGCGGTGTAGCCAAGTCCGAGTCCCCCCACGACCACGTCGAGCGGACCCGCGCGGCCGGTCAGGGCCAGATCAGCCAGTGCCACCTCCACCTCGTGGAACAGGCTCGACATGAGGAAGCCGTTCCCGAGCGTGACCTCGTAGACCTCGTGGTCATCCAGCGCCGCCACGCGCCGGCGCCGTAGGGCGAGGTCGCCGATGGCCGTCGTTTGGAAATCGAGTTCCTCGAATACGCGAATTTTGCCGGCCGGGTCAACCATGAGTGACCATGGTGCGCATCTACCGGTATTCGACCAAGCGGTAAAATGCCTTCCGTCGCAGCCCCACCGGATCAGCCATCGTCCGGGGGATGGCCGCCCCGTCGAGCCAGGAGGCCATCGTTGTCCAGCCTCCCCCGCCCAAGTCCTCGCAGACCTGAAGATCGTAGGAGAAATTGAGCCGGCTGCGGAAAGAAATCTGCGCCGCACCCGTGATCATGGCGAGGGAGAGTGCGGGGGGCTCCTGCGCCTGAAACGTGATGGTCTTGATCGCACTGGGTGCTCGCTGGCCGGCCTCATCGATGGCGCGGAAACTGACCTGATAAGTGCCCGGACGATCCATGCTGAAGGCCCGGCCGTGCACGTGGCCGTAACCGGTCTGGTCCTCGTAAACGACCAGCGATGGCTGGTCGGCTCCGTTCGAGGACCAGCCGGTTGGCCTGGTCCAGGTGGCGGTCGCAGCCCCGGATTCCCAAAAAGAGAAGGCACCCCCGGCGGGTCCGCTGACCGCGACCAGTTCGACGCGGGCCAACGAGCCCTCAGCGAAATTCAAGGCGTTCACCTCGGCGTTCACCTCGGTGGTGAAGGTGAGTTCAGTGGCGAAACATCCGCCGGGGAAATCCGGCAGATAGCCGCTGAATGGTTCGCCGCGCGGGACGTGGAGTGCGAGTTGGTAGGCTGGTCCGCCGAGTAAGAGCTGCGAGGGATTGGCGGGATTTTCGCCGACTTCCACATGGTCGTGGCCGAGGACGGAAACCAGCATGGCGAGAAGAACAACGGCAGGGAGGAGTTTGTTCATGGTTGGAGGAAAACGGTGTTGGTCTGGTTGAGGCGCTCTTGCACTTGCGTCCAGGCCAGCGATTCGGCGTGGCCGTCGACGAAGAGGTAATTTGCGCCAGCCCCGTGGCATTCGACGTTGACCATCGTGCGGAAGAAGGACGGAGTGACCCGGCCGCGTGAGGCCCCGCGAAAATGGAAGTGCTCGCTCGTCTGGTTGGTGGCCAGTTCGCCCAAGGCGAGCGTGGCCGAGGGTGAACGGCAGAGGGCCAGCGCAACGCCGGCACCTTTGGCATCAGTCAGAAAGTCATTCCACCCGTAGGTGATGCGCGCCCGGTGCTCGGGCACGCCCGGGCAGCGGCCGATGAAGTTCGTGCCCAGATAGGTTGCGAGCGAGTTGGTCCAGGACAATGACGATCCGTCCGCGGCTCGCAAATGACTGCTCGCGGGAAGGCGGCCGTTGTTGTCCCCCGCATACATCTGCACGGCCGCACCAACCGTCCGGATGGCTTGCAGGCATTGCATGGCCTTGGCCCGTTCGGTGGCCCCGCCGGCCGCCGCGAGGGCGAAGGCGGAGAGCAGGGCCACCACGGCCACGGCCACGAGGAACTCCACCAGGGTGAAGCCGGTGGAGTTGCTCTCGCGGGTCGTTGCTATCGATTTATTTGGCACGTCGGCGCAGGCGCAGCAGCGCGGCCCCGCCGGCGGCGAGCGTCAACATGGCCCAGGTGGATGGCTCGGGCACGACGGAGACGGTCGTGCTGATGCCGTAGGTCGGGTAGGTCGGGCCCGGTTCGGATGGCTGGGCTCCGTAGTTCGCTCCGCCGACAAACAACGAATAGTCGCCGGCGGTCAGGTTTTCGAACGTGGCCGAGACAGACCCGTCCGCGTTGCCGTCGCCGATGATGCCGATGGCATCCCCATAGTTGTTGGTCGTGCCATCCGCGGCGTGGCCAATGTAGCCGAAGCTCCTCAGGCTGGCCGCGTAAAGGATCCCGCTGCCCGGATCGCCGTTGGTCACGTAGGTCGGGTCGTTGCCGATTGACCAGTCGACCAGCGCGCGGAACGAGCCTTCGGTGTTGGTAGGCCGTGAGGACACGGACAGCGCCGCGGAATCGTGGCTGCCTTGCTCGGGGGCGAGGTGGCCGAGTCCTTGGTAGAGCGAGAACGCCGGAAGCAATATGCCGGCATTCGTGGCGACGAAGGCGTTCCGTTGCACGCTGATGGATACCGAGGTGGTGTTGGTCAGGGTGAACCGGAAAAACCGGCCGCGGTGGCTGTCGCCCCAGTCGGTGTCGGTGGCGTCCGCCCAGCCGAAGCTGCTGCTGACCGCTTGGTTGGTGATGGTGAGCGACACCGGATTGGTGCCGAAGTTACGGCCGCCGTAGCCAATGTGGGCCAGGGCGGTGGAGGCCGTGATGGAGAGGACGGCGGTGGCCGTCAGGATTTTGGATGTGAGTTTCATGAATAGATGTTTTTCTAAATATCGGTTGTTTTTGCGTGTGGTGCGTTCGGTGGAACGCGGCCAGAACCGCACACGCGGTCTGGATGAATGAAGCGAACCAGCCAGGCCATTTTGGCCCGTCGCCGCCGCGCGCTTCCTTCTGATCACGGGACCATCGCGGTCCGCCGGTGGATCAGGAACAACTCAACCGATGATCGGGACAGGCACGGGAGGTGACTCAAACCGTGCGAGGGCGCAAAGATCCCGCTCACGCGGGTAGGAAAAATCACCACGCCGTTGCGGACCAGGGTCATCTGCGGTGGGCGCCGCGATCATTTCAATCTTCTTCGCGGCCAGGAGGGCTTTGGTCGGGCTCTGCGGATCTTTCTGGGAGGCATCTTTGATCCGAGTGCACATCTTGCAGGGATGCTCTCCGCTGAAAGTCTGGCGGGCGCCCTCGACCAGCGACCCGGTCGAGGCCGAGTAATTCCACACCATTCCGGCCCACGCCACCGCTTGGAGCGCGGCGAAGTGCGCTCCTGCGCCGCAAGCCAGCACGCCGAACAGGACGGCGGCAAGAAGGCGGCGATAGTGGATTGACACCATGGCGCAGGACACTTCCACCTTACTGCCGGCCGGTCAAGTCCCGCTTTCTCCGAGCCCATAATCGCTCCAGCGCCGCGTCCCTCGGCCCTTGACAGAACATGGCTGCCCCTGCCATCCCATAGGCCAAGGAATGGATTTCTGCCGCCCGCCCCAGCGTTCGATCCTCTCGATGGCTGCCGTTTCATGACGACGCTCTGGCCCACGTATCTGGCGGTCATGGCCGGCGGGGCGCTGGGTTCCGGCGCGCGCCTTTGGATGTCGGTGGCCGTCGCCGCGCGCTTCGGCGAAACCTTTCCCCTCGGCACCCTTGCGGTCAATGCGCTCGGTTGTTTGCTGATCGGGATCTTCACCGCCCTGACCGCGGTGGATGGACCACTCCTTGTTTCGCCGCTGGTCCGGCAATTTGTCAGCATCGGCGTGCTGGGCGGGTTCACCACGTTCTCTTCCTTCGGACTGCAAACCATCAATCTGCTTTCCGAGGGTGAGTGGTTCTACGCGTCGCTCTACGTGGTTCTCTCGCTCGTCGTCTGCCTTGCCTTCGTCTGGATCGGAGCCATGATGGGATCGGCTTTTGTTTCCAGATAGTTCCTTCCATGAAATCTCTCCCCGAAGACGCCGTCCTGCTGCGCATCATGCTCGGCGAAAGCGACCGCCACGGGCATCAGCCGCTCTATGAGGCGATTGTCCTCAAGCTCCGCGAACTCGGCTTCGCCGGGGCCACCGTGTTGCGCAGCCCCATGGGTTTCGGAGCCAACAGCCTCATCCACACGGCGAAGATTCTGCAATTGTCCATGGACCTGCCCATGATCATCGAGGTTGTGGACACCGAGAAAAAAATCAACGGGTTCCTGCCGATTCTCGATGAAATGATGGCCGGCGGCCTCGTCACCATGGAAAAGGTCAAGGTCATCCACTACGGATCAAGGAAGCAGGCCTGAAAAGCCTGGATCGCTTCGATGTGTCTCCGTCGCATTCTGGCTCGCGGCGGGGAGTGACATGCGACTGCTTCCGGCCTACAAAATTGTCCCATGGAATACCGACGTTTGGGCCGCTGTGGTGTGCAGGTTTCTCCCCTTTGTCTCGGCACGATGAATTTCGGCTGGGTGGCTGATGAAAAGCAAAGCTTTGCCGTGATGGACCGCGCGATCGAGGCAGGCATCAACTTTTTCGACACGGCGGACGTCTACGGCGCTTGGTCGAGTTATCCCGGTTCCTGCGAGGAGCTGATCGGGCGCTGGCTTGCGCAGGGCGGACGGCGGGAGAACATCATTCTCGCCACCAAGGTTTACAACCCGATGAAAATAGAGGGCCGTCCGGGAGAAATCAACCGCGACTCCCGCTGCTACTCGGCTCCCAAAATCATCCGCCAGTGCGAGGCCAGCCTCCGCCGCCTGGGCGTCGAGACCATCGACCTCTACCAACTCCACCACATCGACCGGGAATGTCCGATGGACGAAATGTGGGACGCCATGCAGACGCTTCAGCAGCAGGGCAAGATCATCTACGTCGGTTCGTCCAACTTTGCCGGCTGGGATATTGCCACGGCCTGCATGACCGCCAGTGCGCGGCATCATCAGGGGTTGGCCAGCGAGCAAAGCATCTACCATCTGGCCCAGCGGATGATCGAGTTGGAGGTCATTCCGGCCTGCGCCCATTTCGGCCTCGCCCTCATCCCGTGGAGTCCGGTCGGCGGAGGGTTGCTGGGCGGCGTGCTGAAAAAGCAAAAAGACGGCCGGCGCGCCGGAAGCAGCATCGAGGAGCAGGTCGAGAAAAAGCGTCCGCAATTGGAGCAATGGGAGTCCTTCTGCGAAACCCTCGGACACCCCCCGGCCGACGTCGCCGTGGCCTGGTTGCTCCACAACCCCGTGGTCACCGCGCCCATCATCGGCCCGCGTTCGGTCGAACAGCTCGAAGGTGCCCTGCGTGCTCTCGAGATCAAACTGACCGCCGAAAGTCTGGCTGAGTTGGACAAAATTTTCCCCGGCCCCGGAGGGGCTGCTCCGAACGCTTACGCGTGGTAGCGAGGGCGGAACACAGGGTCTGACAGTATCTCCCTCCAGCTCCATGCAACCATAACCGAACCTAGATTCAAGGCAGCCAGATCTGCCGGGGCCGAAAGCATGATCTGGATTCTACGTCTTCTCATCAGCGCTGCGTGGGCTCTCGCCGTCCGAACGGTTTTGCCGCTGCGGGCATTTGCTGTTGCGATGTCTGCTTGGAATGATGGAGCAGGCCTTGGTCCTCTCGACGGCCTGTTCTTGCTTGGTTCCACCGGCCCTTCGTCGGCCGCCAACTGGATCCCCCCACGCTGCCGTTTTGCGGCGGAGTGCGGCAGGTATCGGCCTTGAAACACTGTGAAACTGTGATACTGTGGGCCCGTGAAGAATGTGACCATCTCCCTCGACGATGAGATTTACCGCAAGGCCCGCACTGCGGCGGCCCAGCGCGACACCTCGCTTTCTGCTTTGGTGAAGAAATACCTCCTCGCGCTCACGGCGGAGGCCTCTGGCGCGCGCGACCCCAAGCAGGAGCAGGAAGCTCTGCTTGATCGCATCTGGCAGCGGCATCCCGGCTTCACCTCCGCGGACAACCTCTCCCGCGATGCCCTCCATGAGCGGTCATGACCTTCGTTGACACCAACGTCCTTGTTTACGCGGTTTGTGCGGGTGGTGCCGACCGCGCCAAGGCGGAGATCGCTCGCGAGATCCTCCGTCGCGATGACCTGGCGATCTCGGTCCAAGTTCTGCAGGAGTTCTATGTGCAGGCCACCCGCGCTGGCCGGGTTCAGCCGCTTTCCCATGACGAGGCCGCGGATTTGATCGCCCTCTGGCTCCGCTTCACAGTCGTAGAGCTTTCCGTCGCCCTCATGCAGTCCGCCTTGGCGCTCAAGCGGCGTTACCAGACTTCCTACTGGGATGCCGCCATCCTGGCCGCCGCCGCCAGCGTGGGCTGCACAGCTCTGCTCTCCGAAGACCTCAACCCCGGACAAAACTACAGCAGCGTCCGTGTGGTCAACCCGTTCCAGAGCGATGAGGGATCGGGGAACGATTGATGCTGCGGCCGAGACTCACGGAAGGACCTGTCATTGCAACCCGTTTAAGATGAAGAGGATTGTCGCGAGATGGCGGGGGTTGTCGCGGGTGGTCGAAATACGGTGAGGGAGGGATTGGTCGCCGCGGCGACCTTTCCCTTCGGAGGAAAAATACGGTGAGGGAGGGATTGACTCCGGCCTTTGGCCTTCGCCCCTTGCGGGGTCCCGCTCTGCGGGATCTGTGCGGCTGCGCCGCGCTCGAACCTTGTTTTGACTCGCAGGCCCCGGCCTGTCTCGGGCTGCGCCCCGGCTCGCGCCGGTCTACCGGGCGGCTTCCCGCGCCGCCTAGTTCATCCCTCCCAACGAGAAAAACGGTGAGGGGGGGATTGGCTTCGCTGGGCTCAGCCTGTCTGCGGCTCGAACCGTGTTCTCATCCCTCCCCTCAAAGAAAATGGCGGTGAGGGGGGGATTCGAACCCCCGGTAGGTTTTAAGGCCTACGGAGCTTTAGCAAAGCTCTGCTTTCGACCACTCAGCCACCTCACCAAATTTGAACCCACAAAATTGCCATCCGCGCGGCGCGGCGTCAACGCTGGGAACCGGCGGGCGGCGGAAAGACGTTGCATGACGGCGCAACCCGCGCAACTTAGGCGCGTGCGAGCAAACCCGGACGAAGCCGCCCCCGGAGGGTGGCGCTTTGACCATTCCTACGCGCGGCTGCCGGAGGCTCTCTTTGCGCGGGTCAGCCCCGTGCCGGTGACGGCACCCGGCCTGGCGATTTTCAATGAGCCCCTGGCCCTGTCTCTCGGCCTCGATCCCGGCGTCCTCAACACCCCGGACGGGGCGGAGATTTTGGCCGGCAACCAAATCCCGCCGGGTGCCGGGCCGATCGCGCAGGCTTACGCGGGCCATCAGTTCGGGCACTTCACCAACTTGGGGGACGGCCGGGCTATTTTGCTGGGTGAGCATCTCGCGCCGGATGGAAGGCGTTTTGATTTTCAATTGAAGGGATCGGGTCGCACCCCGTATTCGCGCGGCGGCGACGGGCGCGCGGCGCTCGGGCCGATGCTGCGCGAATACATCATCAGCGAGGCCATGCACGGCCTCGGCATTCCCACGACCCGGAGTCTGGCCGTGGCGACGACCGGCGAGGCCGTCCAGCGCGACGCGCCGCTGCCCGGGGCCGTGCTGACGCGCGTGGCGGCGAGCCACATCCGCGTCGGGACCTTCGAGTTTGCCTCGGCTCTCCCGGATCGTTCGGTGCTGTCCGCTTTGCTCGACCACACCCTGATGCGGCATTACCCGGAGTTGGCCGGCACGGAGAATCGGGCCTTGGCTTTTTTCGAGGCCGTGAGCGAGCGGCAGGCATCCCTTCTGGCGCAGTGGCTTCTCGTGGGTTTCGTGCATGGAGTGATGAACACCGATAACATGGCGCTCTCGGGTGAGACGATTGACTACGGGCCGTGCGCGTTCATGGACAATTATGATCCGGCCACCGTGTTCAGCTCGATTGATCGTCATGGCCGCTACGCCTACGCCAATCAGCCTCGCATGGCCCAATGGAACCTGGCCCGTCTGGCCGAGGCCTTGCTGCCGTTGGTGCATGAGAATGAAAAAGAAGCGGTCTCCCTTGCGGAGGAGGCGGTGGAAAATTTCGGCGGCGTGTTTCAGCGATACTGGCTCGAAGGCATGCGGGCCAAGCTGGGGTTGTTCATGGCGGAGGACGAGGATCTGGCGCTGGCCCATGACCTGCTCAAGGCCATGCATGAGGCGCGGGCCGATTTCACCAATACCTTTGTCGCGCTGACCGAGCGCGCGTCGGGTCGCGAAGGGGGCATCCTGCCCGCTTGGGAGGGCCGGTGGTTGCAGCGCTTGCGACGACAACCGCAGGACGCGGGTGCCGTGGTGGCGCGGATGCGAGCCGCCAACCCGCGGGTTGTTCCGCGGAATCACCGCGTCGAGGAGGCCCTGTCTGCGGCTGGGCAGGGAGATTTCGCGGTCATGCGCCGCTTGCTGGGAGTGTTGGTCAGGCCATTTCAGGATGAGGACGAAAATGTCCCCTACGCCGAACCTCCGAAGCCCGGCGGCGGCGCCTACCGCACTTTCTGCGGCACGTAAGGGTCTTTGGCCGGGGAGGTCTGCGTTGGTAGGGCCGAAGCCCCGCGTTCGTTGGGATAATCCACGGTGCGTTGGGTTGATGTCTGGGAGCCTGTGGCGGCGACGATCTTGGCCGGTGGTTCGCCGATGGCCATCATCCGTTGGAGAAGGCGGCGGCGAAGGTCTTTGCGCACCGGAGCGTGCGGGGCGCAGTGGATGAGGTTATTGCATTCGGAAGGGTCGGTGCACAGTTCGTAGAGGCACATTTCACGCGAGAGTTTGGCGTGAGGCGGCGGCGCGCCCTACCCGGGGAAACGAATTGGCGCGTGCGTGCATCGATGCAAGGTAGGGAGGGCCTCCGGACCGACCGTGTCGCCACGGCCCCAACCGTCCGTGTCGCATTCCCAAAGAAATCGCCAGACGCAGCTTGGCATCCGTGGGAGGCTGGAGAAAATTTTTGCAATGACTGCGCTCGCCGGCGATCGCAAGTTTTGAAGCTCTCGCTCACACCGCGTGCGGTCGGCGATCTGGTAGATATCAGCCACTGGTATCATGGGCGGGGCGGGCGGCCGCCGAGGAGAGGTGTAAAGGGCGCTCCAAAAGTGCAGCGGGTGCCGGTCCAAAAGTGAGGCACCTGAGGGCAAGATAGCAGCGGATTGTGGGTGGCTGGTCAAGCTTGGGTGGGGAGCAGGTTTCGCTGCTGTTGGT
>Ga0247832_1001349_pt1 | contig 43935 bp, 42 predicted proteins | sample LaCruzMarch2015__10_FD_192407 | JGI IMG/M metagenome (GOLD analysis project Ga0247832, IMG submission 192407) | Freshwater microbial communities from meromictic Lake La Cruz, Castile-La Mancha, Spain - LaCruzMarch2015_4m | ecosystem: Environmental > Aquatic > Freshwater > Lake | place: Spain... | reverse complement strand
ATCACAAAAGCAAAAAATCTTTCAAAAACACAAGTCATTGACTATCATTGACTTGATTTTATTAGGTTTAATGCTAATGCTTTTTACTTTATTGATTGTCAAGTAGTTTAGGTGCTAAATAGTTACCTTTTTTCAATCTATTTCCCGCAATGGGGTCATTCTTTTTGACCTCAAAGGAATGTACTCGGCTTTTCGAGAAGAATTACCCGTATACTGGACCCTGTAGACCAATGAGTATTTCAGCCACAAATACCTACATCCACCCTTCTGCTTACGTTGATGAAGGGGCAAGTATTGGTGCAGGCACCAAAATCTGGCACTTTTGCCACGTGATGCCCAAGGCAATCATTGGCGAAAATTGCAGCCTGGGCCAAAACGTATTCGTAGCCGATCAAGTGACCATCGGCAACAATGCCAAGATTCAAAACAATGTTTCTTTGTATACTGGAGTGGTCTGTGAAGATGATGTGTTCCTGGGGCCATCTATGGTATTTACCAACGTGTACAACCCACGCAGCGCCGTAAACCGCAAAGGAGAATACCTCCAAACCCTGGTAGGCAAGGGTTGTACCATCGGTGCCAATGCCACCATTGTGTGTGGCGTCACTCTTGGACACTATGCTTTTATTGGTGCAGGAACAGTAGTCAACAAAAATGTAAATCCTTATGCATTGATGGTAGGTGTACCTGCCCGGCAAATAGGTTGGATGAGCGAACATGGCGAACGCCTGCATTTTGAAAACGACGAGGCCATTTGCCCAGGTAGTGGCGAACGCTACCGCTTGATCGTAGATCGAGTGGAAAAAATATGAATGCTGTATGAAAAACTTTGCCCTCATTGGTGCTGCCGGCTTTGTGGCACCCCGCCACATGAAAGCCATCAAGGATACCGGAAACAATCTGGTAGCCGCGCTAGATAAATTTGATTCCGTCGGGATCATCGACAGCTATTTTCCCAACGCTGATTTTTTTGTAGAATTTGAACGTTTTGACCGACACATCGAAAAGCTCAAGCGCCAGGGAATGAAACTGGACTACGTCAGTGTGTGTTCGCCCAATTATCTGCACGATGCCCACATCCGCTTTGGCTTACGCCAAGGAGCAGATGTAATCTGCGAAAAACCCATTGTACTCAATCCCTGGAACATCGATGCGATTCAGGAAATTGAGAAGGAAACGGGCAATCGGGTGTACAATATTCTGCAACTGCGCCTGCACGAGAGCATCATCAAATTGCGCGAAAAGATCGCTCAAGGGCCACCGGATAAAGTGTACGATGTAGACCTGGCCTACATCACCTCCCGTGGCAACTGGTACCACAGCAGTTGGAAAGGTGAACTGAGCAAATCAGGAGGCATCGCTACCAACATCGGTGTACATTTCTACGATATGCTGCACTGGATTTTTGGTGATGTCAAGCAAAATATTGTACACATACATGCCCAGGATCGCGCAGCAGGCTACCTAGAGTTTGAACGTGCCCGAGTACGCTGGTTTTTGAGCATCAATGCCGATACCCTGCCCGATGCAGTGAAAGCCAAAGGTGGCCGAACCTATCGCTCCCTTACCATCGAAGGAGAAGAGTATGAATTCAGCGAGGGATTTACCGAGTTGCATACCCTCAGCTATAAGGATGTATTGAGCGGCGGTGGCTTTGGAATCGAAGAGGCCAGAACTGCCATTCAGATTGTACATGACATTCGGAAACAGGATCCTGTGGGCTTGATAGGAGACTTTCATCCCTTAGCAGGATAAAAATCAAAGCTTTTTGGTGTTGTTAGACACCATAATTGATTAACAAATACACTTAGTGCGCAAGGTTATTCCATTATGGCTTTTAATTTAAGTTTTTACTTTTCACTAACTTATGTCTGACGTAGTCATTAAAGCCGAAGGGCTTGGTAAAAAATACCTGATCGGTCATCAAAGTGAACGCGAACGTTACACCGCCCTGCGCGATGTACTGACGCGTAACGTAAAAGGACTGTGGAACAAAACCCGTCAAGTACTCAGCGGCCAACAACTACTAGCTGGAGATGAGATTGAAGAATTTTGGGCACTGCGCGACATCGATTTTGAAATCAAACGCGGCGACCGGGTAGGCATCATTGGCCGCAATGGGGCGGGTAAAAGCACCTTGCTTAAAGTCTTAAGTCGTATTACCGAGCCTTCTACTGGTCGAATAGAAATAAAAGGTCGTGTAGCTAGTTTGTTAGAAGTTGGAACGGGTTTTCATCCCGAATTGACAGGCCGTGAAAATATCTACCTCAATGGCGCCATTCTGGGCATGGCACGCGCCGAAATCAAAAAGAAGTTTGACGAGATTGTAGATTTCGCTGGAGTAGACAGGTTTTTAGATACGCCAGTAAAACGATATTCCTCAGGTATGTATGTGCGACTGGCCTTTGCTGTAGCCGCGCATTTGGAACCAGAAATCTTGATAGTAGATGAAGTGCTAGCGGTAGGAGATTTTGAGTTTCAAAAAAAATGCCTGGGCAAAATGGAAGATGTAAGTAAAAATGAAGGAAGAACCGTTTTATTCGTCAGCCATAACATGGGTATAGTGAAAGCGCTATGCACTCATGGAATATTATTAAAAAATGGGAAAGCGATCTATGAAGGATCAATGGGTGATACCATTAAACATTACATTGCCAATCAAACTAAATCAGATGTAAAAGGCTTGATCATTCCTGCAATGAGAAAGTACAATACGGGAGAGGTCTTTATTCGTCAAGTTAGGTTGGTCAAAGAGAATGGAGATCAAACAGAAGACCTTTATTACCGCGAAGGTATCAGATTAATTTTTGATGTTGAGGTTGTTTCTCAGATAAACAATATGCTTTTTGATGTCAAAATTATTTCAGAAGCGGATATTGTTGTTGCTCATCACATGAACACATTCTCTGAAAAGGCGCATCAAACTTTAAATAAGGGGAGATGGATTATTGAAGTCCTTTTAGACAATGCCTTAGCACCAGGAAGTTATAGCGTTACAGGTGGAGTCCATCATCCTAATGGAGTAACCATTGAATATGTAGAAGACGTATATCCCTTTAACGTATTAAGGGCTGCCGAAGACGATGAAAAAAACTATAATTATGAATGGGTGCATGGATATCATCATCCGGTGGGAACCTGGAAATTTTCAATGAATGAAAGTGTTGCATAAGTTTATTCCTTTGGCAAGTCCTGATATTCAGGAACAGGATATTGATGCTACTATCCAGGTGTTGCGCTCAGGAATGCTAGTACAGGGTGAAAAAGTTCAGTTGTTTGAAGAGGACGTAGCTCGCTTTTTGGGGGTTAAACATGCTATTTGTGCTTCCAATGGTACAGCTACGTTACATATGGCTTTGGTCGCATTGGGCATAGGGCAAGGAGACGAAGTTATAGTTCCTGCTTTTTCCTACATTGCAACTGCAAATGTTGTAGAATTGGTTGGTGCGACACCAATATTTGTAGACATTGATTTAGCTACGTACAATATCGATATTAGTAAGGTTGAACAAGCAATCAGTCCAAAGACCAAAGCAATTATTCCTGTTCATGAATTCGGACTTGCTTCAGATATAGTGGCACTCAAATCGATAGCAGAAGGAAAAAACATAGCTTTAATCGAAGATGCTGCTTGCGCATTAGGGGCCAAAGAAGACAATCGCTTCGTTGGTACATTTGGAGATTTTGCCTCTTTTTCGCTCCATCCTCGTAAAGCAATTTCATCGGGAGAAGGAGGTATTCTGACAACAAATGACGACGCACTGGCTGAAAAAATAAGGATTTTAAGAAATCATGGGATCTCCTACCACGATGGAAAAATGAATTTTGTTGCCGCTGGGTTTAATTATAGATTAACTGATTTTCAAGCAGCTTTGGTACACAGTCAGTTTGCACGATTAGATCAAACTTTACGCTATAAGCAAGAGCTTGCGAAAGTTTACTTTCAAGAAATTGACAGCAAAAAAATAAAGTTGCCTTTTATTCCTGATAAAAAACAACACACCTGGCAAACCTTTCATGTTCTGCTGGATGATTCAATTGATAGAGGGCGCTTGATTAATGAACTAAAAAGAGAGGGCGTTGGTACCAATTATGGTGCTCAATGTATTCCTTATCAAGAATACTATAGCCTAAAATACAATCTAAATTGTCAAATGCTCTATCCCAACGCACTTAAAGCATACAATCATGGGCTGGCTTTGCCGCTATATGAAAAACTAACGAAAGAAGAAATTGCTTTTGTTTCAAATACTATTTGTAAACTTATAAATTAGCCAAAATGCTTTACAATAAAAATATATTCATTACAGGAGGAGCTGGCTTTATTGCCAATACCCTGATCCAACATTATGTGGAAAACAATCAAATTACGGTTTATGATAATTTCCACCGAGACACACTGACCAACAGTGAAATGGCCAATCACCCCAATATCAGAATAATTAGGGGAGATGTATTGGATTTAGACTTACTTACTACTTCTATGAAAGGAGCAGATGTAGTGGTTCATGCGGCGGGTATTGCTGGCATTGATACCGTAATTTTGGATCCCGTTAGGACAATGCGTGTAAACATGATTGGCACAGCCAATGCTTTAGAGGCAGCCAAGGTTAATAATGTAAAAGATCGATTTATTGATTTTTCAACTAGTGAAGTGTTTGGATCGATGGCCTTCAGATCATCTGAGGATGATCAAACTGTATCAGGTAGTGCAGGAGAAGCTCGTTGGACATATGCTGTAAGTAAGTTAGCGGGGGAACATCTTGCACTTGCGTATTTTAGGCAATACAAACTTCCTGTCGTCACAGTAAGACCCTTTAACGTTTACGGTCCTGGTCAAACAGGAGAAGGGGCAATGCAAATCTTTATAAAGCGTGCTTTGAAGAATGAAGTTATCAAAATAGATGGAGACGGTAACCAAATTCGCGCTTGGTGTTATGTAGATGATTTTGTAGATTGTCTTATTCGCTGTATCGAAGATCCAAAAGCGATAGGAGAAAGCTTCAATATTGGTAACGCAAGAGCTGTGATTACCATTCTTGGACTAGCTGAATCGGTTTTAAGGGTGTTAAAATCAGATAGCTCCATTGTATTTGAACCACCACTTTCTGCTGATATTGCCATTCGTATTCCAAGCGTTGAAAAAGCCTCTAAAACCCTTGGGTTTAAGGCGAAAATAGATTTAGAAGAAGGTATAAAAAGAACTGCAGAATGGATTAAAATAAATATTTAAAAATGATAGAATTTCCTAAGTTAATTAAGAATTATACTACACATGGAGACGGACTTTGTTCTCTAAACGATTTCAGACAAATTGGAAATAACGTTGTTTTCGAAAGAGATGTGTTGGTATTTCATTCAAATAATATTGTCTTGGGGGACAATATATACATTGGACATCAAACTATTCTCAAAGGTTATCATAGAAATGAAATGATAATTGGGAGCAATACATGGATTGGGCAACAATGTTTTTTCCATAGTGCCGGGGGAATTCTTATTGGTAATGGAGTAGGAATTGGCCCGAAAGTATCAATCTTGACTTCTCAACATCGTCCAGAGTCAAGAACAGAGGCAGTATTGTTTTCACCACTTGAATTTGAACCTGTAGAATTAAAAGATGGATGCGACATTGGTTGTAATGCAACCATACTGCCAGGTGTGACAGTAGGAATTGGGGCAATAATTGCAGCAGGAGCTGTAGTCAACACAGACGTACCTGACTTTGAAGTATGGGGAGGTGTTCCTGCTAGAAAAATCTCAATCAGAAAATAAAATGAAAAATGGAACAAAAAACTGAAAACCAAATTATTTGCTCGAGATGTATCTACGATGAATCTACGCCTGGAATATCTTTTGATAATCAAGGTGTTTGTAATTATTGTAAACAAGTTGAAGATCTTACTGAAACCTACAAAACAGGACTTCCCGAGGGTGAAGAAAAGCTTAAAGAAATACTCCAAACAATTAAATCAGAAGGCAAAAGAAAAAAATACGATTGTATTATTGGAGTAAGTGGAGGTACTGATTCTTCATATTTACTATTGAAGTCTTTAGAATGGGGCTTAAGACCACTTGCTGTTCATTATGATAACACTTGGAATTCAGCTATCGCAACAGAAAATATACGTAAGGTAACAAGTAAACTAAAAATAAATTTGTCCACTTATGTAGTAGATAACAAGGAAGCCGACGATATTTTCAGATCTTTTCTACTTGCTGGAGTGCCAGAATTTGATGCTTCAACTGATATCGGTTTTGTACAAGTACTACGTTCCACCGCCGCTAAATACAGAATCAAATATATTCTTGAAGGTCATTCCTTTAAAGCAGAAGGTGTCTCTCCTCAAGGTAATAATTATTTTGACGGGAAATACATCGAAAGCATCCATAAGCAATATGGAAAATTAAAAATGAGGACCTATCCGAACATGACCTTTTTTCAGTTCATGAAATGGGTTCTTGTGTACCGGCAAAAATTTATTCGCCCACTTTGGTACATTGACTATTCAAAACTGGAGGCTCGAAAAGCTTTGGAGGAAATGACGGGTTGGACATATTATGGAGGACATCATTTAGAAAACCGAGCAACAAGCTTTTTACACACGATATATAATCCAATAAAATTTGGTATTGATAACCGCAACTGGAGTCTTTCGGCTGAAGCAAGAAGTGGTATTTTGTCTCGTAAGGATGCCCTAAATATTTATCAGACACCCATAAAAGAGGATCCAGAGTTAGTAGCTTACGTAAAGAAAAGACTAAACCTAAGCACTTCGGAGTATGAATCGATTATGAATGGGCCGAAACGTAATTTTCGCGACTTTAAAACCTATAAAAAACGCTTTGAGAATCTTCGACCTTTGTTTAATATACTGGCCAAAGCCAATCTAGTACCTATGAGTTTTTATTTAAAATATTGTTTTCCTCTTCCTGATAAATCATTGAAATGATCACAATTGTCAATTATGGCATGGGTAATCTTGGCTCACTCGTAAATATGTACAAACGCATCGGCGTAGGAGTTCAGGTGTGTGATAAACCTGAAGAAATAGCTAGCGCTAAAAAGTTGCTATTACCTGGAGTAGGTGCATTTGATGCGGCAATGAGTCGAATTGCTGAGATAGAAGGGTTGATAGATGTTTTAAATCACAAAGCCCTTGTCGAAAAAATACCCTTGTTAGGGATTTGCTTAGGAATGCAATTGCTTACCGATTGTAGTGAAGAGGGACAACTCCGGGGCTTGGGGTATATTCCAGGGAAAACTATACGATTTTCCACCGAAAATGGACTAAAAGTACCACACATGGGCTGGAACCATATTAAAGAAGTTAATCTAAGTATACTGACTGAAAGTCTACCTGAAGAACCTCGCTTTTACTTTGTACATAGCTACTATGTGCAAGTAACAAATCCTACTCACCGAGTGACGAAAACACATTATGAATTAGATTTTGATTCTATCATTCAACGTGACAACATTTTTGGCGCTCAGTTTCACCCTGAAAAAAGCCATAAATTTGGGATGCAGTTATTGACAAATTTCGCAAAACTATAATGGTACGTACAAGAATTATACCCTGTCTACAGTTAATTGATAACTCACTGGTCAAGGCAGTCCAATTCAAAAAGTACAGTTACATAGGAGACCCAGTCAATACTTTACGCATCTTTAATGAGCTGGAAGTTGATGAGCTTTGCTTTTTAGATATTCGTGCAACACTTGAACAACGAACTCCAAATTTTGAAATATTACGCCAAATTGCAGAAGAATGCTTCATGCCCCTTTCATATGGAGGAGGAGTAAAAGATGCAGCTACAGCAAAAAAAATTCTTTCAATAGGGTTTGAAAAAATAGTAATTAATACTGCTGCATTTTACAATCCGACTCTAATTAGTGATATAGCAGCTCATTCTGGTTCGCAAAGTATAATCGGTTCCATCGATGTTCGGAAAAATTTACTTGGGAAGTATCAATTGTATTCACACGATGGTACTAAAAAAGAGAAGATAAATCCTGTAGAGTGGGCGATTAGACTTCAAGAACTAGGAGTTGGAGAATTGTTATTGACCTCCATGGACAAAGAGGGAACTTGGAATGGATACGATATGAATATCACTCAAATAATATCGGATGCTGTAACTATACCCGTAATTGCAAATGGAGGAGCAGGAAATATCACACACATTGAAGATGTTTTGCAAAAAGCACATGCTTCTGCTGCTGCCTTAGGTAGTATGGTTGTGTATCAAAAAGAAGGTATGGGAGTTTTAGTAAACTTTCCAGATAAGAGAGAATTAGATAAACTAATATGAAAATACTAATTGGAACGTACAATATTGCAGGGTGGATTACCGAGTACGAATTTGCCTTCAAAAAATTAGGGCATTCAGTAACAACAACCGTATTTATTAAACCTGATTTTTATGGTGATTCATGTGACGTAAATCTATCTAAATTATATCCCAGAGATTTCGAAAAATATGACAAAACCCATTTATTTAAAAGGGCTAAAAGGAAATTAAAAAACTCAATTAATTACAATCTCTACAAAGCAAAAATTAAGCAGTTAATTAATGACCATGATCTAATTATACTGATATGGAGTCCTTTTTTTGATGATTTCAGCGATTTTCAATACATTAAAAAAAAGAAGAAAAAGTTAATAACAATTTTTATTGGTAGTGATGCTAGATATTTCAATGCTTTTGTTCAAGAATTCAAAGTCACACAATGGTCATTCCCTTCTGATCTAGTTTTTGGTAGTCCAGATTATCATTTGAACTTAATCAGAAACGCGGAAAAATATTCTGATCTTATTTACTCCGTTCCTGATCAAGCAGGATTGCAATTAAGACCATATCGTCATCTTCAAGTTCCAATTAGACTGTCTAAATTAGAATTTGTTGAATCAAAAAATAATAATGTACCTGTTATTGTTCATGCGCCAAGCATCGCACATAAAAAGGGGTCAGATATAATCCTCTCAACTCTAGATCGATTAAGGAGTGAGGGGATCTCATTTGAGTTGAAGTTTGTTCAAAATATGCCTCATAATCAATTAATAAAACTTTTAAGCGAAAGCGATATACTTGTGGATGAAATTGTTATGCATGGGCCTGGTACATTATCTTTTGAAGCTATGGCGTCAGGGTGTGCTGTTGCAACTAAATTTCATAAGAGAAATACGGCATTTTTCAAGCCACCGGTTTGGAATATTGATTATGATAATATTTACGAGCAATTAAAAAGGCTAATAGTTGACGTAGACCTCAGGAAACAGTTGGTCAAAGATGGATATAATTATGTAAAAAAAAATAATGATTCGATTTCTGTCTGTAATCAAATACTTTGCGATTTAGATACGCCAGATGAATATGATTATAGGCCTAATTTCCTTAGATACTATTACATTCCTAGAAATGAAGAAGAAGTAAATAGAATTAATCTTTGGAGTAGTTTTGTAAATGACTGTTCATGGTATATTAAGTATATAACACCTGGCACAAGAGAGGGAATGATCTTTTAATAAACCATAATTTGTATTTATGGCAAAAATCTCTATAATTACTCCTTCTTTTAATCGAGCAGACCTCATCAATGAAACTGCAATGAGTATTTTTAATCAAACTTATGAGGATTGGGAATGGGTTGTTGTTGATGATGGGAGTACAGATAACTCTTTAAAGATATTGCATGACTTTGCTTCTCAAGACAATAGAGTTAAAATCTTTACTCGAAGCAGGGCGCCTAAAGGAGCATGCGTGTGTAGAAATCAAGGAGTTGAATACAGTACAGGTGAGTATCTTATTTTTCTAGATACGGATGACTTATTGGAGCCATTTTGTCTAAAGCAAAGGGTAGAATCTATGGAACAGTACCCTGCGCTTGATTTTGCGATTTTCCCGTCGCTATTGTTCCAAAACACCCCTTTTGATTTAAATCTTTGGTGGAACATAGATAAAGAGACCTCTGAACTTCAGCGACAACTCCATCAAGATGCTATCTGTCAGGGAACTGGTGTCATTTGGCGTAAAAATTCATTTGTTAAAATTGGGCTTTGGGACGAACAATTATTGTTGTGGCAGGACATTGATTTATTCCTTAGAGCCTATTTACAAAAGTACAATTACAAGAAATTTTTTCATCTCCCTCCAGATTTGCATAACCGTATACATGCAACAAGCCTGAGCCGAGGAAATTTTTTTGCATATGAAAAACAATTAAGCAGAATAGTAGTGATTAAACGAGCCGTAGAGCTAATAAAAGCCAATCATCTTGAAGGCTACGTCAAAGAAACCATATATATGCTTGTTGAGATAGCCTCAGGTCTATTTAGGAGTAACCACCATACCGAAGCAATTAACCTTTTGGCTTGGGCTTTTGGCGAGACAATAATATCCTTAGCCGAATACAGGCAGTTAAAAAAACTTGTGTGGCTGCATAAATTAAAGTTGACCAAATTTTCAAGTATTCATCGTTACATGCAAAAGAGCTTGCTGAAATATCATACGCCAAATACTTTGGCAAAAATCCCTTACAAAACGATATAGGCTTATATGAAAAAAAGAGCGATTATTCTTGTCATTGACTCTATGGGGATTGGCGCGATGGCCGATGCTTCAGATTTTGGAGACCGCGAAAGTTGTAACACACTTGCAAATGTGGCCCGATTCAATAATGGGCTACAACTCCCTATATTACAAAGCCTGGGTTTGGGCAATCTTCTCGATGTTATGGGGGTAGAAAAGGTTGAGCATCCACTATCCAGTCATGGCATCATGTTAGAAACATCACTAGGGAAGGATACAACCACTGGTCACTGGGAAATGGCCGGAATAATCTTAGAAAAGCCCTTTAGGGTTTTTCCTAAAGGATTTCCTGCTGATTTGATGGAGGAATTTGTAAATCAGTCAGCTTGTGGAGGCTATTTGGGTAATAAACCGGCATCGGGTACAGAAATCATTGCAGAGTATCATGAACAGCACCTCAAACTAGGCTACCCGATTGTATATACAAGTGCCGATAGCGTATTTCAAATAGCTTGCGATGTTGATAGAGTACCACTGGAAAAACTTTATGCATGGTGTGAAGTCGCAAGAGAAATACTAGATACTACCTACAATTGCAGCAGAGTTATTGCCAGGCCTTATCGGAGCACTTTAAATGGACTGGAACGCATAAGTGAAAAGAGGAAGGACTATTCTGTCCTACCTCCCAAAGGGTCTATTTTGGATAAAATAAAAGGACATAGCGGAAGAGTAGTGGGGATTGGTAAAATAAATGATATCTTCCTTGGTCAAGGTATTACACATTCTATTAAAACAAAATCCAATAAAGATGGGTTGATCAAGACCATTTTGGCGATAAAAAATGAAATTGACTATGCCCAAACTTCATTAGTGGGGAGCAATCTTGATGATGCTGAGATGGAATTGATTTTTACAAATCTTGTAGACACGGATATGCTTTATGGACATCGCAACGATCCCAGAGGATATGGTATGGCGCTGGAAGAGATTGACCTATATTTGAAGGAAATTCTTCCATTAATTGATAAAAATGATTTGCTAATCATTACTGCTGATCACGGCTGCGACCCTACTGAGCCAGGTACAGATCACACTCGAGAAATGGTGCCGCTGCTAATCTATAGCCCAGCAGAGCCTCCTATTCCCCTTGACACAAAAACTTCTTTCGCTTACGTTGCCAAAAAGGTAGCGGAGTGGTTAAACCTCATACCTGAAAAGGGATGGGGATAGATTCAGGTGAAGCAATTAAGTGACTCAACTATGAAAGAACAATTCCCCAAAGCGAACATTGTTGGCATCATACCCGCAGCAGGAAAAGGGTCTCGATTGGCTCCATTTCCTTGCCCCAAAGAGCTATTTCCAGTAGGATATCAAGATTACATAATAGATGGCCAAAAGCAAAAAAGGCCTAAAGTAGTCAGTCAATACCTGCTGGATAACATTATTAGAGCCGGAGTCCAACGCATTATATTTATTGTTGGGGATGGAAAGCATGATTTAATGCGGTACTATGGGGATGGGTCTCGCTTTAGTGTCGACATCTGCTATCTTTATCAAGAAGTGCTCAGTGGTATGCCAGGGGCACTTGCGTTAGCTAACCCTTGGATTGATGATGCCACAGTAGTTTTTGGCATGCCCGATACCATCATTGAGCCTTTTGATGCATTTGAGCAGATGTTATCCTATCATCGACAAACCAACGCCGAGCTCACCTTAGGGCTATTTTCAACAGACAATCCAAGTAAATTTGGCATGGTTGCAACTGATGAGGAAAACAATGTGGTTTACACCATTGACAAACCCAAAGAAACGGACCTTACCAATATGTGGGGATGTGCCTGTTGGTCTCCATCCTTTACCCAATTACTAAGCAACTACATTGCAGAAAATAAGTTTGATGGGAGAGAAATTGTGCTAGGTGATATTTTTAACCGGGCTATTAAGCTAAAAATGAAGGTTAAAGGTCTTCTTTTTGAAGGAGGACAATACATCGATATTGGCACAACCGATGAATTAGACACAGCACTCAAAAAATTTCACCTGTGAATGGCGCTAATCAACCTTCCGTTTCCGTCGTGATTCCGGTACGGAATGAAGCGGCCAAAATCAGAGCCTGTATTGAGGGAATTTTATCCCAGACAATTCCTGTTCACGAAATAATTGTTATAGATTCCGGCTCCTCAGACGGAACCACAGATATACTTAAACAATACCCCGAAGTAACGCTAGTAGAAATTCCTGCCGCAGAGTTTAATCACGGTGAGACCAGAAATCTCGGCGTAAAAAAAGCGAGCGGTGATTATATTCTACTTACTGTTGGTGATGCAAGACCTTTTAATAATCACTGGATTGAAGCACTACTCAAAGGATTTATTGATGATAAAGTTGTCGGCGTTTGTGGCCAGCAAGTAGTGCCTCACGAAAAAGACAAAAACCCTATCGAATGGTTCAATCCAATTTCTGAGCCTAATATAGTGCGATATCAATTTGCGGACGAAGATGAATTTGAAGCTTTGTCGCCTTTAGAGAAAAAAAATATTTGTTGCTGGGATGATGTGAGTGCGCTATATAGGAGAAGTATCCTACAACAAATCCCTTTTCAGAAAATAACTTATGGTGAAGATGCCCTTTGGGCAAAAGAAGTTGTGTCTCGTGGTCATGCGATTGTTTATAATTTTAACGCCAAAGTCTACCATTATCACAACGAAACACCCGATTTTGTGTTAAAGCGGAGCTTTACAACGATGTATTTTCGGTACAGGCACTTTGGTTATCTTTATGCCAAGCCCTTATTCCCGTTGAGAAAAAAGCTTAGCATGATAAGATCTTTATGGAAATATTTGGGCATGGACTTATCCGCCATTTATTTTTGGTTCCGATACAACCTTCTGAATTTTCGTGCTCTCGCGCAAGCCCATAAGTTATTTATGTCCAGTCTTGATAAAGGAGAATCTGCCTTAGATGAAACACATCAAAAACTTTGTAATAAACCACCAATTCCATTAAAATCACATGAATAAGGAACAGCCTCTGATTAGTGTATTGATGACTGCATATAATCGGGAAAAGTTTATAGAAGAGTCTATTGATAGTGTCCTAAGGTCTACCTACACAAATTTTGAATTAATAATTACTGACGACTGCTCTCGTGATATAACTTTTGAAATAGCTAAATCCTATGCAAAAAAAGATTATCGGGTAAAAGTTTATCAGAACGAAGTAAACCTTGGTGACTACCCAAATCGGAATAAAGCAGCATCTTATGCTCAAGGGAAATATATAAAATACCTTGACAGCGACGATATCATGTATTCTCATTGCTTGCAAGTAATGGTATCTGCAATGGAAAAATTTCCAGAGGCAGGCTATGGATTGTCTTGTAAGGGCGATTCAAGTCAGCCTTATCCAACTTGTGTTTTACCTCACGATGCTTATTGGGAACATTTCAATGGGCAAAATCATTTTGACAGAGCTCCTGGTTCAGCGATAATTAAAAAATCGGCATTTGACGAGGTCGGTGGATTTAGTGGAAAAAGAATGATCGGCGACAATGAATTGTGGTTAAAGATTGGGCGGTATTTTCCATTGGTGAAATTTCCAATTGACCTTTATTGGGCGAGAATGCATGCCAGTCAAGAATCACAAAGTGATTATGCTAAGGAATATAACAGCTTAAGAAAGATGGTTTTTGAAGAAGCACTTTCAGCTAATGACTGCCCTCTAACTGAAAAAGAGAAAAAAACAATTCTTCTTAAAATAAGAAGAGAATCACTTAAGCATAAAATATTAAAATATCTCCGGTGATTAAAGTATCAATTATATTTGGAACTCGACCTGAAGCCATTAAAATGGCAATGCTTATAAAAGCATTTAAAAGCAGAAAAGAACTTCAACTAAGCGTTTGCTTTACTGGGCAGCACAAAGAGATGGTCTTGCCGCTGATTGATTTTTTTGATTTGACCATTGATTATTCCTTAAATATCATGCGCCCTAATCAAACCTTGGCAGGGTTAACCGCAATTTCTTTTGAGGCTTTAGATGCATATTTAGATGAAGCTAAACCTGATATAGTATTGGTACAGGGGGATACAACAACTGCAATGTGTGCAGCAACAGCTGCTTTCTATCGCAAAATTAGAATAGGGCATATTGAAGCAGGGCTCCGTACCTTTGATATAAAATCACCATTTCCAGAAGAATTTAATCGGCAAATAATATCAAAAATTTCTGATCTACATTTTGCTCCTACAGAACAAGCAGTCAATAACCTTAATGAGGAAGGTGTAGATTCATCATCCATTTTTTTAACGGGGAATACAGTGATAGATGCGTTGTTCTTTACTCAAAAGAAACTTAGCAATGACAAAAAAAAATATACATTCGAAACATCTTGGCTAGTTAATGATAAACCTTTTATTCTTATTACAGGTCATAGGCGTGAGAACTTTGGACAAGGTTTTGAGAATATCTGTTTTGCGATTAAAGAACTTTCACTTAAATACCCTAACTATAATTTTGTTTACCCAGTCCACCTTAATCCAAATGTTCAAGAGCCTGTAAATAAAATTTTAAGCACTCAAGAAAACATTTGCCTTCTCTCCCCATTGGATTATTTACAGTTCGTGTCACTACTTTCTAGTTGCTATTTTGTATTGACTGATTCAGGGGGGATTCAAGAAGAAGCTCCTAGTTTAGGCAAACCTGTGCTGGTTATGAGAGATTCCACCGAACGGCAGGAAGCTATTTCTGCAGGAGTAGCTATTCTTGTTGGTACAGATAAAAACAAAATTATCGCAGAAGCAAGTAGACTCATTGAAGATAAGGAATTTTATAAATCAATGAGCACTGCACAAAGCCCTTTTGGAATAGGCGACTCTTCGGAACAAATTGTTGAACAAATTGTCCACTATTTTTCAGAACTATGAGACTACTAATTCTTGATGAAAATTATCCACACCTCGATAACCTAATGGGAGATGTTTTTGTCCACGTTAGAGTAAAAGAGTATGCAAAAAAACATCAGGTAAAAGTTTTTTCATTCTTTCATAAGCCACAAGTATTGATATATGAGGGAATTGAGGTTGAAATGTTCAATGATGTACATAAATTGGCTATCGCTGTAAAAGCATTCAAACCTGATAAAATTTTAATCCACTTTTATCAATCCTGGATGTTAGAACAAATTATAAAAACATGCCTAGCACCAATTATTATTTGGGTACATGGATACGAGGCGTTGGGCTGGTATAGGAGACTCTTTAATTATTCATGGTATTCACCCGTGCTATTAAATTATATTAAGAAGAATACTTATCAGCAATTCCAATTTAGAAAGCTCATCAACTTCGCCAATTTAACAGGTAGAGTTCAGTTTGTTTTTGTATCGGATTGGATGAGGAGAACCACCGAACGCGATACAATGAGTACGATTAAACAGAAAGCAATTATTGCGAATCCAATAGATACTGATCTTTTCAGTTTCAAAGAAAAAGACCAAGAATTAAGAAAGAAAGTTCTCCTTCTTCGTTCTTTTGGCTCAAATAAATACGCTAATGATATCTCAGGAAAAGCGATTCAATTGCTTTCCTCTAAACCTTTTTTTAATGAACTTCAGTTTACAATAATAGGCCAGGGGCAATTATTTAAAAAAATCACTACGCCTTTAACGAGATTCAAGAATGTAGAGTTGCAAGAAAGAGCTGTTCGACAAATTATGATACCTGAATTACATGCTCAAAATGGAGTTTTTCTTTGTCCAACAAGGCAAGATGCACAAGGTGTTTCCATGTGTGAGGCAATGAGTAGTGGGCTTGTACCCATTACATCCAATAATACAGCGATTCCTGAATTTGTAACTAATGGTGAAAGTGGTTTTGTTACTACGAACGCAAAAGGAGTTGCTTATGCCATTGAGTTGATGTATCATGATACACAATTGTTCCAAAGACTATCAATCGAGGCATCGAGATCAATAGAACGGTTGTGTAGTCTTCAAACAATAGTAACAAAAGAGCTAAAATTGATAGAACATGAATAAAATCAAAAATTTAATCAGCAAATTGCTGGGTAGAAAAAAGTTTAACTCGCTTAACTATTGGGAGAATCGTTATGCAGGCGGGGGAAATTCCGGGGATGGATCATATGGTCGATTAGCGGTATTTAAGTCGGATTTTATAAATAAGTTCATAGAAAATTATAACATTCACTCTGCTGTTGAAATGGGGTCTGGCGATGGGCATCAGTTGTCCAGCATCAATTATGCTAATTATACAGGAATGGATGTTTCAGCCACTGCCGTTAATTTTTGTCAGAAAAAATTCGAGGGAGATAATACAAAGAAGTTTATTTTGTATGAGCCCAATAATTTTTTTCCTGACAATGCATTGAAGGCAGATCTTGCCTTATCGCTTGATGTACTGTATCATATTATAGAAGAAAAAAATTATTTAAAATACTTAGAGGATTTGTTCAGTTTGGGTGAAAAATATGTGATTGTGTATTCTACTAATTTTGATCTTAACGAAACGCAACATGTACTACATAGAAAATTCACAGAAGATGTAAAACGATTCCCAGAATGGGAGTTGATGTCAGAAACTAAGAACCCGTTTCCAGGAAATGGTGAACAGGAGTCAATGGCTGATTTTTTTGTATTTAAAAGGAAGTAAACCATATGATCAAGCCCTATCAACAATACAGACAATGTAAAATCAGTGTTATGGACACAACAGCCGACCCTGATATTCTTTTTGATGATAAAAATATCAGTAATTATTATTACGAATATAAAAAATCTGAATCCGAAAAGGTAAGCAAAGGAGAAGCAGGTAAGCAAAAATTGGAAATGCTTATCACTGATATAAAAAAATCTGGACATAATCAGCCATACGACTGTATTATGGGACTAAGCGGAGGCGTCGACAGTACTTACATTGCCTATTTAGCCAAGCAATATGGCTTACGCCCTTTGGCTGTACATTTCGACAATGGGTGGAATTCGGAATTATCGGTTATGAATATCCAAAATATTGTCGGAAAACTGGGATTTGATTTATACACCTATGTGATTGACTGGGAAGAATTTAAAGATTTACAATTGGCATACCTAAAAGCCTCTGTTGTAGACATTGAAGCGATTACTGATCACGCCATTTTTGCAACGCTTTATCGTTTAGCCGGAGAAAAAAACATTCCCTACATTCTTAGTGGAACCAATGTACAAACTGAAAATACGCTGCCCAAATCATGGATTTTCAATAAAAGTGACCACATCAATATTCAATCTATTCATAAAGCTTATGGGACCGTTCCATTGAAGACTTTTCCCTTTATGAATGCAAAAGTGAAACGATTCTATCAACAGATTAAGGGTGTCCAAAGTGTATCTTTATTGAACTACATGGACTACAACAAGGATAAAGTAAAGGCATTGATTCAATCAGAGCTGGATTGGAAAGACTACGGAGGAAAACATTATGAAAGCATTTGGACAAGGTTCTATCAAGGGTACATTCTTCCAACAAAATTCAAAATAGACAAGCGCAAAGCCCACTTAAGCGATTTGATTTTTAGTGGTCAAATAAGCAAAGAACAAGCGGAAGAAGAACTAAAAAAGCCAATTTATGATGCTGAGCAATTTAAAATCGATTATGTTTTTGTATTGAAAAAACTAGGACTGACGGCTCAAGAATTTGAAGCCATTATGCAGCTTTCGCCACGGAGCCATTATGAGTTCGATTACGAAAAACCCATTGATCAACGCTATCCTGTTTTAAAACCACTAAAATTTATTTATCGTAAACTCTTTCCAATAAAATGATTGCCATTGTCAATTACGGTTTGGGGAATTTGACTTCCATCCTCAATATGTGCAAACATTTAGGTGTAGACGCAGTAATCACTGCAGATTACCAAGTATTACAATCGGCTAGGTTGCTCATTCTCCCTGGGGTTGGCCATTTCAAAAAAGGGATGGATAATCTGATAAAAACAGGATTGAAAGAGTTACTGGATACAGTTGTTTTACAAGATAAAAAGCCCATTTTAGGCATCTGCCTTGGGGCGCAGCTCATGACCATGCACAGTGAAGAAGGAGAAATAGATGGTTTACAATGGGTACCCGCCCGAACCGTTCGGTTTGATACCGAAAAAATGGATGGTTTAAAAGTACCTCATATGGGGTGGAGCGACATCCAGGTTCAGGATCAAAACCCGCTTTGGCAAGGGCTACCACAAAACCCACGATTCTATCATGTACACACTTACCACTTTGTGTTCGACGAGCCAAATCAAGTGAGTGCAACAGCGAAGTACGGTTATGAGTTCGCTTGTGCTTTTCAGCATGAAAACATTTTTGGGGTTCAATTTCACCCTGAAAAAAGCCACAAATACGGAATGAAAGTCCTGCAAAACTTTTTTGAACTATAACCATGGGCCGCGTTCGAATTATCCCCGTTTTGTTATTGAATAACGGTGGCTTGTACAAAACCATCCAGTTTCAAAAACCGCAGTATATTGGAGATCCCATCAACGCGGTCAAAATTTTCAATGAAAAAGAAGCTGACGAACTAATTCTTCTTGACTACAGGGCCTCAAAGGAAAAAAGGCCCATCGACTTTAAAAAAATTGCGGAGATCGCTGGAGAAGCATTTATGCCTATGGCTTATGGCGGAGGAATACACAATTTTGAAGATGCCCAAAGGGTTTTTGACGCCGGGTTCGAAAAAATAGTGCTTAATTCTATCCTTTTTGATGACTTGTCCCTCATTGACCAAATCGCAGCAGTTTATGGTGCCCAGGCCGTAGTAGGGTCTCTGGATGTTAAAAAAAACATATGGGGTAAGCCTCAGGTTCTTGCAGCTTCAGGCTCCCGTAAAACCAGGTGTGAACCGCTTGGCTGGTGCAAAAAGCTGGAAGAGAATGGAGTTGGTGAAATCATGCTTAATTCAATCGATCAGGATGGTACTTGGAAAGGATACGATATTAAGTTGATTGCTACTTTAGCCCAAGCTGTTAAGATACCCCTAATAGCTTGTGGTGGTGCAGGGCAATTTGATGATTTTAGAGCAGCTATCGGGGCAGGAGCCTCGGCAGTTGCAGCAGGTAGCATGTTTGTGTATCAAAAAAAAGGAATGGGTGTTTTGATTAGTTTTCCACACGAGGCACTAATGCGAGACTAGCATAAATCATTTCATATAAAAAAGACAATTGTAAAATGGCCAAAATAAACTTTGCCATCATCGGTTGTGGCCGAATCGCTCAACGCCATGCTGAACACATCGCGCGTTTTGGGCATTTGGTCGCGGTATGCGATGTAGTACCATCCAAAGCCGATGAGCTGGCTGCAAAATTCCAGGCCAAGGCCTATTACGATATTGCTCAGTTGCTGGAGCAAGAAAAACAAAACATTGATGTAGTTTCGATTTGCTCGCCCAATGGCCTGCACGCCGAGCACAGTATTCAAGCCTTGAATGCCGGATACCATGTATTGTGCGAGAAACCAATGGCCATTTCAGTACCCGATTGTGGCGAAATGATCAAGGCTGCCGAGCATGCCAACCGCAGGCTTTTTGCGATCAAACAAAATCGCTTCAATCCGCCAGTAGAGGCGGTCAAAGCCGCCATCGAAAGTGGGAAAATGGGTAAAATCTATAGCGTGCAACTCAGCTGTTTCTGGAATCGAAACCCAGACTATTACGCCAATTCCTGGAAAGGTACCAAAGCCATGGATGGAGGCACCCTGTTCACCCAGTTCAGTCATTTCATTGACCTGTTGTATTGGTTGGTGGGTGACATCAAAACTGCCCAGGCCTACACAGGGAATTATGCTCACCAGGGCATAATCGAGTTTGAAGATACCGGAGCCGTGATTGTACAGTTTTACAACGGCGCGATCGGCACCATCAATTATACTGTTAACAGTTACCAAAAAAACATGGAGGGCTCCCTGACCATTTTTGCTGAAAAAGGCACCGTCAAAATTGGAGGGCAATACCTGAATGAACTGGAATATCAAAACATCGAAGGATTTCGGATCGAAAACCTGCCCGAAGGCAACAAACCCAACAACTACGGCAACTACCAGGGTTCAATGAGTAATCACGACAAGGTATACGAAAACCTGGTAGCCGTACTGACCAACAACGCCAGCATCAGCACCAGTGCTTTTGAAGGGCTGAAGACGGTTGAAATCATTGATAAAATTTACAGTTCAGTACAATGAGCACAGGAAACCCTATCCTGCTCCGTGCCCAAATCCGGGATGTTCAGTTTGGACAAGGGGTTAAGGTCGTAGAGCCCGTTAACATCTATGGATGTACCATTAGTGATGATTGTTTTATTGGTCCTTTTGTAGAAATTCAGAAAGACGTACAGATTGGAGCCCGTACCAAGGTTCAATCACATAGTTTTATCTGCGAACTGGTCAACATTGGCAGTGATTGTTTCATTGGGCATGGCGTAATGTTCATCAACGATCTTTTTGCAAACGGAGGGCCAGCTAGAGGGGATAAAAGCCTTTGGAAATCCACGCAAATCGGCAACAAGGTTTCCATTGGCAGCAACGCCACCATCCTGCCCGTAAGCATTTGTGAAGGGGCAGTGATTGGCGCCGGGGCAGTGGTGACTCGTGATATCACCGAAGTTGGAATTTATGCGGGAAACCCTGCACGTTTAATCCGAAAATTACCATGATGCGTGTACCTTTTGCCGACCTACAGGCGCAATACCAATCCATTAAACCCGATATTGATCAGGCCATTCAGGCCGTAATTGCTGAAACGGCTTTTATTGGTGGCAAGTTTGTGCAACAATTTGAAAAAGAGTTTGCAGATGCTTATGGCGTCAATCACTGTATCCCCTGTGCCAATGGCACCGATGCCATTTACATCGTACTCCGGATGTTGGGCATTGGCCCCGGAGACGAGGTGATTACCACCGCTTGTAGCTGGATTTCTACGGCAGAGACCATTTCACAAACCGGGGCCAGTCCGGTGTTTATAGACATCGAGCCTGATTTGTTTACCATCGACGCATCTCTTATCGAGGCGGCCATTACGCCGCACACTAAGGCGATTATTCCTGTTCACTTGTATGGTCAAATCGCCGATATGACCGCCATCACGGCCATCTGCGAGAAATACCAGCTCTATTTGATTGAAGATTGTGCGCAGGCACATTTCAGTACTTTGGGAGGGCAAAAAGCAGGTACTTTTGGTCAGGCCAGCACTTTCAGTTTTTTTCCAGGTAAAAACCTGGGCGCTTATGGCGACGCCGGAGCCATTCTGGCCCAGGATGCAGAACTGGCCCGCCGCTGCCGGATGTATGCCAACCATGGCGCACTGGTAAAACATCAACACGAAATGCCCGGTATCAACAGCCGCCTGGATGGCCTGCAAGCTGCTATCCTCAGCGCCAAGCTACCGCATTTAGCCGGGTGGTTGGAAAAACGTATTGCCTGTGCGGATCGTTACGACACCTTACTAGCTGATATTCCTCAGGTTCAGATTCCCCGGCGTCGGCTAGACTCTACACATACCTTTCACCTATACGTTATCCGGGCAGAACAAAGAGACGCTCTGGCTATATTTTTAAAAGAAAGAGGAATTGAAACCCTCATTCATTACCCTACCCCTTTGCCCTTTTTAAAGGCTTATGCATCCCTGGCCCATAGCCCCGGAGACTTTCCAGTTGCGGCAGATTATCAAAGTAAAATTTTGTCGATCCCCATCTTTCCTGAGCTCAGCGAGGAGGCCCAGGTTTACGTGGCCGAATGTATTCGCAGTTTTTATGCCTAAAGCATTCCAATTTGAAAATAAGGTAGTTTACATCATTTCTCCCCAAAACTGGGGGGTGATGAAAGTGAGCAAACACCATTACGCGTTGGAACTGGCTGAACGTGGCAACCAGGTCTTTTTTATTGAGCCACCCAGCCTTAGCGCTCGTGGAATTCGGGTGAGAGCCTCCCAAGAGCACCCCAATTTGAGTATCGTGGCTTACAAACCTGTTTCTAGAGGCAAAAGATTTTTGCCCGCTTTCTTGTTTAATCTTTTGATTCGAGCACAAATCTTTCTGCTCATTCAAAAAATTGGCTCGAAACCCGATGTGGTCTGGTCTTTTTCGGGCTTTCTGTTTGAAAATTTGAAGTGGTTTGGGGCAGAGAAAAGTATTTTTTTTGTGGCTGATTTATTTGGTGAAGCAACACTTCCTGGCGAAGTTTACAGTGCTGATTTAGTACTAGGTGTGTCCGAGACTATCTGCCAATTCTTACAAAGCAGTAAGCGAGAAGTTCATTTTATCAACCACGGACTCAATCGTTTTTTTGAGGAGCAAGCAAAGCAAAATCTTCTGAACATTGCAATTAACAGATTAGCAACCAATGAACGAATTAAAGTTGGGTATGTGGGAAACTTGAGAATGGAAGCCCTGGACAGAGAAACCATGAAGGGGGTTATTTCCCATTTTACGGATATTGACTTTATTTTTTGGGGCTCCTATGAGCAGAAAGACGCAAATCTGGGAGGTACGCAGGATAACTCTACGGAGCAATTCATTGCTTTTTTAAAAAAGCAGCCAAATGTAGAGTTACGCGGGCCTACTGCAACAGCAGTCCTTGCGAAAGAAATCCAAAAAATGAACCTTTTTTGGCTGTGTTGGAAAATAGGCATTAATAAGTTGTGGGATGGCTCCAATTCACATAAAATTCTTGAATATCTATCTACGGGTCGACCGATTGTTGCTCACCACATAAGTACATATCGTAATGATAGTTATTTTTCGATGTTGGCTATCAGTGATAATAGTGGATATAAGCAGTTATTTTCTGAAGAAATAAAAAAAATCAGGAATAATGAAGAAAATCAAGACTTAGTATTGGAACGCATTAGTCTTGCGGTTACCAATTCATACTCCAGCCAATTAAATAAGATAAGTAGTTTATTACAGAATTGATTTTGTAATGATGAAGGAGAAAAAAAAGCACATTGTGATCCTCACAGGGCAACATGTGTCTGCAAATCCAAGAGTATGGAAAGAGGCAAATGCATTGGTCAAATTCGGTTATGCAGTAACTATTTTGACAACATGGTATAGTCTAGAGAAACTAGAAGAGGATAAAAAGCTATTAGATCAGAGCGTTATTTATAAACCTGCGGTCAACTTAATAAAGTCATTGGGGGCTTGGGGCGATACAATTTTTTCTAGATTTGTAGTGAAAATGGCATTTGGAGTTAAACGCTTTCTGAACCTGGATTCAGAATTTTTGTTAATACATAGGCCGAATAAACAATTCAAATTAGCACTTACAGAACAAGCAGATTTATATATTTCTCACCAAGAATCCGGATTAGTTACTGGTTGCAAACTATTAAAACAAAAAAAAAAGGTCGCTTTTGATTTTGAAGATTGGTATTCAGAGGACTATGTAAGTAAAACTAGAGCTGTTTCTCTATTGAAGAAAAAAGAAAAGGAGGCCTTTCAAAATGGATGTTACTGTAGTTTTCCAAGCGAATCGATGCGTGATGCATTTTTTAAAGCCTATTCTTTAGCCCAAAAAACAGCCATAATATATAATAGTTTTCCAGATGAAAATAATTCTTCTGATTCGGAATTTATAGCAAGAAGGAAAAAGTCTTTAGTTTGGTTTTCACAAGTAATTGGCCCTGGCCGAGGTCTAGAGTCCTTAATTTTGGCGCTAAACCACATTGATGAAAAGATCGAGCTACATCTTTTAGGACAAATCAATACTAAATATAAAGAATCACTAATTAGTTTTTTACATAAAAGGCATGAACTGTTTTTTTATGAACCAATTCCACATAATGAAATAAATAAGTTTTTATCTTCTTTTCAAATTGGGTTAGCTATAGAAAATAAATTTCCAGAAAGTAGAAATGTGACTGTCACTAACAAAATATTGCAGTACATACAGGCAGGTAATTTTGTTTTTGCGACAGCAACAAAAGGGCAAAGTGAGATTGCGCGAGCGCTACCTCAAAATGTATACCTAGAATCGGGGGAAGACGTTGAAAGTTGGGCTCAGGGCATTAGACATCTTTTAAACCTTGCTAATGCTGATTCTAAGGTGCCTAATAATGCTTTGAATTATTTTTCATGGGCATTGCAAGAAAAAAAATTAACGCAATTAATCGAATGCTAAAACAACATAGCCTCTCCGTTGAAAGGTTTTGCCCAATATCTTAATGAAAAAAATTTTAATCATATCCCCTAATTTTCCTCCAATAAATGCTGCGGACATGCATCGAGTAAGGCAAATCTTGCCTTTTTTAAATAGTTTGAACTGGGAAGCTGAAGTTATTTGTGTAGATTCCAACTATTTGGAAATTTATAGTGAAGATTTGTTATTACTTAAAACTATTCCTGAAAAAACAAAAATCCATTATGTACAAGCATTAGATGTAAAAGTTACCAGGAAATTTGGATTAGGGAGTTTATCTATACGTTCGTTTTATTATTATCTCATAAAAGGTAACGAACTGTTGAAAAGAGAAAAATTTGATCTTGTGTTCTTTTCAACTACTTCATTTCACCTTCTGGCGCTAGGAGTGTATTGGAAAAAGAGATTCAGGATTCCATTTGTTTGTGACATCCAAGATCCTTGGCGTAATGACTACTATTTAAGTAAGCCTCAAAGAGAAAGACCCCCTAAATTCTGGTTTAACTATCTATTAGACAAGTTTCTGGAAGGAATTACAATCCCTCAGGCAGATGCAATAATCAGTGTTTCATCGCAATACTGTAAAGACTTTAAAATAAGATACCCAAGTATGATGGGGAGCTGCTATGTAATTCCATTTGGTGGGGTCGAGAAGGACTTTGACGTTTTAAACACAACGAGCGGCTTAGGTAATAGTATTCGTTTAAAGCCAAATGAATTGAATATTATTTATATAGGCAGAGGGGGGCATGATCTAAAGTACGCAACCCAAATTTTTTTTAAAGCGATTAAAAAGGGCATAGATGAAGGATTAGACGAGTTTAAACGGATTCATTGTTGGTTTGTTGGAACAAGCTATAGCCTTCCTGGGCAGGGAGTTAAGACAATAGAGCCAATCGCTATAACAGAAGGCGTATCTGAAGTTGTAACTGAAATTACAGATAGACTCCCCTATTTTGAAACTCTGGCTTTACTAAAAAAGGCAGATATTCTATTTGTGCCAGGCTCTATGGACAAGGGCTATACAGCTTCAAAAATTTACCCATATATTTTGGCGAAAAAACCCTTAATTGCTATTTTTCATAAGGAAAGCAGTGTAGTTGATGTATTAAACGATGCTAAAACTGGAAAATTAACTACCTTCGAGTTAGTACCAAATGAAGAAAGCAACATGATCCATAGTACATACTTAAATTTATTAGACCTTATAAATCATCCACAACAGAATAATCAGTTCGACCAGTTTGGGTTCTCACAATATACAGCAGAGTATATGACAAAAAAAATCATTAAAATATTTGAATCCCTGTTATAGAACCTAACCAATCCCAGTTTCATATGCTTACCAATTTAGGTTTTGGAGGTTCTAGTCTGTCCAGCCTTAGCTCTTTTAAGGAAGCAAGGCATTTACTCGATACTGCTTTTGACCTTGGCATTCGGCATTATGATACTGCTCCTCTTTATGGACAGGGGTATTCTGAATTGATTATTGGCAAGGTCTTTAGAAATAAGCGGGCGCACATCTCTATAACAACCAAATTTGGGCTTGGGAGCTCAAACCCTATACACATTCCGGTACAAGTAGCGCTCCCCTTAAATTATTACAAAAAAAAGATACAAAAAAATGAGAATCAGGCTTTAACTAACATTATACCTTCTCCACAAACCTTAGCCTTCAGAAAGATTGAAGCAGCGCAGATTGAAAAAAGTATATATGAAAGTTTAAAAAGATTAAAAACTGATTATGTTGATTATTACCTCCTTCACGAAGGAGTTCCTTCATTTTTGGACGAAAAAGCAATGAATGTGTTATTGTCACTAAAAAAAAGGGGAATAGTAAAAAACATAGGGATAGCCACTGATTACTTTAATATTGTATCAATACCTTCTGACATCCTTCTTGAGTGGGATACCCTACAATACGAGGTTGTCAGAGAAACCAGCGGACCATTTAAATTCATACCAACCAGTTCTGATAAAGTCCATTTTTTGCACAGTGTATTAAAAAATATCAAAAGAACACAAAAAGAATATAATCCCAAATTAGCTGCTGAATTACTCTTTCAAGCCGTCCAGGCTAACCCAAAAGGCAAAGTGCTTTTTTCTACCCGAAGTGTACAAAATCTTTTAAAAGGCATCGAAGAGTTCGTAAACTATATATAAACATAAAGCCATTCCATTTATAGACTTAGATAGCGGTTTGCCTCAGCCAATAGATCATTCTTTCGATTTTGTAGTTATCGGAGCAGGGGTAGCAGGTATTATGATTAGTTTGAAACTTGCCGAAAAAGGCCTCAAAGTATTGTTATTGGAATCTGGTCACTTTGCTGAGGATGAAAAAAAACAAAAACTCAATGAAGTCATTCAAACAGGCAAAGAATTAAGCAGCTCGGTGTGGGGTAGAAAAAGAGTAATAGGTGGAACTAGCATAGCCTGGGGAGGGCAGTCCTTACCTTTTTCAAGCTTGGATTTTGAGTCCAGAGATTGGGTTGAGCACAGTGGTTGGCCCATTGGTTTGAATGATTTAGAAAAATACTACCCTGAAGCCAACAGATTCATGTATGTAGACGAACTTAATTATGATTCTGACATTTTTGAATTGCTGCGAATGGATCGATTACCCTTTGATGTACACAAGATTAATTACCATTTTTCTAAATGGTCACCAAAACCTAATTTTCAGAATAATTTCAAAAAAACCATAAACGAAAAAATAACCCTGATTTATAATGCTTTAGTTAGTAAAATACACACGAATGTGGACGGACTTGCTACATCTTTAGCTGTCAAAAACAGTAAAAATGCTGAATTCTCGATACCTGTAAAACAGCTGATTTTAACAGCAGGAGCAATTGAAACGACAAGGTTACTATTGGTCAGCAGGAATGAAATACATCCAATGGGAATTGGAAACCATTCCGGTTGGTTGGGTAAATGTTTTATGGAGCACCCTTGTGTAGAAGTTGGAGTGGTTAAGACAAAAGAGCACTATAAACTTCAAAAACATTTTAACACCCACATTTCGAGAGGAAGAAAATATTCTATACGCCTGAGTTTGTCAGACTTTGCTCAAAAAGAGCATAAGCTCCTGAATGGTTCGGCAGGGATTATGTTCTATTATCCAGACGATCAATTTGATCCCTATATTGAAATCCGAGTAACTATACAGCCGCCTTCGGCGGCGAATTTTTCAAGATGAAGGTAACAATTGAGCAAAAAAGTTATCTTAGCAAAAAAAAACGTTTGTCAGACCAAGCTTACATACAACAACTGGAATCAGAAAATGCGTCACTTAAAGCGACCTTAGCTCAGGTTATGGAGTATGTTAAGGAATTAGAGATCAAAGTCGAAGAACTAAGCCAGAAGTTAGAGCAGCAAAGTGTCAAAAAGAATAGTAACAATAGCCACCTTGCACCAAGTGGAGATATATCACGCAAAACGCGAAGCTTACGGGGAAGCAGCGGCAAGCGCGCTGGTGGTCAAAAAGGGCATAAAGGCCATAATTTAAAGCTGAGTTCCAGCCCTGATGAAATCGAGAAGCTCGTACCTAATGAATGCCAGGTCTGTTTTGAACAGTTGGATTCAGCCATGGGGGTTTTGGTAGAACGTCGCCAAGTGGTGGACATTCCCCCCATTGTAGCTCAAATCAAAGAATATCAGTGTTATCAAATCAGTTGTGCTTGTGGTCATCATCAGCGAGGGGCTTTTCCTGCTGGAGTGGATAATCATATCCAATACGGACCACGGATTACGGCTTTGGCGGTGTACCAGAACATTTATCAGTACATTCCCTACCGTCGTTTGCAACAATTTTTTGCTCAGATTTGTCAAGTTCAGCTCAGTGTGGGCACTTTAGAAAACATGGTGGCACGAACGGCACAGAAAGCTCGCCCGCGGTGGGAGGCTTTACGCCAACAAGTAGAGCAAGCTGGTGTGGTAGGTTCGGATGAAACAGGGTGCAAAGTCAATGGAAAAAAGCAATGGGTGTGGGTTTGGCAAAGCACCCTCGTTACCTTTTTAGCCGTTTGTGCTAGTCGTGGAGCCGAACTTGTGGATAAATTATTCCCCGAAGGTTTTGTCAATGCAACCCTGAGCTCAGATCGTTGGCGTGCTCAAATTAAGACCAAGGCTAAAAAGCATCAATTGTGTTTGGCGCATCTGCTCAGGGAATTAATCTACTTGATTGAAGCAGAAAAAACCGATTGGGCGAAGGAATGCAAAAACATTCTCCTAGGGGCGATCCGACTCAAACAAAATCAGGCAGTTTATGATGCAGATCACCCCAGTGTCCTGGCTGTGGAACAACAACTTGATCAACTGTTAAAGCAAGACATTGTCGATCAATTTGCCATAAAAACTTTAACCCTCAAAAAATCTTTGACCAAATACCGCGACATGATTTTCCCTTTTTTATACGACCCGGATGTCCCCTTTGACAACAATGCTTCCGAAAGAAGTATTCGAAATTTCAAAGTCAAACTCAAAGTCTCTGGCCAATTCAAATCCGGCCAAGAACATTATTGTATACTCAGATCCGTTATTGATTCTGCTATCAAGAACCAGCAGGACGTCTTTGAGGCAATCGCACAATTTACTACCCTCAAATCGCCGCCGAAGGCGGCTGTATAGTTACAAATCCGAAAATTCCTCAGGCAAAAAAAACTAAAATCACTAAATTTAAATATGCTTAATAATTTCAAAGCTCTATTCCGCTCATTAAAAGCGCTTATAAAAGATAAACTAATCTATAAAGAAGGAGCACAAGCCAAGTTGGTAATGATGCTTGAGCAAGAGCCCTTGCCATCTAGTTCTATTAGGCTTAGTGCAGAAAAAGATGAATTTGGGATGGCCAAGGTAGCAGTGAACTGGGAAATTGGTCACAACACCTGGAAAACGGTTTGTTACTTGGCAGATACCATTGTTCAGGAGTTAGATCGACTCTCAATTGGAACTTTACAAAAACATGAACACATTGAATTAAATAACCCTAATTGGAAATCATATTTAACGGATGTTAACCACCACATGGGAGGAACAAGAATGAGTGCTACGGTGAACGAAGGTGTGGTTGATTCCAATTTAAAGGTTTGGGGGCACGACAACATTTACATCTGTAGTTGTTCGGTATATCCCACTACTTCCCACTCAAACCCCACCCTCACCATGATGGCCTTGGGTTTGAGGTTGGTTGACCAGTTAAGCAATTAAATCAATTTTCTGACCTCAAAAAATTGATTTATGAAGCTAGCCATAGTCACTTCTCATCCAATTCAATACAATGCCCCATTTTTTCGAAAATTAGCCGAATTAACGGATTTAAAGCTAAAAGTATTTTACACTTGGAGTCAATCAGAAAAAGCAGTGCACGACCCTGGTTTTGGCCAAAGTAGATCATGGGACATTCCTCTTTTGGAAGGCTATAGCTATACATTTGTTTACAACAAGGCAAAGAAACCTGGCTCCCATCATTTCTGGGGCATCCAAAACCCCTCTTTGAATAAAGAAGTAGAAATATTTCAGCCTGATGCCATATTGGTATACGGCTGGAGTTTTTACAGTCACCTAAAGCTGATGCGTTATTTTAAAGGAAAAATTCCGCTTTGGTTTAGAGGTGACTCCAATTTATTGGATGAACCAGCAGGTTTTTCCTGGAAAAAATACTTGCGTAGGTTGGTGCTTAAATGGGTTTGTTCCCATGTAGATAAAGCCTTTTATGTAGGGCAAGCGAATCGAAACTACTACTTAAAACATGGCCTGAAGCCAGAACAATTGATTTTTGCGCCCCATGCAATCGACAACCAGCGATTTGCTGAAAATAGCGCCGAAAATGAGTTGGAGGCACAAAAATGGAGAACCCGATTAGGTATTCCATCAGAGGCTGTCGTATTTTTATTCGTGGGGAAATTTGAACCTAAAAAAAATCCACTTGGCTTGATCCAGGCTTTTCAGGCGTTTACACACCATGCGTACTTGATACTAGTGGGGGATGGAGTTGAAAAAGAACACATCCAAAAACTGGTTAAAAATGACGCCAGGATTATCTTGTTGGGTTTTCAAAATCAAAGTGTAATGCCAATAGTATACCGCCTGGCGAACGTATTGGTTTTACCTTCAAAAGGGCCAAATGAAACCTGGGGCTTGGTGGTCAATGAGGCCTTCGCCTGTAGTAGACCAGCCATTGTCAGCAGCAAAGTAGGCTGCGCTACAGATTTGATCCAAACTGGCTATACCGGCTGGGTTTTTGAAAGCAACAATGAACAGATGCTGAAACAATGTCTGGAATCAGCTGTGGCACAAGGAAAAATGGGTTTACAAAGCAGGGGCGAAAATGCCCATCAATTGATTCAAAATTGGTCTTATACAGCCGGAATTAAGGGGCTTGAACAAATAATTAAGCATGAAGGTTAGTAGTGCTGGCTGGATAGCTGCGGTGGTGGGTTTGGTTTTATCTTTAATAATTGGAGATAGCCCAATCAGCGCATGCGCTATTGCCTTGGTCAGCCTTGCTATTGTAGATGTTATTTTTAAAATTGGGAGCAGTTTTCCACTGCTTGAGCTGATGTATTTGATGGCCGCATTGCAATTGATGTTAGGGCCCTATTTTGCCTATCGTTTGCCCGTGTCGTTCATTACGTATCGCATGTACGTCCCAGAAGAAGAATACATGGCGCTGGCTGTTCCTGCTCACTTCTTATATCTATTAGGACTGATGGTAAGGCCTGTTGCGTTTCAAATGGTGCAAATTAATACGCAGATAGTGGCGGTAGTGAAGCAGTATCCAAATATTGCACTGCGAATCATGGCAGTCGGCATTGCCAGCTTTTTAATCCAGTCATTTGTACCTGCCAGTCTTCGTTTTGTATTTTATTTGGCATTTAACCTAGTGTACGTCGGAGGTATTTTGTACTATTTTAGTGAAGGCCTGCGCTACCGCACGCAGGTTTATTTGAGTACGGTTGTATTGGCTTTTGTTCAGGGTGTTAATTCTGGATTGTTCCATGATTTTTTATTATGGACTACCTTGGGCTTTGCTCTAATTGCTGCGAACTGGAAAATTAATTTGGGGAGCAAAATGACCCTGATGATGCTGGGTTTTCTTTTTCTAATGGTTCTACAAAGTGCAAAAGGGGGGTACCGCTCAATCATTGCACAAGCACCAACCTCCACCATAGAGAAAATAGAGGTGTTATTCGTGCAAGTATCTTCAATAGTCAGTGATTTCAAGACCATGTTCACCCCTCAAAAACTCGCAGAACTCAATGTCCGGCTTAACCAAGGTTGGATCACCAGCGCTATCATGCTGAATGTACCCTCCAGAGTACCCTACGAAAATGGTAAAACCCTATTGGAGAGTTTTGCCAATGCCCTTTTGCCAAGATTTTTCTTCCCCGATAAAAGAAATGCTGGAGGTCGGGAAAGTTTTCGTTTGTACACTGGCCTCCCCTTGAATGACAATACCTCAATGGGAATTGGTCTGCTTGGAGAAGCCTACATCAATTTTGGCCTGTACGCAGGCGTTTTTTTGTTTTTTTGGGGGGTGGTGTTGGGAAGTATTGCTCGTGTTTTACAGCAACTGTCAAATCGCAATGTGCTTATTTTTTTTATGATCCCACTCATTTTTCTCCAGGTCATCAAGGTTGAAACAGACATGATCACCGTATTGAACCATTTGGTCAAATCGCTTCTATTTGTCGCGATTATATACTCAATTTGGCTGGCAGGCTACAAAGTAATTCAAGCTCGCTCAATTTAATTTCCTTGCCCCTCCTCCTCTTCACCGACTGGTTCACCCCTGGCTACCGTGCTGGCGGCCCGATCCAATCTGCGCACAATTTTGCCTTGGGCATGCAGCAGCATTACGCCATCAAGGTATTGAGCAGCGATCGGGATTTGGATGCGCTGGCGCCCTATGCGGGCATCCAGTCTGAGGTATGGTTGCCTTTTCAGCAGAGCGGGGTAGAGGTGTTGTATGCGGCGTTGGCGCAGCTCAGTATGGGGCGGGTGTGGCGCTACATTCGGGAGGTACACCCCCGGTACGTGTATCTGAACAGTATGTTTTCTTGGCAGTTCAGTTTGTGTCCTTTGCTGCTGTACCGTTTGGGTTTGTACCAGGCGCGGGTGGTATTGGCACCACGGGGCATGCTCAAGGCCAGTGCCTTGCAGTTCAAGGCCCGCAAGAAGCAGGTGTTTTTGCGTTTGTTTCGCTGGAGTGGATTGCCGCAGCGCATTGTGTTTCACGCCAGCGATGCCCAGGAGAAAAAAGACATTGAGCGGGTATTTGGCCCGCGCTGCAAGATAGTGGTCATTCCCAGTTTTCCGGCTCCGGTGTTGCCCCAGGCGCAACCCAAGGTCAAAAACGCGGTGACCCGCTTTGTGTTTTTGGGTCGGGTACACCCCATCAAGAATTTGCATGTGGCTATAGCGGCCATAGCAAGCAGTACCGCGCCAGCCGAGTTGTACATCATCGGCAGCACCGAGGATGCGGGGTACTGGCAGCAGTGCCAGCAGCAGTTGGCGGCTTTTCCAGCGCAGGTGCAGGTGCATTACCTGGGCGAGCTGCCGCACCCGCAGGTACGCGAGAAATTGCTGGAATGCGATTTTTTGTTGTTGCCTACGCAGGGCGAAAATTTTGGCCACGCCATTTTCGAGTGTTTTGCAGCGGGGGTTCCGGTCATCATCAGTGATCAAACGCCCTGGCAAAACTTGCGGGAGCGGGAGGTAGGCTGGAGTTTGCCGCTGGATCGGGTAGAGGGTTTTGCCGAGGCGGTACAGGAGGCGGTGGCGATGTCGGCGCAGGAGTACGCGCGCTGGTCGGCTCGGGCGCAGGGGTACGCGCAGGATTTCGTGCGGGAGGCGAGGCTAGAGGAAGCCTACCAGGAGTTGTTTTGTTAGCCCGACGGGTACAAAAATATGCATCGCTGGCAAGATGGTGCTGGTGCTTGTCAAGCCCCAGCTGCTGGAAGGCAGGGTTGATGGGGTTTTGGTTTTTAAGCATTTTGGATTGGGCTGCGCCCAATCGTTTTTAATAACCGCGACGACGCGACGGCGCGACGGTTCATTTGGCTGCGCCAAATGCGCGACGTAAAACGACGCAAAAGTGTGCGAAGCGCACATTTCGTCGCGCCGTCGCGTCGTCGCGGTTAAAAAAAAACAAGCAGCGAAGCTGCTTCAACCAATAAAATTCAGCAACAATCGCCCCTGCTTTCCAGGGATCGGGGCTGATGGTTTACGCAAATCATGCACAATCCACCACAAATCCAGGTATTCAGGATTGTGTCTTGATCGTAGGTTTTTTTAGGGTATTGGGGTTATAGCGCATCCAGCTCAACGGAGCGGAAGGGCGCATGCGGCTGTGTCAAACGAGGTGCAGGCCAGCACAAGGCGGGAAAAACAACAGAGCAGACGGGTGAGGCCGGGTTGATTGGAGGGGGTGTGTGTGTTCTCGTAGCTATTGGGGCGCAGCCAAATAGCAATGGGAACGCGGATCGGGCGGATTTAGCGGATTTCCGCAGATCAAATCCGTGTACATCCGCCCAATCCGCGTCGTCCGCGTTCCCATTGGTGTCGCATTTGCGTTGTTTACGCTGCGGCAAAGCCGCTTATTTCCTGTAGGTATTTATTAACCGCAGAGTGAGGGAGTTGACGCGGAGGTTCGCGGAGTTTTTTTAGTATTGAGGAGTTTGCCACCTTCGGTGGTTGGAGGAGATGCTCCCGGAGGATTGTGCTTGAATCAAAATTGATTGTAAAAGTTAAGCAGCTCGCCTTCGGCGACGCAGGGAAACAATTTTTTAGCCACAAATTCCACAAATTTTCACAAATTAGGACACGAACGCTAGCAACGATTAATCTTGATATTTTTCGTAGCTCATGGTTAATTTTACCACGATGAGCACGACGATTAAGCGCTCCGCGCTTTTTGAGGCTTCGCCTCTTTTTGCTAAAAGCGGCAGGATGGCAAAACGGATGGAACGGATGAAACGGATGAGAACGGATTTTTATTCCGCCTGCGGCAACGAGTAATAAGAAGTAATATTGATATTTTTCGCAGCTTCGCTGCTCGTGCTTAATTTAACCACGACGTACACGACGAGCACGACGATTAAGCGCTCCGTGCTGGATAACGACGCTTTGCGTCGTGTCGTGGCGGTAGCCATTCGTCGTGCTCGTCGTGTACGTCGTGGTTACAAAAAGAGCAGCGAAGCTGCGAAAATTCTTGGCATTACTTTTCACAGCTTCGCTGCTGCCCGCGTGAAGGGAGTTCAAATGCAAGTTTGTGCCTTAATTTGCCAAACTTTTACATTTGATTTTGGTAAGATTTTCCTGGAGCAGGACCTCTAACCACCGAAGGTGGCACACTCATCGATACTAAAAAAACTCTGCGAACCTCCGCGTCAACTTCTTTACTCTGCGGTTAAAAAAATAATATGGGTTAAACACGGCTGTAGAGGCGGTGTCAGTTTTGGGTTGGTGTGTTGTTTGAATCTTGGGCGGCACGTTCGATAGCTGCTTGTACGCTTTCCAGAGGCAAGGTGAGGATCATGGCAATTTTTTCTGCATCTAACCCTAGTTGTAGCATTTCAGGCACAGCATGGTGGAGGAGTTCTTCATCGCGTTTGGCTTCGCCGATTTCGATGCCTTGCTCAAGACCTTGTTCGAGACCTTGTTCAAGGCCTTGCTCGATACCGATTTCGATGCCTTGTTTTTTTACATCGTCTAAAATAGCTTCACGGAGTCCCATAGGTATTCCTGTTTTGGAGAGATCAATTAAATCTTGTTCAAAATTAGCGTTTATTTCTGAATTTGTAAAGGCAGCAAAGTACTTTATGAAGTCAATGATCAGACTGATCTTCTTTTTTGAAATTTTTCGGGCTTTCAGCCTTTGGATCAAATCCAGTTTGAGTGCCCGGAGAGTTTGGTCATCTTTCGGTTTGTCCAGATGCTGCCATGCCGCTTCCATCACTGCGGCAAAAGGATTGGGATCATTGGCTAATTCAGTAGGAGAATGATCACGCAACACATAGGTATTGAATTTGTAGGTCACTTCTGAACCCAGAAAAACATCTTTATATTCCTTAAGATGATAGGTTCGATCCCAATCGGTATAAATGGCCAATCCGGTTACGGGGCGCTGAAATTTTTCCCGAATGCGGTAAATGCATTCAAACATGCGTTGTGCAAACAGGGCATCTTGATAGCCTTGAACTTCGACATGGATTAAAAACCATACTTCGACTCCGCTCAGTAACCATACTTCGGCTCCGCTCAGTAACCCTACTTCGGCTCCGCTCAAAAACCATACTTTGATAAGCTTATCGGCGTGGCGTCTTTTGCCTGGGTTGTCTGGAATCAGTTTTTGAAGTTCGGTATCCAAAAACTCAAAGCCGCGATCAAAGTCGATTTGATCCACGTAATCTGGAAAGAAATACCGAAGAAAGTCATCGATAAGGGATTCGATGATGCTTTTCCAAAGAGCGTCTTTTGAAACGTTCATGCATTTGGTTTGAAAAATAAAGATACTATTTTTTTTAAATTAAAAAATAAAAAACAAAATAATTTTATTTTTTGATTCGTATCCAATTACACGAATTTGATCTGCGGAAATCCGCCCAATCCGCGTCGTCCGCGTTCCCATTGGTGTTGCATTTGCGTTGTTTACGCTGCGGCAAAGCCGCTTATTTCCTGTAGGTATTTTTTAACCGCGGAGTAAGGGAGTTGACGCGGAGGTTTTTTAGTATTAAGGAGTTTGCCACCTTCGGTGGATGGAGTTGGTGCTCCAGGAGGATTGTGCTTGAATCAAGTATCTTTTTTAATCGCGATGAACGGAGTTGACGCGGAGGTCTCTGAAATTTAAATTTTCGCAAAAAGAAGTTATCCAATTCGATAACTTTTTGTAAATTGTCCTATCTTGTCAAGTAAAATACCGTTCATGCCCACTTTCTTTTTAATTGATGGTATAAAAATAGACCTCTATTACAATGACCACATTCCACCACATTTTCATGCAATTTATGCAGAATATGAAGTGCTCATTGAAATTGAAACACTTGAAGTCTATCGAGGAAATTTGCCAAAGCCCCAACACAAGAAGGTAATGAAGTGGGCCAAAGCCAATCAAGAACAATTGAAGGAAATCTGGGAAGCAATGCGGCCAAAGTCTTAACATCATGAGCAAAACCACTAAAATACCACGCATCATTAAGCTAAGTGCGATCCAGGGCTGGCGGGTCTATGTTGCCTTCAGCAATGGGGAGCATCGGGTGATCGATTTTGAGCAGTTTTTCAGGAAACATCATTTTGCCGCTGATCCATTGCGGCGTCGCTTATTGGATGAAGCGGTGTTTCAAGGGCTGAATTTACATGAAGGCACTTTGCGTTGGCCAACGGTATTGGACAAAATTGAATTGAGCAACGGAATGGTTTTTGAGGTACCATTTGATCTTGACCCATTGGTGCTGTATGAAAACAGTGAACCTGATCTGGAGCGGAATCAAGGGGTAAAGATTGGTACTTTGCTGCGGCAAGCCAGGAAAGAGGCTGGTTTAACCCAGGAAGAGCTGGCCATAAAAAGTGGTACTACCAAGCATTACATTTCTCGCATTGAAAACAACCATGCAGACATTGAGTTGGGCACCTTGCAGAAGATTGTCGAAATTGGATTGGGCAAGCAGCTGGAAGTACAGGTGAGGTAAGGATGCGTAAAATATTGCATTGCAACAACAAATCTAATGCGTTTCCCCTGGAGTTGCGGTGCGCTGCACCTTTAATCCAGGATAATGCATAAAAACTACAGACGTTTTGGCGGCTCTGCCGCTGGTCGTTATGCCTGGAATTATTCAATTGCTTGATAATCAAATTACCTCAAGCTTATTGAGGAGTTTGCCACCTTCGGTGGTTGGAGGAGATGCTCCAGGAGGATTGTGCTTGAATCAAATTTGATTGTAAAATTAAGCAGCTCGCCTTCGGCGAGGCGGGAAACAAATTTTTAGCCACAAATTCCACAAATTTTCACAAATTAGGACATAAACGAACTCCGTTCGTGAAGGGAGTTCAAATGCAAGTTTGTGCCTTAAGGTGCTAAACTTTTACATTTGATTTTGGCAAGATTTTCTTGGAGCAAGACCTCCAACCACCGAAGGTGGTGTCCACTTCCCCTAAGCCGCAACCATAGAAAAGTAGAGTTCTTTGTGCTTGGTTTCAAAGTCTTTAGGTGTCAAAAACTTAATTGAACTATGAGGCCTAAGCTCATTGTAAGTATGCCACCACTCCTGAATTGCTTCATTGAGCAGTTCTAAATTCTTGAACCAATGAAGATTCAAGCACTCAGTTCTCAATGTTCCATTGAGTCGTTCCATCAAACCATTTTGTGATGGTTTGCCTGGTTGAATATGCAAAATGTTTATCCCCTTGTTCTTTGCCCAATTTAGGAGATGCTCAGCAATGAATTCTGGACCATTATCACAACGAATGTAAGCTGGCTTACCGCGCCAAGCGATCACCTGATCCAGTACCTTGGTTAAGGTCTTTGCAGTAATGCTAAAGTAAGCCTCTGTCCACAGTGCTCTTCGAGAACGTTCATCCATGATATTGATCACACGTATTTTTTTGTCTTCTGGCCCTACGACCCAATCACTGACAAAGTCCATCGCCCAGCCCTCATTGATGCCATTGGGAGCCAGTAAATCAAGGTAATCCCGTCGAATCTTTGGCCGTTTGGGTTTACGCCGCAAGTGTAATTGCTCCTGTTTCCAGATGCGATAGACCTTTTTATGGTTCCATTTCATGCCTTGGCTGCGCAGAAAATAGAACACTAGCCAGAAGCCCCAGGCAACAAACCGATTGACGGTTTGATGCAATTCTTGAGCAATCTGTTGATCTTTTTCCTCAGGTCGATTGCCCCGCTTCCGATCATGATAGGTCTGCCGACGGATGCCCAGAACTTTACTTTTGCGACGAATACTCTGTTGCCTTATTGTATTCATCAGCTCTTCTTTTCGTCCTGGGCCTGCCACTTTTTTAGCAAATCATACCCCTCCTGTAGAATTTCATGATCAATACTCAATTCGGCAAACATCTTTTTAAGTCGTTTATTTTCCTGCTCCAGTTCATGAAGCCGGCTTTTGGTCTCATCTTGTTGGATCGCTAAAGCCTGTTTCCATTTGTACAGCGTGGCTGGACTTACTTGATGTTTACGACAGATTTCTTCGACGCTTTTACCACCGTCTTGTTCCGCTAGGATCGCCAATCTTTGACTTTCACTGAATTTACTCCTGCGCATTCTTTTTTGTTTTTAAAGTTAGAAAATCTATTGCAATTTTCTACTCCTTTTTGGTTGCGCTTTTTGGGAAGGGGACAGTGGCACACTCCTAAATACTAAAAAAAAACTCCGCGAACCTCCGCGTCAACTTCTTTACTCCGCGGTTAATAAAAACAACATGGGTTAAACAGGGCTGTAGAGGCGGTGTCAGTTTTGGTTGGGTATGTTGTTTGAATCTTGGGCGGCACGTTCGATAGCTGCTTGTACGCTTTCCAAGGGCAGATTGAGGATCATGGCAATTTTCTCGGCATCTAATCCTAGTTGGAGCATTTCAGGCACAGCGTGGTTAAGGAGTTCTTCATCGCGCTTGGCTTCGCCGATTTCGATGCCCTTTTCGATGCCTTGTTCTTCACCGATTTCGATGCCTTGTTTTTTTACATCGTCTAAAATAGCTTCACGGAGTCCCATAGGTATTCCTGTTTTGGAGAGATCAATTAAATCTTGTTCAAAATTAGCGTTTATTTCTGAATTTGTAAAGGCAGCAAAGTACTTTATGAAGTCAATGATCAGACTGATCTTCTTTTTTGAAATTTTTCGGGCTTTCAGCCTTTGGATCAAATCCAGTTTGAGTGCCCGGAGAGTTTGGTCATCTTTCGGTTTGTCCAGATGCTGCCATGCCGCTTCCATCACTGCGGCAAAAGGATTGGGATCATTGGCTAATTCAGTAGGAGAATGATCACGCAACACATAGGTATTGAATTTGTAGGTCACTTCTGAACCCAGAAAAACATCTTTATATTCCTTAAGATGATAGGTTCGATCCCAATCGGTATAAATGGCCAATCCGGTTACGGGGCGCTGAAATTTTTCCCGAATGCGGTAAATGCATTCAAACATGCGTTGTGCAAACAGGGCATCTTGATAGCCTTGAACTTCGACATGGATTAAAAACCATACTTCGACTCCGCTCAGTAACCATACTTCGGCTCCGCTCAGTAACCCTACTTCGGCTCCGCTCAAAAACCATACTTTGATAAGCTTATCGGCGTGGCGTCTTTTGCCTGGGTTGTCTGGAATCAGTTTTTGAAGTTCGGTATCCAAAAACTCAAAGCCGCGATCAAAGTCGATTTGATCCACGTAATCTGGAAAGAAATACCGAAGAAAGTCATCGATAAGGGATTCGATGATGCTTTTCCAAAGAGCGTCTTTTGAAACGTTCATGCATTTGGTTTGAAAAATAAAGATACTATTTTTTTTAAATTAAAAAATAAAAAACAAAATAATTTTATTTTTTGATTCGTATCCAATTACACGAATTTGATCTGCGGAAATCCGCCCAATCCGCGTCGTCCGCGTTCCCATTGGTGTTGCATTTGCGTTGTTTACGCTGCGGCAAAGTGGCTGATTTCCGGTATACATTTTTTTAACCGCGGAGTAAGGGAGTTGACGCGGAGGTTTTTTAGTATTAAGGAGTTTCACGGAGTCCCATCGGTATTCCTGTTTTGGAGCGTTTTTTGAGTTTGAAAAGCGAAAAATCCCTAAATTTGCTACATGGTTAGATTGAATTATCCCATTGGCATCCAGGATTTTCGAAAAATCAGGGAAAATGCTTATCACTACATCGATAAGACCGAGTTGATTCATGCGCTGCTCACTCAGGGCAATTATTATTTCTTATCTCGTCCACGGCGTTTTGGCAAATCTTTGTTGTTGTCTATCATTAAAGAAATTTATCAAGGTAGCCGCAAATTATTTGAGGATTTGTGGATAGCTGATCGCTGGGATTGGGACAAACGCCACCCGGTTGTTCACATCAAATTTGCCAAAAGTGATTATCAGGGCTTGGGTTTGGCACAGGCTATTTTCAATGAATTGGACAAATCAGCGGCAGAGCTAGGCGTGACCTTGAGCAAAGCGACCTTTAAAGAGCGATTTGAAGAGCTTCTGGTCATTACCAATCGTACCCACGGGCGGGTAGTGCTGTTGGTGGACGAATACGACAAACCCATCATCGACTACCTGGAGGACCAAGAAAAAGCTAAAGAAAACCGCGAGATCCTGAAGCAGTTTTATTCGGTACTCAAAGATGCTGATCCTTACCTGGAGTTTGTATTCATCACCGGGGTGAGTAAGTTTTCGAAGGTGAGTATTTTTTCGGATTTGAACAACCTGAAAGACCTGTCGATCAATGAACGTTACAACAACTTGTTGGGAATTACCCAGCAAGAGTTGGGATCACAATTTAATGACCGACTACACGAAATAGCTGCCCTGAGGAAAACCGAATTTGACGTTTTTATCGCTCAGGTCAAAAACTGGTACAACGGCTACAATTGGAGCGGCAGCGATACCGTGTACAATCCTTTTTCATTGCTGAATTTTTTGCAGGATGGGCAATTCAACAATTATTGGTTTGCGACGGGTACACCTACGTTTTTGGTAGAACGCATGCGCAACGAAGGCCGTTTTCAGTGGGATTCAGATGAATTTGTAGCACTGCTAACGCTGGCCAATTTTGACATCGAACACATCGAGTTACCAACTATTTTGTTTCAAACGGGTTATTTGACTATTTCGGAACTGAACATCATGGAAGGTTGGTGTAAGCTGGATTACCCCAACCAGGAGGTAAAGGCCAGTTTGGAGCAACTGATGCTGGGTGCCTTCCAGCACCGCATTGGCTCAGGGTTACCAACGGTGCTACAATTGCGCCAAGCCCTGGAGCGCAGCAATCTGGATCGGGTTGTTGAAATCATCAATACTGCCTTTTCTGATATCCCGCACGATCTTTGGAAGGGCGCGACAGAACTGCACTACCACGCCTTGGTACATCTCACCTTTAGCCTTCTCGGCAATTACCTCAAGAGTGAAGTCAATAGCGCTTTGGGGCGTTGTGATGCCATCGTGCAAACTGCTACTCATATCTATGCCTTCGAATTCAAACTAGAACAAAGTGCGGCTGTGGCCATCCAACAAATCATCAACAAAAACTACCTGGGGCCTTATCAGTTGGATGCCCGGCAAAAAGTGGCGGTAGGGATCAATTTTACGCGCGAAAAACGGGGTGTGACGGAGTTTGACTGGAAGCAGCTAGCATAAAATGCTAAGAAACCTGAGCACTCCCACCTTTACACGGATTTGATCCGCGGAAATCCGCTGAATCCGCGTCATCAGCGTTCCCATTGGTGTTGCATTTGCGTTGTTTATGCTGCTGCAAAGTGGCTTATTTCCGCGTCAACTTCTTTACTCCGCGGTTAATAAAAACAATATGGATTAAACATTCAGAATAGATCGCGGCTGTTGAAGTTTTGCGAGGTTGAACGGGTTAAACACAATTAACCGCCATGACCACCATGAAAAGCGGAAAATCCTTAAATTTGCGCTATGGCTAGATTGAATTATCCCATTGGCATCCAGGATTTTCGAGAAATCCGCACGAAGGGCTACCATTACCTGGATAAGACTGCGCTCATTTATCACTTGTTGACGGAGGGGAAATACTATTTCTTATCCCGTCCCCGGCGTTTTGGCAAATCTTTGTTGGTATCCATCATTAAAGAAATTTTTAACGGTAGTAAGGAGTTATTTGAAAGTTTGTGGATAGAAAAAAACTGGGATTGGAGCAAGCAGCACCCGGTGGTACATTTACCTTTCAGTTCCATGAATTACCAAAAACTGGGTCTGGCGGCGGCCTTGTCCAAGGAGATAGAAGCTGTAGCTGCAAGTTTTTCCATTCTGCTGGAAAACCAGGAATTGAAGGATCAGTTTCGGGAGTTGTTGCAAAAGTTAGCCCAGGCTCAAGGTCGCGTAGTATTGTTGATCGACGAATACGACAAACCCATCATCGACTACTTGGAAACCCCCGAGCAAGCCAAGACCAATCGCGAGGTACTCAAGCAATTTTATTCGGTGTTGAAGGATGCTGATCCACACCTGGAACTGGTGTTCATCACAGGGGTGAGCAAGTTTTCAAAGGTGAGTATTTTTTCGGATTTGAACAATTTGAAAGACCTGTCGATCAATGAACGGTACCACAACCTCTTGGGGATTACCCAGCAAGAGTTGGAATCACAATTTAATGACCGACTACACGAAATAGCTGCCCTGAGGAAAACCGAATTTGACGTTTTTATCGCTCAGGTCAAAAACTGGTACAATGGCTACAATTGGAGCGGCAGCGATACCGTGTACAATCCTTTTTCATTGCTGAATTTTTTGCAGGATGGACAATTCAACAATTATTGGTTTGCAACGGGTACCCCCACGTTTTTGGTAGAACGCATGCGCAATGAAGGACGGTTTCATTGGGATGCAGATGAATTTGTGGCGCTGCTAACGCTGGCCAATTTTGACATTGAACACATCGAGTTACCAACTATTTTGTTTCAAACGGGTTATTTGACTATTTCGGAACTGAACATCATGGAAGGTTGGTGTAAGCTGGATTATCCCAACCAGGAGGTAAAAGCCAGTTTGGAGCAACTGATGCTGGGTGCCTTCCAGCACCGCATTGGCTCAGGGTTACCAACGGTGCTACAATTGCGCCAAGCCCTGGAGCGCAACAATCTGGATCGGGTTGTTGAAATCATCAATACGGCCTTTTCAGATATCCCTCACGATCTTTGGAAGGGTGCCACCGAATTGCACTACCATGCGCTGGTACACCTCATGTTTAGCCTCCTGGGAAATTACCTCAAGAGTGAAGTCAATAGCGCTTTGGGGCGTTGTGATGCCATTGTGCAAACTGCTACCCACATTTACGCTTTTGAGTTCAAATTGGAGCAAAGCGCGGCAATCGCCATCCAACAAATCATCAACAAAAACTACCTGGGGCCTTATCAATTGGATGCCCGCCAGAAAGTGGCGGTAGGGATCAATTTTACGCGCGAAAAACGGGGTGTGACGGAGTTTGACTGGAAGCAGCTAGCATAAAATGCTAAGAAACCTGAGCACTCCCACCTTTACACGGATTTGA
>Ga0247832_1001345_pt1 | contig 44011 bp, 35 predicted proteins | sample LaCruzMarch2015__10_FD_192407 | JGI IMG/M metagenome (GOLD analysis project Ga0247832, IMG submission 192407) | Freshwater microbial communities from meromictic Lake La Cruz, Castile-La Mancha, Spain - LaCruzMarch2015_4m | ecosystem: Environmental > Aquatic > Freshwater > Lake | place: Spain... | reverse complement strand
GTGGCCAAAAGCGGGTAATTTCTGCATATCGAGGATCATAAGCAATTCTCTTGATGATGCGGTGGGGTTGTTTTCGACTGTGGAGGATTTGAGAAGTCTCTAACGGTACGAATTTACGAAATCACTCAATGTGATATCTACTATTTCATTAAGATAAGTAAATCTGGGATTAAGCAAAGCTGGAACTAAATAAAGCTGGGATTAAGCAAATTTACAATGTATTAAAGCTAGAGTTAAATGAAATTGGTATAGAGAATTAGATGAAAATTTATTTAAAATGCTCTTTGTCTATCTTTTCATACCACTGCAGTTGAGATTCACCCTGGGTGTAATCAATTACCGAAATCACTAAGTTGCCGGGTGATATCTCTTTGATTCGATCAACCAATTTAGAGGAGTCAGAGCTTGTTTTCACTTTAATAAACACCCAAAAACCATGAGTGGAAACTCTTCCTATGCAATCAACCTCTCTCAGCAAGGCCTTGATCCGAAAATAAATCTGGATTAATTGTGCTTCTATTTCTAAAACTTGCTCCCGAATCCCAATGGATTGGATTGAATTCAAATCTAAATTGACTGAGACCATTGTTAAATTCTCTGAATTTCTCTTACTTAGATTAACCTCTCTTTCAATAATTTGATTAAGTCTATTTGGCGCGATTGCACCAGTAAGCAGATCAATTTCGCCATCATTTTCAAAATAGATTTCGGTAAGTAGTTTTGGGGCTATCTCCATGATTAAGAAACAGGGTAATATGCAAACATGAATTGGAGAAGTGTGCTAGCCCTCGAAAAATCCAGAGTTCGGGCGATTTACCTACTGAAATTCGAGGCGATTATTATTTTGCTGCTCACCTTGTATTTGATAATCGCACCACTCTTCTCAACCGTCTCACTGCCTAACGCCCTAGGGGCAGAAATTGTCTTTGGTTTACTGGGGTCAGCAGGTCTGTGGGTATCAGCTCTTGGATTTAAACAAGGGCGATCATATGGACGAGCCCCTGCCGTGTTAGCTAATTTAATCGCACTTGGTGTTGCCTACTACATGATTACTGGAAACTTTTTACTGGTTGGAATTCCTCTTGCAATACTCGCTTTGGTAACAATGATCTCAGCAGCGTTTGGATATAAAGATTAATTTAAATTTAATATCAATTTAAGTAGCATTAAAAATAGGTTATTGCTTTGAGAATCACTTACCACTCAACTATCTGACGATCCTCCCAAAGAAAACCAGTCTTATCTACCGCTGGATCAAACTCTCTAGTTGCTAACCAAATTGCAGTCTCTGCTCCCTCCTCTGCAGAACGTGGTGCATCTGGTCCACCCATATCTGTTCGTGAATGGTTTGGACAGATCGCATCTACTAAGAATCCGCGAGCGCCATTTCCAGTTTCGTAAGAGAGGTTTTTTACTAATGCATTAACTCCAGCTTTGCTGATTCGATATGGAGCTAAGCCACCATGTGTTCCAGGTCCTGACATTCGGCCAAGGCATGCGCTGTAAACAATGACGCGGGAGTTATTTCGCACCTCTGTCATTGCTGGCGCTAATTGATTTATTGCGGTGAAGACAGCATCTAAATTAATTGAAAGAGTTCGGCGCCACTCTTCATCATTAGTTCTCAAAGTCTTTGACATCTTCTCACTCATTACGCCATGAGCTAAAACCAAAATATCTAATGGACCAAATCCATCTGCAGTTGCTTCATTGGTAATATCAAGTAAAACCTCTCGAAACTTTTTACTATCGGCAACATCTACCGCACGATACTTACAACCTAATTTCTGCGCAGACTCTGCAGCTCGGGCTGCATCCTTACCTATGATGTAAACCGAAATGCCTTGTGCAATTAACCCTTGTGCGGTCGCGTAGCCAAGGCCGCGGGAGCCGCCGGTAACTATTGCCCACTTCATATTGCCCACTTCATATTGCCCATTTCATGAGATAACCCTGCCTGTTGAAGTGCATTTGCGCCACTTGGCCAATCAACTCAAGCAAGCGGTGGGTTATTTTGGTGGCTGTCCTCACTTACTTATGTGAATTTTGAGGGTTATTACGCGGTAACTCAAGAGATAAGATAAGAACTGTAAATTTCCTTAATCCTGGCTAACAGCCAGTTTGATCGAGCGAGTTTGAAGGAGTTAATAAGTGATGTCAGCCGGCGGCAATACACCAGCTAATCACTTTGGTGGCACCTTCGGTCCCAATGAGTGGCTAGTTCAAGAGATGTATGAGCGCTACCAACAAGATCCAGCATCAGTTGATAAAGCTTGGTGGGATTTCTTTGCAGATTTCAAAGGTGGAACAACTGCTCCGCAAGGTAATTTAAGCCAAGGTAATTTAAATCAAGGTAATACAAACCAAAGTAATTCAAACCAAAGAGGTGTTCCGCCAACTCCGAAATCACAACAGCTTGCACAATCGGTAACTCCTGCTTCACCTGCTTCACCTGTTGCACCAGCGGCAACCATCGTGCCAACTGCACAAGTTGCGCCCGCAGCACCAGTTGCGCCTGTTTCAACTGTCGTGCCAACTGCACAAGTTGCACTTCCAACTTCACAATTAGCGCCAACTGCAAGTGATCTCGCATTATCAGCTGCAAAGCCTGCCGATCCAATTGTTAAACCAATTCCAACCTTGGTATCCCCTGGGGCTGCAACTGTTGAACCATTAAGAGGTGTATCTGCTCGCGTTGTACAAAGCATGGAGGCCTCATTAACTGTTCCAACTGCAACCTCAGTTCGAGCAGTGCCTGCAAAGTTAATGATTGATAACCGCACCGTAATTAATAATCACTTAAAGCGTGGCCGTGGTGGCAAGATTTCATTTACTCATCTAATTGGTTACGCAATGATTAAAGCGGCTCGAGCGATGCCAGAGATGAACTCATTCTTTACCCAATTAGATGGCAAGCCAGCGGTTGCTCACCCTGAACATATAAATCTTGGCATTGCGATTGATTTGGCAAAGGCTGATGGTTCACGTCAATTACTTGTTCCTTCAATTAAAGGATGTGAAGAGTTAGATTTTGGTCAGTTCTGGGCAGTTTATGAAGAGATGGTTCGTAAGGCACGTACTGGTGCATTAACCGTTGAAGATTTTGCTGGTACCTCAATGTCATTAACTAATCCAGGAACAATTGGCACAGTTCACTCCATTCCGCGTTTAGTTCAAGGCCAAGGCATGATTCTTGGTGTTGGCGCTATGGATTACCCAGCAGAGTTTCATGGTGCAAATGAACAAACACTTGCAGATCTAGCAATTAGCAAAGTAGTCACACTTACTAGTACTTACGATCATCGAATTATCCAAGGTGCACAATCTGGCGACTTCCTGCGCAGAATTCATGAGATTTTACTTGGCGAAGAGCAATTTTATGATGAAATCTTTGAAGCGCTACGTATTCCATATGTTCCAATTCGCTGGGTTGTTGATAAGCAATTTGGCAAGGATGAAGAGATTAATAAGACAGCACGTGTTCAAAAATTAATTGATGCTTACCGAACAACTGGTCATTTAATGGCAGATGTTGATCCACTTGCATACAAACAGCGCTCACACCCAGATTTAGATATTGTAAATCACGGTTTAACTCTTTGGGATCTAGATCGCGAGTTTGCCACTGGTGGCTTTGGTGGAAAATCATTTATGAAGTTACGCCGCATTCTTGGCGTGCTTCGTGACTCTTACTGCCGCTCTGTCGGTGTTGAGTATATGTATATTTCAGAACCAGCTGAGCGAAAGTGGATTCAAGATCATGTCGAGGTAGGTGCACCAACAACACCACGTGAAGAGCAGCTTCGAATTCTTAAAAAATTAAATAGCGCAGAGGCTTTTGAATCATTCTTGCAAACAAAGTTTGTTGGTCAAAAGCGATTCTCACTTGAAGGTGGCGAATCTGTAATTCCAATGTTGGATGCAGCTATCTCCGCTGCTGCTGATGCTGGCTTAAATGAGGTCACAATTGGTATGCCACACCGTGGTCGCTTAAATGTGTTAGCAAATATCGCTGGTAAATCATATGGACAAATCTTCCAAGAGTTTGAAGGTCATTATCATGACAATGAGGTTCATGGCTCAGGAGATGTTAAGTACCACTTAGGTACTAAGGGAGTTTTCACCGCTGAATCAGGTGCAACAACCAAGGTTTATCTAGCAGCAAATCCATCCCATTTAGAAGCGGTAAATCCAGTATTAGAAGGTATTACTCGCGCAAAGCAGGATAAGTTGCGTGCTGCAGCTGGTGATCTAACTGTAGATGAACAAAGCTCATTCCCAGTTATGCCAATTCTACTTCATGGTGATGCTGCATTTGCTGGACAAGGTGTTGTCTCTGAAACTTTATCCCTTTCACTACTTAAGGGTTACCGCACTGGTGGAACAATTCACATCATCATCAATAACCAAGTTGGCTTCACAACATCTCCACATGCAGCTCGCTCTTCAACCTACTCAACTGATATTGCAAAGATGATTGGGGCGCCGGTATTTCATGTAAATGGTGATGATCCAGAGGCGTGTGTTCGCATTGCTCGACTTGCCTTTGCTTACCGTCAAGAGTTTAAGAAAGATGTAGTGATCGACATGATTTGCTACCGTCGCCGCGGACACAACGAGGGTGATGAGCCAAGCTTTACCCAACCATTAATGTACAAATTAGTTGATGCTAAGCGCTCAACTCGAAAGCTTTATACCGAGGCATTAATTGGCCGTGGCGACATTACAGTTGATGAAGCGGAAGCGGTTCTGCGAGATTACCAAGAGCAATTAGATGCAGTATTTGCATCGGTTCACAACACTCAACCAGAAGAGGATCCAAATTGGAAGGCGCCAGTTGTTCCAGCGCCACAAACTGTTGATACATCAGTAGCTGAACCGGTTCTTCGCAAAATCGTTGCAACTCAAACCGCAATTCCAGTTGGATTCACTGTGCATCCAAAGTTACTTCCGCAATTAAGTAAGCGCGTTGAGATGCTTGATGAGGCAACAGTTGATTGGGCAACTGGTGAGATGTTGGCATTTGGTTCCCTCCTATTAGAAGGACATCCAATTCGCATGAGTGGCCAGGATGTTCGACGTGGCACATTTAGTAATCGTCACGCAGTAGTTGTTGATAAGGAGACCGGCGCTGATCTATTCCCATTGCGTGGATTAGTTTCAGATCCAAATCAATTCCACATTTACGACTCATTCCTATCGGAGTATGCGGTGATGGGCTTTGAGTACGGCTACTCAGTTGAACGAGAGAATGCGTTAGTAATTTGGGAGGCGCAATTTGGTGATTTTGCTAATGGCGCACAAACAATTATCGATGAGTTCATCTCATCATCGCTACAAAAGTGGGGCGAGCGCTCCTCTGTAGTACTTCTCTTGCCACATGGATATGAAGGACAGGGACCAGATCACTCATCAGGTCGAATTGAGCGTTTCTTAACTCTTGCGGCTGAACAAAATATGACAGTTGCACAACCATCAACACCAGCCTCCTACTTCCATCTACTTCGTTGGCACATGAAGAATCCAGCCCGCCGTCCATTAATTGTCTTTGAGCCAAAATCTATGTTGCGTCTTAAAGCTGCCGCTAGCGGTTTAGCTGATTTTACAAATGGCACATTTAAACCATTAATTACCGATCCGAAGGTAAGTAATTCATCGAGATTAATCTTTACATCAGGCAAGGTTTACTACGATTTAATCGCAGAGCGAGAAAAATTAGGTGAGAGCTCAACTGCAATTGTGCGAATTGAGCAGCTATATCCACTTCCAATTGATGAAATAATTGCTGAAGCGAAAAAGCATCCATCAGCAACATTGCTTTGGGTACAAGATGAACCAGCAAATCAGGGGCCGTGGCCATTTGTTTCAGCTACTGCACAAGAGAGCTTCCCATCCCATGAAGAGTTAAATGGTCGAAATCTGCGTCGTGTTTCTCGCCGTGCAACTGCAAGTCCTGCAACTGGAAATCATCACCTGCATGAAGAGGAACAACATGCATTAATGATGGAAGCCTTTACCCGCTAATCTATTTTCGAGTTTTTATAGAACACTTGGCCCTTTTCGATATCTAAAAACAAGTTTTTCAGTAATAGCATCGGCGGCAATCCAACCCCACTTTCGAGAATCGGTACTGGCTGGGTTATCGCCCTCTAGCCAATAGATACACCTACCTGCTTCATTTCTAACCTGCTTAACTCGTTTTAAAAGTTTTATACCCGGTCGCTCTGGGTCAGCGATTAAACAAACCGTATCTACCTTAATTGGGTGTGAGTTACTACCTACTTTTTTAACAAGTAACCAATCGCCTGCCAAAAAGGTGGGTGACATCGAGGAGCCTGAAAGCTTTACCGTGCTAAATCCCAACATGACGGGTATCCTCGCACCACTAGTTAAAATTTAAAAATGGAGGAAAGATGATCAAGAAGTTCATTACTTCAAGCTTCGAACCCAAGCAGATCGCATTTGCACATTGTGATCTTCCTTGTGGAGTTTACGATCCAGCGCAAGCAAAGATTGAAGCGTTATCTGTAAAGGCGTGTATGGAGAAGTACGCTGCAAGCAGCGATCCAGATTTTAAATCCCGCGCAGTTGCAATCAAGGAGGAGAGATCTGAATTAGTTAAGCACCACCTTTGGGTGTTGTGGACTGATTACTTCAAGCCAAATCACTTTGAGAGCTACCCACAACTACATGCTTTGTTTAATGAGGCAACCAAGCTAGCCGGAGCTGGTGGCAGCAAGGGCACTAATGATGTTGCAGTTGCTGACAAATTAATCAGCAAGATTGATGAGATCGCCGAAGTATTTTGGGCGACAAAGAAGTAGTTTAAAAACTAAGAGACAGAGCTTTGTGGTCGCTCCGCCACCATTGTTTCGGCGGCGGCGCGAGCCATAAATGAAACACGTTCTACAAATTTTCTAGTTACCTGACCACTAGCAATCAAACGTGCATGTTGATGCACTTGAACCTCAAAAATTAATAGATTACTTTCAAAGCTTAAGCAGCGGGCAGTAGCGTGAATCTCAGAGCCAACACCAACTGCACCAAAAAAATTTAAAGTAGAGTTTTCAGTAATTGTTGTCTCGCCGAAATCTAAAAACTCAATTATGCAGGCGCTGCAAGCGCTCTCCATTAAACTCAAAATATTATTGGTTGAAGCTACCGGTAGATCATTAATACCTTGCGCAACAGAGGTGTCCCCTGGTCGGATAGTCATAGTAGACATACCCACCGCACCGATTACCTGCTCAGCCTTCATAATCACAAGATTAGTGATTAATTAATTATTCGCGTGGAAACTCTCTGCGAATTTTCCTGGTAATTTCAATCTGAGTTTGGCCATCCACTGTTATCTCTGTGTAAGTGCTCTCGGTATATGTAGTTTCCATGCGAAGAGCCATCTCTCTATGTAATTGCTGCGTTTGCTCGATTAATCGCTCATGTAAAGCGGCGGGGGCTGGTTCATTGCAACAGCGAGATAGCAGGTTGCGCATTAGTAAGAGGGATTGGCTCTCCTGCTCCATCTGATTTTTACAAGGTGGACATTCGCCAAAATGAACCTCAACAATATCTAATTGATGAGCATCGAAGATCTCTTGATCAATAAATAAAACAATTAATGGTCGGATCTCAATACAAGGAACATCATGATGGTTTCCACAACTCATTTTTGATCACCACCCTTGATGGTGAAGCCGCGCTCTTTGGCGTAGGCAGATAAGGATTCTCTTAACAATTTACGACCTCGGTGCAGACGTGACATAACTGTTCCGGTAGGAACACCCATGATCTCGGCAATCTCTTTGTAGGAAAAACCCTCAACATCTGAGAGATAAACCGCCATTCGAAAATCCTCTGGCATAGCAGCAAGTGCATCTTTGACATCACGATCTGCGATATTTTCTAAGACCTCATCCTCTGCAGATTTACCAAGATCACTTGTATGTGATGCGGCATCTGCAATCTGCCAATCCTCTAACTCGCCACCACTCAATAGCGGACGACGCTGATCCTTGCGATAATTATTAATAAATGTTGTAGTGAGAATTCGATATAACCAAGCCTTTAGATTTGTCCCTGGCTCAAACTGATGAAAGCTAGTAAATGCCTTAGCGTAAGTATCTTGTACAAGATCTTGTGCATCTTGTGGATTTTTTGTGTAACGAAGAGCGGCACCATAAAGCGCTGATGCAAAAATTAATGCATCCTTTTCAAATCTTAAAGTTCGCTCAACTTGACTCTCTTTTTGCCGATCAATTACCGCCGGTAAATTTGCATCCATAGCAGTTAAATCAATCTCGGCTGAATCATTGGCACTCTGATTACCGCCACCTTGATTACTGCCATTACTTTTTGTCTCGCGCATTTGGGCAAAGGCTACTCCGATTGGGGAAGAGGTAATTTCAAATTTATTATCAAAGTTGCTCTTTTGTTTCCGCGAACTCTCAGTAAGAGCGATGCCCACCTTGGTACCAGCCTGTGCCAGCCCATTTGGATGCAAAATTTGTGGCATAAAACTCTAAACAAAATGTGAGCCAGATCTATTCCCGCTGATGCAAAGCTTGAAAAATTACCCTTAAAAAAGGGTTTGGGGCTCACCTATCTCAATTGGCGCAATTAACTCAGGGCCATTATTTCTGGTGGCATTAACCATGGTTGAAACTGGATCTGCGATCAAACCCGTTGCTTTATCTGGAAAATCAAGAAGTGCCTTTAACTCAGCCACATTATTTCTCTTGCTATCTAGCCAAGTATCCCACCGAACATTTGGCAAAAATGTTGGCATGCGATGATGAATCTTCGCCAGAAAATCTACCGCTGGCCTAGTAATTAATGCTGCACTCTGCCTAGTAGCTCCACCTTCATCCTGCCATGATGAGTAGATTCCGGCAAAGGCTAATGTTTTTTCACTCTTGCTGTGAATATAAAAAGGTTGTTTGCTAGGAAACTCTCCAAGCTCTGTCGCCCACTCATAATATCCAGTGGCTGGTATCAAACAGCGATGATACTTAAAAGCATTTTTAAAGGTTGGTTTAACATCAACACTCTCGGTGCGAGCATTGATCGCAGAGCTTTGGGATTTGATCGCCTCTTTAATTGATTTACTCCAAGGTGCAATTAAGCCCCAAGATAGATTTACTAATTCACGTTTTGCATCAGAGTTATTTCTAATTACATAGATCTCCTTGGTCGGAGATATATTCCAATCTGCTGGCAGCGCTCTTCCGACATGACCGGCGGTGATCTCAAACTCCTCAATTAACTCCTCAGGTCGCTTAGAGATCGCATAACGTCCGCACATAAGCAGAAGATTACTCAATCTCGCCCCACAATGGATTACGGGTAGAATCAGCGCAATGACAAATTGGCCAGCACCCTTTATTGAGAAGATAGATCCTTCTCGTGGCTTAAACGCAGTCATCACAATTCCTGGTTCAAAATCTGTCACCAATCGCGCATTAATACTTGCTGCGATATCTCAAACGCCCTCAACCATTCGCCGGCCACTTTCATCACGTGATACTGATTTAATGGTTAAAGCCTTACGTTCACTTGGTTGTCAGATAGATGAGGTCAAAAGTGAGGATGGCTTTGATTATGTAGTAACACCAAAAAAATTAATGGGGCCAGCACAAATTGATGTTGGTAATGCCGGAACTGTCATGCGCTTTCTGCCACCAATTGCCGCATTTGCAACTGGTTTAATTCACTTTGATGGCGATGCCAGATCACATGAACGACCATTAGCGCCCGTGATCGCCGCACTAGAACAGTTGGGTGTAAGCATTGAGCATGGAAATAAGCATCGATTACCTATGACTATAAATGGTGCTGGCAAGGTTAAGGGTGGTGTCGTTGAGATTGATGCATCTACATCTAGTCAATTTGTTTCAGCATTACTTCTAATGGCGCCAGCGACCGAACTTGGTATTACCATTAAAAATATCGGTGACTCACTTCCATCACAACCTCATATTGATATGACGATTTCGATGTTGCGTCTATTTGGTGCAACTGTTGAAGTTAACTCAGATTCAGATGGTAAATCTAAGGGTTCATGGCGAGTTCTGCCTGGAAAGTTAACTGGCCAAGATTTAATTGTCGAGCCAGATCTTTCAAATGCAGCGCCATTTATGGCAGCGGCGATGGTTTGTGGTGGCACAGTTGTAATTAGAGATTGGCCAAAGCAGAGTACGCAGCCTGGTGATCAATTAAGAGAGATCTTTACCAGGATGGGTGCAGAGATTAAATTTACACAGGCGGGTTTATCAATCTCATCCGGTGGTAATTCATCCGGTGGTAATTCATCCGGAACGCCACTTGATTCAATATCTGGCATAGATATTGATCTACATGATGTTGGCGAGCTAACCCCGTCAATTGCAGCGGTTGCAGCTCTTGCTAGCACGCCATCAACCTTGCGAAATATTGGACATCTTCGCTTACATGAGACTGATCGCTTATCAGCACTTGCTACTGAGATTAATCGGTTAGGTGGAGAGGTAATTGAGAGCGCAACAGATTTAACGATAAAGCCAAAACCATTATCAGTTGGCTCATCGGTAGCGCCATACCTATTTAAAACTTATGAGGATCACCGAATGGCAACCGCTGGTGCAATTATTGGATTAGCTGTGCCCGGAGTAATTGTAGAAAATATTGAAACAAGTAAGAAAACTCTTCCTAATTTCCCAGAGTTATGGAGCCAGATGTTGGGCTCAGCCGGTAGCGCTAATTAATGAGTAAGCGTTATCGGGATGAGGATGATGTACGAGTAAATCAATCAAGACAGTTTGGTGCCAGCAATAAGGCCAGAGCGCGAACGAAGGATCGCCCCGATTACTCAGAGGCGCAGAGTGCAAAGATTATTGAGGTAGATCGCGGACGTGTTAAGTGCCTACTAGTTGGCGGTGTAGCCACTGAAGTAATTGCAATGAAGGCACGTGAGCTTGGTAAGAAATCAGTTGTAGTTGGTGATTTGGTTTCAGTGGTTGGTGATTTAAGTGGCAAAGAGGGCTCCCTTGCTCGAGTGGTTACAGTTTTGCCTAGAAAAAACTCCTTGACTCGAACAATCGATGATCACGTAAATGATGAACGGGTCATTGTGGCAAATGTTGATCAAATGGGAATAGTTGTCGCGGCCGCTAATCCAGAGCCACGTGAAGGATTTATTGATCGCGCACTAGTAGTTGCATTTGATCAAGGGATAAAACCAATCATCATTATGACAAAACAGGATCTAGCTGATGGCACAAATTTCTTAAATACTTACAAAGATCTTGATATTACAATCTTTAAAATTGATAAAGCTAGCGATCTCTCCACTTTAAGTGCTCAACTACAAGAGAAGGTAACTGTTTTGCTTGGACACTCAGGTGTTGGTAAATCCACCCTGGTTAATAAATTATTAGGTGATGAACGTCGGGCAACTGGTGATGTAAATGATGTAACTGGTCGAGGCCGCCACACATCATCTAGTGCGATCGCTTTGAAACTTCCTAGTGTTACTAATGACTCTTCAACTTGGATAATTGATACACCTGGAGTTAGATCCTTTGGCATCGCACATGTTGAGCCAACTAGAGTTATCTCCGCCTACCCCGAGTTCACCGAAGCCATTAAACACTGCCCAAAAAACTGTACTCACAATGAGGAGAGTTGTGCTTTAAATAATTGGCCTGATTTAACTCCACAAAACCTCGCTAGATTGGCTAGCTTGCGCAGAGTACTTTCAACAAATAAATCTACAATTTAAAGAGAGCAGAATCAGAGTTTTGCAGTAATCTTTACACATCGTGAGTACACCACAAATATCCCAGTTCCTGCCTCAGGATTTAGAAAATCAAAGTAAGCAGGTAGATCTATCAATAACTGGAATGAGCTGCTCCTCCTGTGTTAATTCAATTGAAAAATCCCTAAATAAGTTACCTGGTGTTCGAGCCACAGTTAACTTAGCAATGGAGAGTGCGCACATAATTGCGCCAGTAAAGATGGATGAATCTGAATTAATCGCTGCTGTTAAAGCTAGCGGATACTCCGCTAAGGCATTTAAGGGCGAACGGGAATCATTTGAAAGATCAAGAAAGCTCGGGTTGCGAGTTTTAATTACCGCACTCTTTACTATCCAAATTTTGTTACTAATGGTTTTTGAATCAATCTCATCCTCATTTAAATCCGCTATTGATCAAAACTTTGAGTCATTAATTGAGCAATTAAATGAAGTGATATCAAATCAAGGGTTTAACTTTGAGATTTTATATCCAACCGCACCCGCCTCGGCCTGGCTAGCAATCCTGCTCTCTCTTCCGGTGGTACTAATTCTTGCTTGGCCAATCCATCGCGCTGCCATTAAAAATATCACTCAGCCAACAATGGATACCTTGGTTTCAATTGGATCTCTTACCGCTCTAATCTGGAGCATCTATGCAACTGCAAGTTATACCCATTCAAATATGGCTGATGCAGATGGTGGAGCCGGTATGCAGATGGCAGGGTTGCAAAATTACGCAGAGGTTTCCGCCACCGTTATCCTCTTTGTCATGCTTGGTAGATATCTCGAGCATCGCGCAAAACGTAAAGCTGGATCTGCCTTAGCTGCTTTATTTGAGTTATCTGCTGGAAGTGTTGAAGTAATTCGAGATTCAAAAAATTTAATAATTGATATCTCAGAGATTGAGGTTGGTGATATTTTCACCGTTAAGCCAGGTGAGAAAATAGCTACCGATGGTGTTGTTATCTCTGGTGCAAGCACAATTGATAACTCATTTTTAACTGGTGAATCAACTCCACTAGATATCACCATTGCAGATTTAGTTTTTGCTGGCTCAATTAACAACAATGGCTCTTTAGTAGTCAGAGCCACCCGAATTGGTGCCGATACCGAGCTAGCCAGAATTACCCGAATGGTCATGAGTGCACAGAGTGAAAAGGCACCTGCTCAGCGATTAGCTGATCAAGTTAGCTCTATTTTTGTACCAGTAGTTCTTCTGCTCTCGATCGCAACATTTTTAAGCTGGTACTTATCTGGTTCTGAAGTATCAAAATCAATTGCCACCGCTATTGCAGTTTTAATTATCGCTTGCCCATGTGCACTAGGTCTGGCTACCCCAATCGCACTGATGGTGGCGGCAGGTAAAGGTGCCAGATTAGGTTTCATCATTCGCTCTCCTAAGGCTATCGAAAAGGCTAAATCAATAAGTGATGTTGTCTTTGATAAAACCGGAACCATCACTACTGGCAAGATGAAGTTACATCAGATGTTAGTAATTGAATCACCGCTTAATAAATCAAATTCGGAGGTTTCAACCGCTGAAATTCTAAGATTAACCTTAAGTATCGAACTGCTTGATTCCCATCCAATTTCAAATGCAATTGCAGAGCAGTTAGCGGCGCAAGGATTTGTTGGTGAGCAGTTAACTGAGTTTGAACATCGAAGCGGCCAAGGGGTGGCGGCTCGTACTTCAACTGGTAAAACTTTATTAGTTGGCTCACCAATCTCAATTGCAAAAAGCTCAGCTGAGTTTCATCCAAAACTTAAAGCAGCGATTGAGGAGGCAAATACGCGAGGTAACTCCGTTGCAGTTGTTGCAATAGATGGTCTTGCCTACGGCGTATTTGAGGTTGGTGACAGCCTTAAATCAGATGCTGCAGCATCAATTGCAAAGTTACAGAGCAAGGGAATTAACACCTGGCTAGTCACTGGTGATTCTGCCACCGCTGCGATCGCTATGGGCGGGGCGGCTGGTATTCCAATTGATAATGTCTTTGCAACCGCATCACCTGAACAAAAAATTGATTTTGTTAAATCACTTCATCAAACAAATGATGCAGATAGTAAAGGTAAAAAAAGAGTTTTAATGATTGGTGATGGCATAAATGATGCAGCGGCAATCGCAGAGGCTGATTTAAGTATGGCAATGGGAACTGGCACAGATACTGCAATCGCTGCCGCTGACATCACTTTGATTAGGGGCTCATTAGGAACCGTTATTGATGCCTTAAATGTTGCAGGAAAAACAGTAAAGATTATTAAATCTAATTTAGCTTGGGCCTTTGCTTACAATGTTATTTGTATTCCAATCGCAGCATCTGGAAATCTATCTCCGATGTATGCCGCTGGAGCTATGTCACTATCCTCATTATTTGTGGTGATGAATAGCTTAAGAATTTAAGTAATGGTAGCGGGGACAGGATTTGAACCTATGACCTCTGGGTTATGAGCCCAGCGAGCTACCGAGCTGCTCCACCCCGCGTCGGATCCCAAATCCTAAAGCAATTAACTGTTAATGCAAAATTGCAGTGAAGATTGTGCTTAACCCTTTTTTTATTCAACCATTTAAGCGGTTAAATTAAAAGATTAACGATTTTGCGCAGATATCAGTGCAGTTATTGCAGCCTCTAACCGAGCACGCGCTCTATCAGTTGCCGCACCATCTAATCGCTTTTGCGCATCAATAAAATCTTTGTATGCAGATTGCAATGAGGCGATCGCAGATCTAATCTCTTGGCTTGAACCAGTAGCTTCAGTTCCACCACTCGCGCCAGGTGTTGGCAGATTATTTCCAATGGTTGTTCCAGAGTTGCCGCCAAATACCTGATCTAATGCACCCTTTAGAGTGTCATCAAATCCAATTTGATCACCAAATGCGACCAATACTTTTTGCAGCAATGGATACGCCACTGCATTTGCGGTTGCTCGAACATAAACTGGTTGTACATAAAGCAAACCATTACCCACTGGCAGCGTTAGTAAATTGGCTAGAACTACATCTGAACCACCTTGGCGAAGAAGTGAGAGTGTTGTCGCAACCTCAGGCTTTGCCTCAAAATTTGAAGCTATCTGTGATGGGCCGGCGACATTTGCAGATCTTGGAAGTTGAAGAACTGTGATCTTTCCATAATCTGGACCATTGTTTGAATTAACAATTGCTAGTGCAGATAAGTTTTCTCGGCCACCGCGAGGTACGAATGGGGTAGATAGTGAGAAGGTTGGCTTATCTTGGCCAGGTATCTGCATTGTTAAATAAACTGGTGGTTGATTGCCAGCATTTGCACCAAAGGTTGATGGATCACGAGGTACTCGCCAGAAATCCTGTCCGCCATAAAAGGCATCAGCGGTAGTTACGTGGTACGCACTTAAAATATCTCGTTGTACGCGGAACATATCCTCTGGATAACGAATATGTGAGAGCAATTGAGCTGAAATCTCACTCTTTGGCTTAACCGTTCCAGGGAAGGCTTTACTCCAAGTTGCTAGCACTGGATCCTTCTCATCCCACTGGTACAGAGAAATTGTTCCATCATAAGCATCAACTGTTGCCTTAACTGAGTTACGGATGTAATTGATACTTCTGTTATCTAATGAGGCAATAGCGGTTGATCTGGATGTTAAAGCATCAGCAGTATTTGCTAAGTTAATTTTGCGAGAGTTTGGATAACCATTTGAGGTTGTGTATCCATCAACAATCCAAAGAATCTTGCCATCTACTACAGCAGGATATGGATCGCCATCAAGGGTTAGCCATGGCGCGACCTTTGCGATTCGCTCTCTTGGATTACGATCAAACAAAATCTTTGAATTTGAGTTAACTAAATTAGATAAAACAATTCTTTGCTCTTGGTACTTAATTGCAAATAACAATCTCGTGAATAGTGAGCCCATTGGAACTCCACCATCACCGGTATATGTGTAATTTCGCTGTCCATTAGCTGATGCATCATCTGGATAATCAAGCTCAGCTGGTGCGCCACCTGCAGCTGCACCAACGATTGAGTAATTCGGCACATTCTCACCAAAGTAGATTCGAGGTTCAAACTCACCTAAGCCATTAGTTGGTGGAATATCACCAATCACAAAGCTTGGCTTTCCATCAGCATCACGTGCATTACCAAAAGCGGCAACCATTCCGAAGCCATGTGTGTAAACCAAGTGATCATTAATCCAGTTACGCGATGGATTTCCATCAATATTTAACTCGCGAACTGCAACTACAACATCTCGCTCTTGACCATTGATTGTGTATCGATCAACATCTAAAGTATCGGCAAAGGAGTAGTAAGGCTTGATCTGCTGCAGCTGACGAAATGTGGCAGATAAAATATTTGGATCCATCAATCTAATATTTGCAATTGTCGCCGCATCATTTGCAAGCTGTCCAGCAGAGGTGGCAACCGTTGCACGGTAATCAACCATTTCTACTTTATCTAAACCAAATGCAGTCCGAGTCGCATCAATATTTTTTTGAATATACGGCGCCTCTTTTGAGGACTCGCTTGGCTTTACCTGAAATTGTTGAATCGCTGCTGGGTAAACACCAGCGATTAAAACTGATGCAATCACCATAAGAGCTACACCAGCTGTTGGAAGTAGCCAGGATTTGCGAATTATGTTGGCAAAGAAGAGAAGTGCACAAACAACTGCGATAGCAGAGAGAATTGATTTGGCTGGCAACAGCGCATTTACATCGGAGTAGGTAAGTCCGGTGATTAATCTGCCCTCTTGCAAAGTTAATGCAAAACGGTCATACCAGTATGCAACCGCCTTTAGTAGAACTAAAAATCCTAGAAGAACCGATAACTGAACACGAGCAGCAACTGTTGTGCGCTCCTCCTTTACCTGTGGCCTAATTCCGCCGTACAGATAATGAACACCCGCAGCTGCCAAAATGGTCAGGATTATTGTGGAGATCGCCCAACCAATTAATGATTGCCACATTGGTAATTCAAAGGCAAAGAATGAGACATCCTTATTAAATTGTGGATCGGTTACACCAAATGGCGTTGCATTTCTAAATAGCAACCACTCTTGCCAAAGTCTGGAGCCAGCGCTGCCAGCAAAGTAAAAGAGTGATGCAAAAACTCCGACAATTACAAGTTTGCGAATTGGCTCAAGTTGAGCGCGGTATCTCTCTAGATTATCCGCTTCAACATTTAATGGGACATAAATTGGGCGTTTACGAAAAGCGATATAAATATTTGCAGTGACGATCAATGCGGTTAAAAATCCAAAGCCAACAAATAAATACGCCTTGGTGAAGAGAGTTGTTTGCCAGACAGTTACAAAATCAACAGATCTAAACCAAAGCAGCTCTGCATAAAAACCGCTTAATGAAAGTAGACCTAATGCGAGAAGAAATAAAACACCAAGAGTTATCGCAAGCGGGCTAACCTTTCGTGGTTCACCTGGATTTCTGCGGCCAAAATTGGCAAATGGATTTGCGCCACCTCCACCAAAATTGTTTCCGAAACCACCGCCAAAATTATTTCCGAAGGGATTATTACCAAATGGGCTATTGCCGCCTGAACCTGTATTACTCATGGGTGGATCTTAGCCAATTACCTCGTGGGGCATGACGCAAGCTTTGCGCCATCAGGGGCTCTTAGAACTGCCAACGCCTCGGTCAATGTGGCGACCGGCACTACCTTAATTCCATCAAATAGATCAGGGGTCGAAATATCTAAACAATTTTCAATTGGCGCTAGAAAAATTTCAACGCCATCCTTTTTCGCTCCAATGATTTTCTCAGTAATTCCTCCGATTGGACCTACCTCACCCGTATCTGAAATGGTTCCAGTTCCGGCAATATTTCTGCCGCGAGTTAAATTCTCACCTTGTAATTTTTCAATAATTCCTAATGCAAAGATTAAACCACCGCTAGGACCACCTGTTTCAGCTAACTTGATCTTCACTGAAATAGGGAAGTTTTGAACCATCTCAACAATAATTCCAATAAAAGCAGAGTTATCATCGCGAGCACTTAGCTTTACCTTGACCGTTAACTCCTCATTTAACTCTCCTGATGATTTTTGTACCGCAAGCTCTCTCTTAATTTTTAAGGTAATAACCTCGCCTGGTTTTTTACCCTTTAAAAAATCCAACAACTGCGTGGTTGAGGTTAACTGCTGCCCATCAATCTCAAGAAGTTGATCACCAGCTTTTAACTTATTAAATGCATCAGTACTCTCATTTACTGAGTTAACAATTAACTTAATCTCCCCTTTATAACCCAATAGAGTTAAAGCTGCTGTTGTGGCACTTACCTGTGAAGCCTGCATATCGGCAGCGCCCTGTTGTATTGACTCTTCTGCACTCTCATTCTCTGGGTAGATTTCAACCCTTGGTAAAACTGCCTGTTCACCCCTTGCCCAGCCATACAAAATATCAAAACCGGTCATGTAGGAATCTGGATTTGTGACCATGACAGATGTGACCGCCATCTTGCCGGTGGTTGGAAATACTTCTGCTCCAGTAATTGTGATTGCGCCATTTAAAATATTTTGTGGAGTGCCAGGGGATAAAAGCACATAAGGAGTAGGAATAAAAAATGCTACTAAAACCAATGAGGTGAAGAGATACTTACTAAATTTAGGTAATTTGTTTCCTGTTGGAAAGAGGCGGCGCACTTACTTCTTCTCTTTAAATGAGTTTTGAAACTTTGCAAACTTTCCCATCGAGCGGTGGGTATCTTTATCAAATTTTGATTGAAACTTGGAAATCCAGACCACATAAACAATTGAACCAAATACTGCTACCAATGGAATCAGCCACCAAAATAAAGCAGATACGGCCGGGGTAGTTGGGTTCATAAGCCAAATCCTATTGAGAAGGGAAGAAATTTGCTGGGATTGTTGTTCTATAGGGCGTTAAGTAAATTCAAAGGTTTAGTAGAGTCAATGGGGTTTAGCGGAATCGATAAGGTTGAGCGAGATCGATAAGGTTGAGCGAGATCAAAAAGGTTGAGCGAGATCAAAAAGGTTGAGCGAGATCAAAAAGGTTGAGCGAGATCGAAAAGGTTGAGTGAGATCAAAAAGATTTAGAGGGAGATAAAAGTGAGCTTTGGCTTTCTACCAAATGAGGGGCAACCTGATTTTGAGGCGATGATGCGCCAGTTCAAAGAGATGGGATTAGATCCAGCGGCAATTGAAGGTGCGATGGCTGGTGCAAAAACTTTTTTTGACTCTGCCCAATCAATCGCTGGCAATCCAAATCAAAGTTTGATCGCAATTAATTCACTTCGTGATATTGCTCGAAAGGTAATTGCTTCAACTGGTGAGAACCCGATCGGAACCTCAGACCAAAAGCGAGTTTTGGATGCGCTTGCGATTGCTAACACCTGGCTAGATTCTGAAATTCTCTTTCCTTCAGCGGAGGCAAATCTTCAGCCTGCTTGGTCAAAACGGGATTGGCTGGACTCCTCTCTACTTACCTGGCAACAGATGATTGAGCCCTTAGCGGTTGGTATGGCCGATGCCTTAGCTAATGTAATGAATGGTGCACAAGAGGGATTACCTGTCGAATTAGCTGGCCTAGAAAATCAAAGTGCTGAACAACAAAAAGCTATGAAGGAGATGTTGGCCCGATTACTGCGCAGCTTTATGGGCTCTTTAATCGCTAATCAATTAGGGCAAAGTATTGGTGCAATAGCTAACAATATAACTGGCGCAAATGATGCAGCTATCCCCTTAAGCTCTGGAGCACATTTAATTCCACAAAATATTGCGCAATGGTCGCAAGGTTTGGGTTTGCCAGAGGCAGAGGTGGATATCTACCTAGCTTTACGTGAGGTAAGTGCCGCTAGATTATTTGCAAGTACTCCTTGGTTGGCCTCTTACATTCGAGATGCAATTACTACATATGGCAAGGGAATAAGTATTGATGTGGAAGCGATTCAACGCCAAGCAGAAGAGGCGATGGGGCGCGAGGATTTCGATATCAACAATCCACAATCATTAACAATCGCAATTGATCAAGGGTTGTTCACCCCACAACAAACACCAGCTCAAGAGTTTGCTTTAACAAAGTTAGAGATGGCACTTGCATTAATTGAGGGCTGGATCGATCATGTTATTTCACAGGTGGGCGCAGAACGCATTCCATCATTTAATGCATTGATTGAAAACTCCCGCCGCAGAAGAGCGGTTAACTCACCAATGCAACAATTATTTGCCACCTTGCTTGGATTAGAGGTCTCACCACGAAAGATGCGTGAGGCGGCGGTGTTTTGGAGTGAGGTTAAAACATTACGGGGCTCAGATGGTCGAGATCGCTGTTGGGAGGATCCAGCATTTCTGCCAATGCCAAAAGATCTAAAGGATGTATCTGCATTTTTAAATAGTGTGACTGTGCCTGATGATCTCTCTGGCCTGATCTAAATAAAGCGAACCCCCCGGGCGCACGATTTTTTATCTGCCTTCCCCTTGCAGATAGAAAACGGTTATCCGAGGAGTTCGTGGCGCAAACCTAATTGAATAAAAGTTGAGAATCAACTTAAATCTCATCATTTTGATCAGTAATTTGCACAGCAAATTTGATAAAACTCGCTACAACCGCAACCTCAGTTGAAGCAATTAGAAGTAAAAAGGTAGGCAAAAGGTCAGTAAAAAGGTAAGCGAAAAGGTCAGTAAAAAGGTCAGCAAAAAGTATTTGAGCGCCCAAAAGCCGTTACGCAGGATACTTTTCACGCCTACATAGCGGGCTTAGAAGTAAATGCAAAATCTTTGGCCAAAACATTAGGTAAATCCAGCCCGCCCTAGGTAGGGCTGAGTTAATCTTCTTTGCTGTTGGAATTGCCTTTTGCCATCTAGATACAGGCTGTGGATGCAACTGTGGAAATCTCGGCAAAAGCGGTGGATAAGGTGAGGTAGCGGTGGATAACTTTAATCAAGCTGATCTCTTCGCAGATATCTTGCCGCCCATGCCAATTAAATCAACTGGTAAAAATCCAACTCGACCCTTCCAGCGAACTAGCAGCAATACATTTAAAAGCTCAATCTCAAAGCTACCAAATCTGCCCGCTGATCTGCCGCCCTACCGAGTAATCCGCAAAGAGCGACGCAAGCGCAGCATCTCTGCATTTAGATCAGGTGGAGTAATAGAGATTCACATCCCGGCTCGGCTAAGTAAGCGACAAGAAATTGAGTTAATCCCAGAGATGATCGCAATGGTTTTAAAGCGAGAGGCCAAAGCTCGAAAGGGTGATGACCAACTTATGGAGATCGCGTTGGGATTGCTTGAAGAGTACCTGCCTGATTTTTATGAGCGGCCAACTAGCATCACCTGGCGCAGCATGAATGAACGCTGGGGTTCTTGCACAACAGTTGATGGCACCATCCGAATCTCAGAGCGATTAATCAATGCACCCGAGTATGTATTGAATTACATAATCTTCCATGAGTTGATACATCTACGAGTACATGCTCATGATGAGAGTTTTTATCATCTGCTAAATAGATACTCAGATCAAAACCGTGCAGAGGCATTTCTTGAAGGGTATGAACTAGGAGTTCAAAGTGGAGCATTAACTAACCCAGCTGTTCTCTAAGTTAAATCTCCGGCCATGAGCCATCGATTTGGTGAAAATTCTCAGCTTTCGGGTGATTTTTAGAGATTTAGGCTGGATATTTATTGATTTATGCGTGGAAAACCCCTTCCTAGCCACCTTAGGCGGGTATGGTGGGCTCATTCGTACGCTCATGCAGGAACTTCCTGCGGTAAGTGACCGTACGGCAGATGGAGGATCAAAATGGCAGAAGAGTACAAAGGCGAGGCTTACTGCGTTAAGTGCAAAGAGAAGCGCTCCTTTGAAGGACATGTAAAGGTCTCTGATTCTGGCCGCCGTATGGCTCAAGGAATCTGCCCAGTTTGTGGCACAAAGGTTAACCGCATTCTTGGTAAGGCTTAATAAGCAGTAACTCCAAAAAGTAAAGATAGCGGCCCTTCGGTTAATCACCGGGGCCGTTATTTTTTTGCCCTATTAATTCAAATAACCATTCATTCAACTCAAATAACCATTGATTCAACTCAAATAACCATCAAATACAAATCTGATTTCTGCCTCTTTACACACCGTAATTGCCTCATACCTTAAGCAGAGATTTGATTGATCTTTCCAAACTTACCCACATATTCAGCGAGCTGCGCTTTGCTCGGAAGCCAGTATTCGCAGATGATTCAACAAATTAAATCAAATTATCCAAAGGTAGTTGCAGGTCAAAACCTAATCAGATTAAGCAATGGCAGCTTTTATATCGGTACATCACGAAAGGGACATAACTTCCCCGACAGTGAGCAATTTAGATTTTTGCAATACTGCAATGGTGATCGAGATCTAACTCAAATCTCAACAATAATCGGGACGGAGATTAGTAACCTCTATAAGTATCTAGATATTGGCTTGAAACAGGGATACCTCCAGTTAATCTCTCCCCCAGCAAGGCCAGCAATTACAAAGGGTGCGGTTGGTAATTTTGATGGAGCTGTTGAAAATCATCAGGATAAAAACCTTACTCGGCGACAGATTGAAATTGATTTTATCTCTGCGCAATCACTTGATGGATTGCAAACACTTCAAAACCGATCGAAAAAATTAATATTAATCTTTGGCAGCAATAAATTTGCCTTTGCTTTATTAGCTGCTCTTGCCTCCTCTGGATTTAACAATGCAAAGGTGATCGGAAGTTTTGGCAGAGATAGCGGACAGATTAAAGCGGATGACATATCTGGTGGCGTAATTCAGCCAGCTGATGTTGGCTCAACCTTAAATCAATTAAGTAAGCGAGTTTTGCGTGAACATCAATTACCTCAAGTCGGAACAAGAGATTTATTTGAACACACACAACCAGATTTAATAATTGCGATGCAGCCGATACCGGCAGATTATCAACAACGTTGGCTTAGTGAATCCACTCCTCATTTAGTAATTGGTCCAATCATTGACAACCAAATTGATATTGGGCCCTTGATTCTCCCTGGGAAAAGCAGTTGTTTAAGGTGCATTGATTTATCTGCAGCAAGCAATGCGATCTCACCTGAGATTGCCATGCTGAAGTACTTAAATCAGGTGGAGTCACTTCCAGCATCGGTGCTATCACTTATCGTTGGCTATACATCAATAACTGCTGCCAATTTTTTAGATCAAGCAACCCAATCCGCTAATCTGCTTCGAAGTAGCGCTCTTCGAGTTAACCTGTCGCAGATATGTAAGCAGTCACACATTTTTTGGCAGGCAAATCCAATGTGCGGATGTGGCGCAGATCTTGGAGAATATGCCGGTGCCAACCCGTGATAAGAAGATCGATGAAGCGAAAACTTCAACCGTAAATTCAACCGTAAATTCAACTGTAAATTCAACCGTCAATAAGAGTAAAAACGCGGGCAAAAATGAGAAGAAGATTTCAAGTGCAAATAGATCTGAGAGTAAAAAACTAGATAAGAGTCAGAGTAAACAAGAGAGTAAAAATGAGATTCCTAAATCGGGCAAGGTGCGTGGTGCCAAATTAGCATCTCTGCCCTTATCACTAGCTGGCAGAAGTGCAGTTGGTTTTGGCCGTCAATTAATTGGTCAATCTAGCTCATTGGTTCTTCAGGAGATTCAAGAGAAAACAGCTGAACAAATATTTCAAGTATTAGGTGAGTTAAAGGGTGGCGCAATGAAGTTTGGCCAAGCGCTCTCTGTCTTTGAAGCGGCGCTGCCAGAGAGTATTGCTAAGCCTTATCGTGAATCCTTAACAAAGCTACAAGAGGCAGCGCCACCGCTGCCAACTAGAGTTGTTCACTCAGTTTTAGCTAAGGAGCTTGGTGAGGATTGGCGAGACAACTTTGCACAATTTACCGATAAGCCAGCAGCCTCTGCATCTATTGGACAGGTACATAAAGCAAAGTGGAAAGATGGCCGAGATGTTGCAGTCAAAATTCAATACCCGGGTGCAGCTGAAGCGTTGATCTCGGATTTAAATCAGATTCAAAGATTTGCCAAGATATTTCAATTAGTACTGCCCGGCTTAGAGATGGCGCCATTACTTGAGGAGTTACGCGCTCGAATTATGGAGGAGGTTGATTACCGGTACGAGGCAAATGCACAAGAGACCTACTCTCGCGTTTACGACGGTGATCCAGATATTGCAATTCCAAAGGTTGTAATGGCATCAGATCGAGTCTTAGTTAGTGAGTGGTTGGAAGGAAAACCACTTGCAAAGGTGATCGCAGATGGCACACAAGAAGAGCGAAATAATGCCGGAATTAAGTTGGCCCGCTTTCACTTTACCTCTCCCGATCGCGCAGGTTTATTGCACGCCGATCCACATCCTGGAAACTTTAGAGTTTTAGCTGATGGCCGATTAGGAGTTCTAGATTTTGGTGCTTGTAACCGCCTGCCAAATGGCTTTCCGGAACCAATGAAGCGGCTATTAAAAAATGCTCTAGAAGATGATGCTGTAGCTTTGTATGAAGGATTTAAAGAGGATGGCTTTGTGTTATCTGATGTAGAGGTTGATCCAAATTTAGTTTTAGAGTTCTTAGTTCCATTGGTTGAACCACTTCGGACACCAACATTTAAATACTCAAGAGAGTGGCTACGCGATCAAAGTGCTCGAGTCGGTGATCCAAGAAATCCAACCGCCAAGATTGGCTTCCAATTAAATTTGCCTCCTGAGTATGTTTTGATCCACCGCGTTACATTGGGTACAACTGGCATCTTTTGCCAACTTCGTGCTGAGGGCAACTTCAGGGATGAGGCTCTCTCATGGTTCCCTGAAATTGCACCGAGCAGTTACAAAGGCGCAGCCTCCTAATTAACTAGCTACCTTTGCGGGCCGGCCAGGCATTCGCTTAGCCTGAATTACTTGACCATCATCAAATAACTCACCGCCCCAAACTCCACATGGTTCAGCTCTAGATAATGCACCAGCTAAACACTTTACTTTCATTGGGCAACCACCACACAAAGCTTTTGCTTGTGCAATTAGGTGTTGCTCATCGGAGAAGTACAACTCTGGATCGGCAGAGTGGCATGGGATCACCGCAACCTCAACCCTTGTCGTTAGTGCCTCTGAAAGTAATGAAGGATTATCGGTGCGCTTGTAATCCTTGTAGGAGATAACTGGAGCCTCGTCGTAGGCCCAGGTGACATCTCCTAATCCAATTTTGGCGGTTGGGCCTTCTGCCCAGCCAGGTACAAGTAGTTCGCTAAAGAGAACGCTCATCGTTCTCACCTTTCCTTTCATTTGTTTTTCGTTGCCTTGTGGTTTCCCTGCAGTGGTTACCTTGGGGTGGTTTCCTTGCGGTGGATATTTATTTGTCATTATTTGGTTTTTGGGAAATAAAAAAGGCCCTACGAATCTTTAGATTCGCGGGCCCCTCGGCTGCTAACTCGAACTTAATCGATATAGCCACCAGGGGTGCGATCTGTTGTAAAGGTATAAAAACCCTTATAAGAGCGCTTATTGGTCCAATCTGAGCGGAATGAGGCTGCAGATGAGGTTGATTTAGCTGATGGGATGGTTGATGAAATGGCAAGCCAATTTTGAGCAGCGTTGATTGCCGCCCCGAAAATAGCCGCACCAATTAGGTGTGGTTGCACAATTACTGCGCTGGTTTTTGCCATGTGAGCAGGGTAAAGCATCGACTGTGAATGATGCAACTTAATTAAATTTGAGCTACCGGCTAGCTGATGAAATGGGTGTGATTAGACCAGTTGAGATAGAAACTCGCTGGGCTTTCCGGCATATGTAATCTGAATACTCTGTTTTGCTCGTGTTACGCCAACATAAAACAATCTGCGCTCCTCATTTAAATCAATATTATTACTCATCGGTAATAATCCATCAGATAGACCAATTAGATATAGGTGGTTCCACTCCAGCCCTTTTGCTGAGTGCAAGGTTGATAATGTCACGCCAGGCAATGTTGGTGGGTTATTTTGCTCAGCACGATCCTCTAACTCACGTAAAAATGTGCGCATACTGCTTTTAACTCTTTGATTGCTAGATGAAGATAAATCTGCAGAATCTACCTCGATACTTCCCTCCTGCATTTCGCGAGCAAGACGTAAGAAGCCACTTACATAATCAGCATCTCCAAATGGTCGCAACACCGAAACCAAATCCTCATACCAATCTCCGCCCTCTGGTGGCAGAACTGATGCACTTCTAATTACTCGCATCGCATCTCTAACATCTACTCGATCAAAGAAACGCTCACCCGATCTGATTTGGCTGGCGACCTTAGCGTTGTTTAAAGCTGATTTAATTTGATCCAACTGAGCATTAGTTCTGGCGAGAATTGCAATATCTGAAGAGTCAGCCCCCGCCTTAATATTTCCAACTACTGAGTTAACCACAAAGGCGATCTCCTCTGCGCTGGTATCAAAGCCATTAATCAATGGTTTATCACCATGGGAGTTTGCAGAGCTGAGCTCATTTCCATGATCACTAATTAAATTAGCGCTGCGCAATATCTGATTTGCAGTATTGATAATCTCAGGAGTTGATCGATATCCCCGGGACAATCGATAGGTTTGCGCATTTGGAAAGCGATTTTTAAAGGTTAATAAGAAGTTTGAGGTGGCACCAGCGAAGGAGTAAATCGTCTGAGCCGCATCTCCGACAACACAGATCTCCTCACGATTGCCCAGCCAAATATTTAGTAATCGTTGTTGTAATGGTGAAACATCCTGGTACTCATCTACTGTGAAGAATCGGTATTGATCGCGCACACGCTCTCGAACGCCACGATCCTCCTCTAGCATTCCAACTGTTAACAACAAGATATCCTCGAAATCTAAGGTGCGCTCCTGCTTTTTTAATGATTCATAAGCTTCGTAAACCCTGGCAATAATCTCTAAGTTCTCAGCCGTACCCTTACTGTTTGGCAATCGAATACTTCGCTTTGCTGCGATCGCCTCATCTTGATAATTATCAGGTGAGATCTCTAAAACCTTTGCCCACTCAATCTCACTTGCAATCTCGCGCAATGATGCAGCTTGTGCTGGAATCGCAATCTCTGCTCGCTCAATTGCTTGCGAGATAAAACCTGATTTAGTAGTTAACAGGGTAGGAAACTGCCCACCAAAGGAGTAAGGCCAAAAATAAAGTAATTGTTTTAATGCCGCTGAGTGAAAGGTCCTCGCTGCAACATTTGGCACACCAAGTGTTCGAAGTCGTGCCCGCATTTCACCGGCAGCTCGTGCGGTAAATGTTAAGGCGAGCACCTTTGTTGGATCGGTTACGCCTGAGTTAATCGCATATGCAATTCGATTTGTAATTACTCTAGTTTTTCCAGTTCCGGCTCCTGCAATTACACAGACCGGCCCACGAATTGCAGTTACTACTGCCAATTGCTCTGGATCTAACCCACTTAAAATCTGCTCATTTGTTATCGCCATGACTCATTGCCTTTTAAATCACTCGCAGCAGAATCACCGTACCAAGAGTTAATCATCTGTCGGGCTACGCTAATTTCAAGGGGCAGAATTAAAGAGTTACCCGCTATCGCCGCCTTCATATCTGCGCGGGAGAACCAGCGAATCTCCTCAATCTCTTCACCATCTGGACGAGCCGACTCTGGATTTGTTGTAATTGCTTCAAATGCGATCATTAATGATGAGGGAAATGGCCAGGGTTGTGAACCTAAGTAATTGATATTGCTTAACAAAACTCCCACCTCTTCAGAAACCTCCCTCACTACACAATGCTCAAAGGATTCACCTGGCTCAACAAAGCCAGCAAAGGTTGAGAAGCGATTTTTTGGCCAAACCTTCTGTCTTCCCAATAAAACTCGATCCTGGTCATCCTTTACCAAAACAATAATTGCACTATCTGTTCTTGGGTAATGCTCACTCTCATCAATTAAACATTTACGTACCGAGCCACCAGAAATTACAGTTGTTGCAGCACCACATTGTGGGCATCTTGTATGTTTCTTATGCCAATTTGCCAAGCCCTGAGCATGAACAGCTAAACCGATATCTCGCGGCGATAGATATGAACCAATCTCGCGAAGCGATTTTAAACTCTCATCCTTACTTATTGAACTTTCCTGCGGCTCTAAATTTTGCTCTGGGTCAATCACTGAATTAATCACACCTAGATTTCTAACAAAAAAATTCTCCACCACGCCATTTGGTAATTTGTTTATTCCAAGAAAGTAATCACTCTCTGGTTTGTAATCACCCAGCTGTGAGCCAAGAACGATCGCTAATTGGTGGGAGTTAGTAACAAACTTCTCATCATTAAACTGCAAAACTAAAGCATCCTGCCAAGCCTTCTGTAAGTACTTCTCATCAGTTCGCAGATGTGCAGCCCGATCAACCTCGGCCACCGATAGTGGCAACCTGATCGATCTTCCTGGCGTGCTTGGAGTCATCACTGCCCGACCCTACTAGCCTGTCTTCATGGTTGTCCCGCCCGCTCAAAAATTGAGAATTGCCTCATGGAACCTCCTGCATGGCGAGCAGATTCCGCCAGCTGCAAATTTAAGTGCGCAACAATGGAAAGAAAATTTGATCACCGCAACACAAGCAATCAATGAAAAATTAAGGCCAGATTTTCTCGGTTTACAAGAGGTTGATTACATGCAACCTAGATCTGGAAATTTAAATCAAACAAAGGTAATTGCAGACGCCCTGGGATTTAAGTACTGGAGTTTTATGCCCGCAATAACCGGCACGCCAGGTGAGAGCTGGCAAAAGGTAGTTGATCTTGATCAAGCTTTAATTAATCAGAGTACTGATAACGTATCTGTAAAAATTGATCACTCATCGGCACCCGCGCCCAGTTATGGAATTGGCTTTGTAACTAATCAACCAGTCAAAAAAATCTATGTAAAGCAGCTTGGTCGCTCATTAATTGGTATGCCACTTGCAATACCTAAGGTGCAGCCCGGCTCTGCCGAAAAGCCCAATGGATTTAAATTAATCTATATTAAAGATGAGCCAAGAGTTGCGATCACAGCCGAGTTAGAGAGTGGATTAACCATTACAAATACCCATCTCTCATTTGCCCCTGGAGTAAATGTTTTTCAGCTAAATAAATTAGCAAAGCATTTACAAAATCTACCCGGCCTGCAATTATTGATTGGAGATATGAATCTGCCAGGTAATTTGCCACAAAAGCTTGCAACAGTTGGTGGAAATTGGAGCTCATTAGTTAAACAAAATACCTATCCAAGTTGGAAGCCAGGAATTCAATTTGATTACTTGCTTAGCAAAAAAGAGGATCTAGCCAAATTTGAAGCGGTAGCCTTACCAAGTATTTCAAATCTGCAACTCTCTGACCATATACCGATCGGTGCGGAGATTAGTTTTAATTAATTAAGTCTGAAGCAATCTGCGGAATCGCACGGGTAGGTTTTGGTAATTAGATTTTAGGAGATCTGCGCAATTCCGGAGAAAAGTTTTAATTAATTGACTTTCAAGCAATCTGCGGAATGGCAGAGATAATCTCAATTAACTCGGCTTCATTCATTAAATCAGCGGGGCGGATCGTCTCATTCTGTGCGACATAATGAAAGGCGGCGCTAATATTTGAAACCTCTAGATTATTTAATTTTGCAAAGGCTAATCGATACATCGCAAGCTGAAGAGCTGCCACAGATAAATCCTCACCGCTTTTAACCTTGCCAGTTTTCCAATCAACTACCTCAAACTTTCCAGGAGATATCTCATAAACCGCATCGATTCGACCGCGAACAACAACGCCGGAAATTACAGTTTCAAAACCAACCTCTACTCCAACTGGTTTGCGATTACCCCAATCACTGGCCTGCCAAGCTTTTTGTAACTCTTGAATAGGAGCGTCCGGTTCGGCCAAACTGCCTTCGTCAGCACCATAGAAAATCTCATTCATCGATTGCAACGGCTCACTCTTAAAATACTGCTCTAGCCAAAGGTGGAACTGTGTACCACGGCGGGCGTACTTATCAATGTGATTTGGCATTGGACGGCGCAATCGAAGTGCTAGCTCATTTGGATCTAATTTTAAATACAGCAAGGTTGAAACAGATAAGCGAGATGGCAAAAGAACATTAGTGATATCAGATCTGTTTTTTAACTCACTTACTATCGCTTGTAGATCACTCAAAATACTTTGATCTTCAAATGCATTAAGTGCATGATTATCAATTTCACCTTGAGAGAAGGCGGTTACTGATTGAAGTAACTGTGCCTGCTGCCTTACTTGAGCCGCCTTTACCTCATACCTGGAATCAACATCGGGCCAATTTGCAGTAATTGGATTTTCAATCAGCGGATTTTTACCATCTGGAATTGGAGTATCGGTTAAAACTGTAGCACCAGCGATATCTGGCAGATGTTGCGCACAGATCATGTACAAGCTGCTTGGAGCGACTGCATTCTCACCATTTCTAAAGTGTGATGTAGAGAGAAATAAGCCATGTTTAGCACGAGTAAATGCAACATAAGCCAGGCGCATCTCTTCAATTGATTTACGCGCTTTCCACTCATCATTAAATCTCTCAAGAGCATCCTTTAAATTTTTATTGGTTGAGAGATTTGCAAAATTTATACTTGGCAGTTGTGAGAAATCACCACGCATGCTTACTGGAATAGATCCGGCATTTTTAATCCAACTATCTGATTTGCGCCCAGTATTAGGAAAATTGCGCTCTGCTAATCCAGGTACAGCAACAAAATCCCATTCTGCACCCTTGGCCGCATGCACCGTTAAAATCTGAACTGCATCACTTCGAACATCAACCTCAGCTGGCTTCAATCCCCCTTCAGCATCCTCGGCGATCTTTAACCATTGTAGGAATCCAGTTAAGGTGCCGCCATTTTTTTGAAACTTTTGAGCCTCATCTAAAAAGCGATCTAAATCCTTTCTACCATCTTTCCAGCCACTTCGCAGTAGCACCTCGGTATCTAAGAAAAGGAATTGTTCTGCTGCTAGTAATGCATCGGTAATAGAGCCAGATAATGATCTTCGTATCTGACGAATATCTATTGCAAATTGACGTAATCGAGTTAAGGCAACCTCACTTAACTCAGGAGTTGCTGTGTAATGCTTTAACTCCTTTGGTGTCAGAGTTATCAATAACTCAAGTGATTCGATAATCGAACCAGCCGCAAACTCATCAGCGGTAGCAACCTGCACTTGATCAGTAGTTAATGCATCTGCTAACTGCTTGCCTCGAGAGTTATCATTTTCATTTGCATACTTTCTGGTAAAGGCACCGAGTGCCATTAAATCTCGGGGACCGAGTGCTAGATGCGGACCGGTAAGCAGACGCATTAGCGCAGTTCCAGAATCTGGCATGGTTAATGTACGCAGCAATGCGATGATATCTGCCACCTCAGGGATATGGACTAATCCACCAACACCAAGAACATCGGTTGGAATATTTTTATCTCGTAACGCACTTTGAATTGCATCAATTTGAGTACGAGCTCGGACCAATACTGCAAAGGTTGAACGCTCTGCCTCTGGCTTTTGCAATCGAGTTGGATCAAACCAATACTTTGCAAAGTAATCTGCAATAGCTTGCGCTTCCTGGCTTTGCGTTTCATAGATGCCGCAAATTACCTCACCACTTTGTGCGAGTTTGCTTGCCCGCAACTTCTCTACACTTTTTGCATTAGCCGCCGCTGATTTTGATATGCCAGCTGTTGGTGCCAAATTGGCGGTATCTTGCGCAATTTGATCGATCATTACATTTGCAATCTCGAGGATTGATTTATCATTACGGAAGGTAGTTAAAAGGGTGTAGCGAGTAGCATCTGAATTAAATGATTTACCAAAGGTATCTAAAGTCTCTGAGCTAGCGCTGCGCCAACCATAAATAGCTTGGTTTGGATCACCAACTGCAGTTACTGGATGATTATTTCCAAATAAACCAGATAAGAAGTTGATCTGGTTAAAGGAGGTATCTTGATACTCATCCAATAAAACCACCTTGTACTTGGCGCGTTCTAATAAACCAATATCATCATTGTGAATTGATTTTGATTGAGTAACTAATTGTGCTGCCATCGACATGTGATCATTAAAGGTTAATAAACCTTGCTCGCGCCGACGATCATCAAAGGCTGTAACAATTGGCAGAATTGCTAATCGTTGCTCTAGCTCAGCCTTAAACTCATTTACTGGAATTGTTGCCTTATCTGTTAACTGAGCTAATTGATCAAGAAGTTTGTCGGTGTACTCTGAAATATCACTGGCGCTCTTATTATTCTCTGCTAACTGGGTGGATAGATCCATTACCTCTTCAACAACTGATTTTGGTGAGCCATTAATTTGTAAATCACCACCAGCAAATCTAGATACCTCTTCATATGCGATCTGCCACGCCGCTGCCTCACCGATTGGATCAGCTGCTGCATCAACACCAATTCGAATTGCATGGTCGGCTAATACCCGACCAGCGTATGAGTGATAGGTAGAAACAGTTAAATCAGATTCATCTAGTAAATCTGGCAGTAAGCCAGCTGCCTTTAATTGGCGCAGTCGCTTGCGAACACGTTTAGCTAAATCACCAGCTGATTTACGGGTAAAGGTTAAGCCCAGTAATTGATCTGGTGTAATTAATTTATTTGCTACTAAGTACAAGACTCGTTGACTCATAGTCTCGGTTTTGCCAGAGCCAGCGCCCGCAATTACAACTGCCGGTGCAAGGGGTGCTTCAATAATTGGTATTTGCTCATCTGAAGGTGCAATAAATGATGGATCTACCCCTTGAATTTTCTTAGCGATCTCTTTGGCTGAAATCATTCAATCACCCGCCGACCTTGTGGCTGAATCGGACAAGCTAATTTAAGCGAACATGATCGACATCGCTCATTAATCTTTGCGGTAAAGATGCCAGCGCTCATTCCAGTCGCTGAAGCGGCTAATTCGCTGCGCACTAAATCTGCATCAATCTGATCTTGTTGGCGAGTTGAGGCGCTTTTGGTCTTTTGATCTCCGACAAAAAGAAGTTCAGCCCCTGCCACCTGATTGGTTTCAAGCTTTGGTTCAAAACCATTTTCTACTACCGCTAATTGATATACCTGCAACTGTTTATTTTTCTTAGCATCCTCAACCGATATTGCACTTTGTCCAGTTTTTAAATCAACAATATAAAATTTATTCTCGGCGGTAAGTTCGAGGCGATCTATTGAGCCAGTTACCTTTGCGCTGCCTAGGGTAAACTCAAATCGTCGTTCAACATCTACTAACTTATTTTTATTGCTGATCTGCCAGATAAAAAATTTGTGTAACATAGTTGAGGCGCGGCGATACTCGTAATCCTTGATCCAACCCTGGTTCATATCAATTAATGACCAAGCACCCTTTAGTCGATCTTGCAGTTGATCAACGGTAAGTTTTGGGTCCTCTTTAAATTGTGCGGCTAGTACATGGATCGCACTTCCTAAAACCTGAGCGGTTGAATCACTGTCTCGACCACCGCTGCGCTCGAGCATCCACTTAACACCACATTGATCAAAGCTTTCTAGATAACTTGGTGAGATTCGTAGCTGTTCATCGCCTTGCACAACTGGCGAATGATCTGAGATCACAAGCGTGCCTAGCCAATTTTTTGGATCAGCGCTGCGTGCACCATTTTCAGCAAGTGTTTTTAAAGCACGAGCTGCAAATTGTTGTTGAGATGGATCATCACTTTTACTAAGAATTTTTCGAAGCTCGGCGATAAGCGCGGTTTGGGTGATTGCACGCTGTGGTGCTGTGAACTCGATATCTTCACCAGCAAATTTAATAAAGTAACGTGATGGCTCATTATCCTCCTGCTGCACCGCAGTAATTAATAATTTATCGGTAGCTCTGGTGGTTGCAACATTTAATAATCGACCCTCATCCTCGAGTAATCCACTGGCAGAGATCGCATCTAATGCTTGTGGGTTACTGATGCCATGTCGAAAAATTTCAACTAATCGCTCGCTGCCTAATAGGGAGCCACGCTGTTTTAAATTTGGCCAAACCCCTTCCTGCATTCCTGCTAAAGCAACAAACTGCCACTGTTGGCCCTTTGCGCTGTGAACAGTTAAAACCTTTACTACCTCATTGCGTTGGGCGGTGGCGGTAATCGCATCACTTAATATCTTCTCGCCAAGTAATTGATTAATAAACAATTGTGGTTTTGCGCCGGGCATCCGTTCATTAAATCTGCGGGCGACCTCAAATAATTGAATCACCGCATCAAGATTTGCATCGGCAATAGCGCCATTCATGCCGCCAGAAAGTGCTGCATTTCGCCAACTTTCAGGGATTTGCTCGCCCTCGTAATTTTTTGCATTGCTCCAGATTGCCCAAAGCAAATCGGAGATATCACCCTTATCTTTCAAGGATTTATTTGCGCTGGCAATCAAATCATTTATTCTCTTTAAGGAGGTTGCCTGCTCCCACGGTATGGCGATACTTGGTGCGGTAAGTGCATCTAAAATTAACTCAGTTGAACTTTTAGCATCCTCACCATTATTAGATCGCTCCGCCTTTGATAAGGCGATCCGCATCTGTCTGATTGCGATCGCATCTGCGCCAGCAAATGGTGATTGCAGTAACTCGCTAATTTGATCCCAATTTGCTGGTATTAACTGAATCTGCTTCAACGCTATTTGCGCAATTGTTAAAATTGGTTTTATCGCTGGATTATCAGCTAAAGATAAGGCCATTGCATCTATTTCAACCGGCACATTATTAACTGCAAATGCGCGTTGTAGTGCGCTGACCTGTGATCCAGGAGAGCGCAAGATAACCGCCATCTGCGACCAAGGTAGATTCTCCTTTAGATGTGCGGTACGAAATTGATGAGCGATGTAATTTGCTTCCTCAGCTGCGCTGCTTAACTTTGCCACCTGGCGTGAAGTAGGTTTACGAAATACCTGATCTAGATTTACCTTATTTGTTACACCCATTTTTTCAAGATCTGCAAGCAGATTCTCGGGATCGGCGCCACGAAATCGCCCTACCGCAGAGTTTGGATCGGCAAAAATATGAAGCTCGGGGCCAGCAAGTAATTCAAGTAATTTGCGCTGACCTCGATCTGACTCTTGAAACTCATCTACATAAATAATTGGAAATAAATTCTTATACCTTTCTTGCAACTGTGGATTTTTCTCTAACTTCTCACTAGCTGCAATGATGATCTCGCTGGGATCAATTCGGTTTAATGAGATGGTAGTTGTTGTATTTCGCAGCGCTACGGCGCCTTGATATCTGCTCCAGAATTTACAGATCGCCGGCCAGTACTTTTGACCATACTTATCGGCAAATTTAATTAATTCATCAGGGGATGAGCCACGCTCGGTAGCACGGCCAATAAAATCTCGTAACTCTTTGGCAAATCCTCTGGTGGAAAGGGCGGCAACTAACTCGGCTGGCCAATCAGTTGAACCTGGTTGCTCTCGCTCCTTTTGCGCATCAATTAACAGTAATTGGCGAATCTCAGCATCTTGTTCAGCGCCTGAAAGCAGAACATACTTTTGCTCGCTCTCATTTAGAATCAAAAAGGCAATGGAGTGAAATGTTCGAGCAATTGGCTCATTAACAATATGGCGCTTTGGATTTGCCGTTGCAATTAAATCCCGTAACTTGCTGGCACTTTCGCGGCCATATGTAATGGCCAATATTGTATTTGGATCACATCCCTGATCGATTCGATCAGATATTGCACTAATTAAAGTTGTAGTTTTGCCGCTACCTGCTGCGCCAGTAATCAATAATGGTGAGTTGCGATGTTTGATTACCTGAATTTGTGATTCGGTGAAATCTACAGATTCACTCTTTACTGTTGTTGCTCGCACCAAATTCAGCTTCGCTGATTTTGGTTTGATATTTTGAGTTTGGGCCACGCCCTAATTTAACTCGTTGACACCGACAAGGAGCGGCTTTTGGTAGTGATTACGCGTTCTCGTTTGCTCGCTTATTTTTTGAGGTTAAGCGGGCACGAGTAGAGCCATCCAAAATCACCTTGCGAATTCGAACAACTGCAGGAGTTACCTCGACACACTCATCTTCACGACAAAACTCGAGCGCACCCTCCATATTTAACTTCTTAGCTGGAATTAATCGCTCTGCTTCATCAGTTCCTGATGCACGCATATTTGTTAATTTCTTTTCGCGAACACAGTTAACATCCATATCCTCTGAACGTGAATTCTCACCAATCACCATGCCCTCATAAACCTCATCACCTGGTTCAACAAATATTGAGCCACGATCTTGAGTTCCGTAAAGTGCGTAACTAGTAACAGTTCCCATTCGATCTGAAACTAATGAACCAGTTGAACGGGTGCGAAGCTCGCCATGCCAAGCCTCGTATCCATCAAATACATGGTGAAGTAATCCAGTTCCGCGAGTTTCAGTTAAGAACTCTGTTCTAAATCCAATTAAGCCACGGGATGGAACGCGGTAATCCAAACGAATCCAGCCAGCGCCATGGTTAACCATTTGTTCCATGCGCCCCTTACGAAGTGCCATTAACTGGGTAATAACTCCTAAGTAATCCTCGGGTGCATCAATAGATAAACGCTCCATCGGTTCATGTAATTTGCCATCAACTAATTTGGTAACAACCTGTGGCTTACCAACTGTTAACTCAAAACCTTCACGCTTCATAATCTCAACTAGGACTGCAAGTTGCAGCTCTCCGCGTCCTTGCACCTCCCAGGTATCTGGGCGCTCGGTATTTAATATGCGAAGTGAAACATTTCCAACTAGTTCTGCATCTAATCTATTTTTAACTTGGCGGGCGGTTAATTTGTTTCCGCTCTTGCCAGCTAGTGGTGATGTGTTAATACCAATTGTCATCGAAATGCTTGGCTCATCAACGGTGATTAATGGCAATGCATGTGGATTTTCTAGATCAGCTAATGTCTCGCCCAAAGTAATTGTTTCAATACCAGCAACCGCAATGATGTCGCCCGGATGTGCTTCGAGTGCTGGCACACGTTCTAGCGCTTCGGTAATCAATAACTCTGAGATCTTTACTCGCTCAGTTGTGCCATCAGTTTTAATCCAAGTAACTGATTGACCCTTCTTAATTACACCTTCGCGAACTCGACATAGTGCAAGACGACCTAAGAATGGTGATGAGTCAAGGTTTGTCACATGTGCTTGAAGCGGTGCACCCTCGTGATAAGTAGGTGCTGGAATTGCAGAGAAGATAGTTTCAAATAACTCATCTAAATTCTCTTTATCTGGCATGCCACCATCTTCTGGGCGATTTCTAGAAGCTCTTCCCGCTTTGGCAGATGCGTAAACAATTGGAAACTCAATCTGTTCCTCATTTGCATCAAGATCTAAAAACAATCCGTACGCCTCGTCGACAACTTCAGCGATTCGAGAGTCAGGGCGATCTACCTTATTAATTAACAAAATAACTGGCAGATTCTTCTGTAACGCTTTGCGTAATACGAAACGAGTTTGTGGAAGTGGGCCCTCTGAGGCATCAACTAACAAGATAACGCCATCGACCATTTCTAGTCCACGTTCTACCTCGCCACCGAAATCTGCGTGGCCTGGTGTATCAATAATATTTACAATTGTGTCACCACGTTTTACTGCAGTATTTTTCGCAAGAATTGTGATTCCCTTTTCGCGCTCTAGATCCATTGAATCCATCATGCGATCGGTGCCCTCATCCTGCTTTTTGTGAGCAGCAAATGCACCAGATTGCCAAAGCATGGCATCAACCAAGGTTGTCTTGCCATGATCTACGTGCGCAATAATTGCAACGTTACGTAGGTTGTCACGCTTCTTTAATTCAAGACCATCTAAGTGTGGTTGTCGTTTTGATACTGGTTTATTAGACATTGAATCTGAACTCCACTACATCGCCATCAGCCATTACGTAATCTTTGCCTTCCATTCGCACCTTGCCATTGGCGCGGGCTTGCACCATTGATCCGGCAGAAACTAGATCATCAAATGCAACAATCTCTGCCTTGATAAATCCTTTTTGAAAATCTGTGTGAATTACACCAGCCGCAGCTGGAGCGGTATCACCTTTATGAATCGTCCACGCTCTGGCCTCTTTTGGCCCAGCGGTGAGATATGTCTGTAATCCTAATGTATTAAATCCAACTCTTGCTAATGTAGTAAGTCCTGGCTCATCTAATCCGATTGATTTCAACAATTCCAGCGCATCTGCTTCATCTAAATCAGCTAATTCCGCCTCAGTTTTTGCATCTAGGAAAATTGCCTCAGCCGGTTTCACAAGTGCTGCTAACTCTGATCGAAGAGTGTTATCACCAAGCTCCGCAGCATCAACATTAAAGACATATAAAAATGGCTTTGCAGTTAGTAAGTGAAGCTCTGCAATTGCAGCTAGATCAACCTTGGTGCCTCGAAGTAATTGGCCTTGATTTAAAATCTCTTGCGCAGCTTTTGCCGCTGCCAGTACCGGCACCTTCTCTTTAACAGTTCGAACCTCTTTTTCTAATCGAGGAATCGCCTTCTCTAAAGTTTGTAGATCAGCTAAACAAAGTTCAGTGTTAATGGTTTCCATATCTTTTTTCGGATCAACATTGCCATCTACGTGAACAACATCGCCATCCTTAAATACTCGTATAACTTGGCAGATCGCATCGGTCTCGCGGATATTTGATAAAAACTTATTTCCTAGGCCAGCACCTTCAGAAGCACCTTTTACAATTCCAGCAATATCCACAAATGAGACAACAGCTGGCAGAATTTTTTCAGAGGCAAAGATCTTCGCTAATTCAGCAAGGCGGGCATCGGGAACACCTACAACTCCGACATTGGGTTCAATTGTGGCGAATGGGTAATTGGCGGCCAAAACATTGTTTTTAGTTAATGCGTTAAAAAGGGTGGATTTACCCACATTTGGCAGTCCGACGATTCCGATTGAAAGGCTCACAAGGGGTAGAGCCTAGATCATTTCAGCTTAGATTAAGAATTTAAGCGGTTTTGTCAGTTGGTACTGCCAAGATAGGCGCATGTCCGGCTCATTAATTACCGTAATCGCCTTACTAATCGGCTTAGCCCTTGGTTTTATTATCGGAAATTTAATTTCAAAAAATAAAAGTAATGATGGTGCAGATTCCGCACTCCTTGCTGATTACAAAAGCCAACTTGAAGCTGAGCGTGGCAAAACTGAAAACTCAATTAAATTAACCGCCGAACTAAGCGCAATGAAAGAGACAGTTCAAAAATTATCTCAACAATCAAATGAGGCAAACCGAATTCGCACTGAAGCAGAGGCAAAGCTAGAGACCACAATAAATGAGATGCGTCGGGCCTCTGAATCAATCTTTGATGAGACTAAAAAAATTGCTGGTGCATTATCCAGCAGCCAAACACGTGGCAAATTTGGTGAAGCGCAGTTAGAGCTTTTACTGCAAGGCGCTGGGCTTCGTGATGGCCACGAGTACGCCCGACAAAAATCAACAACCGATGCAGATTCATCCGGCATTCCAGATATCACTGTAAAGATGCCAGGTGGCTCCACCATATTTATTGATTCAAAATTTCCATTTGATCGATTCCTCGAAGCTTTTGGCACCGAGGTACAAAGCGAACGTGATGAGTTCTTACTTCTTCACACTAAGGATTTACTCAAGCATGTCGAGGCGCTCGCCAAACGGGGCTACCACAAATCACAGGGCTCCCCTGATTTTGTAATTTTATTTGTTCCCTTTGAAACACTTTTATCAGAGGCGCTACGCATGGATCCAAACTTTTTAGAGAAGGCCTTCAAGTTAAATGTAACTGTCGCTACACCAACCTCGATGATGGCCTTACTTCGCACAATCGGAAATATCTTCTCCAGAAATAAATTGGCTGAAAATGCAGATGAGATTCAAAAGGTGGCTGGCACCTTCTTAAAAAATATCACCTTGTTGCACAGCAAAATCGTTGCCGTGGGTAAGGCGATCTCCTCCACCTCAAAGGCGTACGAAGATTTAATTCCAACCGCTGAAAAAACAGTACTCAGTCCAGCACGTCGTATTCACAACTTAGGTGTAACCGGGGATAAAGATAAATTAGCAATCGAATACCCCGAGCCGCCAGGTTCAGTTCGTGAGTTAAAATCAATTCAAGGTGATGATGATTTTATTGAGGTAGAAGAGATTGAGAGTTTAAATGAGTAATCTGCAGCTTAATAAGCCAATTAAAGGTCCAGGCTTAACTAAAGCTGGCGTAGCGGTTTTACAATTTCTAGTAATTTTTTTCTTTGCAGCAATTGAAATGATCTTCCGCAGCTCTTACGGAATTATCACTGGTCTTGCGCTTTGGATCGCCTTCTTTGGTGGCATCTACCTTGGCCGCAACGGAACCGCATATGTAAATGCGGTAGCAGCGCCCATCTCATTACTGATCTCCTCCATAATTTTGATGCCCACATTGGGTGGCGGCTCATTACAGCCAAGTAAGTTTTTATTGGATTTAGTCGCGGGTCTAGCTGCAGTCGCCTTTTATCTATTAAGCGGCGCGGCAATAGCTTGGTTAATCTGGTTTAAAAAAGAGAGAGTTAAAAACAAAAACTTACTTGCCAGCGGCCTTTAAATCCTTACGCAGTTCAGGTGGCATTGCAAAAAGTAGGTGTTCCTCCATGGCGGTAATTACTTGAACATCGCCAAACCCTCTTGCGGCTAACCACTTCAATAACTCATCTACTAAAATTTCAGGGACTGAAGCACCACTTGAAACACCAATTGTTTTAACTCCATCTAACCACCGCTCATCAACCTCATCTGCAAAATCAACTAGGTAGGCTGCCTTTGCGCCATACTCAAGTGAAACCTCGACCAGCCGCACCGAGTTAGAGGAGTTTGTTGATCCAACAATTATTACTAAATCTGCTTTTGGTGCAATCTGTTTAATTGCAACCTGTCGGTTTTGTGTTGCATAACAAATATCATCACTTGGTGGATCCATTAAATTTGGAAAACGTTTACGTAGCGCTGCTACAGTTTGAAGAGTTTCATCCACACTTAATGTAGTTTGAGAGAGCCAAGCAACCTTGTTCTCATCTCGCACCTTGATATTAGGAATGCTATCTATGCCATCAACCAGAATTACATGATCTGGCGCTTCACCAGCAGTTCCTTCAACCTCTTCATGTCCTTCATGACCAATTAACAAGATGTCTAAATCATCCTGCGCAAATCGCTTAACCTCATTGTGTACCTTGGTTACAAGTGGACAGGTTGCATCAATTGTTTTTAAAGAGCGTTCAGCCGCAATCCGATGAACCTCAGGGGAAACACCATGTGCTGAAAAAACTACCGTCTTACCCTCTGGCACCTGATCAGTTTCATCAACAAAAATCGCACCACGCTTCTCTAGAGTTGCGACCACATGTTTGTTGTGAACAATCTGCTTACGAACATATACCGGGGCGCCGTAAAGATCTAAAGCTTTTTCAACTGCAACCACAGCGCGATCTACACCTGCGCAGTAGCCACGGGGTGCGGCAAGTAATACTTTTTTACCGGTATCAACGCTCATGGGTAGATCCTAATAGATCCACAAACCAGTAGATTTGGCTTATGGCCGAATCAGAGTTTACCTATGAGGATCTGCTGCCAATCGGGCCAGATAAGACCGAATACCGCAAATTATCAAGTGAGGGAGTCTCGACCTTTACCGCTGATGGTAAGGCTTTTTTAAAGGTAACACCTGAGGCGATCGCCAATTTAACTGAGGTAGCAATACATGACATCTCTCACTACCTGCGTGGGGCACATCTGCAGCAATTACAAAATATTTTAACCGACCCAGAGAGTTCACCCAATGATCGATTTGTTGCATTAGATCTATTAAAAAATGCAAACATCGCAGCTGGTGGAGTTCTGCCAATGTGTCAGGACACCGGTACTGCAATTGTGATGGGCAAAAAGGGTCAACAGGTTTTAACATCTGAGAAGGATGAGATCTCAATTTCAAAAGGTGTATACAACGCCTACACAAAACTTAATCTTCGTTACTCACAATTGGCTCCGGTAACTACTTGGGATGAGAAAAACACAGGCAATAACCTGCCAGCACAAGTAGAGATTTACTCAGATTTTGATCATGCCGATGAGTACAACTTTCTCTTTATTGCCAAAGGCGGCGGAAGTGCCAATAAATCATTTTTATACCAAGAGACCAAAGCTGTTTTAAATCCAGAGAGATTTATAAATTGGCTAGATGAAAAATTACGTTCACTAGGAACCTCTGCTTGTCCGCCATATCACTTAGTAATTGTCATCGGTGGAACCAGTGCTGAGCACACACTTAAAACTGCAAAGCTAGCCAGCACTAAGTACTTGGACTCATTACCAACCTCAGGTGATGCCAAAACTGGTCGAGGATTTCGCGATCTGCAACTTGAGGAAGAGGTTTTAAAGTTAAGTAGAAATATTGGTATTGGCGCACAGTTTGGTGGTAAGTACTTTTGTCATGATGTTCGAGTTGTGCGATTGCCCAGACATGGCGCATCTTTACCAATTGCAATTGCGGTCTCATGCTCTGCAGATCGACAGGCACGGGCCAAGATCACTAAAGATGGCGTCTTTATTGAGAAATTAGAGACTGAACCAGCACACTTTCTGCCAGCAGCCTTAGATCAAGATTTATCAGATCATGAGGTAAAGATAGATTTATCTAAGCCGATGAAAGAAATTTTGGCGGAGTTATCTAAGCATCCAGCTAAGACTCGAGTCTCATTAACTGGCACATTAGTTGTTGCTCGAGATTTGGCACATTCAAAGATTAAAGAGTTAATAGATGCTGGAAAACCAATGCCACAGTATCTAAAGGATTACGCCGTTTACTATGCAGGTCCTGCTAAAACTCCAACTGGATACGCATCTGGCTCGTTTGGTCCAACTACTGCTGGCCGAATGGATTCATATGTTGAGCAATTTCAATCATTAGGTGGTTCGCTAATTATGTTGGCAAAGGGCAATCGTTCTTCAGCGGTTTCCGCTGCCTGTAAAAAGTATGGCGGCTTTTACCTAGGATCAATTGGTGGTCCAGCTGCCAGGTTGGCACAAGATTGCATCAAGAAGGTTGAAGTTCTTGATTATGAGGAGCTCGGTATGGAGGCAGTTTGGAAGATTGAGGTTGAAAATTTTCCAGCATTTATAATTATCGATGATAAAGGGAATGATTTTTACGCAGAAAGTAGAAAGCCGTTAATGATTGGCCAGAAGCCAAAGTAAAGATTGGTTAAAGATTAGTACCAGCGCGAGCGCTGAAACTTCTTATACGCCTTACAAGGTGTTTCATATCTAACTTCGATATACCTCAAGCCCCAAGAGATTTGGGTAACTGGGTTTGTGCGCCAATCAGTTCCAATTGATTCCATCTTTGTTGCAGGCAACGCCTGTGGAATTCCATGTGCACCTGAAGTTTTATTCCGTGCTTTATAACGCCAGTTGCTCTCTTTGGTCCAAAGCTTATTTAAGCAAGCAAATTGGTATGAACCCCATCCATACTTTGATTGCGCGATCGTTCTGGCAACCGCTCGGGCGCCATCTGGAACTCGGGCCATCTCTATCTGCCGAGAAGCGATGGAGACCAAGGCCATCTCATTGGCATTTACCGCCTTAACCGCATTAAGTTCAATGAGGGTCGGGGTATCTGGGTTTGGATCTACCGGCTCCTCAACAATTAATCCATCTGTTGTGATAGCTGCCTGAAAGGTATTTGGAATTGAGACTGAGGCGTTCATAGTGCCGGAGGCGTAGCTTGGCTCAACGGCAAAGAGGAAAAATGCCATTGCGGCAGCGGAGATTGAGAGCCGGCGGGCCCTGCTTATGCCAAGAAGGCGATCAAAACCCTTCATGCACTCCTCCTTTTCAACTCTCTTTATCTTTCTTTGTCTTTCTTTATCCTTCAAAAGCCTTTTTTCAGCTCTTGTCCGGGTTCAGAGTGGCAGTGGCGGGGGTGGTGGGCAACTTTAAAACCGCTCGTGGCGGAATTTTTATTAAATTCACAGTTTCAGCCATCCACAAAAGCGCAGGTCAGAAGGAGCGATGTCCACTTTGTCCTAAATGTCGTAAAGGGGTTTGCGAGGATCAACTACTGAAGTTAATCGGCTCCTCAAGTAGCTCAGTCACCAGAGCTGCAATCTGCGAGCGCTCGCTTCGAGTTAGGGTCACATGGGCGAAGAGTGGGTGTCCCTTCAAGGACTCGACCACTGCGACAACTCCATCATGGCGGCCTACCCGCAGGTTATCTCGCTGGGCAACATCATGGGTCAGGATCACTCGAGAGCCTTGGCCAATTCGCGATAGCACCGTCAGCAATACCCCGCGCTCTAGCGATTGAG
>Ga0247832_1001341_pt1 | contig 44084 bp, 28 predicted proteins | sample LaCruzMarch2015__10_FD_192407 | JGI IMG/M metagenome (GOLD analysis project Ga0247832, IMG submission 192407) | Freshwater microbial communities from meromictic Lake La Cruz, Castile-La Mancha, Spain - LaCruzMarch2015_4m | ecosystem: Environmental > Aquatic > Freshwater > Lake | place: Spain... | reverse complement strand
TCCAGGGTTGAGGTTTTGCCCGCCTCCAACTGTATATTAAAAGAAGCCTTCGAACCTTTGAAACTTTTCAAAGACTCATAAACTTGCCTGTTGAAGTTGAAGTATTGAGCCTGACTTTTCCAGCCTGTATCTTTGATACTTTTATTAAATTGGAAAATGTAGTCAAGTTGGAAAACCTGTATAGGCTGCCCAATTGCCGAACCTAAACCAAGAAATCCGGAAAAGAAGAGTGTGCTTAATAAGCGGAGAAAGCGAAATATGCGACCAATCATAGCCATGTGAATTTAAACTTCAATTGCAAAGTGAGTGGTTGTGGCCCATAGATTTTTGACTATATCGGACTAAAATATTACAATGGATAAATGAGATAAGAAATTGATTTTCAATGCACTTAATAATTTTAAATTTTTTATTGGTAAAATGCAATTCAGGTAGTTTTCATCTTTTTGCTTTGTGAAAAAGATCTGAAATAAAACAGAATTTGTGTCAAGCCTGCGGTATAATGCGGCCATCTTCCATTTCAATAATCCGATGGGTTCGGGCTGCAAATTCCAAATCGTGGGTTACAATGAGCAATGTTTGCTGCAAGCTTTCGCACAACTCCTTAAAAATTTCAAAGACGATCTCTGAATTTTTTTTGTCCAGATTACCTGTTGGTTCATCCCCCATGATGATGAGCGGGTCGTTGATAAGTGCCCTGGCAATGGCTACTCGTTGTTTTTGCCCACCTGAAAGTTGATTGGGTCTTTTCAGGGCTTCTTTTTCGATATCTAAAATTCTAAGTTTTTCATACGCTCTATGCTCTACTTCTGCTTCACTGAGTTTGCCTAGTTTTAAGCCAGGAAGCATTACGTTTCTCAACACGGTGAATTCGTTGAGCAAGTAATGAAATTGAAATACAAATCCGATTTTTTCATTTCGCACTCGTGCCAATTGCAGCTCCTTCTTGGTTTTCATGCTTTCCCCGTCGATAAACAAGTCGCCCTCATAGTCGGTGTCCATGGTGGAAAGGATGTATAGCAAAGTAGATTTACCACAACCTGACTTGCCAATTACCGATACAAACTCTCCTTTCGACAAGCTGAAACTGATGTTGTCGAGCACTTTCACTGTTTGAGGATCGTGAAAATATTTGGTGATTTGAGCTGCTTGAAGTACCGTAGTTTGCATGGCCTTACTTTCCTCTGATGATTTCGACCGGGTCAATTTTGCTGGCTTTAATAGCGGGAAAAAATCCTGCCAAATAGGTACTCACGATGGAAAAAATAGTAGCGATGAAATAGTATTTGGGGTTGTAATTGATGGGATAGGTTTTCACAGTTGGCAAGGCAGCTGTGTTGAATGGTATTTGGTCAATGATAGCCGACAGTCCGAAACCCAGCAACAAGCCAACTCCTCCGCCTAAAATGCCAATCGACAGAGCAATTGATATAAAAGTAAACTTGACATCCTGACCCGAAAATCCAGTGGCTTTCAAAATGGCAATGGAGTCCATTTTTTCATAGATCATCATATTCAGGATGTTGTAAATACCAAAACCAGCCACCACGAGTAGTACGATACCCACAACATACGAAATCAGCGTTCTGATGAAAGTACCGGTTTCGAATTGTGAATTGGCCGTTTGAATGTCAAGTGCCTCCACGCCAAAAAGCTGGTGAAACTCCTTTGCCAGTGTGGGTGCCGTTTCAAGTTCATACAATTTAACCTGCAAATCGGTGATGTAGCTTCCGGAAACACCCATTATTTTTTGCGTGGTGGCCAGTGAAACAAAGCTGTTTACCTTGTCATAGTCTTGCAAGCCAGACTCAAAATAACCAACTACTTTCAGTGAAATCCGTTCGCCTTTGCTGGTTGTAATCGGTATTACATCGCCAATTCTTGCCAACATTTTGTCGGCCAGTCCTTTTCCGAGAATGGCGCTGTTTGGAATGTTTCTCAAATCCTGAAAATTGCCCGTGGTTACATAATCTCTAAAGAAAAAAAGCCTGGCCTCTTCTTCCACATCTATACCATTTAAAGCACCAGTGAGCTCTACTTCTCCAACATTGAAAAAAACCTGGGTAATGAGCCTTGGCGCCACACCTTTCACCCGGTTGTCGGCTTGCAACGTGCGGATGATGGCGGCACTGTTGTAAATTTCTGCCCGCTCGGTTTTAGGTTTCAACGACCGAACAAAGTGATACGAACTATCTGTTTTATTAACCAGGTCAATCGGCAAAACATCGGGCGGTTTAATTTCATTGTATAGCCTGATATGCGGTGTTCGGTTCACAATGAGACCATCGAGCAAATCGTTCAGCCCTGTCATGAAACTGAGTAAAGTAATGAACATAGCAATCCCAAATGTGACACCGGTGGCAGCCACCAAGGTCTGTTTCAACCGGGCTGTGAGCAAAGAAAAAGCTACCTCCAAAACCAACTTGTACTTCATGGCTTTGGCAACATGATTTCGTCTTGTTCGCTGAGGCCGGAGAGCACCTCCGCCATTTGAAAATCTTTGAGCCCGGTGCGCACTTTGATGTTTACGCCTTCTCTATTTACCAGCGTGGAATCATTTACAAAAAACCTACGTGGCACTAAAAGGGCGTTTTGCTTGGTTTGGAGCACAATATTGGCTTCGAATGTAATATTAGGAAATAGCTTTTCAGGGGGATTCACAAACAAAGCTTCTACCAGAAAGGCTTTGTTCCGCTCATTCATGATGGGCACAATTCTGCTCACGTTAGCATCAAATGCCTTGCCTTTGTAGCTGTCCATGGACACCACAACAGGCAAACCTTCACTGATTCTAAAGATATCGAATTCGTCGACCTGCATCTCAAGCAAAAATTCGTTGGCTCTGCCAATAACGGCCAAAGGTGTTTGAGGGCCAACCACTTCACCTTTCAGTTTTAGCAGATTAAAAACCTTGCCATCCAACATGCTTTTTACGGTAAATTCATTCGACAGTTGTTCGGTTATTCTAAGGTTTTTCTTCGATTGCAACGATGCCAATTTCAACTGTCGGTTCAATTCGCTCAACTTCACTTTAGCAGATAAATAGGCAGATCGGGCATTCAAAAAAGCCAATTCACGCTGCTCATATTCCACTTGTGATCCAATTTTTTGCTGCCACAATGCCTTTTGCCGCACAAGAAGCAATGAGTCGGACTTGAGTTTATTTCTTGCCAACTCTACCTGTGTTTCAGCTTCCCTGATCTTGTCTTTGTTGATGTTGAAGTCAGCGTATGCGGCACTTAATGCCGCATTTTCCTGTTGCAGTTTTTGCGTCTGATTGGAAATGGAAATAAGGGTTTGGTCTTTTTTTACAAGGTCGCCTTCGGCAACAAATACATTCGAAACTATACCGCTCACAATCGCAAACGCCTGGTATTGGTCTTTGCTTTTGATTGTGCCTGTGGTGTAAACCGATTCTGTAATGTTGCCCCGCTTAGCGAAAGTGGTTTCTTGCTTTTTTTTGCAAGCGAAAACCGAAATGGAAAGGGTTATGAGTAGGTATAAAAACTTCACCTCCAAAGCTACTTGTTTTACCCACATGCAGCTGAAGAAATCAATAAGAATTGACAAAAATCAATTTCCAATTCAAACCTTTGAATCAAACCGCCAATTCAACTTTATGGTAAATTTCTTCAAAAAGCAATTCACAATCATTCACAAGAACTGTTTCATCTTGTTGCGAGTAGGTGTGGTGTAGCCACTCATTCGCAGATATTTTTCTGATCACTTCTACCTGCTTTTTTGTAGATGAAACAAGCACGTATTCTTTTAAACTTGGCAAGGTTTTATAGCAATCCATTTTTTTCACCCTGTCTACAAACTCCGTGCTGGGCGAAAGCACTTCTACTACAATTTCCGGATTTGTTAATGCAAGTAAACCTGTATCTGTAGGCTCATATTCAGGTTTTGCACAAACAATCACCAAGTCAGGGAAGTAATAAGAATCGCAGCCTGATACCTTGATTAGCTGGTCGCTGCCAAAAGCTATGCACCCCTTTTTTTTTAAACAATCAAACAAAAGACCAATAAGGTTTACACCTATAAGGTTGTGGTTTGGCTGGGCACCAGCCATGGCAACCACATCGCCATCCATATACTCCAGCTTAATATCTGAAGCCTCTAGCCGGGCAAAATACTCAGCCACACTTACGGCAGTTTCTATTTTCATAGTTTTGAATCTCTAACAAAAATACTGCTTTAATCTCAAAGAACCATTCGCATGTTTGTCTGATAGCTCCCCTCAATGCCATAAAAACCAACATTGTTAAACGATAATGGTTTTGTCGATTCATTTTCTGAGAAAGGGGTGGCTTTCAAGCCGCCCCTTTTTTTTTTATTCGATTGGGAAAATTCAACCTTATCCAAATTAAACAAAAACAACAGCACAGTAACAAATATACCCTTGATAAAATTCCGGCAAAAGGGGCTTTTGGCATTTTCGAAACCATAAAATCTCTTTTTGACATTTGACCTGAATGAATGGTATGAAATTAGTTTATGCCCATTTAGCTTAGGCTTTTCTTTCACTTCTGTTATCCGTGATACTTAAAATCCCTATTTCTGGGAAATTCGCCAAATAAAAGAAAGACTAATTTTTACATGACATCCTAAACCAACCTCCATTGCCTCCGAATCAGGAACCTGTTATTTGCTAGAAGTGACCACTCCATCATTGTCAAAACCAAAACCAGTGAGCTAAAACGCCTTGACGTGAAGCACGAATGGCAAATCTTTTACCTGCCAAAAACCTGGAAGCTGGCGGGGGAACTGATGTATGTGAGGGAGAAGTGAATCGTTTAAAAAAACCTACCTTAATTAAAGGGTGTTCCTCCTTCCAACCTAGCCCTGATTTTCTCTAACTCCTCCGCATCAATTAAGTCTTTGCCTCTTCCGGTCGCTTTTTTTTCCAAAATCAGGTGATTGATATGGAGAAACGGCACTTCAATATCTCCTATTTCTGCTACTACCGCCCAATCGTAACATTCGTCAAAATCCAGTTGTGAGTAGTTTTTTAAAGAAGTCATGACGTCCAGTTCCAAGCCTGATAATAAGCGGAATGTTGTAAATCCAGCAACAAAATCCATGGTTTCTATGGCTTCGAAGTCGCCAAATTGAATGGCCGCCAATGCCGCTCTGAAACTTTTTCTGTTTTGGGAATTATCCTTTAGCCAAATGTCGCAATCAGCCGTAAATCGTGAATATCCATGAAAACTTGTGGCAAATCCACCAACCATGATGTATTTGACCCCATGTCGATCTAGTTCCCTCCAAATTCCCAACAATTCCTCATCCTGCAAATCCATCAGCCCTTCTCAGTTTGCTTATCCTTCACTTTCGCACTTTTTATCATCTGCCCCATTCGAAACAGACGCATCATCAGGTCATACCGCTCCCGATAACTCATCGCCAACCTGCGATCCAGTTCGTCTGGTTCTTGTTGTTGATTTGGTTTTTCTGGTTTGATTGGCATCAGTACAAATATAGTGGGCTTTGCACTTACAAATTGAAAATAGTGCGGTCATTAAGGCTAAAATGTTAATAAAAGGTTCAATAAGAACATTTCACATCAACGAAGCGTAGTGAATCTTTTCTGTTTAATCTGGACGTTTGGAAGCACTTTTCCACATTTTCAGATTTTCAATTTCTGATTCCAATGATGTGTAAAATTCCAAATTAATCCCCATTTCCAGCCAAAAACAATCCAAATTTGCACCATGCAAACTCAGCAGGACAATCTTGTAAAAGAGATCCAACTCCGCTTTCACTTTCTCGCCAATCAGGCATTTGCTTCTTTTAAGTTCTTGCGAGAATCGCACGTCAGAAACAGCCAGAAGCATCAATTGGATTTTGGTTTTGTTAAAATCCAGGTAAGTGCTTATCATTATCTTTGGGTTTAGCCAGTTATGACCAAAATTCTGAAAACCATTTACCTCATCCGGCACGGCGAAACTGATTTCAATCGGTTGGGCATCGTGCAGGGCTCTGGCGTAGATGCTGACCTCAACGATTTGGGCCGGGCACAAGCAAAAGCATTTTTTGAGCAACACCAGGATGTGGCTTTCGACAAAATTTATACCTCAGCCCTCAGACGTACCTGGCAAAGCGTGGAAGGCTTTATCGAAAAAGGCATCCATTGGGAAAAACATGAAGGTTTAAACGAAATCAGTTGGGGAATTAAAGAGGGTAAACGCATTACCCCATCAGAAGATCGCACCTATTACCACCTGCTCAAAAACTGGAAAAACGGACTCATTCATGAAAAAATAGAAGCAGGCGAAAGTCCTGTAGAAGTGCAGCAGCGACAAGTAAAAGCACTTGAATATATTTTGTCGAAACCCGAAGAGGAAACGATATTGATTTGCATGCACGGCCGAGCCATGCGGGTGTTGCTGTGCCACTTACAGGGTCTCGACCTGAAACTCATGGATCAATTTCCACATCAAAATTTGGGTTTATACAAGATTCTGCAAATGGAAACCCACTTCCACATTGCTGTCAGAAATCTAGGTGTAGAATTGGTGTTTCCTGATTCGTGAAAGACCTACAGCGACCAGTAGGCTGTGTTCTTCACCTTTTTGTTCAGCACGCCTTTGATGTCGATGATCACTCCGTCGGGCTTCATCAAAGCCACAAAATTGCTTTCCTTCATGGTGGCATACACGGTGTGTGGAACAGCTAAAACTACGGCATCATACAATCCATTTGCCTGCTCTGAAAGCTGCAAGCCGTATTCCCTTTTCAACTCATCTGCTTTGGCAAATGCATCCACCACATCCACTTGAAGGCTGTACGACTCCAAACTTTTTACCAGGTCTACTACTTTCGAATTGCGAATGTCACTCACATTTTCCTTGAAAGTAATGCCCATCACCAACACCCGGCAAGTCGCCAGGCTTTTGCCCATTTTGGCCAACTTTTGAACTGTTTTTTGAGCCACATACGCAGCCATGTTGTCGTTGATAAACCTGCCACTCAAAATTACCTGCGGGTCTATTCCGATCGACTTTGCTTTGTAGGTGAGGTAATATGGATCAACACCAATGCAATGCCCACCAACCAAACCTGGCGAGAATTTCAGAAAATTCCATTTGGTACCAGCAGCTTCCAGTACATCCTGGGTGTTGATGTTCATGCGGTCAAAAATCATCGACAGCTCGTTCATCAACGAAATATTCAGGTCACGCTGGGTGTTTTCAATAATTTTTGCTGCCTCTGCTACCCGAATCGAAGGTGCCTTGTGAATGCCAGCTTCTATAATAGACCCATACACTTCCGCCACCCATGCCAGTGTTTCTGCATCGCAACCCGCCACTACTTTGGTAATTTTGGTCAACGTATGCTCCTTGTCTCCGGGGTTAATTCTTTCCGGCGAATAGCCTACTTTGAAATCCTGCAAGTATTTTAGACCCGATTCCTGCTCCAAAATGGGTACGCAATCTTCCTCTGTGCAACCTGGATAAACCGTTGATTCAAACACCACCACATCGCCTTTTTTTAGAATAGTTCCCACTGTTTTCGACGCTGAAAGCAAGGGTTTCAAATCGGGCTGGGTGTGTTTGTCTATCGGTGTTGGAACCGCTACAATATGAAATGTGGCTTTTTTTAAAATGTCTTTATCGGCTGTGAAATAGATGTTTCTGTTCTCAAACTCAGAAGCTTCTACTTCTCCCGATGGATCTACAGCTTGTCTCAATAAAGCAATCCGGTCGGCATTGATGTCAAACCCAATCACCCTGAATTTTTTAGCAAATTCGAGCGCAATGGGCAAACCCACATACCCAAGACCGATCACCGATAAACAAAAATCTGACGGAATTTGCTGTTGGCTCATGTTGTAGGGTTTTGTTTTTTTACTTCACCGTTTTCCAGTACATAATGTTCTTGACTGCCCTGGCAAATTGCTTCGTTGTTTTCAAATTTCAGTTTGAAGCCTGCTTCGCTCATCCAACCGGTTTGCCTGCCGGGGTTGCCTGTGATCAAAGCATAATCGGCTACATTTTTTGTGACCACAGCCCCTGCTCCAATAAAAGCAAAACGACCGATGGTAACACCACATACAATGGTTGCATTGGCACCAATAGAAGCCCCGCTTTGTACCAAAGTTGGCAAAAATTCACTTTTGCGATTCACATTGCTTCTCGGGTTAATCACATTGGTAAATACCATGGATGGGCCCAAAAACACACCATCTTCAATGGTGACACCTGTGTAGATCGATACATTGTTTTGCACCTTCACTCCATTTCCCAGTGTAACACTTGGTGAAATCACCACATTTTGACCAATGTTGCAATCTTTGCCGATTATTGCACCTGGCATGATGTGGCAAAAGTGCCAAATCTTGGTACCTGAGCCTATTTGGCAACCTTCGTCGGCGTAAGAAGATGGGTGAATGAAATAATCTGACATGCTGTAAAAGAGGTCAAAAGTAGAAATTAATATATGAATGAAAGGAGTAGATGCTTCTTTTGCTTTGGCAATCGATTCAAAACGCAACATTGAAAAAGTTAAAAAACAAAATCATCAACGATCCTGTGCATGGGTTTATTCAAATTCCGGAAGGTTTGCCTTTCGAGATTATTGAACACCCATACTTCCAACGTTTGCGCCGAATCAAGCAACTCGGACTTACTCATTTTGTTTATCCAGGTGCCCTTCACACCCGTTTTCATCATGCCTTGGGAGCCATGCACCTCATGCAACTGGCGCTCAAAACACTCTGCCAAAAAGGCCACTTTATCAGCGAAAATGAAGAGCAAGCCGCTTTGGCAGCCATACTTCTCCACGACATTGGGCATGGGCCTTTTTCCCATACGCTCGAACATAGCATTCTGGAAGGGGTGAATCATGAGGCTCTGACTGTGGCCTTTATGAAAAAACTGAATCAGGAATGGAATGGCGCATTAACGCTCACCATTGCCATGTTCGAAGGCACCTACCATCGTCCGTTTTTTCACCAATTGGTGTCCAGCCAACTTGACATGGATCGCATGGATTATTTGCGTAGGGACTGCTATTTTACCGGAGTGGTGGAGGGTAATATTTCGGCAGAACGCATCATAAAAATGCTCGACCTGCACCACGACAGATTGGTGGTGGAAGCCAAAGGCATTTACAGCATCGAAAATTTCATCACATCCCGAAGGCTGATGTATTGGCAGGTATATCTGCACAAAACCACAGTTTCGGCTGAAGAAATGCTTATCCAAACCATGCGCAGGGCCAAGCAATTGTCTCAAAGCCACACTGAAATTTATTTGCCCGAAGCACTGGCATTCTTTTTCAAAAATCCAGTTGTGCAAGCCGACTTTGATGCCCGTCCTGAACTGATCGATTTGTTTGCCCAGATAGACGATACCGATGTCTGGTATGCATTGAAACGTTGGCAATACCACAGCGATAAAGTGCTTTCTTATTTAAGTAAGAGTTTGCTCAACCGTACTTTGGCATCGCTATCACTCCAAATGGAACCACATACCGAAGAAGCCTACGCATTGCAAATGCAGCGAACCATGCGAAACCTGGATTTGAATGAAAATGAAGCAGGATTTTTGGTAATCAGAGGTGAAATTTCGAATGCAGCCTATTTGCCAGCCAACGACCAGATACTCATCAAAAAGAAAAGCGGTGAGGTGATGGATGTAGCCATGGCGTCTGACTTGCCAAATATCGCTGCCTTGAGCACGGTTTTAAAAAAATACTATTTGTGCTATCCCAAACAATTACCTTTGTAATTCCATTATTCTATGACATTTACAATCAGTCAGATAGCTGCCTTGTTAGGTGGCCAGGTCGTTGGAGATGACAACACCGCAATTTTCAACATAGCTAAAATAGAAGAAGCCGAACCAGGTTGTATTGCCTTTTTGGCAAACATGCGCTATGAGTCTTTTCTTTACACCACCAGGGCAAGTGCAGTCATTGTAAGCAAAGATTTTAAGCCTAAGCAACAGGTTCAAACCACACTCATTTACACCGAAGATGCTTACGCTGCATTCACCAATTTGTTGCATGAATATCAGCGGTTAACAAGCATGACCAAAGTGGGTATTGAAGATCCGGTCTATACAGGTGAAGGAACGCAAGTGGGAGATGGGGTTTATCGGGGTGCTTTTTCTTATGTGGGCAAAAATTGCACTATCGGCAAAAACGTCAAAATTTACCCCAATGCAGTCATTGGCGACAATGTTACCATTGGCGACAATACCATCATTTATGCAGGAGTAAAAATCGCCCATGCCTGCGTAATTGGTCAATATTGCACCCTTCAGGCTGGTGCTGTGATTGGAAGCGACGGATTTGGTTTTGCCCCCCAGGCCAATGGAACCTACAAAAACATTCCACAAATGGGAAACGTAATACTTGAGAATCATGTCGATATTGGTGCCAATACTGTAGTTGACAGGGCCACATTGGGAGCCACCGTTATAAGAAAAGGAGTGAAGCTCGACAACCTCATCCAAGTTGCCCACAATGTTGAAATTGGTGAACATACTGTAATTGCAGCACAAACTGGAATTTCCGGTTCTTCCAAAATTGGATCTTACTGCAGAATTGGTGGTCAGGTTGGCATTGCCGGTCATTTGAGAATAGCCAATGGAACCAATATTGCAGCCCAATCCGGCATAGGCGATCACATCACAGAAGAAGGAAAAGCATGGTTTGGAAGCCCGGCTTTTGAAATGAGAAACTTCCTTAGAACTTATTCAGTATTTAAGAAACTGCCTTCCTTGCAGAAACGTGTAGAAGAACTGGAAAAATTACTCATATCTTTGCCGCAGAAATAAATTACTGATTTTTAAACCTTTCTGCTCTATATCAGGGGTTTATTAACCGGATGAACACCAAGCAACAAACTATCCAGAAGCCAATTACTCTTTCGGGAGTTGGTCTTCATACGGGTCAACAGGTAAACATGACGTTTACCCCCGCCCCAATAAATCATGGTATCAAGTTTCAACGGGTCGATATGCCCGATGAACCTATCGTAGAAGCAGATGTCGACTATGTCGTAGATCTTTCCCGGGGTACCACTATCGAAAAAAATGGTGCCAGAATTAACACAGTAGAACATACACTTGCCGCTTTGGTGGGGCTTGAAATCGACAACGTACTCATTAAACTCGATGCTCCTGAGCCTCCCATTATGGACGGAAGTTCCAGGCCTTTTATTGATGCCTTGCTTGAGGCTGGTCTGCTGGAGCAAGACGCCATGCGCAACTTTTTTGAAATCACAGAAAGCGTATTTTATAGAGACGAATCTCGTGATGTAGAAATTGCAGCACTGCCTTTAGATGATTACAGGCTTACTGTGATGGTCGACTATAATTCTCCGGTGCTTGGTAGTCAGCACGCTTCACTGACCAATATTAAAGATTTTGCAAAGGATATTTCTTCGTGTCGCACCTTCTGTTTTCTCCATGAGCTGGAAATGCTTCACAAGCAAAACCTGATTAAGGGAGGCGACCTCAACAATGCCATTGTGGTGGTAGACCGGGTGGTGCAGGAAGAAGAAATGGAAAGCCTTGCTGCACTTTTTGGCAGACCTAAAATTGAGGTGAGGGCAGAAGGAATTTTGAACAATGTGGAACTGAGATACAAGAACGAACCAGCACGCCACAAGCTGCTGGATTTGGTTGGAGACCTTGCCCTGGCTGGGCGTCCGCTTAAGGCTCAGATTTTAGCTGCAAGACCTGGCCACGCTGCCAACGTAGCCTTTGCCAAAAAGCTGAAAAAGCTCATGAAAGAGCAAGGCAAAAAAGGTATTCCACAATACAACCCCAACGCAACGCCAATTCTCGATGCAAAAGAAATTTTTCGCAGGTTGCCACATGCCTATCCTTTTCAAATGATTGATAAAATTTACCACTTGGATGAAAACTCGGTGGCTGGTGTCAAAAATGTAACCATCAACGAAAATTTTTTCCAGGGTCACTTTCCAGGCAATCCAGTGATGCCAGGTGTGATGCAAATAGAAGGAATGGCGCAAACAGGGGGTATTTTGGTGCTCAATACGGTGCCAGATCCTGAGAATTATTGGACCTACTTTTTGAGTGTGGAAAATTGCAGGTTTAAAAAAATGGTGTTGCCTGGAGATACAATCACTTATTATTGCGAATTGCTTGCGCCGATTAAAAGAGGAATTGCCAAAATGGAAGGGAAAGCTTTTGTTTCGGGAAATTTGGTTTGCGAAGCTGTAATGTCGGCCTTAATTGTGAGGAAATAATACATGATCTCGCCTTTAGCATTAGTTAGTCCGGGTGCCAAAATAGGCCAAAACGTAACCATCGAGCCGTTTGCCGTCATTTATGATGATGTGGAAATTGGCGACGATAGTTGGATTGGCCCAAACACAACCATTTTCACTGGTGCACGCCTCGGAAAAGGTGTAAAAGTGTTTCCAGGTGCCTCCATCGCCGCTGTACCTCAGGACTTGAAGTTTGATGGGGAATACACCACTTGCACCATTGGTGACTATACAACCATTCGGGAATCAGTGACCATTAGCCGTGGAACCAAAGATAAATATACCACTTCTGTGGGTGCCAATTGCTTGTTGATGGCCTATGTGCACATAGCCCACGATTGCGAAGTGGGCAACAATTGCATTTTGGCAAATGCAGTTCAACTAGCTGGACATGTGGTTATTGAAGACAACGCCATTATTGGAGGCACCAGTGCCATTCATCAATTTGTCAGGGTAGGAAGGCATGTGATGGTTTCAGGAGGTTCCTTGGTCACGAAGGATGTTCCACCTTTCACCAAAGCAGCTCGCTCGCCATTGAGCTATGCTGGAATTAATTCTGTTGGCCTGCGTCGAAGAGGTTTCTCCAATGAGAAAATCAACGAGATTCAAGATTTATACAGGGTTGTTTTTCAAAGTGGCTACAACAATAGCCAAGCCCTTGACTACATTGAGCTCAACTTTTTACCCACTGCTGAGCGAGATGAGGTTATTCAGTTCATCAGAACTTCGGAGCGAGGTGTAATGCGGAGCTACGGAAGCAACGGAAAAGAAGACTAAATCATGATTTACTCGGAAGGTTTTCCCCCGACAGGCTGCTTCACTTGCAGCCTTTTTGTTTTTTTATTGTCTGAAATCCTCTCACACGTTTGAAACTTTCCACTCCATTTTTCCTTAAACCATGGTGGCTTTTGCTGGCCGGTTTGCTCATTTTGAGTTTGCCATTGGCCATAGCTCAGAAAAGCAAAGCCCAATTGGAAAGAGAAAAGAAAGCTCGACATCGAAAAATTGAAGAAACAAACCGCATACTCAGCAGGGTCGAAAAGCAAAAAAAGGCGTCGTTGGGCCAGCTCAATGCCATTAACCAGCAAATTCAGAACAGAGAACAGGCAATAGCCAGCATCAATGATGAATTAAAAGGCATACAAAGAGATTTCACACAGATATTGGGTGTGAAGGCAAGTCTCGAAATTGACTATCAAAACATCAGAAAAGAGTATGCTGCCATGGTGTATGCAGCATCTAAAGCTGGCAACCTCAATAAAGTAGTTTTTCTGTTTTCTGCTGAAACTTTCAACCAATTTACCATGCGTCTCAACTACTTGAAGCAGTATGCCAAGGCCCGGAGAGAACAGGTAAATAAAATGAAAGCCATTCAATTGGATTTGGACACCCAGGAAAAGCTGCTGGCTGCAAAGCGAAAAGAAAAGGAATTGCTGTTAGGTGAAGAGTTAAAACAAAGCACGCAACTCGTTGGCTTGAGGGTGAAAGAACTGGGTGTGGTAGGAGAGTTGACCGGCAAGGAAAAAGAACTTCAAAGAGAACTGGAAAAACAAAGATCGGCGTATAGAAAAGTAGAAAAAATGATTGCCGAACTGGTCAGAAGAGAGATCAGAAAATCTATGTCGAGAACCAGGAGCGAGTCTAAAATAGATGACGATGTGGAAAAAATACCCATGACGCCGGAAGTAGCTTTGATTTCAAAAACTTTTACCGGAACAAAAAGGAGTATGATCTGGCCGGTTAGCTCGGGTTTCATTGCCAGTAGATTTGGTAAACACGAACATCCAGTTTTAAAGAAAGTATATGTAGACAACCTGGGAGTAGATATTCAAACCAATGAAAATGAAAAAGTGAGGTCTGTTTTCGAAGGGGTGGTTGGATTTGTAGCCTCTGTACCAGGCATGAATGGAAAAATAGTCACCATTCGCCATGGAAACTATTTCACCGTTTACTCTAACCTCGGAGAAGTGAATGTGAAAACGGAGCAAAAAGTGAGCGCCAGAGAAGTAATTGGGCGGGTATATACTGATGCCGACGGCGTATCGATGGTTCAGTTTCAAATTTGGAAAGACAACCAAAGACTCGATCCTGAAGAATGGCTGGCTAAACATTAACTTTGTAGCCGAAATGGCAACCAAAAGCAAGTTGAAATCAGGAGCTCCACCTCGAGGCATTGGCTTTTGGCTTGGCCTAAACCTCTTGTTTTGTGCTTTGAGCTTGCTAAGTTATGGCTCATGCCTGCTCAAACCTTCTGATTTTGGTTTTGCAGGGTTTTTCACTTTCTCGGTTCCTATTTTCATCATCGTTAACTTTCTGTTTGTGTTCTATTGGCTTTTTGTAAAGCCAGTTGCAGCCTTATTTAGTGCAGTAATTTTAGTCTTGGGATGGAAGTTTGTCGTGGCAACATTTGGATGGTCATTTTCTTCTGACCCCGAAGGAGGAGATTTTAAAGTGCTGACTTACAATGTAAACACATTTAAAGGATTTGGGGCAAAGGCAGATTTGTCAGGTAAAACAGGTCGAAAAATGATCAATTGGCTGCTTCATGCCGATGCTGATATTTTGTGTTTGCAAGAGTTTTACAACCAACCTGGTTCCGATGATTTCAATGCCGCCAAAAAGTTGAAAGCCGTTGGCTACAAGCATCATTTCTTTTCCAGGGCGCTGCGTACAGGCTGGAATGCTTCACTGGGCATGGCCACATTTAGCCGATTCCCCATCGTGCATTCCGAAATTGTCCGGAAAACACCTAAAAGTAACAACCAGATATTATTAACTGATATCAAATTGCCCTCGGGTACGATCCGGGTTTTGAATGTTCACCTGCAATCCAATTTTTTGAAGGAATCGGAAATTGAAGAAAGCAAGCAAGGCGAAAATGTGTCGGTTAATGTGAAGTCAATCTGGCGAAAACTGACCAATGGATACACCGTCAGAAATGATCAGGCACAGCTGTTGCTCCAAACCATCTCCAATTCTCCTCATCCTGTATTACTGGCTGGCGACTTGAATGAAACGCCCTACAGTTATACCTACCATCAACTCAACCAGGTGTTGGACAATAGTTTTGAAAAAGCTGGCAGCGGATTTGGGTTTACTTATAATGGATACATTCCGTTTTTGCGGATCGACAATTTATTTGCGGATCGACAATTTGAAGTTCGTATTTTTGAAACCCACAACCATGTGCCTTATTCCGACCATTTTCCTGTTTCGGCAGCATACAAAAGAAAAAAATAGGTTGTGAGAGGTTTTGTATAAAAGTTAAACAATTACTGAAGTAATGAAAAAATTTGTGTCAATCTTTCTGGGCTTCTATTTCCTTTTTGGAGGAATCAATGCCAATGCCCAGGTTGCGTCAACAACCAAACTAAATCTGAGCAACATTTCTAAAAGTATACAACCAGGTCATCCAAGGCTTTATTTCCAGGCAGAGCAGGTTGAAGGACTTAAAGGCAAACTGCAAAAACCCGAACAGGTGGCCACCATGAAACAGTTGGATGTGCTGTTGAAAAAACAACCAGATCCAATTTTTGTGGGCTCGTATGCTGCTGCCTATTTCTTCAAACATAGTTTACAACCGCAGAGCTTGCTTGTCGATTCTGCCCTCAAATACATCCGTTACACGCTTTCGGACAGATATAAGTTTGAAGAAACTGATCCGAATTATCAAGGTGAAAATCCTATAGCATTGTGGAATTCAAACTACAAAGCCATTTATAAAGCCCCAAATCTGTTAGCACTGGCATTGGCCTACGACTTGGGCTACAACCACATTCCCGATACCTTAAGAATTCGCTTGGCAAAGCATTTGGAGCAAAATGCCACGCAAATGGTAAAAGGAGAAGGTGTGGGGTTTAATAGCAATGCCTGGAGCAATTGGCAAGGAATAGTAAACGGAGCTGCGGCTGTGGCATTTTTGTCTGTTTCTGGCGAAAAGGGCACTACTCCAGGTTCAAAAATCTGGCTCGATTCTGCTCTGGTTCGTTCTGTAAGACACCTGGATTATTTGGGCGACAAAGCCGGGAATGCAGAAGGATTCGATTATCTCCGGTTGGAGATGTGCGCTGGTGTTTTGCCGCTAGCTTTGGCATACAAAAACATGTTCGGCCAACCAATGCCTGGCACTGAAAAGCTTGCTCATTTGGCCCAATTGTATAGCCTGATTGCTGTGAAAGCAGACACAACTGTGCTCACGGCTTCTTTTGGTAATGGGGGTAATTTTTGGAATACCAACACTTGGCGCTCAGGCGATTGGGTGATGAGTTTGGGCTTGGCCAAAACCGAAACTTTACCTGTTGCCCAAGGTGGATTTGATCTGATTTTTGGACTGAAAGGCGATAAAACATTTAACCTGTTCAAACCCCACGATGCCATTTTTGCCTACCTGTTTTATCCTGAAAAATCAACTTTTTTGAAACCCGGCAATGGCCCCTTCTTTTTCGCTGATGAAAAGGCGGGATTCTATTTGTTTCGAAGCACCATTGGCACTGGAAACGATATTTTATTCACAACTACTGCCAATTTACTGGCCAAGCACAAAGCACATTCTTACAGAGATGCAGGCAGTTTCAGGCTGATTGCACACAATAGAATCATTGCAGGTAGGGGAGAGCCTGGCAGTAAAAAAGTGGAAGACGCAAGTCTGGAAAATGTAGTTCAACTGATTGGCGCCGCAAACTGGAATCCAGCCAAAATCATACGCTTTGAAACGGACAACGCCACCAGATTGCATTTGGAATTCGACATGACACCAGTTTATCAAGCTGGTACCAAGGTGGGTGAACAAAAAAGTATTGGCATTTTCGAAGCAAAACGCACCTTTAAACTCAACTTTCAAACTGGGCTCGATGTGGTCGTGAATGTGGCGGACAGTTTGCAAGGTGGAGGTGTACATTGCTGGCGATTGCATACCAATTGGAGAACCTGGTTCAATGGTTCCGATCGGTTCAGAGCACGTCAAGGCGGCACACCAGCTTTTGAAGGAGGAGTGATGGAAATGTGTAATCCCAAGGAAGGCGTTTATCAGGTCATGCTGCGGGTCGAAGACGAGTGATTCGCTTTGGCATTTGGGCTTTTTTAAATAATCTTGCAAGCCAACACCAAAACTGATTCTTTTATGCATCGTCGACACTTCATCAGGCAAAGTGCATTGGCCAGCACTGCCACCATGTTGCTTTCCGGAACTGCTTTGCCCCTGGCTGGCAAACCTTTAGCCAAAAAGAAAATTGCCCTGGTTGGCACAGGTGGCCGAGGCATAGGTTTTTGGGGAACTCCGGTGGTAAAAAACTACGGAGATCTTGTTGAATTTGTGGGTTTGTGCGACATCAATCCGGGAAGGTTGAAGTATGCACGCAAAGCCATGGGGGTAGAATGCCCTGTTTTCTCCAATTTTGAAGACATGATGAAAACCACCAAGCCCGAGTTGGTGATTGTGACCACGGTGGACAGCACCCACCATGAATTCATCATCAAAGCCATGGAAATGGGTGCCGATGTGGTGACCGAAAAACCCATGACTACCGACGAAAAAGCCTGCAAACTGATTCTGGATGCCGAAAAGAAAACCGGCAAAACGGTGCGGGTTGGCATGAACTACCGCTATGGATCCTTTTTCACAGGCATCAAAGAACAGCTCATGAGTGGCAAGATTGGTAAGATCACTTCTGTTGATTTTCATTGGTACCTCAACGTGTATCATGGCGCAGATTACTTTCGCCGTTGGCACCGATTGAAAGAAAAGGGCGGCACTTTGCTGGTGCATAAAAGCTCGCACCATTTTGACCTGGTAAACTGGCTACTCGACTCCGATCCTGTGGATGTTTTCGCCTTTGGTGCGTTGGAACACTATGGAAAAAATGGCTCTTTCCGCCATACCCATTGCCGTCCTTGCCCACATAAAGTTGAGTGCAAATTCTACATGGACATTACCAAGCGCCAGGATCTGATGGATATTTATGTGGCGAATGAACAACACGATGGCTACCTGCGAGACGGCTGTGTGTTCAAAGAAGACATCAACATCTACGACAAAATGAGTGTGCAGGCAAGCTATGCCAACGAAGCCACGCTCAACTACAGCCTCACCACCTATTCGCCTTACGAAGGTTGGCGAATAGCTTTCAATGGAACAAAAGGCCGTTTGGATGCATCTGAAGGCATTCCCTGGGAAGTTCAGGAAGTAGACCAGGAAAGTCTGCACGCCAAAGAAATGGCGCAAGGCGCAAAGGAAAAGCCAAATGAGTTCGACAAGATTTACATCACCATCAATTTTAAACAAACGCCCGAAGTGGTGAAAGTTGAGCGCAAAAAGGGCGGCCATGGAGGCGGCGATGTAAAGTTGCATGACTCTATTTTCGGAGCCCTGAAACAAGCCGATCCACTAAAATATGCTGCCGGAACCCGTGATGGTGCCATGTCGGTCTTGTTGGGTGTGGCAGCCCGCCAAAGCATTGAGCAGAAGAAGGTAGTGAAAATAAAAGACCTGACAGACATTGGGTTGATGGCGGTGAGGCCGTAATGTCTCTTTAAAATAAGATATTAACCATGAGATAATGGGGCTAACTTCGTAATTCCCTGAAAGTGGGGTTTTAAGCACTTAAACTGGCGAAGGTTCAAAATGAATGCTGGACTATTAGTTCCTCAAACCAAGCTACTTTTTTTGCCTCACCCGGGTGGAATAAAAAAGGTTCTACATCTTTTGCCATTTCTTCCATATCAATAGAAGCACAGTGATTCAACAAGGCTGTTTTCAATTCTTCCGTGTTGTTGAGGCTGGCTTTCAGTTGGAGAAAAGCAAAATCTGGCTTCACATCCATGGAAAGAAGAAATTCCACATCATAAAAATCTCTGCCCTTGTTTCGTTTTCGGTTTAGTATGGCAAAGCATTTTTGTGCCAGCAATAGACTTTTTGGAGCACATCGGATTCTGGAAATCATATCGAATCTGGACAATAAGCGCACTTCTGGCTCAAACGAAAATCCTTGTGCTTCTGCATCAATTTGGATGAGTATTTTTTCAGCAGCATGTCCGCTCAATTGGTTGTTAAACAGAATATTGGGGAAACGGATGTAACAGTGGTAGGCTGCACTATGAAGCACTTTTGTTTCTACAATCAGTCCTTCCCTTTCGAGCCCAGAAACGAGCAGGGAGGCAGTAGCTTGAAAATCATCAGGAGCTAATCCAATAATGTCAAAGTCCAGGCCTTCCGAAAATCGTCTGTTGTTATGAATAAGCCTCAGACATGTGCCTCCAATAAAACAAAAGCGGTCGGCAAATGGAGAATTAAATAGGATTTCCAGGATTTTACACTGGATGTATTCCCGTAACATAAATCTTTTGGCCCATTGAAGTTCAGGCGGATAGGCAGCAGAAATAGATTCCAGATTCAGCATCACGATGACTGGTTTATGATCAAATTCACAAGTGTTTGCACCCTGTGGTTGAATGCGCTTGAATAGAGCAGCAACCGCTCTTGGTTTACTTTTTCTTGTAAAGATATTGGATTCAACCTGAGTGAATGCAGGTCTTCAACTGTGCTCAGTTTTGTTTCCAGATAAAAGGTATCCAGAAGGGCTTTTTCAGGCTCGGCCATCAACACAGGCCTTCCATCCATCATTTTCAAACCATATCCCCAAAACAATTCTGGCTTCATGCTGCGGTAAACAAATGAACCTATTTTGGTTTCCAGTTCTCTGGTTTTTAGAGTACTTATTGAGTACATGCGTATCACACCTTCTGGTATGAGGTCATGCCAGGATAGTGCCGTCCATAAAGAAATGTAGGAAGGGCGATAAAGACGATTGGCAACAAAAAACAAAGAGCTTTCACCCCAGGATTTTCCCGCCCAAATGTATTCGCCATTACATATTTTTTCCACGTACCCCTTTTCCTGCCATTCATGCAACCGCCTGCTATGGAATCCTGGAAACACTTTTTTGATTTCCGAGACCGAAATCAAAGGCTCATTACCAAATGTTTGCAGAAGCTCAAGGTATTTCATTTGTTTCTATTATTTGCCAAAAATAGCAAAAAATGGAAACAGAATTGAAAAAATTGTCGACTTGGGCTCATAAAGACTACTGCATTTGAAGTTAAGATTTACAATGCACTCTTCACATGTCAATCTAACAAATACCGATTCGGTGTTAGATTTTAACCTTAACATCCAACAAACCCTTCAAAATTTTCTCGATGAATAAGCATAGTTTCGTGCTCAGGGTAGGCTTGTAAAAATGAGGCGGGAAAGCGAATCTGCCTTTCTTTCCATTTGATTTCAAAAGCGAAAAGTTTTCCATCTGCCTCTTCAATGTAGTCAATCTCTGCCATGTCGTGTGTGCGCCAGAAATAGGTGTTGGGGTAATGTTGGTTGTAAGCATTTCTTTTCAGCCGCTCAGCCACCAAAAAGTTTTCCCACAATGCGTCTTTGTCAGACCGCATGTCGGGCGGCAAAAAGTTGCTGATGAGCACATTGCGAATGCCGTTGTCGTAAAAATAATACTTCTTCCCTTTTTTAATTTCGTTTCTCAGGTTCCTGCTCAGGGCTGAAAGTTTGAAAATAACAAAGGCTTTTTCGAGCAGGTCGAGGTATTTTTCAACGGTAGCGGTGTCAATATTTCCTATTGTTTGTGCCAATTCAAAATAGCTCACCTCGCTGCCCACCTGCAGTGCCAATGCTTTAAGTAGCTTTTCGATATGACTTGGCTTTCTGATGCCTTCCAATTGCAGCACATCTTTGTATAGGTAGCTATTCGAAATTTCTACAAGCACCTCTTTTTCTGCACCGGGGTTGTTCATCACTTTAGGATAAGATCCAAAAACCAAACGGGTGTCCAGCAGTCTTTTAGCTTCCAGCGGCGAAGCGTTCATCACTGTTTCTGCATAGCTTACCGGAAATAATTGCAAGGTTTTCTTTCTGCCTGTCAAGGGTTCTGCCGTGGAACTTTGCATTTCAAAGGCGGAGGAGCCTGTGGCTATAATTTGAATATCTGGTCTGTTGTCGAAGATGAGCTTGAGTTTTTTCCCTATATCTGGTATTTGTTGCGCTTCATCAATAATTACCAATTTGTTGGCCGGGCCTACCAGTTGAATCAATTGGGTACTGGTTTTTGCACCAGAAAATGCTTCTGTAATATCTGCCTCATCGGCATTGAGCCAGGCAGTTGGCACATCTATTTGCTTAACTAATTCTTTCAAAAGCGTGGTTTTGCCCACTTGCCTTGCACCTAAAAGTATGATTACCTTTCCTTTAAAGCATTGGGAAAGTAGCTTTTCAAGCAATTTTCTTTGGAACATATTATCCTGATTTGAAAGGCAAATACGCCTAATTTTTAGATATAATCTAAAAATTAGGCGTAAAAATTAGAATGTAATCGAAATATTAGGCTTAATATTTCGAATCTGATTCAAAACCAAACATGAAAAAAATTCTGAACAGCGCATAGTATCTGGTTCAAGCAACTTCATAAACATCAACACACTTGTTTCGCAATTTCCCCAAATTTGCCCACAGCCAACAACACCAAAAAATATGCATCGCACCATTTCCCTTGTATTTGGTTTTCTCATCGTCTCCTGTTTTTGCCTTACTGCCCAACCCATCCATTGTACTTCCCCCGACGGAAAACTAAAACTCACCCTCGAAACTGGCGAACAAACACGCCTGTCGCTTTTCCATCAGGAAAAACCTGTTTTGCTTCCCTCTGACATTGGCATGGAGCTGGCTGGCTTACCCACCTGGGGAAAAAACACCAAGCCCCCAAAAGTGACCACAAATACAGCACGCCAAATCCTGAAACCGCTTTGGGGCAAACGCAAAGAAATAGATGATCATTATAAACAATGGCTGGTTGATTTTGGTGTTTATGCCTTCGAAGTGCGCATGTACAACCACGGTGCAGCTTATCGCTGGGTAGGCAAACTGAAAAATAAAGAAGTGCTGGTGACCAACGAATTGGCTCGCTACCATTTTGCAGCCAACGACACCATGTTTTTTCCAACCGACAACACGTTTGAAAACAGCTTTGAAAAGCAATATGAAGTGAAACCCATTCAAAGTGCCAAGCGAGGCGATTATGCTTTTTTGCCCATATTGATCAAGCGGAGCGATGGGCTGAAAGTGGCCATCACGGATAGCGATGTGCGCAACTACCCCGCCATGCACCTCAAACGTATGGCCGAAGACAGCTTAAGGCCAGTTCTTCAGGGCTTTTTTGCCCGGTACCCGCAGCATGTGGAAAAAGGTGGCTACCATGATTTTAACCTGAAAGTGAAGGAAAGGGAAAACTTCATTGCCAAAACCACGGGTGCCCGAACCTTTCCCTGGCGCTTGTTTGTGGTAACGCCCGACGACGGCTTTCTACCAAACAACGACCTCGTGTACCAACTGGCAGAACCTCAGGTCACCGGCGATTTTTCTTGGGTCAAGCCTGGTAAAGCGGTGTGGGATTGGTGGGCCGACTGGAACCTGAGCGGAGTGGATTTTAAAGCAGGATTCAATACTGCCACCTACAAGCATTACATCGACTTTGCAGCCGAGGCAAATGCGCAATATATTATTCTGGACGAAGGATGGAGCGACCCAATGGATTTGCTGAAAGGAAATCCTAACATAGACCTGGATGAACTAATTCGCTATGGGAAAACCAAAAATGTGCAGCTCATACTCTGGTGTGTGTGGCATACCTTGCTCAACCAAATGGAGCCTTTTATCCAACAATGCAACCAAAAAGGAATAGCTGGGTTAAAAGTTGACTTCTTCGACCGTGACGACCAACCCGCCATGGAAGCTCTGGAAACCATGGCCGAAGCCGCAGCTCGAAATCGTCTTACCCTCGATTTTCACGGGGTGAGCAAACCCACAGGCCTGCACCGCAAATACCCAAACATACTCAATTATGAAGGTGTGTTGGGCAACGAATGGAACAAATGGAGCGATCAGGTAACGCCTACCCACACCATACAAATTCCCTTCATCCGCATGCTGGCCGGGCCGATGGATTTTACGCCCGGAGGTATGCGCAATACCCATTATCAGGGAAAAGATTTCCCCAAAATGAACAGCAGTCCGTATGTGATGGGTACCCGCTGCCGACAACTGGCCATGTATGTGTTGTATGAAGGTGGCCTGCAAATGCTCAGCGACCTGCCCTCTGAATACCGCAAAGAACCAATGGTGCTCGAATTTCTGAAAACCGTGCCCGCCACTTGGGACGACACCAAAGTGCTGCAAGCCGAAGTGGGGAAACATTTATTTCTGGCCAGAAAGTCTGGAACAAGCTGGTATGTAGGAGGGATGAACGACAACAATCCCATGGAAACCACACTAAACTTCGGCTTTTTAGAAAGTGGTAAAAAATATACCGCCAGCGTATGGGCTGATGGCTTGAATGCAGGTAAATTACCCGAGGACTTAAAGTTTACCAAAACAACAATCGAGCAAGGAAATTCGCTTAAATTTCAACTGGAAAAGGCAGGTGGTTTGGTTATGAAACTGGACTTGGCGGAATAACATTGAAAGAACTATAGCCCTATTTCAACGAAAAAAAATGTAAATTTAAGCCAGACTTTTGCAACACTTGTTAAAAAACCTCATGTTTGTTTTTAGTACACTAAATAACCGATTCAATTTTTTCATTCCCAATTATCAGATAGGCTCCCTAGCCGCTGGTAATTAAAATGCTCAAAATCCTGTTCTAAGGTTCTGAGCAGGGTTTTGGAAGAAAGCAAAAGGCACTTTGGTGTGCCTCCAAGTTTTCACCAAAACCTATTTTAACATGAACGTTTCTACCCGTTCGAACTGTCCTTCAATTAATTTACCGGATAGTCCACAAACCTCCAGATTCTTTGCTTCTTCATTATCAAAATGGCCATGGTTGCTTTCTGCTATGGTGCTCATGTTTGCACTTGTAAGCCATCAATCATGGGCTGTAGTAAAAACAATTTCCGGTACAGGCTCAATAGCCTGGGGAACAGGCGCCAACTGGTCACCTGTAAACGTGCCAGCAGCTGCCGATGATATAGTTTTAACCGCAACAGGAGGAGACTTGACCATCACAAGCGGTGGAGCTCTGGCCTATGCCAGCCTTACCATCAACACAGATGGCTTGGTTCGCAACATCACTTTGAACACTGCCGCAGCCACAACTTTTGGAACCATTACCATAAATGGGAATGCTACTTTGATTGTTGCTTCCAATGATTTGGAGGCCTTAGGAAATATAACAGGTGCAGGTAATATGAATACAACCGCTGTAGGGCTAACGCTCCGGGGTGATATGAACATTGGAACTTTGTCTGCTGCGGGAGGCACCCTTACCATTGCAGGAAATACCACTGCTCAAAATGTAAGCTATTCTGGTACACCTAGTTATGGTACCTTTACCATCAATGCTGGTGCAGCAGTGAATTTTGCCGGAGATTTATATGTAACCAATACGATTAACAATAATAGCAATGGTCTGGGAGTAAATACAGAATCATTCAATGCCAGTTCAGGATTGGTAAGGATTGGTTTCAATGCTGGATCATACAATCTGCAAGGTTCAGGAACCGGTAAGCTTTTGTTCTGGGATTTTCAACACTTTAGATCAGGGAGTTCTTCAAATTTGAATGTTAGTCAATCATTCGAAACGAAAAATAGCTTTTCTCAAAATACAGGTACAGGCTTTTCAATGATTCTTCAAAAAACCGCTACCCCTTTAACACTGAAACTACGAAATTATCAATCTACACTTGGATCCGCTGATGGTGGAGTTGCTTTGGCTGCTTATTCAACTGCTGGCGACATCGTTCATAAAATTATTCTTACAGGTACTACCGCAAATCTGAGAGGTTCATGGGTTGGTACAGCACCGGTTGCTTCCGGAGCCGGAATTGGCTTTGTTCATGCTTTAGATGTTGAGATTCAGCCAGAAGCTGCTTTTACTGTAAATACAACGCCAATTGCAACAACATATCGCTTTCGGGATTTTTCATATGCAACTTCTGCATTTCCAATTACATGGAATTCTTTAGGGGTAGTTTTTGTTGCCAGAGACTTTATTAGTTCAACAACTGTTGGAGCAACTTTTACGGGGGCTACCGGAACAGGAGGTGGAAACAGTAATAAATTCATTTTTAACGGTGGTACAGGAAGTGGTTCTCCACAAAAAATTGGCGTTGCAAGTGGCGCTCTCATTAATTTTTCAAATTTGTTAATTGATGGAAACAACACTTATGTGGAGTGCTTTCAGGATATTGCCCTAAATGGGAATGGAAGTGGCGGAGGTGCTGACAATCCGAATGGATCGATCGCAAGAACCTTTATTGTGGCCAATAGTGCATTTGCTACTCCACCTACATTTAAGCTGGGTGCCAATAAAATGACATTCAACAGCACTTTTGGGAGCTATCAACAAACCTTTTTAATGGCCTCAGGAACTACCTGGGATCATACAGTAGGGGAAACAGTGGAGTTTAATAATCCTGGCTTTACAAGTCAAATCTCTCTGGGCACAAACACAATAACCATTGGTACCCTTATAATAAATGGGGCTCAGGGTACTCAGTTTGCGTCAACCAATGGGACAATCAATATAGCCACACGGCTCCGTTTACAAGCTGGAAACTTCAATTTGAACAATGTAGCTGGAAGGATAATTAACATGGGTAATGGTTCTGTTTTGCAAAGAACTGCAGGAGCACTTACCAATGTTAATGCTGCCAGTTTTGTTTGTAATACCGGCACTTACAGCCTGGTGTATGATGGAAGTGGTGCAGTGGCGCAAGGAGCCGAATGGATTAACTTAAACAATAAGGTTCAAAACGTAACTGTTGGTTCAGAAAGCACGACACTTACTGCAACTGCACTTACTGTTGCTACAGTGGGTTCAAGACAAATCAATGGAAACTTTACCATCAATTCGACTGCCACCCCATGCTTTACAATGACGGCCACCACCATGCCGTTGGTGACTGGAAATACCTTTTTCAGAAATGCCTTGGGTACCCTCAATGCAACCTATCCTTTTAACATTGCTTCTGTTACTTCCTTTAACCTGAGCTACGGTGGAAATTTTGTGGGCAACATGACAACCAATAATGAATTGTCGGCCCTGATTGCCAGCAACAAAATAGCAAACGTTACCATAGCGGCTACAGGTTCAAACACAATTACATTAAATAACTCCAACACGCCAACCGGAGATTTAACCATTACTTCGGGTACATTAATTCTTGGCGCAAATACAATCGATCGATCTGCAGCAGGTGGCACATTATCAATTGCACCTGGAGCAGGCTTGAGAATTGGTGGAACGAATACTTTCCCAGCCAACTATTCAACGGTTACTTTAAATGCCACCAGTACAGTTGAATACAATGGAACAGGTGCCCAAACCATTGGCAATCAAAACTATGGCAACCTTATTGTGTCGCAAGCCAGGGGTGGAGCTACCATCACACTTCCCGCCGGAATCACAGACATTGCCGGAACTTTTACCGCCTCACTTTCTGGATATGTTTCGGCTAATGCAGGAAATACCTACAATTTCAGTGGTGCAAATGGCCAGACCATTGCCTCTTTCCTTTACAATAACTTAAGTTCTGCCAACAACAACAGGGTGCTTCAAAACTCAGGCACCATTGGCATTGCAGGTACCTACACCCCTGGATCAGGCACTTACACAGTAACCGGCTCAACAGTGAACTATAATGGAACAAGTACACAAACCATAACTGCTAAAAACTATAACAACCTCACCATCAGTGGAAACAAAGGTGGCGGAAATGTAACATTGGCAAATGCTGGCAATATTCTGGTTGCGGGTACACTTAGTTTCACAGCTACTTCCGTAACCTATGTAAACACAGGAAGTACGCTTGTTTTCAACGGAAGTTCTCAATCATTACCTGATGTTCCGGGCGTAGGATATAACAACCTTACCGTTCAGCAAGCATCTGGCAATGCTATTGTGGCAGCCAATACTACGGTAGCTGGCGTTCTTGAACTGGCAGCTGGTAAACTCAATCTAAATGGCAATGACCTTACAATTGGTGCTTCAGGAAGTGCTACTGGTACTTTTTCTGGAACAAGAATGATAGACAGAGCATCTGGAGGAAATGTAATTAAAGAATTCAGTGCCCCTTCATCTGTTACTTTTGTTTATCCTATCGGTACAGGTTCAGTTTATAGTCCATTCACACTTTCAGGATTTACGGCTACAGGTTCAGGCAGCGTAACTGTTGATGTAACCGCCGCTCCCTCAGGCAATGTAGCCAATCCTTTGGTTGCTTTAGGAAGACATTGGAATGTATCGGTTTCAGGTCTTACCATTTCGGCAGCAAGTGCAGCCTTCAACTATGTGGTTGGCGATGTAAACGGAACAGAGGCTTCTTACATTCAAAATAAATTTGCAGGTACTTGGACAAGTCCTTCAGGCTCTGTAAACACCGGAACCAAAACCATTTCAGCACCAGGTATCAATGCAGCTTTGGCAGGCGAATGGACAGCAGGTGAAACAACCGCTTTTGCATCTGTTAGTATTTTCTACAGCCTTGGTGGCGACTGGAATACCCCTGCAAGCTGGAGCGAAGTTGCTTTTGGCGGTGCGGCTTCTACCAATGTCCCATCAGCTACAGACCAGGTTAGAATTGGTGATGGACAAACCATTACCGTTGGTGCGTATGTAATTACAGTTTCGGCTACACAAGTTCAGACAACGGGTACGCTTCAATTCAATGGAGTGCCCAATGCAAGCAACGACCTCGGAACTGTAACCGGAGATGGTTTAATTCGATTCATAAATGCATCAGGCACTACGCCAAACTTTCCTGCGGGTAATTTTACCAATTTCGTAATTGCCGCAGGTGGAACCATAGAATATGGCGGAACAGGTGGATATACACTTCCAACCCAGGCAACCTACAATGGCTTTACAGTTTCAGGAACAGGCACCAAAACTCTTGGCACGTCCTTAACCATCAATGGTACTGTAACCGTAAGCGGAATATTGAATGTTACCGGAACCCACACGGTTGCTGGCGACATGGATGTTTCCGGCACTTGGAATCAAACTGCCGGATCTTTGACCTTTGATAGAAGTGGTGTTCAGGCCATGAGCGGGGCAGGTACACTTAATTTTGTGAATCTTTCAACCGGAACTGGTTCAGTTTTCAGCAATACCGCCTCATTTAGCCTTTCAGGAAATCTGGCTGTAGGAAATAATGTGTCATTAATTCCTTACACAACAACAGCCGGAACGGTAACTTTCAATGGCAGTGGTGCCCAAACCATCACATACTCAGGCGCTTCAGGTGCGTTTAGCCTAAATAATGTAACCTTTGGTGCAAATACAGAAGTAACTTCTACTGCAAACGGATTCAGAATCAATGGTAACATCGTAAACAACAGTACAGGTGCAGGAGCGCCTGCCTTTTTTGCATCTACGCAACCTGTAACCTTAAATGGCACAACGCCTCAAACACTGACTGGTGGAGGAACAAGAGCTGTTCGCTTTTTGAGATTGACAATAGGTACTCTGGCCACATTTGCTCCGGCATCAGATTTTACAGTTGATGAAAGAATAACCAACAGCTCAACGGCTGGAGCTTCCGTTGCTGCCACAGGTGGAACGGCCTTTTTATCAGGAGATTTCTTTGGTGCAGGAACTGGTACGCTTACTTTTAACAACATTCAACTTGAAGGAAGGCTGACGGCAACTGCAAGTTTCTCAATGCTTGGAAACCTAAACAACAACACAGCAGGTACAGCAGGTAATTCGCTCACACTTAGCAGCCCAAGTGTCCTTTCGTTTACCGGAAGTGTAGCGCAGAATATTTTTGGTTCCGGAACAGGGTCATTAATCTTCCATGGCGTCACCATTTCTACTGGTGCGAGAGTGAATTCCCCATTATCATTTACCATTCGGGGCAACATCACCAACAACAGTGATGGTATCGGCAGTATTTCCTTTAACCAGACTGCAGGTACATTGACCGTGAACAATGGCACGCAAACTGTAAGTGGTACCGGATTAGGGTCGTTCATTATCAATGAACTTGATATTGCAGCTGCTACCCGATTGAACCTCACTGCCGGAATTCAATTGAATGCCGATCTGGTGAACAACAGCAATGGGGTGAGCGGCATTTCATTCAACATGACCTCCGGTACTTTAACACTTGGCGGAGGCACAGTTCAAACCATTTCGGGAACCGGAACCGGATCAATCACCATTGGGGCCTTGACCATTGCAGCAGGAACTACTTTGAACAACGACAAAAACATCAATATTGGTGGCGATATCACCAGTAATTCAAACGCAGCTTCTGCCTTGAATTGCACCGCAGGAACGGTTACCTTCAATGGATCGACTACGCAAACCATAACAGGCACTGGGACCGGGACTATTCAACTTGCCTCTTTCACCATTGCAACCGGAACCAGACTGAATGTGAGCAAAGACATTTTGGTTTCTGAAAATATAATCAACAGCAGCAACGGTATTTCGGGAATAGCCCTCGATGCCACAGGATTCACCACTACCTTCAACAATGGAAGTGTAGCGCAAACCATTAGCGGCGGAGGTACAGGAACCCGTCAATTTGGCTCTATTGTAATTGCCGCCAATTCAAGGGTAAATCCTTCGATTGCCATTTCTTATGCGGGAAACTTTACAAACAATAGCAACGGTTTAAGTGGTATATCCTATGGACAAACGTCTGGAGGCGTAACGTTCAATGGGGGAATTATACAATCAATAGGCGGATCTGGAACAGGCGCTATCAATATGCTAGGATTTACCGTGGCTGCCGGAACCCGTGTGAATTGCACCACTGATCTGAATTTTGGCGGGAACAGCACTTTGACTTTTGACGGTGCAGGCTTAGGTGTGCCGGCAATGGTTTTTAACCAAAATTCAGGAACCACAACCTTAGCCATGAGTGGTGCCGGTCAAGGTCTTTCAGGCACAGCAACCACAGGCGGCATCCGGTTTTTTAACCTGACTTTTGCTGATGGTTCTGGAGGAAACTATCAAATCAACCGTGGTTTTGATGTAACCAACACCTTTACATTCAATCGTACAAACAGCTACGGGCTAACATTTAATAGAACGAATGGTGCTCAAACCTTCAACTTTAACAATGTTGTTATTAATGCAAACAATGTCACCAATACAATTAATATGCAAGCGCCCTCTGGTGCAGATGTAGCGCACACTATGAACATTGCAGGTGATATTGACATTCAAGGAAACAATGTAAGTCCATTCTCCTGGAATACAGTCGCCACATCTGGTGGATTTTACAACCAAATGAGGATTAACTTAACCGGAACGGCTAAAACCATTTCTGGTGCGGGCGCTCCTACTTTTTTACTAAACTGGAGTCACGTAACAGTTACGGGAACATATACAAACACCTTCACAGGAGCTGGGTTTACCATCGGTTCAGATGCAGCCGCCCCTTCTAATTTTACAAACGGGGGAACCGGCAGCTTCACCATGGGTGCTAACACTTCTCTTACCATGCGTATTGCTTCCTCTGAGTTTGACTTTACAGGTGGCGCTTTCACAGCTACTGCTGCTGGTGTTACTGTAACCTATGCAAAAGCAACCGCTGGCGCAAGAACAGTTCCTGGTGGCACTTTCAACAACCTCACCTTCGCATTTACAGGAGGCACTCCAGCCATTCCTTTCATTTTGGGAGGAAACATCAATGTGAACGGAGACATGAATATGAGCACGAATGGTAACATTGATCTAGATGCCTTTGATCTTACCCTAAGAGGTGGATTGTTAGGAAGTCCATTTGGATCAGCCAGAATGCTGGTCACTAGCGGAACAGGTAGTTTAATTAGGCTTGGTTCAGCAGCTTCAGATTTCGAGGTTACCAATTTTGAATACCCATTAGGCACTGGAACTTTCTACACACCAATGGTATTGAATACGCTAAACGCCTCGGTGCTTCCCAATTCAACACTTTCCATAAGGGCAGTTCCAGCTAAAGAACCCAATGTTATTGCTGTACCTAATGTATTGAGCAAATACTGGCAAATTGCTACCACAGGCATCACGCTTACAGATGCCGATGTAACTTTCCAGTATAACAATGCTGAACGTGGTACACCAAACACCAACTACATTCCTATAATTCGAAACGTGGCCACCACCCAAAGGATTTTTCCTGTTGGCACCACCGCTCCAGGTGTGAATCCAATGGGAGCAACAGCCACTACAGTTTTAGATGGAAATTGGACAGCTGGTCAGCTCACGGCATTTTCGCTTAATTTTTACAGCATAGCCTCGGGAGATTGGGACGATAACAACACCTGGTCCAATGACGATGTGCTTCAACATACGGGTGCTGCAGTACCTCCATCTATCACACCAATTTTCAACGATGCAGTATTTGTTGGAGGCGGATACGATGTAACGGTAAGTGCCAATACTCGTGAAACGAAAGCCTTGAGTATTGCTGGTGGTAGCCAACTCACACTCGGAACTACCACAGGCCACGACTTCGTTTCCATTGTTGGAACAGGAACTTTGGCATTGTCATCAGGCACTTTGCCAACAGCAACTTTAACATCTTTCGTGAGTGCGGCGGGTGGAACCATTGAATACCAAGGCGGAGCTTACACATTACCTGCTCAGGCCACCTACAACAACCTGACAATTTCTGGTGTTGGAGCAAAAACATCAGGTATAAACATGCTATTGAATGGCAGTATGACAGTGTCAACAGGCGGTTCATTCGATTTATCTGCCTCTAACCATACGGTTTCTTTGGCAAGAGACTTTACCAACAATGGAACCTATACCTCTGGAACTGGTCAATTGACCATGACAGGAGCAGCAAGAACAATAAGTGGATCGGCTGCCACAACCATTGAAGACTTGAGGGTTAATGGCACTTACACCAGTTCTTTAGCCAATTTCAATGTGCCCACTTCTTTGAGTGGTACCGGAACATTAACCTTGTCAAACGGCAATACGATGACCGTAGGTGGTGTTGCAACACTTACCAATTTAAATGCTTCTGCAACAGGTGCTACAGTGAACTTCAACCAGGCTTCTGACGGACAGGACATCAACAGGGGTAGCTATTTCAATCTGACTTATTCTAACTTTAATAAAGTTTTACCTAACACCATAGTTCCGGTGGGAGGGGTTTATTCGCCAGGGACTGGTACCCACACTGTTACGGGAAATACAATTGACTTTGTTGGAACTGCAGGACAGGTAATTGCTGCTACACAATACAATAACATCACCAATACCAACGACCAGGATAGGGTATTGGCCAATGCAGGAACGATTAGAATAGCCGGAAGTTTTACTCCAGGCGCTGGTGTGTACACCACCGCAGGTAGCACAGTAGAATATAATGGAGCGGCGGCTCAAACCATTGTCGATTTGAATTATAATAATCTGAGCACCAGCGGAGCAGGAAATAAAACATGGGATCTGCCTGCCGACAGAACATTGACCGGAAACCTGAGCATAGGTGGAACTTCTGCTTTCAGGCTCAACAACGCCTTCGTGCTTAATACAACCAATTCCGTTTCTGCTGTTAGTATGAGCGGTGGTCAATTCCAATTGCTTGGAGGAGCTGGACTGGTTTGCAACGGAACATTTACCAACACAGGTGGCACTTTTGCTACCAGCCCATTAAATATCTCGTTCCCACTGGCCACTTCAGCCTACATCCACGAAAGAGATGGCGGTGTAATTCCTGTTGCCACATTCGGAAGTTCTTCACTTTGTCGCATTACGGGAATTACCGGCACGGCACCTACCAACAACTTCAACAATTCCTTTGGCAACTTTGAAGTGGATGCACCTTTGGCAACGGTTAGCTTTGGTTTAAGCAACGGAGCTAAGAGTTTTGCCAATGTAAACATTGTCAATACAGGTACAGGCAACTTCCACTTCCAAACCAATGGTGCCGGAAGCGGAACGGTATCGGGCAACTTTACAGTAGGAGCTTCAGGCAGGATTTCCGGTTATAACTCGGCATCTGCGGTAGCGGCGACATCAACGATGAATATTGATGGCAATTTGGTTAACAATGGCATCATTGAAATGGGCAACAACAATGTAGCCGGAGGTTCCGGATCTTTCAATCTGCGAGCCTTAGGGAACATCACCAATAGCGGAACCATACAAAGTGCCAACTTTAGTCCATCCAACTCCAGAATCGCATTCGATGGCACGGTTTCCAGGTTGTTTACCCAAAGTGGAACTATGTCAAACGGCGTGTTGGAAGTGAACAAAACAGCAGGAGCACAGGTAACATTAGCTGGCAGCACATCAGTGTCTGGCTTGGCCATGACAGAAGGTGAACTATTGGTAACAGGCAACCAAACATTGACCTACACAGGAACTTTATCTCCTACCCGGGTAGCAGGCCATGTAGCCCTCGACGTGGCAGGTACTAATCAATATGTGTGGAACATGCCACCTTCAACTACCGGCACGTTTTTCTTTCCTGTTGGCATAGTGAGTGGCCCGGTAACAGGCTATCGACCACTAACTTTTGCTGGATTGACCACACCGGCTGGCAGCCCAAGCTTGACCTTACAATACCGATTAAACCCAGGCACGCCAACAAATTCTACATCGGTTGTCAACACAGCCGTTAGTACTCGCTACTACCTGGATATCACATCTGCCGGCGGAAGCTTCTCCAATGCCACCGTGACCATGGAAGCGTTGATACCAGGTGACTTCTTTGTTCCACCAGCCAACCCCGATGACCTTGATATATTCCGGGCTCGCTCTGTGGCTCCGCTGAATCCATGGGATTTTGTGGGATCTCTACCATTCCCAGGCATTAATGGCTCCAACAATACCATTAGCCAACCAAATGTGCAGGTATCTAGTGGTCTTAATCGCTTTGTATTAGGTGTTTCGAATGTGGTAGACCTAGGAACACCACGTTCTTTCACCTGGACAGGCCTTGTAAGCACCGATTGGAATTTGCCAGGCAACTGGAACCCTGCACAAGTACCCAACTTTGGCAACCAGCGGGTATCGATTCCTAATGTAACCCGCAAACCTATCTATAATGGACCGGCCTTCACGTTGCGTGGTATCGTAATTGCAGCAGGTTCAAGAGCAACAATTAACGCCAATTTTACCATTGATTCTTTGTTAAGCAATTCAGGTATTTTTGATGTTAATGGTACCTTTACTGTGAATGGAGATGGTTTTGGAGCAGGGTCTATGGCCTTTGCAGGAACAAATGGCACTAACAATTTTCAGAACTGGGCGGTGAACAACACCAGTACGCTGGGTTTGGTAGTAAGCAGTAGCACCCAGAAAATCAACTTGACCGGCAGCCTAACTCTCTTCTCAAATGCAAAATTGAATTTGAGCGGGGCAGCAACTTTGCTTCGATCGCAACTCTCAGGTTCTGCTCGAATAGGAACTATTCCGGCTACAGCCACACTCTCAGGTGCAACCAATGTTACGTGGCAACGGTATGTAGCCTCTTCAGCAACAGGTTGGTATTTTATTGGTACGCCAATTTTGGGTCAGAATTTGGGTAATTGGGGCAATAATTTCCAGATCCTTTTGCCACTAACCGGATCAGGGATAACCACAAGTACCATAGACCGTGCCAATCTCTTTACCTACGATGGGGAATCAAATCCAACAGGCCCAACTGCACGTGAGATCAATGGATGGAGAATTCCAACCACATTGCCAGCACCAGTTGGTCGAGGATTTAGGGTCTTTTTTACAAGTGCATTTTTGGGAGGGGGTAGACCAAAGTTCTTTGACAATGTGGGAACTGTTCAACAAGGAGACATTGAGTTAGGTCCAACATTTAATCCAGCAGGTTTTGGAGGCGGTGGCTGGAATCTGTTGGCCAATCCGTACCCAAGTGCTATCGATTGGGATGCCGCCAGCTGGACCAAAGTAAATATTGGCCAAGCGATTAGTATTTGGAACACAGCTCTGGCAAACTATGCATCCTATGTGGGTGGAGTAGGGGTGAACGGTGGTTCGAACATAATTTCGGCAGGGCAGGCGTTTTTTGTTCGGGCATCGGGTGCAGCGCCAACCCCATCATTGATTGCCAAAGAGACAGTGAAGTCGACTAGTAATGGTACATTTCTGAGAACAACAACACTTCCAAATCTGTTGATTGCCAAATTGCTAAATCAAGCCGGAGCATCAGATCAAACAGCAGTTGTTTTTAGAGAAACAGCTACAAATTATTTTGATAATCAATGGGATGCCTACAAACTGCGAGGCACCAGCATGCACCTGAGCACCATAATCGGCGGAAGAGAATATAGCATCAACAGCCTTGCATTAAGCAGCATGGACTACATCAGTCTGCCTTTGAATATTGGTGCCCAACCCAATGGCGTTACCCGACTTGAGTTCAATGGCGTTGAATCATTTGAAGCAGGCACAGTAGTATTGTTGAAAGACAACTACACCTTCGAAATGGTGGAACTCACGCCAGACTATGTGTATTCATTCTTTGTATCAACTGATCCAAATTCTCAAGGAGAGAATCGGTTTGAATTGATATTCTATAATAACCAGGTAACTACCCTGCCCGACTTTGGTAAGTTTAGTCAAGCAGTGAAATTGTATCCCAACCCAATTGAACGAGGAGGAGAAACTAATTTGCTTGTAAAATCAATTAAAGCGGAGAAGTTTATGTTAAGCGTCTTTGATGTTTCTGGAAGAGAAGTGTACAATACAGAAAGCCAGGTGATGGGCACAAGAGAAATTAAACTTCCAACATTTTTGCAGTCAGGAGTTTACACAGTTAAAATTTCGTCTGCTACATTCAATAAAGCAATCAAGTGGGTCATTAAGTGACGCATATTTTGATGAATCAAAAATCCTGTCAGCATACTGGCAGGATTTTTTTTGTTCGAATTCACCGGCAGGATATCAACACATGATTCTGCATCCTTTTTGCCATTTTTTTATCTAAACTGGAACAGGAAAAAGAGAAACAGCCTGTCATTTGAATGATACAAGCAATTGTGGCATGCAAATTTTTTTGGTGGAAGAAGTACCAGCAACTTGAAAATACATATTGATCAAGGAAGCGGATTTTAAACCAAAATTTTAATTCCTTTCAATGACTTTCATTCATGCATTTTCAAAGTCAAAATAGGTCACACTTCTGCCTTGCTCTGCCTCATACTGCTGATGGATTTCTTTCACTGCCTGTTTACCCGGGTCGCCAATGGCTAGGAAACAAACAGTTCCTCCACTGCCGCCACCGGTAATTTTGGCTCCAAAAACGCCTTCGTATTTGTGTTCGATGGCGAGCTGAACCAGCCTGTCAGTTTGAGGAGTTCCCAATCCGCAATCAGAATAACTCTGATGGCTTTGGAGCATCAAGTTGCCCATATCCTGAATTAAAATTTCGTGTGGCAGCCTGGCAAATTTCTCCATCAACTGTTTGAACCGCTGAACCCTGTGGTTTTCAAATATCGGATGCTGGGTAGCAGTTTTTATTTTGTATTGGGTTTGCGGAGAAATTGTGGTCACTGTGTCAATGCTAACTTCAAAAGTATCGAGAAACTCCTGGCCTGACATAGACTCAGGCAGAGATGCCGCATGATTCAAATTGAATTCTACAGGCAACATGTTGGTGAGATAGCCTTGCAGGGGTAAATTTGCCCAATAATTACTTTTTCTGGCTTGTTGCAGATCGGACAAACTGGCTCCCATTTGCCTGGCTATGATGCTATAACCCATAAAAGCCGCTGCTCGCACATCGCTGTAAGATGCACCGGTTACGGCATGGCGGACACCAGAGTCAATGGCCAAAAAATGAACGTCTTCGGGTAATGGAATTGGCTCGAGTAATTTATCTGGTTGGCAAATAATGGGCAAAAGATGGCCTGGATTCCCAAAATAAGAAGCCAATTGGTCCATTAATCCACACGGAGCACCAACCACCAAATTTTCAGCCTGTTGCCCCAAACGAGGAATCAGTGTGCCTTCAGTTTTGATATCAAAGGCCTGGCAAAGTGCTTTCATTACGGCCATTTCGAGCGAGGCAGAAGAAGAAACGCCTTTTCCCAAAGGAACAGTTGATTGAATGTGCAATTCAATACCAGTTGGTTTTACACCAAATTCGGCGCAAAACACCAGTAAACAACCCACCGGATAAGCAGCCCATTTATGTTGCGGCTGGCTTTGAAACCATTGCTTTGCCGTGTTGAGGTCAATTCTTTTTCCCGCTTGAATGAACAGTTCAATGGCTTGGTTAAATGGTTCGTATATCTCACCATCTACCTCAGAATTAACCAGGATTTTTCCTGAATCAGAAAGAATTAATTGGGCTGTAGTCTGCTGTGAAACAGGTATTTGTAGCACCAGCGAACCTGAGTAATCGGCTATTCCGCCCATCACATCTAGCCTTCCCGGAGCAGAGGCAGTAAAGGTCATACCAATCCGTGTTTTTGAGACAAACGCAGCAAAATAGGCTCTACTTCTTGTTGAATGGCCTCATTGGCATAGGCTATCCAGCCAATGTCGGAAATTAAATCCATGGGGCAGTTGAAAGGTTTGCCTTTTGAGTCGGTAATGATGAGGCCGGCTTCGGTGCCAATGAGGAAAACACACACATCATAAGGGTGGCAAATATGGCCTTTAGGTCTGCCTTCCCGGGCTAATTTCAGGTTGAGCAGGTCACGTAAATCAGCCACGTAACGATCGTGCCCCATCAGCATTTCATACATCTGCCCTCCTGATGAAATATATTGATCTTCGAAAACCAGGGTTTTTCCAGCAGGAGCAGTGGGCACCAATTCGTCTATCATTTCGTCTTCAATCGCAGCCAATGTGGCTCGACCAGGTGGAAAAAATCGTGCAATTTGTCCAAAGCCACCCATGATGGTTTTTGCCCTGGAGGGTTGAATATGAATGGGTTTTCTCTCACCTGAATAAATATCCAGCGAAAATCCATGTGAGCCTTGTTCTTTAATAGCCCACAACGTGTCAGCAAAATGGGCTTTGGATGTTGGCAACTCACACATCACTGAAACCTCAATATCGGCCAATGTATTTTCGTTGCCCTTGTTAGGTGCTGCGCCTGCCAGAAAAAAGGCAGGCCGCTTGTTGTACATAATTCCTCGGGTGCCATCTATCGGATCGATAATGATTTTGATGGCAGCATCCTCCGCTTTTGTGCTCATGGGCAAAACTATGCCTTTGTGTACATCGCCTACACCTTCTGCCAGCAACACAATGCCGCCGAGCTCTGCAGCAGACTCAGCGATGTGATCCACCAAAATGTCTTCTACGTGGCGATCAAGGGTGTAAATGGTGTCGTCTTCGGCTTCTTTGTGCACAGCACTCAGCACTTCTAGGCTATTTTCCTGAAGCTGTTGCCAAACCTTTCTGAACACCAGCAATCCTGTTTCAATGAGTAGCTCTTTAACTTTTTCGTGGTTCATGTTGTGGTTATTTAGCCGATAATTTTTGTTGCCAGCGCCAGGTATCGATCAAGGCTTGTTCTAAACTTAGTTCCGTTTTCCATTCCAACATCTCCCATGCTTTGGTGGTGTCGGCCCAAACTTGTTCCACATCTCCTGGTCGGCGAGGTGCAAATTTCCAATTCAGTTTTTCACCAGTCACTTTTTCAAAAGTACTGACCACTTCCAGCACCGAATTCCCGGTTCCTGTTCCGAGGTTCACAAAGTCGAACCAAGATTTTTCAGTTTGTTTTTTGAGCACTTCAATGGCCTTTACATGGGCTTTGGCCAGGTCGACTACGTGAATATAATCTCGGATGCAGGTTCCGTCGGGTGTGTTGTAATCATTGCCGAAAATGGCCACCGACTCTCGAATACCAGCTGCCACCTGCCCAACAAAAGGAACCAGATTTCCGGGAACGCCAATGGGCAATTCGCCAATTGCAGCACTTGGATGAGCGCCTATGGGATTGAAATATCGAAGGGAAAGGGCCTTGATTTCAACGCCAGATTTTATGGCATCCCGAATGATTTCTTCACAAATCTGCTTGGTGTTTCCATAGGGAGATTCGGCAGGAACTACAGGTGCAGCTTCTGTTACGGGCAACTTTTCAGGCTGTCCATACACAGTACAAGAGGAGGAAAATGCCAGGTGAGGGATGTTCCTTTCCTGCATCACTTCGAGCAGGGTTATGGTGGAAAACAGGTTGTTGTGATAATATTTCAGTGGTTGTTGCACCGATTCTCCCACTGCCTTATAGGCTGCAAAATGAATGACACCTACCATGTCAGGATGCGCATCGAACACAGGGGTCAACTGGCTTTTGATGGCACAATCGGCATGAAATGCTTCAGGTTTGTAACCCAGAATTTTTTCCAAACCATCGAGCACGCTAGGCGAAGAGTTTTCAAAAGTGTCGATGATGATGGGTTCGAAACCAGCGTTGGCCAATTCGACCACGGTGTGCGAACCGATGAAGCCGGCTCCACCTGTAACCAGAATTTTTTGTTTCATAATACATGCAAGGAGCCCGCAAATTAGGTTGAAGGTTTGAATATGGGCATGTAGCCAGGCAAAAAACAAAAACTAATCCTGATTTGGCTTGCACTTCGGGCAAGCAGACTTGTTTTTACTTCAGCAATTACCGTATGCATTGCGTTTCTTTGCAACCATGTCTATCACCCTCATCATCATTGCCATTACTGTTGGCGCCAGTTTCATGGCCTGGCAAAATTCCGAATGGTTCGAAAAGGGAATCACAAAGCCTTATGACATTGTGCATTTCAAGGAATATTACCGCATTGTTTCAGGTGGCTTTCTGCATGCTGACTACGGCCATCTCGCTTTCAATATGTTGTCCCTGTTCTTTTTCGGCGACGTGGTCAACAGCTACTTTAATGTACTTTACACCAATGGCACAGCCATGTATGTGGCGCTGTATATTTTCGCTTTAATTATTTCTTCGCTGCCCGATGTGTTTAAGCATAAAAACAACCGGCATTATGGCTCAATCGGGGCTTCCGGTGCTGTTTCTGCCGTGATATTTGCGGCCATTTGGCTTGACCCGCTCAACAAAGTGTATTTGTTTGGCGTGGTGGGCATTCCTGGATTTATTTTCGGAGGAATTTATTTGCTGTATTCAAAGTACATGGCCAAACAACCAGGCCGGGACAACATCAACCACGATGCCCATTTCTATGGTTCTGTATTTGGGGTGCTTTTTCCACTCATCACTTCCCCAGGCACTTTTATGAATTTTGTAGACGCCGTGGGCCGCTTCCGGCTTTAGCGTTGTTATCTTCAGGAACTTCAACAAGCGGGGCTGTACATCAACTTTTTTTGCTAATTCCGTAGGCTGAATTTTACGTTAGATCTTTTAGGAATAGGCCTTGGTAAATTCTGCTCCAGAAATACAATCATGGAAGAATAAGTCCATTTTCACTTTAAAAAAGCTCAGTGATCTACCCAAAGGAAATTGAAACGATTTTTAATCTAAACTCAGATTGTTGCTCTTTGTGTAACTGAACTTGCTCAACGAGGCGTGTGTCCTACCTACTTTTTAGCCACCGCCTCTTCACCTCAATTCCTTCAAAAAACCAGCCCGTTGCACCCCGCCTTTCGGAAATTGTTCCACCAAAAAGTAGTTGAAAACCGACAAGCCCCTCGGATACCAGTTGCCCGGCCATTCTTTGGTCAGGCTAAAAGCGCCGTCTTGGTAGGCCTGGTCGTTGTTTTGATTCCAGCGGTAGGCGTAAGTGGCATGGCTTAATTTCCCCCCGAACCAGAGGTTGTTCACGCCGTCCATCACCATCACCTTGCTAAACCAGGTCACATCCTCCCCGCTTGAGAGTTTTATGCCGTAGGGTGTTTGGCTTTTGGCTAAGGCTTTGTCGTATTCCGGTTTCAAAAAGGCAGCCAGTTCTTTCAAGGCAGGCATATCTGCGCCAGCCAGTCCGGGTAAAAACAAGCCTTCTGCCAACAAAATACTTTGCTGGTCCCAGCCTTTAAAGCTTTTTTCAAGCGACATGGGCAAATAGCCTAAAGCGGTTTGGGTAGCCTTCAACGTGGCCAATATTTTGGTTGCCTCTTCCCGGCAATACCTGGCTTGCTTTGCCCTCAGGTACCTATTGTCGATGATCGATTTTTCGAACAAGGCTTTGGCATTGCCGTCCAACGATTTGCCATCTTCGTCTTCCACTGCAAGAGGAGTTGTTTTGGGTCGCTGAGCCGTCACAGTCAGTTTGTCGAATAAATCTGCCGCCAGCGTGTAGGCCACATATTGCTTCACACCCAGATACACATTGTCGGGCGAACGTTTCAGGGCATCGCTCACATCGTAGCTGCTCCAGCCCACGCCATAATCTGCCAGTCCGTTGCCATCGCTGTCTCTGTTGATCAGCGAACGCATTAGTACATCAATCATGCCCAGGTGTCTGGCTGCAAAGGCATTGTCGCTCGAAAGTTTCCAGTACCAATAGAGCAGCAACACAAAATTACTGTTTTCTTCTACCGGCATCATGGGGCCAAAATCGTAGCCTTCTGCTTCAAAAATGAAAGGATAGTTGCCCACATCGTGATACAAAAAAGGCCCTAACTCAGACGCAGAAACGCCCTCAAGGTTCATTTTAATGCCTTTCAAGCTACGGCCACTTCCTATATATTGTTCTTTGAACGTGAGGTAATCACTCCATTGCTCCAACATCATTTTCAAGCGCCATGGTGTAAATACTGCAACCAATTCTGTTTCGTGTGCCACATCTATGGTGTTTAAGTGGCGAAAACGACCCTCAGTGTTGTAGAACCAGGTTTTTCCTCGCTCATCGTCCAGTAAAAAGGCATTGGCAATATCAGTTCTGAAACTCAATGCGGCCAGCCATTTTTCTTCTCCACTTCGCTTCGAGCGTTGCAGAAAGTTTTCCATTTTTTCGCTTTGAGCCATCAGGTAGCTCTTTTCTTTAATTGTGTAATCAAGCACTTGATCTAGGCTTTTCCAGTATTTCAGGTAATGAAAAGTGAGTTTCTGATTCAGCTTTTCGTTATACATCACTTGCCCGGTGTTGTGTGTTGCATACACCAAGGTTTTAGTGGATGAGGAACCAGGTGCCAGGTTTAGTTCATATTCAAGACCGTTATAGCTGCCAGTATTAAAATGACGTGTTTCACCTGCCTTTTCGGGTTTCAAAGCGATTAGTCCGTTGCTGATGCTGTTGTCTTTAAAAAACAATTCATTGGCAAGAATGCCTCGTTGCCACCAACTGATGCTCATTTGCTTATCCCGGTTATATGGAATGGCATCGAACCCGATTTTAAGTTTGCCTTTCACGGGTTTTGAGCCAGTATTTTTGGCTTCCAACACGAAATAGAAAGCAGGCACGATGCTGCATTTAATGGCTTTTTCGTCGCCCAAACTATCTGAAGGCGTAAAGGGCGAAACGATTTTCAGGCTTAAAGAAATATTTCCTTTTTGGCTGCCTGAAATTTCGGTAAAAGTCATACCCGAAGCCATTTTCTGGTCTGCCAGATATTGGTAGCCTGTTGGTAATTGACTGGTTCGAAGGCAAAATTTTGCATTGTTTTCCCCTTCAAAGCCCACCATCATTTGGCGTAAATCGTCTAGATCCATACCCAGCGAACCGGTGTGAAACGCCTTTTCTCCTGATGAAAACGAGCAGGAAAACCGGGAACCAAAGCGACTTTGTAGCAAGTGTAGTTTGCTTTGCTCGTTGAGTGTTTGTGTCGGAACCGCTGGGTCGGCAATAGGCTGAGCTATAGCTGAAATGCCAAGCAAGAAAAAAGTGAATCCAAGTAAATTGGCTACAGGTTTCATATCGTTTGGTGTTGTGTTTTGACCCTGCAATGCTAAGCCTAAAATGTGAAATTTGCAGCGGAAAACGTGAACCAATACACGCTAAATTATATTTGCATCCTTACTGTATGTGAAGATATTGGGCTATATTTGGAGAAATAATGAGCTGTGAATTGGCATAATATGGAAAAGGTTGTTAAGATTGTTCCTATGAAAGATGCAGGCAATGATATCGATTATTGGATGAGCAAAACACCTGAAGAGCGGATAGCAGCCATTGAAGTGTACAGGCAGCGATACATGAAAATGACAGGCTATGTTCGACAAGGATTTCCACGAGTTTGTAGAATCATTAGAAAAGACTAAAGCCCGATATCTGATTGTTGGAGGGTATGCTGTGGGTTTTTATGGACACCCCAGGTTCACCGGGGATATGGATATTTGGATTGAAATGACGGAAGAGAATGCATTGAAAGTATTGGCTTCCATTCAGATTTTTGGCTTTGACTCATTAGGAATTACAAAGGCTGATTTACTTAAAGAGGGAAACATTATTCAAATGGGGAGCCCACCTTTAAGAATAGATTTGCTCACTCAGGTAGATGGAGTTACATTTCAAGATTGCTACCCCAAAAGGAAAACAGTCATTTTCTCTGGTTTACAGTATGAATTTATTGGTTATCAAGACCTTATAACAAATAAACTTTCAAGCAATAGAGGTAAAGATATTGATGACATTGAAAACCTCAGGAAAAAAAATGCTCCTTAAATTGAGCAGGTCTGGCTGTTCAAAATTGTATTGCCTTATTGCTCAATTTGGTGGGAGATAAAACATTTAAGACTGATTTGCTTCCAACATATTCTTACAATATATTACCCGCTTTGCCTCTATTCACCACTCCTAAAAACGAGCTTCACCAGGCCTTATCTCCATTCGCCATGCTTTCTATTTCCCCGCACTACTGTCCAACAAAAATTAGCATACGTCCGGCCATCATTGATAGGGTTAAATAGAGGGCATTTTTCTTGTGGTTTTCGTTTTCAGATTCAAATTGTATTAAACAAGGAAAGCTGTGCTGTTTGT